>Ga0181377_1000048_pt1 | contig 49322 bp, 42 predicted proteins | sample LowvirmetaG_9_FD_130160 | JGI IMG/M metagenome (GOLD analysis project Ga0181377, IMG submission 130160) | Marine viral communities from the Subarctic Pacific Ocean - Lowphox_13 viral metaG | ecosystem: Environmental > Aquatic > Marine > Oceanic | place: Subarctic Pacific Ocean | collected...
GCAAAATCTTACAAGAAAAGATAAAAGTTTATGAAGATGATACTTTGTTAGATTTGCATATTAGAATTCAAAACTTAGAGCAAAAACTAATGATAGAATCAATAAAAAAGATATCAGAAGACGGAATAGAAAACTTAGAAAAACTTAGTAAAGGAAACTATTTTAAAAGTGTTCCGGCTGATTTAGAAAAAGATTTATTTAAAATTTTTGAAGAATACAAAAAAGGAGATTTTTAAGATGCCTGCAATTATGAGAGATATTTTTGAAGAATACGTAAAAGAAAGGTTTGATCTAGAGGATTGTATAGCAGTTAACAATGGTACAAGCGCGCTTATAGCTTGTACCTGGTCTCTAGATTTAAAGCCTAGCGATGAAATAATAACTACGCCTTTCACTTTTATTTCAACTTCTAATTCAATTTTAATAGGTGGTGGTAAACCTGTTTTTGTTGATATAGACCCAGAAACTCTTTTAATTGATCCTGATAAAATAGAGGCAGCAATAACTGAAAATACACGTGCAATAATGCCTGTTCATCTTTATGGCAGAGTTTGTGATATGGAAAAGATAAATAAAATAGCAGAAAAATATAATCTTGTTGTAATAGAAGACACAGCGCAAGCATTTGGCGCTACATGTCATTGTGGAAATTATGCAGGAATGATTTCTGATGCAGGAACATTTTCTTTTTACAAGACAAAAAATATTTCAACATTTGAAGGAGGCATGATTTGTATTCCTAAAAATTCTAAACTAGATGCAAAAAAAATTAGATCAATTTGCAACCAGGGTCAAGATGGGCGGTATAATCATGTTCATGTAGGTTTTAACTTTAGGCTTGCAGAACCTTTGTGTTTAATGGCATATGAGCAAATGAAATTGCACATGGTTGGAATAAAAGCAGAGCTAGGAATAAGGGGTCCTAACCAGGGTCACTATCCAAATGTAGTCTATGAACAACCAGTCTATATTGAAAAAGGAATAACTGGCAATTGCCCAATATCTGAAGCTGTAGCAAAAAAAATTAGGAATGGTGAAAAATTATGAAAATAGCAATACATCAACCAAATTTTATGCCCTGGTTAGGATATTTTAAAAAAATAAAAGATTCAGATGTATTTGTAATACTTGATGAGGTTAAGGGGTCAAAAAACTCTTTTTTGAATAGAAATATATTTTCTTCAAATCAGTGTAAAAATACTTTTTGGCTAGGGATACCTATTTCAAAAAAAGAATATAAGAATAAAATTAAAGATATCAATGCAATAGATAAGAAGTGGATTAAAAAGCATATAAAGTATTTTGAACTTGAGCATAAAAATACAATAGAAATAGACTTTCTTAGCAGTATCATAGACGTCTATAGGGAATATTTAAATAAAGATGTTATAAACATATGTTCATTTAATAAAAGTTTAATAGATGCAGTTTGTGAAGCCCTAGGGATAAAAACCAAAACTATTTTATCAAGTGAAATAAAAGAAATTAACTGGAATTTAAAAAAACAAAACTTGTTAATAGACATTATCCTAAGCTTAGGAGGAGATGTTTATATATCAGGAAAAGGTGCTGATAATTACCAGGATATTGAAAAATATAGTGAAAACGGCATAAATGTTTTGTATAATAACCCATACAAAGAAGAAATGATAGTAAACGAAGAAGTAGTAAGTGCTGTTGATTTAATATTGAGGTTAGGAAAATGCAAAGTAAAACAGATGATTTTAGCTTAGAAAACTATAGATTAACGCTAGAATTAGCAAAAGAAAAATCCTATGTCTTTAAAAGGTTTAAAGACGTAGACTTTTTTAAAAAACAAGAAGAAAAATCTATCTTAATGAGACATGATGTTGATTCTCAAATTGACATTGCTGTTGAGATGGCTTCAATTGAGAATAAGCTAAATATAAGTTCAACCTATTTTATAAGAATGCATTCTCATACCTACAACCCTTTGTGTATTAAGGATACAAAGAAAATACAAAAAATATCTAATTTGGGTCACGAAATAGGGTTTCATTACGAGCCTGACTATTACAGTTTATTAAACATAGAGTTTGAAAGCACTATTAAAAATGAAATAGAGATATTGGAAAAAATAACAAATTCTAAAATTATTTCTTTTGCACCTCATGAGCCTACTAGAACAGGAATAAAAAACCTTGACATAGATCTCGATTTAAAAAAAGAGGCTTATGATGAACAATTGTTTAAAAATTTCAAATATATATCTGACAGTAGTTGCAGGTGGAGAGAAGGTTCTATGAGATATCATATCGAAAATGAAACATACAAAAACCTTTATATTTTAACCCATCCAAACTGGTGGTATGCCAATAGCCCAATAGAAAACTATTGAAGGAACAGTAATGAAAAAAGTATTAATAATTGGATGTGGAGCAATATTTAACAGGCATTATAGTGCTATTTTAAAAAATGATGATTTTGAGCTAGTAGCTATTTGTGATATTGATAAAAACATATCTGACTTTTATGGAAAAAAATTAAAAATTAAAAACTTTTATAATTATGAAAATGCCATAAAAAATTCTGATTGTAACTTTGTCGTTGTTTGTACGCCTAATTCGCTTCATTTCGAGCAGGCAAAATTTGCTTTAGAAAATAAAAAAGAAGTATTAATTGAAAAACCTGTTAGTTTTGAATCTAATAAAATTGATACTCTTTCAAATCTATCAAAGAAACATAAGTCAAATTGCTATTGTGTGCTTCAGGTTAGGCTTAATGAGACAATAAAAATATTAAAAAAATGCTTAAATAGAAATCTATTGGGGGAAATCAGGGCAGTAAACCTGGTTCAAAGATGGCAAAGACCCTATGAATATTTCTCAGGCTGGAGAAACATTCCAGAAATAGGTGGTGGAACTTTATATGAGGTAGGTATTCACTATATTGACATAATGCAACTTTTGTTTGGAGTCCCTAAGATACATTCTTCTATTGCAAAGACTACAAAGCATAAAAACTCTATGATAGAAGATACAATATACGCTATAATGGATTTTGGCAATTACGGAGGAACTCTTGAGGTAACAGTTGCTGCTGAGCCTCACAATTTAGAATGTAGCTTGCAAATATTAGGATCGAATGGTTATGTTAAAATAGGCGGTAAGGCAATGAATTCAATTGATTCTTATAACTTTTTATCAAATGGTGCCACTGTTTCCTTTGAAGAGATTCTAAAAGAAGAAAAAAATCCTAATCTAAAACCTAACAACTACGGCTCTTATTTAGGTTCATGCCCAAACCATGAAGATGTATACAAAAATTTAAATAGTTTTAAAATAAAAGAGTCAAAGAACTCGATAGAGATAATTGAAAAAATATACAAAAGTGCTGGAATTCACTATTAAGGAAGATTAAATGAAAGTATTAATTTTAGATACAAATAGAAGAGAGACTGCAGGTTTAATGTATCATTATACAAAGCTTGGACATGAAGTCTTTTATATTAAGCCTAATTCAACAAATCTAATTAACTGGAAAGAAACAATATTATGGCCTGTTCTATTGACGTGGTCAAGAGAAGATCCTACAAAAACAAATTTTGAATATCACAAATTTAATGAATTAAAAGAATTTGAATATGGCGAAGATAACTTTTTGTTACTAGAGGATTTTGTTCAACCAATATCAGACAAGTCATTACAAGTAAAACTTGTTGATATTGAAAAAGAAAATAACTTTTTTGATGCTGTTCACATTCTTCCTCATTTTTTTGGTGAAAGCTTTGAAAATATAAAAAAGATAATAGAGCTATATTGCAAAGGGGCTAAGATTATTAATAGTGCATTTGATCCAGGAAACATGAAAGAAAGAATAGGCATGTTTCCTAACCAGTGTGAATTTTTGCCAGCAGTATATCAAGATTTTTCAAAACAAATAGGTTCAAAAAATAGCGTTCATTTCTTAAGACACCCTGTAGAGCTAGAGCTTTTAGGAATAGAATATGAAAAACATAAAAATGACTGGAAAGATAAAAAGATTTTTTCAAGTTTTATGCATAACTTTGAAGCAAGACAAGGAAAGCAAACAGTTGATATGTTTCATTCTATTGCTGACTTTGTAAAAAAAGAAGCTGATATTGACTTAATTAATTTTGGTGGCAATATTAGAGGTCAAGGTGCTGATTTAAGATATGATCTTAATGCAGGTATTACGGGTAATTATAAAACTCTTAGTCCAAGAAATGCATTTAAGCAATACTTTTCTTCAAGAGGAATTTTGCATTTAAAATATGACGACTGGGCGGGCGGCGTCGAAATAGGTGCAAGAGCATCGGGTACACCAATGATTGTCTTTTCTCATTATTTTAAATATACAAATCTCCAGAGAACTTGGGGTCCAATCCTAGAAAATGAAACATTGTATTCAGCAGACACACCCCAAAACATTGTTAATGCTATAATTACTTTACTAGATGATAATAAGCTTGAAACTAAAAAAGAGACAATATATAATCACCAAAAAAATATTTTCGATAAAAGCTATTGGAATTCTTGGGAAATGTTTTTAGATAACCTGGAGTAATAATGATTAAAGATACTAAAATCATAGTAGCAACTACTTTAACAAATTCAATTATAACTGGATACTATCCTACTTGTCATGCTGCTATACAATCTTGGGCAAACTCAGATTATGTTGATGAAGTAATGATTGCAGAAGGTTTTAGCGAAGATCAAACTGTTAGTACAGTTAAATCAATATCTAAAAAAGTAAACGTAATATCTGAAAAACCTTGGCCTCTTAATAAGTGGAACTGGGGTAATCTTTATGACCAATATGATATGATATACAGAACATGTAGAAATAGGAATGAAAATTTAATAATGATATATCTTTCTTCCGATCAGGTTTTTACTAATGATTTTAGAAATGAACTTTTTGTTGCACTTAAAAAACTAATAGAAGATAAAAATAGCGATTTTTTCTTGCTTCCTTTTTTAAAGACAATAAACTATGAGTTTATAACATGCCCGTACGGATATGAAGAACACTTTCATCTCCACAGTGCTTTAAAGTTTGATAATAAAAATAGAAGATGGCTTGGAACCAGAGGGCCAGAAGGCATGGATTCTACGAGAGGTGAAAGCTATTTAATAAACGAATCAAACCCCGATGTCAAAGGGGTTCATATTGGAAATAGAATGTTTTATGATTTTTTGTCTTACCCAATATGCTACGATATGTTTATGTTTACCGTTGAAAATCTAAACCATAAAATCGAAAGATACGGAAGAAGCTTTGATGGACCTGCTGTAATATATGGAGAAGGAGAAGCTTGGCCTAAAAAATACCAAGATTATCTTGGCCAAATATGGTTAAGAAAAACTTTAAATCTTAGGCCTACTAAAATACCATTCAGTTTCCATCCAATTGAAATGAGACATGTTATGAGTGACTATTTAAACGAAACAAGATTTGGATATAATTGTTTTAACATGCTAATACAGAATGTAAGATTAGGAATCAGGAGAGTATAAAATGGCAATATCACAAGATGAATTTTTTGGCTTTATTTTACCAATTATTTTTGGAACAATGAAAGGTAATAATAAAAAAATAATTGAATTTGGAAACTCTACATGGGGTGACTGTTGGGATTATGAATGTGGAAAATACGGAAAAATACCTTCTGAAAGACCTTCAGATCATCCTATTAATTTTTGGAGACAGCAAGGCGCAGATTATCTTCCTGTTGATATTAATGGGATTAACTCATATCCCCATGATTTACAAAAACCTGTACCAAAAGAAATTTTAAATACTTTTGACTACCTTATAGATATGGGAACAATTGAGCATGTCAAAAAGCAATATCCTGTTTGGAAAAATTGTCATGAAGTAGTTAAAAAAGATGGCTATATGTTACACTCTTTACCACTTATCGGGTGGTGGCAAACACATTGTTATCATTGGTATACAATGGATTTTTTTAAAAACTTAGCAAAAGCATGTAATTATAAATTAATTATGCTAAGCGAAGAAAAGGCTTGCAGACCTGATTTTGATAACAATCCAGATTATCAGATATTAGGTTGCTTTAAAAAACAAGAACAAAACGAATTCATATCTGAAGAAGAATTTACTAAAATATGGAATGATTCTGGGTGCAAAACAGATTATGAAGTTGTCAACTCTAGACCTGTTCATGGTATACCAAATATAAAAAAACTAGAAGAAGAATTAGGAAAACTGGACGTTTAATATGATAATAACAAGTACAGGTTTTGATCCATATGAAGGTTGGATAGGAAATAAGTTTTTTAAATACTCGACAATGATAAGTCTTGCAAAAGAATTTAATGCAAAGCTATGTCTAGACAAGTGGATGTGTGATGCAATTTTTGAGCTTGATAGAGAAAAGCAAACCCCGCCAAGATTTGACTTCAAGCTGTCAGAGGGCAGAGATCCTTTAACTGTTAATACATATCACGAGGATTTTTCTTACATAATAAATGCAATTAGGCAAAACAATCTTCAAGGAAAAACCCTTGATATAGCCTACAACTGTAATACATTTTATCATACTTCATATTATAATAGTTTTAAAGAAGACATATTAAAACAGTTTAAGTTTAAAGATAAAATATCCAACTATTTTGACGAAGAGATTAAAAAAATTAAAAAAAATCTAAATATTAAAAAAATACTTATTTGTAATATGAGGCTTAGTGATGACTACGCAAACAAATGGAAATTTCCAGTTGAAGAATTTTTAAAAACTTTAAAAAAAGAATACGCAAAAGATGATTTTACAATTTTTGTTGCAACTGATTCTAAAAAAAGGGCAAATGAAATATTAAAGGATTATGACTTTTATTATTTTGATCAATTTGCAAAGTATAATATATTAGAAGATCTAAAAGAAGAAAAAATAGACTTGTCGCTACCCGAGTACGGTGGTGATTTTTCTTTTCTATCTGATTACTATCTTATGACAAAGGCAGATAAATTAATATGTTCTGATAGCACTTTTTCTTATTCAGCATCAATGCTAAACAAAAATGTAAATTGTGAATTTTTTAAGTATAGTTTGTATGATAAAAAATTTATTTCGTTTAATCCTTGGGATACATGGCTTCTGGATTTTAGAACGTGTTATTTTTTGGATAAAAATAGAGGAAAATAAAATGCAAATTAAAAAAATTTATTCTAAAATAAATCCAGAAAAACTTCTTCATATAATTTTTAAAAAAGATAATTGCTTAGAAGAAAACAAAAGAATTGATATTATTCCTGAAGAAAACTTTATCCAGTGTTCTTATTTGAAACTAGAAAAAGGAAAAACATTTAAACCACATAAGCATATATTCAAAGAGAGACATTATGATAAAAAAATAGCCCAAGAATCTTGGGTTGTAATATCAGGAAAAGTAACATGTACTCTTTATGATCTTGATGATACTGTTTTAACAAAAGAGACTTTAGCGCCTGGTGAGGCTAGCTTCACTCTTGAGGGAGGTCATAATTATTTAATTTTAGAAGAAGATACAATTGTTTATGAATATAAAACAGGACCATACGAGGGACAGGCGCTAGATAAAGTTTTTATTTCAGATACATAATGCAAGATTTGGAAATATTAAAATGAATACAAAAAAAATAACATTAATAAATCACTCTAGTGTTTTAATACAACAAAATAAAAAATTCATACTAACAGATCCTTGGTATGAGAAACCTGCATTTGGCAGCTGGCTCTCAGTACCTCCAATGGTTTACAACCCTACCTATTTTTTAGCATTGGCTAGGTCAGTCAAAGATTTTTACATATTAATATCACACGGGCATGATGATCATTTTGATGATGACTTTTTATCAATGATGCCTAAAGAGACCAAGGTTCTAATACCTGAGTATAAATCAAAAGGTCTTAAAAAAAGAATTCAAAAATGTGGAATTTCAAACATTATAGAGTTTAATACTGCTGGTTTAAAATTAGACGGATTTGTTTTTAAATCTTATATATTTCACGATATCTCGATGGATGACGCATTAATAACAATTTCATGCAATGATTTTATTGTAGCTCATGCAAATGATAACTGGCAAAAATTACCAGAAAAATACTTAAATAGCATAAAAGAAGACTTTTTAAAGTTTGAAAAAGAAAATACGCTATATATGTCACAAACAAATCATGCTGATGGTTTTCCTATGATATATACTAACTATAGCAGCAAAGAGAAAAATAGAATTCTTAAAAATAGACAAGAAAAAATTATATGTCAAGGGGTTAAAAATGCAATATCAGTAAATGCTGGTGCATTTCTTAGCTACGCAGGCATGTCTTTGCCTTTTATAAAAAACAAAGAAGAATATCTTGAAAAAAGTTATTGCAAAAGTTTTGGTGAAATATCTAAAATGTTATCTTTAAAACATATTGAAAACAAGATAGTATTAAATATGTCACCAGGGGATTCTTATGATTTTAAAAATGTTACCAAGTTATTTGATGGCATTGATTTAAATCACAATCAAATTAAAAATTCATCTATAGATTATTATAAAAAGTATAATAAAATAAATAATTGCAATACTTACAAAGAAGGAAAAAATATTTCAAAAGAAAGAAAAAAGTTTCTTTTAAATGCCTTTATGGAAAATCTAAAATTATTCGTCACTGATAAATTTGAAAAAACTAATAATTTTCAAAAAGATGTTTTTAATATTTCTCTAACGTTTTTAGACAAAGATCTAAAAAAAGAGATATCTTTTATCGAAAAGCCCGACATTAGAGTTAAATTCAGATTCGATAGTTTTGTCTTGGAGTCTATTTTAGAAGGAAATTCAAATTGGGAATCTTGCTATATTGGATACGAAAGTAATGTTGAAGTAAACGGCGATTATAACATTAATTCAATAATTAGATGGCTTTCCATGTTTGGATACGTTTATCAAAATAGAATATATCCCAGTTTAAGACATGAATAGAGATGTATATATATCAAAAAACACAGAAATAAAAAGACCTGAATTGTTTAGTCATGGTAATAAAATAGCAATTGATAGCGGTTTTTATTGTACAACTTCTTTAAAACTAGGCAGCTATATTCACATAGGCCCTAATGTTACATGTATCGGAGGCAAAAAAGGATCTTTTGTTGCAAAGGGATTTAACAATATAATGGCAGGTGCAAGAATAGTATGTGGCTCAGATAGATTTGACGGCTCAGGCCTTTTTGGTGCAATGATACCTGAAGAGTTAAAAGGTAAACAAATCATAAAACCAGTAATAATGGAAGAGTTTTCAAACATTGGTACTAATGCAATTGTCTTGCCCGGTTCCATTCTTAGAAAAGGCGTTCTTTTGACAGCAGGTAGCTTATTGATGGGTGATACAATTCCCTGGGGTGTGTATAAAGGCAACCCGGCAACATTAACAAAGACTATAAATCCTGATATAATATTAAAAAATGCAGCAAAACTAGGATACAAAAATGAGCTTTGAAATTGTAAATAAATTTGAAAAAGAAATTGCTAAATATTTTGGGTCAAAATATGCTGTGGCAACAGACTCTTGTACACATGCAATAGAAATATGTCTTAGACATTTAAAATCAAAAAAAATTACATGTCCAAAAAGAACGTATGTATCAATTCCATTTTTATCTAAAAAATTAAATATAGAGTTAGCTTGGTCTGAAAAAGAATGGAAAGATTTTTACTATTTGACTGATAAAGTAATCGATGCTGCAGTTTTGTGGAAAGAAAGTAGCTACATCGAAGGAACACTAATGTGCCTAAGTTTTCAATATCAAAAACACCTCAGTCTAGGCAGAGGAGGTATGATTTTGTTAGACAACTATGATGACTATATTTCTTTAAAAAAAATGTCATATGACGGAAGAGTACCTAATATACCTTGGCGAGAGCAAGATATTGAATCAATAGGTTACCATTACTATATGACACCCGAAACTGCAGAATTAGGATTGTCAAAATTAAAAAAAGCGATTAACACCAAGCCTAGGGATTGGAAATATACCGACTGGCCTGATTTAACAAAAATGAAAATATTTGGAGAAAATAAATGAAAAAAGCACTAATAACAGGAATATCCGGCCAAGATGGAAGTTATTTAACAGAATACCTTTTGGAGTTAGGATATGAAGTTCATGGAACTGTTAGAAGATCTTCCATAGCAGAAAATCAGGATTCAAGACTGTATGCAATCAAACAGACACCTTTGGGTAAAAATTTGTATACATACTATGCAGACATGACTGACGAGCATTCTTTATATAGCGTTATAAGCAAGGTTATGCCTGATGAAATTTATAATTTAGCAGCAATGTCACATGTAAGAGTAAGCTTTGATGTTCCAGCCTTTACTATAAAGACAAACGCACTAGGGGTTTTAAACGTTTTAGAAATAGCTAGAAACATTGTCCCCAATGCAAAAATATATCAAGCTTCGTCATCAGAAATGTTTGGAAATTCTGTAAATAAAGACGGATCTCAAAGCTTGTTAACACCTATGACACCTGTTAGCCCATACGGTTGTGCAAAAGTTATGGGGTTTAATCTGGCAAGACATTATAGGGCAGCGTATAATATGCATGTTTGTAATGGCATCTTGTTTAATCATGAATCGCCTAGAAGGGGAACTAACTTTGTAACAAACAAGGTTGTAACAACAGCAGTAAAAATTAAACTAGGTCTTGTTAACAAGCTTGAGTTAGGAAATATGGACTCTAGTAGAGACTGGGGACATTCAAAGGATTATGTTAGAGCAATGCATATGATTCTAAACCATGAAGTTCCTGATGATTTTATTGTTGCAACAGGAAAAACTTATACTGTACGAGATCTTTGCAAGATAGTTTTTAACAAGCTAGACTTAAACTATAAAGATTACGTTGTCCAGAATCCAAAATATATGAGGCCAGAAGAGCTTAAATATTTAAAAGGTGACGCATCAAAAATTAAAAATACTCTTGGCTGGAAGCCAGATTATACATTTGAATCAATGATAGAGGAGATGATAGATTATGCAATTAAAAAATAAAAACAAACATAACGTTGGAATTATAGGCCAGGGTTTTGTAGGATCAGCGATAAGGGAGGGTTTAAAAGATTATCACAATATTTTAACATATGATCTTGACGCATCAAAGTGTAATTCTAACCTTCTAGATGTTGCAGAAGAATCAGAGGTTATTTTTGTATGTGTTCCAACACCTATGAGAAAAGATGGGAGTTGTGACACTAGAATATTAGAAAACGCAATTAATAACATCTATGAAGCCTTTCAAAAGTCCAAAAGAAATGAAGCACCTGTATTGATTATTAAATCAACAATACCGCCGGGAACAACAGCCAGAATTGATAGCAAATATAAAGATATGATAGTTTTATTCAGCCCGGAGTTTTTAACTGAAGCTAATTCTTTTGAAGATTTTAAAAGGCAAACAAGAATTATAATAGGAAGCCATGAAGAATACCTATCAAAGGAAGCAGCAGTAAAGGTAAAAAAAATATTTAGAAAAGCATTTTCACCTCTATACACAGAAATCATTATTACAAAAGCTAATGAAGCTGAAATGTGTAAGTATTTTATTAACTGCTTCTTAGCAACAAAAGTTACCTTTGCAAACCAGATGTATGAAATATGCAAGGCTGCAAATATTGATTATGATAAAGTATGCAAATGCGCTTTATATGATGCAAGAATCGGAAAAAGTCATTTAGCAGTACCTGGCCCAGACGGTGACAGGGGTTTTGGTGGGCACTGTTTTCCAAAAGATCTTTCTGCTATGATAACTTTTGCAGAAGAAAATAAATCAAATCCATATTTTTTAACCAATGTTGAAAGATCAAATTTAATCTATAGAGAAATCAAAGACTGGGAAAAGATGAAAGGCAGGGCAGTTAGTGATGATTAGTATTGTAACTGGAGGATGCGGCTTTATTGGTTCACACATTGTAGACAAGCTTATAGGTATGGGTCATGAAGTAAGAGTAATAGATGATTTATCAGCACAAGAAAACGAGAGGTTTTACTATAATGTCAATGCAAAATATTGGAGTTACGATATATCTAAAGATGATTGTAGCAGCATTTTTAATAATGCTGACTATGTCTTTCACCTTGCTGCCCGTAGTCGCATTCAACCTACTATTGGGTCTCCTAGCCAGTGCTTTGAGGTTAATGTTGTAGGTACACAGAGGGTTCTAGAGTGGTCCAGAATCAACTCTGTAAAAAGAGTAATATATTCAGGTACCTCATCTTTGTATGGTCACCAGAATCAAATACCGTTTTCCCCTAATATGCCTGCTGACTGCTTAAATCCTTACTCAATGTCAAAATGGATGGGTGAGCAGGTTTGCAAGCTCTATAGCCAGCTGTATGGGGTTCCAAGTATTGTATTGAGATACTTTAATGTTTACGGCCCGAGAGAACCTATAAAAGGAAAATATGCTCCCGTAATAGGACTCTTTAAGCGTCAAAATAGCGCCGGAGAGCCAATGACAATTGTTGGTGATGGCAAACAAAAAAGGGATTTTACGTATATAGAAGATGTTGTAAGCTCAAATATTTGTGCTATGAATGCATCGACCGTAGATATACCATACAGTATTTATAACGTTGGAACAGGTAAAAACTATTCTATTAATGATATTGCTAATATGATTGGTGATAATAAAAAAATGATACCTTCTAGACCTGCTGAAGTCCAAGAAACTCTTGCGGATATAGAATCAACAATGAGAGATCTATGTTGGTTTCCAAAATACAAGCTAGAGGATAAAATTAATGACTATTAAAATAGGAATAGTTGCAGGCAACTTTGATGTAATACATCCAGGATATGTGAAAATGTTTGAAGATGCCAAAGAAAATGCATGTGATAAACTTATAATAGCTTTGCAAGGTGATCCCACAATTGAAAGGCCCCATAAGTGCAAGCCTGTCCAATCAATAGATGAAAGAGAATACATTCTAAGATCAATTAAGTTTGTCGATGATATTATACATTACAATACAGAAAAAGATCTTCTAGGTATACTAGAGACAATAGAGTGGCATGTTAGAATTATAGGTACAGACTATAAAAACATTGATTATACAGGAAAGTTTCTAGAAGAAAAATTAGGAAAAGAAGTTTATTTCCACAAAAGAGACCACGAATATTCATTGACAGATCTTAAAAAGAAAATAATGGAGCAAATGCTCGCTCAAAATAAATAATTGTATATTTTTACAAAAATTGTTATAATAAAATTAAAAGGATTATAACAATGACTAATGATAAAAATAAAACTCTATTTGCAACGGGAAAGCCTCATGTTTCTTTTTCTGAGGTTAGAATATGGAAAGAATGCTCTTGGAAGCATAAGTTAATGTATATTGACAAACTATCCGATTTTGAAGCTAGTATATATACAGAGTATGGATCAATTCTACACGAAACAATAGAGCTTTTTCTTTTAACAAAAAAAATGTATACTGATCTTGCTGTTAAGAAACTAGAAGAATCTTGGAAAAAATACGGTTTTGACAAAGAAGAAAACGTAAAAGAAAGAACTTTAATAGCAGAATCACAAGGATGGAAATATAGACATAATTATATTGAAGATTGGAAAAATTGGTGCAAAAACAGTTTAGATGATTTGCCTAAATTTTTAGATGAAAACTATCCCGGGTGGGAAGTTGTTTCAGCGGAAGAAGAACTTTATGAAACAATTGATGAAGAATTAAGTTTTAAAGGTTTCATTGACTGCATTATAAAGTACCCTAAGGGAAAAAAGACAAAATATGTTATTATTGACTGGAAAACAGCTTCTCCTAGAGGCTGGTCCAGAGACAAGAAACAGGACATAAAAACAACAGCACAGCTAACTCTATATAAGCACTATTGGTCAAAAAAGAACAACATACCTTTAAAAGATATTGCATGTAATTTTGTTTTATTAAAAAGAGGTTCAAAGCCAGGAAAAATATGTAAAATTGTAGAAGTCTCTGCAGGACCTAAAAGTATAGAAAGGGCAAATAAAATGGTTCGAAACATGATAGGCGGTGTAAGAAGAAAGTTTTTTATGAAAAACAGGTTATCATGTAAGTTTTGCCCTTTTGAAAAGACAGAACATTGTAAATAGTTTACTTTTTAATAAAAAAATATAAAATTACTATAAATCGAGGAAGTCTATAATATGCAAAATAAAAAATACAAAATATTAGCCTTGTCTGATCATGCCCTCTCAACATCAGGAGTTGGAACGCAAAGCAGACACTTATTTAATGGTCTGGTAAATAGCAAAAAATGGTCAATTAGACAGTTTGGCGCAGCGCTAAAGCATAACGATTATAGGACTGTAGTTGTAAATGATGACTTTATTATCAAACCTATTGACGGTTTTGGTGACAAAGATATGTTAAGGGTAGCACTGGCAACAGAGAAACCTGACGGACTGTTTATATTTACAGATCCTAGATTTTTTGTTTGGCTATTTGACATGGAAGATGAAGTTCATCAAATATGCCCCATAGCTTGGTGGCATGTTTGGGATAATGAACCCTACCCTGCTTTTAATGATGATTATTATCAGGCAACAGACTTGATTAACTGTCATTCTCACCACACTTATAGCCAGTTAGTAAAAAAATATCCAGAAAAAACAAACTTTATTCCGCACGCTATACCTAAGAATGTTTTCCATAAAATGGAAAAAGGTTTAATAGAAACAAGCAAATCTAGCATTTTAGGTAAAGAAAACAAAGATGCTTTTGTTGCAATATGGGTAAATAGAAATGCAAAAAGAAAGAGGCCGTCTGACGTTTTAGCTGCATGGAAGCTATTTTTAGAAAAAGAAGAAAAGGAAAAAGGAAAAAGAAGTAGTATTTTAATAATGCACACAGACCCAACAGACAGTGAAGGGCCTAATTTATTCAGCGTTGTAGACATGCTAGGTATTAAAGAAAATGTTTTCTTTTCAACAGATAGAATGGAGTTTGAAAAAGTTAATGTGTTATATAACATCTCAGATGTCTGTATTAATATTAGTTTTGCTGAAGGTTTTGGTTTGTCAACCCTTGAATCGATGCAAACAGGAACGCCAATAATTGCAATTAAAACGGGTGGATTAACAAGACAAGTTGTAGATCATCGAGACGAATCAGAAAACGGAATTGCTCTACCAGTCGATGTAAAATCCCTAGTAGGCTCTCAATTTATTCCTTATATTTACGAGGATTACGTAGATGTTAAAAAGGTAGCTGATGCTATTTTTAAAATTTCTAATTTAGATACAAAATCAAAAGATGAATTATCTAACAAGGTTGAAAAATACGCTCATGAATGCTTTGACCTAGAAAAGACAGTCTCAGACTGGTCTGATACTTTTGAAAATACAATAAAAACATGGAAAAACAATTACAAAAGATGGGAGATTTTTGAATTATGAAAAAGGTTTTATTAAGAGGGCCCCTTTTAACCGCTAGTGGTTACGGAGAGCATGCAAGACAATTTTTTCGATGGCTAGAAACAAGAAAAGACATCGATCTTAAAGTGCAATGTCTAAACTGGGGAACAACTACCTGGTATATAAATTCTGATATAGAAAAAGGCTTGATTGGAAGAATTATGTCAAAAACAAATTACGATCCGGGCAAAGAAAAATTCGATGTAAGTATACAAATTCAGCTTCCTGACGAGTGGGATCCAACCCTTGCTAATTACAATGTAGGTGTATCGGCATTTATGGAAACAGATAGATGCTCATATGAATGGTTTAAAGCTTGTAAGAAAATGAATAAAATAATAGCCCCTAGTAAACATTCCCTTGACAGCGTTTTGATTTACGGTAATCCTGATTCTGAGTCCCATGTAATCAACGAGCCTTTTAATCCCTTGTTATTAAAAGAGGACTACACTTTTAATGTTGATTTTAAGACTAAATTTAATTTTTTGATTGTAAGTCAATTGACTGATACATCACCTGAAAAAGATAGAAAAAACATTGTAAACACTATTAAAGTTTTTTGTGAAACGTTTAAAGACGACAAAGATGTTGGTCTTGTTATTAAGACTAATCTTGGAAGATCAACAACGAGAGATAGAAATAATACTAAAAATGTCCTTGGCTCAATTATAAAGAGCATTAGACCTGGAGATTTTCCTAGAATATACATGATTCATGGCTTGCTGTCTCCCGGAGAAATGTGCAGCCTGTATAGAAACAAAAAAATAAAAGGGTTGGTTTCTTTAACCAGGGGTGAAGGATATGGTTTGCCTATTTTAGAAGCATCAGTTTTAGGCTTACCTATAATTGCAACTAATTGGTCAGGTCATCTTGATTTTCTTAAAACTTTTACCCCTGTAGACTACCAAATAGAAGAAATACCTGATTCAAAAATTGACAATAGGATATTTCAAAAAGGAATGAAATGGGCAAATCCTGATATGGAAGATTTTAAGAAAAAAATTGTTGAATTTAAAAAGAATTATAAAGATAAAAAAAATGCGGCAAAAAAGCTTTCAAAAATAAATGTATCAAAGTTTTCTCAATTTGAATTTAATAAAAAAATGAACGAGATAATTAAATGACGACTTTGTTAATAATTGCTTCTATTGAATTTGTACTTCTTTTAGCTGCTTCTTTTTATCTTTATAGATTTGCAAAAATAATTTTAAATGTTCAAACAGTTATTGAAGAGTCTTTAGACGTACTTGATGAAAAATATAATAGTATGACCAGTGTTCTTGAAAGGCCTGTCTTTTTTGACTCTGTAGAAGTAAGACAGGTAGTTAGTGATATATATGAATGTCAAACATCAGTTTATAATATTGCAAATGCAATAGCTCATATTGACAACTTGGAGAAAATTAATGAAAGGGAAGAAGAAGACGGTTAAAAAGAAAAATGCTACAAAGCTTTATTTTAACACAGAGACAGAAAATGCTATTGTTGAATTTTGTAACTCAGAATGTAAAAAAACAAGAGAAAAATTATATGTCAGTAAGATAAAAAGATCTTTTGATAAACTCGCAGAAAATTTAATATTTATACATAGCTTTCATAGTGAAACGCTTCCATATGACATATTAAAAAATGATTGTGTTTCTTTTTTGTTTCAAACTATGCATAAGTTTGATCCAAGCAAAGGTTCAAAGGCGTTTTCTTATTTTAATGTTGTTGCAAAGCATTGGTTAATTGCAAACGCTAAAAAAGATCAAAAAAGAAGAAGAACATCTGTATCATTGGAAAATTTTCAAAACCTAAGCTCATCCGATAAATCAACTATTGAAACTTACGAAAAAATAATATCACCTGAAAGAAAAATGATGATTAAAGAAACAAAGCAAGACTTGCAGGATATTTTTAAAAAAATAGAAAAAAGAATAAGTTCAGAAAACGAAATATTGTGCATGAAAGCTATCATTGAAGTTTTTGAAAAAGTCGACCAACTTGACTTTTTAAACAAAAGGGCTATATTTGTATATCTCAGAGAAATATCAGGCCTTAATCCCAAGCAGCTATCTATTGCAATGTCAAATATAAGAAAGCACTATAGAGAGATTGTAAAAAACGATAAGTATAATTTAATATTTAGGTGAAAAAATGTCCGTTGAAAGCGAATTAAAAAAACAAGATAAAAGTGAAGAAAAAATTAAAAACTTTGGTGATTTGCTTGATGAACTGAGCACAACAGAAGAAAAAAAGAAACTTCTCTGGAAAGAGATCTATGAAAACGCCTTAGACGATAGAGAGCAAGCTAGAATGCTTTTTACTGATTTATTTTTGCAAAGCCAAGGTAACAGTACAAATCATTTAAATTTTGGCCCTTTGATGGCAAAATATCTAGAAAGAATGAATAAGTCAAATGATCAAGTTCTTAGACTGGCAGAGTTAATAGCCAAGGAAGAGGACAAACCTTTAAATGTTGATGATATTTTTAGCAAAATGAGCGAGTAATATGTTTGGAAATAGATCTAAAGAAATAACGACTTGTATTGTAATTGACAATATATCAAGCAAGTCTCAAGAAGACATAGAAGAAGTTTTAAACAATTTTAATATCTTGACAAACAAGGCACCCATTGTAAATAGAGAATATCTAGAAAAATGCCCTAGAAACTCTATAATAGGAAAAATACCAAACACAGGCGAGTATATTATATTATATCCGTTTTTTTCTTCACATATTTCTTTGCCTGTAAAACCCGGAGAGCATGTCTGGTGCTTCTTTCCTGAGGGTTTCGGTAGAAGTGATATGGGCTATTGGATGTCAAGAAAATCGACAGATGAGTTTATTGAAGATGCCAATTACACTTATAACATACGGTCATCTCATAAACATTATTTTGAAAAACTAATTAATAGAAACAAAGAGAAGTCAAAAGAAAAATACTATTCAGTAGGAGGCCGAGATTTTGGAAAGTACAAAGAAATATTAGATTCATCTGTAGGTTCAAAAAGTCACGTCTTTGAAAATATATCAAGAATTAAAAAAAAGCCGGGTGACTTGTTAATGCAAGGATCAAACAACTCGCAGTTTTTATTAACCAATGGCAGCGAGGAAAACACGGGAACAATAATATTAACAACTGGAAGAGGAAGTGAAGGTCAGACAGGTGCTGAAGAAATTGTAAACCAGGCAGGAAAAAAAGAAAACAACAAGGCATCTTCTTTATCAAATGAAGGTTCTGAAAATGATCTTGAAGGAAAAATAAGTATATTTTCCGATAAAGCTACAATAATTTTATCTGAAAATCCTAGCTTTTTAAATGAAGATAACGAAAACGAATATGAGTTTAGTAATTTATCTCATTTTTTTACAAAGTCAGATGTTTTAAGAATGGAAGCAAGAGAAGATATTTTAATGAATTCAAGCTATTATGAGTTACACTCTGACAAAATTGTATTAGGATCGGGTGACCAACCTTATATAAGATATTCTGAATTTCAAAGTCTTGTTGAAAATATAGTAAAAGACATTAATACACTTGCACTTCAAATAGCTGAAATAAATGGAGCACTTTATACATTTGGAGTATCAGGACAAGCAGCATCTCAAGGGCCTTTAGCACCTCTGCAGGCACTTTTTGGACAAATACCTGCAATTTTAAACCCGCCAGGATCTGGAGAGTCAGAAAAAGTATATAATAAAACACTAAACGGAAGGTCAAGCGAAATATCTGATTGTAAATCACAAAAAATATTTGGAGAATAATTATTAGTAGATAATTATTAGAGACAACAAGGAGATAACATGGTATCGTTTAAAAGTTCAGGAATTTTATCTGATTCAAATATCTTTAATAAGAAAATAAACAAAAAGCCTGCCGGAATATCAACCCCTGTTTCTTTTTCCGAGCTAAATGAAGAAAATTTTAAGCTTCATATTAGTGCTGCTGATCAAATTAAAGATAATTTTAGAAATCTTGTTTTGACAAACAAAGGAGAAAGGCTGGGAAACTACGATTACGGCTCAGACTTAAGGAAGTTTGTAAGTGAAATTTCTAACATTGCTAATTTTGAAAGTTCAATAATGGAAAATATTTTGCATGCAACCCAAAAGTTTATGCCCATGGTTGATCTTGAGTCTTTTAATGCAGAATACAATGATGATACTGAACAAGAGCTAAAAAATATTATCGTAACCATAGCATATAATATTCCTATTATGAATGTTTTTGACCAAAAACTTGATGTAACCCTTTACCTTGCGTGAAAAAATGCCAAACATAACAGAAAAAATAAATAGAGAAAGATTTAGAAATTATCTTTCAAAAGACTTTAAAAGCTTTAGAGGAAGTCTCGAAGATTACGTTTCACTATATTATGGTGATAAAATGTCTGACTTTTCCGAAGCAAGTATTCCCGGGATGTTTTTAGACATGGCAGCCTATGTAGGGGATTCAATGTCTTATTATCTAGACTTCCAGTTTAATGAAATGGATCTAGAGACTGCAGTTGATATTAAAAATATTCAAAAGCATTTAAAAATAGCAGGAGTCAAACCAAAAGGTCCATCCCCTGCTACAGCTATAATGACGATATCAATAATAGTACCTTCTCTGTTAAACGATATTAATGAGTATGTACCTAATCAAAACTACTTGCCTGTCTTAAGGGCAGGTGCAATAATAACATCGGACACAGGTATTAATTTTGAGCTTTTAGAAGACCTAGATTTTAATGAAGTTGATGAATCGGGAAGTTACAAATATACATTCTCTATAAATAGCAACGATATAGATGTAAATAGTAATCCTAAATCTTTTATACTGCAAAGAGACGCAGAGTTTGTATCGGGAAATACTGTTGAAGAAACAATAAATATCGATCAGCAGCATGTTTCTTTTAGAACAGTGTCTCTTTCAAACTCAAACATCAATGAAATATTGTCTGTTGAAGATTCGAATGGAAACCCGTATTATGAAGTAGAAAATTTAACTCAAGATGTAGTTTTTAAAACAAGAGTAAACATATCAGAAGACTCTGGCTCTACAAAAGATGTTCTTGAAATAGTTCCTGCGCCTAGAAGATTTATTGTAGAAAATGAAATACAATCAGGCTTAACATCACTTATGTTTGGATCTGGAGATGAGAATGATTATCAAGACACCCTAATGCCTTCTCCTGAATCAATAGCATTAAACCTGTTTGGAAAAAGATCTTTTACAAACTTTAGTATTGATACCAATAATCTTTTAAAAACAGATACACTTGGAGTGTCTCCTAGGGATACAACTTTAACAATAAAATATAGAACGGGTGGAGGCATTGATCATAATGTTTCTTCTAAATCAATTCAAAATATTTCAAATTTTACATTGGAGTTTAACTCAGATATACCGGTTTCAATTCGAACTAAAGTTAGAAATTCTATATCTGCTATAAATAATCAGGCAGCCTCAGGGGGTGAAAGAGCCCTTTCTATTGACGAACTAAGATTTATTGGTATTAATTCTAGGTCTTTGCAGTCAAGAATTGTATCAAAAGAAGACTTGATTGCAAGAATATACACTATGCCTTCTAGTCTGGGTCGAGTTTTTAGAGCAGCAGCTATTAGTAATCTTGATAACCCATTCTCAGCTTCTTTGTTTGTTATTTCACGAACTGACGAAGGTATTCTTACAAGGGCTTCTGATACTATGAAAAAAAATATTAAAACTTTTATAAATAGATTTAGACTTGTCAGCGACTCAATTGATATTTTGGATGCCCCTGTTGTAAATTTTATGATATCATATGATATTGTTGTTGATAAAAATAAGAATAAAAATTCTGTAATTCAAACAGCAAATTCAAAATTATCAGATTTTTTTAATATTGAAAATTTTCAAATTGGAACCCCTATTTTAAAAACAGACATAACTAGGGTTTTAATGTCAATATCAGGAATTGTTTCAATTATTCCTGACAGCATTAAAATTTCAAATCTATCAGGAAACAGAAATGGAAATATTTATAATGATTTTGTATACCCTATTGAAGACAATGAAAGAAACGGTATTGTTTATCCTCCCGAAGGTGGTATTTTCGAAATGAAATTTCCTCAATTTGACATCAAAGGAAAGGCTTTTTAAGGTGAAAAATGTATAAAATATTATCAGCAAGTAGTGACAACTACATAACCAACAAACTAATAGACAGTTTTAGAGTAACAGACTCTAATGCAGGCTCAGCAGGAACACTTGATCTATTTAAGCTGTATAGCGAAAATACGCTAGTTAGCGGATCTGCTACAGCTACAATAACAATATCAGGACAGCCCGTTGTAGGTGAGTCAATAACAATTATTGACGCCTTAGGTACTGCAAAGGAGTATACTGTGGCAGGCTCTACAAATGCATCGTCAAAACAGTTTGCCAATACAAACAACATATTAGCTGCAGCTGGTTTAAAATTGTGTATCGATGCAGCTGCAGGACATAACGGAACAATTAGCGTTGTTGATGACGAAACTACAGGAAAGCTAACGTTAACACAGGTAACAAAAGGTGTTGAAGGAAACACAGATATATCTGGAACTTTAACAAACACAGCAATTTTAAATTTTACAGGTGGTACAGGTTCAAGTCTTGGGCCTGTTGAATTGTCACGACTTTTGTTAAAGTTTGATCTTGATAAAGTTAGGGATATTCATCAAAACAAATGCTCTGTTGATCACCACAGCTTTAAAGCGATTCTTAAGCTTTTTGATGTTTATGGTGGACAGACAACACCTGAAGACTTTTCTGTAAGAGTCTACCCTTTATCGCAATCGTTTAGCGAGGGAAAAGGAAGAGATATTGTAAAATATAGGGATCTAGGAGCTAGTAACTTTATCACAGCGTCTTTTTCCGGAGGTTCTGTCAACAAGTGGAATATTCCGGGATCAAATAATAAAGGTGTTTTAAAAAGCCAGCATCTTGACATAATTGAAACAGGTATACTTGATGCAGTAATAGGCACAGAAAACATATATGTTGACCAGTACTTTAAAACAGGCAAAGAAAACTTGGAAGTTGATGTAACAAAAATAGTATCTGGAACAATAGCAGAGTTAATACCTGATTGCGGTTTTAGAGTTTCTTTTACACCTGCAATAGAATCAAATAGTTTTTCTTACTTTGTAAAAAGATTTGCATCAAGAAATGCAACTAACCCTACGCTTAGGCCACAGCTAATAATAAAATACGACGATTCAATTCAAGATTATCACAGGGGCATGAATTTTAATACTAGCGGTTCTTTATTTTTAAATAATATTGTAAACGGTAGATATACAAATATTTTAAGCTCATCAATATCATCACCGGGAACACTTGAAAGCATTGAAGGTGATAAATGCTTGCTTTTAAAGATTATGACAGGATCTTACGAAAAAATAATATCTGGATCAAGTCACACTTTAGGTGATGTTAACTACAAAGGTATCTATTCAGCAAGTTTTCTGGTCGATAAATACGATGAAAATCTATTTGATCATATAAAATCATCTGGAAGTATAAAGTTTACAACTGTATGGCTTGACAAAGAGAGAAACAATTACTTCCATTCAGGTAGTTTTATAATTAATGATAACAACGTATCCTCATTTTCAAATTCAACAAACAGACTTGTAATTTCAGTTACAAACCTAAGAAAAACGTATTATAATGATTCAAATGCAAGGTTCAGGGTTTTTGTCGAAAATGTTGACAAAGAAATAGTGTATGTTAAAAAACCTATTGAAAGAAAAAGTGACTTATTTTATAATATGAGATATGGTGTGATTGACGTGGACACAGGAAAGTATATAATACCTTTTGAAAAATCTAGTAATGCAACGCTACTGTCAGTAGATACAGATGGTATGTACTTTGATTTAGATATGAATTCCTTGCCTGCAAAAAGAGTTTATAAGATAGTTTTTCTCTTGTCAGATCAAGGCGAAGAAAGAATTTTTACAGAAACAGCTTCAGTTTTTAGGGTGGTTTAATGTCAAGAAGAATAGATAGGTTTGGAAGGCCGGCCATATTTAGATCCATTGAAAGAGGTAATTCTAATCTTACCTTTTCAACGGGTTCAATTGAAGAGTATGCAACAAACATAAAATCAAAAAACTCTTTTAGATATGAACCCTATGACTCCCCTCTAAAATCAACACAGCAACTTTCAATTAATTTTTCAAAATTTGAAAATCATACATTTTTTAATTCTGCTGTAGGAAAAGTTAGTGTTGCATTTAATAAAATTATTAACAAGTATCCTTTTGATGGAACATTATCAGAAATAGAAGAGTTTGAAGATAAGCTGACAGGTTATGAAAAATATATTTTGGATATATTTCCAAAACATACAGGATATCTTACAACGTCAGGCAGCTCATATATCAATGTTAAAAATAGAGCTGGTATTAACTTTCCAGAATATTCTTCAAATAAAACTGCAAGTAAAATATTAGATCCTAGAAATCAATCTTTTTCTTTTGAAGCCTTTATAAGTGTCCCTTCAGAAACAAATGCTAGTGATATGGGACTTTTTCATATATCGGGAAGCAATATTAAAATAGAAAGCTATGTTCAAAGACATCAAGCAGGCTTCGCAACAGCTTCTTTTAGATTAACATCCGGATCTTTTACGGAAAAAATAAAAACTATAGGATTTGAAAAAAGTAAATTTCAACATATTTCATTTGTTGTTGATAAAGAAAATAATGATATCAAAGCTTACTTAAATGGCAAAGAATCGACTGACGATGGTCCAAAAACTTTGCTAACTAGAGATATTATTTTTAATAGTGATTTTTCAATCTTAAAATCAGGTACTGATGAGAACGGTCTTAACTATGCAAACTTCTCTGGTTCGATTAAAGATTTTAGGCTTTATCATCAAGGCAGAAATGAATCTTTAATTAAAAAAGATTTCAAACAAACTGTTTACAAGAATGATAATCTTAAGCTTAATTTTAGATTTAATGAACCTTCTGGATCTTACAGCATTGAAAATTATCTGATTGATACATCAGGAAATTCTTTGCATTCAAAAATTGAAAATTTTGACAGATCTTCAAGGGATATTTCCCTCCTTGCCTCAACTGAAAAATTATCTAATCCTGTTGAGAATGAAAACTTATCTAGAAACCACATTTTGTTTCCAGACTATGCAGAAATAACCATTCTAAACAGCGAATTAATCACCAGCGGTTCAGAATATGATAAAATAAACCCTAATTTAATAACAAAGTTAATTCCTCCACACTATTTTGAAGACGCAATATTTGAAGATGGAAAGTATAGTGAATTAAGTACTTTAAATAGCAATATTAAAGGAAGCTCAATTCCAGGTAGCGCAGAAACCTTAGAAACAGGGCTGTTAACAATACTTCTTTTATCTTGGGCAAATATTTTTGATGAAATTAAAATGTTTATTGATAGTTTTGGAAATATAATCTTTTCAGATTATCATGACAGTGATATTGTACCTGACCAACTTATTGGATTTGCTGCAAAGCAGCTTGGGGTTGATTTACCTCCAATGTTTACAAATGACAATAGCGAAAAATACTTTAATAGTAAAAATGTATATTCTCAAACAAATATCAACAAAGTTTCTCTTAAGAAAATACAATCATTAATCTGGAAAAGATTGCTTGCTGACTCTATTTACTATAAAAGAACAAAAGGCACCATTGAATCACTAAAGACAACATTTAGATCAGCAGGAATTGACCCAGATAAAATGTTTGCATTTATAGAAAAAGGATCAAATACTGTTTATTTGTCAGATAACAACAATGAAGAAAAATTTGTTCAAATACCTTTAATAAATTTTTCTGGATCGCTTGCACTACCGTCATATACAGACACAGATGAAGATACAAGCGATGATTTAGCTTTATTTGAAGGAACTATTACAAGCAAGGGCTTTTCTCCAAATAAACCTAATTTTGTTTCCACAGTATTGTCAGGATCAAAGCTTAATAAATCATTTCCTGTACCTCAAGGACCGCTTGTTGGTATTAGCAATGTATTAACAGGTTCAGCAAACAAAGAGGACGGAATGTTTACCTCGGGTTCCTGGTCGTATGAAGGTTATTACAAGTTTGACAAAAAATCTTCAACCCCTGTTACACAAAGTCTTGCCAGGATTAACAGGCATGAACAAAGAACAACAGACTATACCACAGGTAATATAGCAGGAATCTTAAATATTATTGCAATCAAAAATACAAATGTTTTTCTAACAGGTTCAAATGATTCTGTTATTGCATATTTTTCTGAGGATCTGGCAAACGATACAGCAAGAAAAATTAAAATTGATAATATTAACATTTTTAACGGAGATTTATGGTATGTATCTTTTTCAAAGGAAAGAAGCGACGACCCTGCAAATAAAGATTTAAATATTGGTAACAAATATACATTGACATGCGGAAGATATGGCAGTGAAGAAAACTTTGTAACTTCTTCGTATTTTTCTGGGTCTAATTTCCCTATTGGATATAAGATAAGCTCGTCACTAGCAAGCTTTACAGGTTCACAAGTTATGATAGGATCTCAATCTTTAAATTTTCAAAATAGATACGGACTATACTCGATACCCGCTAGCAATGCAGAATTTAATAATATTAACTATACAGACTTTTCTGGAAAGATAGGTTCAATTAGATTCTGGAGCAAGTCTCTAACAAGCAAAGAAAGACTTTCTCACCAGAAAAATATTAATAATTTTGGTGTTGAAAATCCTATGAAAAACATAATATTTAAAAAAGAATCAGAAACATCTGAAAAAATCAGATTAAATGTTACAGGATTGCAAGAAATAACATCATCTGCAGACGGAACAGTAATCGGTGTAAATAGAACACAATTTGAGAATAGTTTTTCACAAGATAGAAAATCAAAACTTAGTGGTTTTGAATTAAATAAAAATATAATGTCCTATGATAGATTTAAATTTTTATCTTTTCCAAATAAATTTGATGAAATTAACTCAACCAACAAGATAAGAATTAATTCTTTAGACAAGGCCCCAGATCTTAATCTAGGTTATCAAGGTTTTTCACCAGCATATGAAATCAAAGATTACAATATTATTAATGACGATGCAAGGTTTGCAATTGAAATGTCAATTGCAAGAATAATTAATGATGATATTAACAACGAAATAGCGACAGTTGAGTTCTTCGAAAATATTCTAGGAAGATACAACAATGTTTTTTCTTCAAACTATTCAAATCTTGAAAGTTTTTCTAGAGAATACTTTAGAAATCACCAATCTGAAATAAAGCTTAATAAGCTGCTTAGTGTTTACACGTGGCTTGAATCAAGCTTTGAAGATATTATTGAAAAATCCTTGCCTAAGAAAACAAAGTTTTTAGGAATGAATTACGTTATAGAACCTCATAATCTTGAAAGATCTAGAATTCAATTAAATTATGCAGGTTCTTATATGGGAAGCACTCCTAATAACGAATCTAGCCAAAATATAGGATCACTAGGAATATATTTGGCAAATATTAGCAATAGACACTAGGTGTGAAATGAAAGATACAATTGGTCAAATTAGTTTAAATAGAAACCCTAAGAATCGTCCTCTAAAAAATAGAAGAACTCAGTCAAAAAATTTTTATGCCTATGCCTCGGGTGCTAGCCTGAGACCTGACATGTATGCGTTTGGAAATATAAAAATAACTGGCGGTAGCTTTTCAATATCATATGAATCAGACAATCCTGAAAACACACTTACAAGCGATGGACTTCTGGGACTAGGCAATACTGACGATTACAAGCCAGGCTCCTTTGATGACATGAAAGAAGATCCGTCAAAAATGGTGGAGTTTTTTAAAACAAAAAATGCATTTAAAAAAGATTCTGTCGCAAAGTCAAATGCAACGTACGATGTAACAAGAAGAAACGGAGTTATAACAAATCAAAAAACAAAAACAAATGATTTTATAAAAGCATCTGTAGGTGTGGCAGTCTCTGAGATTAGTAAGGCATCAGTAATTGTAACCTCAGAATATGAAAGCTTTGATGTCAAAGACGCCTTCAAAGATGAACACTCGTCGATAGGCAATAATAAATTTTATATTAATAATAAAAATCATTATAATTCTGGAAATATTAAGCCTTTTTCGGAAAAAGACAATATTACATATAACTCTATAATAAATACGGAGACTTCTCAAAATGAATATTACAAATCTTATAAAAGCTATGCAAATCACGGATTTCTCTACAAGTCAAAAAAACCAGACTCTATTGCTTTTGGAGGTCTTAAAAGATAATGCCCAATAAAAAAGAAATTGTCGATGTAATAAACTTTAACTTAAAAGAAACATTTATATCTGACGTTAATAACTATAGATTTACAGCGCAGGCTAGTCTTGTCGCTTGGTTTGGCTTTGGTGCAACACTGTCAGATAAATCAGACAATAGTAGCAGTATTTCTTCTTTGGCTTATAGAACAAATGGCTCAGACAACAATGGAGATGCTGTTTTATCTAGCGAGGCATTTAATGTTAGCTCTCCTACTTATCCCACCTATAATGTAGCAAGATTTAATCAAACAAATATACCAACTGTCTCGTTTGGTTCTAAAAGAAATGCCAAAGTAGTTTATAGCTCAGCACCTACACCTATAACTTTTGGCGGAGGCTCTGGGGACAACCCGTTTAGTGTTTCAATTTGGGCAAAAGTTCAGCCTTCCATTGGGTCAAATGCCCCGGGTTGGATGTTCGCATTTGGTCAAAGCGGTGGCTCAGACTACTATGTTCAATGGGAGTCTACCGGCTATTTAAACTTTGTTGTGCGACAAAATAGCAACGGTGCAGTAAGGGGTACTAGAATACAATTATCTGATTATGCTACTACATATGCAAATAGTTGGCACCACTACGCTTTCACATACGATGGAAACGAATCTTCACCTGGTTTAAAAATATATATCAATGGAGTCTTACAGTCAACTGCAACAACAACGGCAGGTGCTTACAGTGGTATGACTGCGACAGGTACAACCTTATTTATTGGTTCTAAACACAACGAAAATGATAATTTTAACGGCTTTTTATCGCAATTGTCAATATTTAGCACTGAGCTAAATTTAGAAAATATAAAGGCAATATACGAAGGTGCATCAATAGGATCTTATCAGGACAAGACTACTTACTTTTCAGGAGAACTTTCTAATCCTGGCAAAGATATTGTTAAAACACTTGATAAAAAGATTAGACACATTCACGGTCAAGGTTTAAAAAAGGGGACTTATACTGTTCAGTTTGATGATGAGAATACAATTGATTTTTTAAACAGAAAGCTTATTGGAAGTATTGGTGTAGAGGAAAATACAAGCTCTACACCTTTTTTGGCAGCCAATACGTATAGTGACTACGGTATAAAAATAACATCAACATACGGCTCTTCTTTTATAACAAATCAAGTTAGAAATAGTTTTGAAGGAGATAAAGATCCGTTTAATGAATTTGAAAAGTTTTTTCTAGATTCTTCATTTTCAAAAACTAGAAAAACTTCAATTGATGTGTTTGATCAGGTAGGTCTTGAAGAAAACACAAACGAAAAAAGTATAATTGAAATAAGTTTAAACCCACTAACAGACACAACATTTGGTATTGAACAAGGCGTAGGCTCTGCTGCAAAGAATGACTTGATGGTTTATTGGAATAATGATCTTAAAAGATGGGAAAAATTAGGAGGAACTGTTTTAAGTCCGGCCTCTGAAGACACTATTGATACATTATTGTCAGGAGGAAGAATTGGATTTGCACCAACAGAAGGTTTAACAATCCCTAATAAAAAGTCTAATTTTAAGGCTGCTTTTAAAAATTTTGGATTGCCTGTTGATAATTTTGGATTTCCATCCCATCCTAAGTATCATGCTACGGGTTCTCAATATGTTGAAATGAAAAACTTTATAAAAGAACCTTTTGTTGTTGAAAAAGTTGTGTATGAGCTTGATGCAAAATTATACGTCGATAAAGATACAGCAGACGTTTTCGAAGAAGATGATGAACCAACTGCTTATGGAAAATCAGGAAGATTAAGTTCGTATTTTACTTTTTTTATACTAAATCAAAAAGAAAATGACAAAGTAACTAATTTTAAAGTTTCTAAAATCTTTAACCAGGATGACTCATCCGCTAGTAGTGTTATTTTAGAAACAGACTCCCTAGGTGACGATCAGGTTAACATAGAGACAAATAGAGACCTAGTAACGTATATGCAGGTTGCTGTATATTCTAATGATTCAGAATCTGTTGCGAGAGGCAGTTTTATAGATGGAGAAAATGCAACTTCTTTGGATCCGCACCTAGGTTTTTTGACAGAAGGATATGGAAGGAGCGTTAACATATCAGGCTCAAATTACATAGCCTCCTCTACATCTTTCGATAGTGATAATCACGCCTTCAACGGAAAAATGATATTATCAGGAACAGTTCTTGATGATATCAAGCATGAAAGCATGGGTATTAACTTTAAGATAGGATCAGCAAAGTATGCAATTTCTGATCTAGGGAATGCAAGAAATCCTTCAAAAATTGAAGAAGTTTTAAAATCTAGAAGGTTTGAATGTGCCTCTATTTTTGATGAAAAAGATGAAAAATCTTCTTTTCGGCACTCATTATATCCTGACATATCTAAGGCAGCAATAGAGGGAATTACAACAAAAAGAACTCATTATAGCAGTAAAGAAAAGCCGGGACCCTATATATTAATGCCGTCAGACAGGCTTGTCTTTGGCTGGCAGTCTCCTGTTTCAATGAATATGTCTGCCTTGGGCGACTCCAATCCTTCTTCGCAGATGATAATAAAAGCTGGGACAGGAAAACTAAAACTATACGGTTCTTTTTTAAGAAATAAAAAATCATATTATCCTGAATCTTTGTTTTATTCAAACAACATGATTTCAAAAGTCTTAAAAGATTCTGGATGTGATCAATATCAAATTGAAACAAGAAGTAGGCAAGAAGGAAATTACAATAGTCAATATGTCACAGGCGTTATCCCTAGTAGGATTGCTTCTTCAAAAACTGGGGCAGGTTCAAACTTTAATTCTAGTATTCATTTTGTACAACTTGTCGACTCTACTGAGGAAATATATGACTCTTATCTTCCTGACATTTTAGGTTTTTATAAAAGAGCAGGTGTTTCTATTGTAAATAATAAAGTTGAGAACTTGTTAAACTTAAATAAAATAATTGGTCATAAGTTTAATAACAGGCTTTATGTTGACGGAGAGAAAAGGCAAAAATCAACAAAAATAATATACCCAGGCGTGTCAACTCAAGAAGTTATGCAAATGACATTTAGCAAAGGTTTTGAAGGCATATCTAGCGAAAACTTAACAGACAGTGTTAGCGGCTCTAGATCTATGTATTATGGGATGCACAGCTACAACGTTTCCAAAAACAAAGCATTTTACAATACACGACATTTTGGACATCTTTCAGACCAGATTAGCCAAAGAAAAATATACGCCTTTGAAAAAGACGGAAAAGTTTTCTATCCAGTTAAAAAAATATTTGTAAGCAAAGGACAGAGAATAGACCCAATGGAAAGCACAGCACAAAACGTTTCTTTGTATTCTACATCATCATTTCCTTTTATTGAAGAAGGAGTACCAACTCAAAGAACTGATGATACAAACAAGATTGATAATATTGTTATTTTTCCTGAGATGCCAGGAACAGATATACTTAATAAATAAGAGGTAAGTTTTGCCAAAAAAGACACTAAGAGAGCTTCAAAAATCCAAATTTCTAACTGTATACAATGAAGACAAGGGTATTATTGAAAAAATAGTGTTTCCTAACAATCTTCAAGTAGGTGCCGATAGCAATCTTCTGCCTTCAGATATGAGTGTATACGGCGTCATAGCAGCTGGCCTAGGATTATCAGGGTCACTTACAAGACTACCTGATGGAAAAAGCTATTTAATTGCAGGCACAGGTGTAACAATAACATCTCAGTCTAATGGTTCAATTGTTATATCCTCTTCTGGGGGTGGTGGCACACCTGGTGGATCTAACACGCAAATCCAGTTTAATGATAGTGGGGTCTTTGGCGGAGATGATGGCTTACTGTACGATAAAGCTATAAATAGTTTGCATGCAACTGGTTTTATAACAGCATCATTAGGTTTTTCTGGGTCTCATACTAGACTTTTTGACGGAAGGTCTTTTATTGCTGGCGGAAGCAACATAGAGGTAGTATCCCAGTCAAACGGCCAGATTGTAATTAACGGTGGTAATATTGGTGATGCTGAGGATGGATCGTATACAGACGGATTGTTTACAGACTTTACAACAAGCACAACTGTAGGTGTTGCTGTAGATAGATTTAACGAGGTCTTAAAAGGTTTGGCTCCGGGTGCAGCACCTGGTCTTGATGACATTGAGGCAAACACAGGTATAAACGCAAAGCTTTCCTTTGGAAATACGCAGTCTGTTACAGGTTACACAAATGCAAGACCTAGCACGCTATCGAGCCCGGGCAGCAATTTGTCTGATGTTGATATTAATGCTCTTTTTGAATCTAGTACTGTAAGCAATGATATGCGCCTAGGCGTTTTTAATGGAAATACAATTATAAGAGGAAACCTAAACGATGATGTTTCAGCAGATACACATTCGTCAGGTGAAGTAAACTATCCCGACAATGCGTTTGGTGATGGAGATCAAGGTACATTAAAAATATTTGTTAATGATAGTACAACTGAAAAACATTCAGTAGATTTAAGTACTTTTGGTTCCGGAGCAACTGATACGAGTGGGACAGGCTTTAATTTATCTGCCGTGACAAATGGAAAGTTTTCAGATGGGTCAGCCTTTTCTATATTTAAACACAGAACTGGAACCTATACAGTCGCTGTAACACATCAAAGAAACGGATGGAATTATGCCCTTATAACGCACACAGTAGGTTCCTCAACAACAACTACCAACTATATTGAATGGGTAAATGATCCAGACTCAAATGCTCTCTCAGCAACAGCATCAGCCCTGGGAAGCCTTTCAATGACAGGCAATAAAACACTATCAGGTGCAAAGTACCATACAGCAGGAACTGCTACATACACTGCTACAGTTATTAATGCGTATAGAGACTGTTATTCAACATCAAACATAACGTTTAATGGAACCAATCTTGGAAATCAAACTCAATCTTTCCCAGTAATAAATACAGGTGGTGGCGAAGATGAGACAAAGTCTTTGAGTTTAAGCCAGGCAATGACAATTAACGCCGACCCTATTTTAAACGCAGCGATTTCTACAAGTGTAACAGTTCCACATCCAATAAAATCAGACTTGTCTTCTGCGGGTGCACAATCAATATCTGGCATTTTGTTGTACAATCTTTCAAATACGTCAACAGTTACACAAGAAACATTTAGAGCAGAAAACTATAGGTTAATATCTGGAAGCTATGATGCACAAGCTCAAGTAACAAGTAGCGATAATGTATGGGATAGTGCAAAGCACATGTCTGGAAGCAATGCGGGTCATGAAGATGGATTGCTTTTTTACAATTCAAAATTAAATGCGCCTAATCAAGGAGGCGCATCGGGTGACTTTAGAAACTCAACAGATGGAGGCAGCATTGCCAACGGGCCTAGTGATAATGTTAATTATAGCGGAATTACAAGTGGGCTAAGGACTTTCTATAGATATTTTCAAAACAACTCAGGCGGCTCAAAAAGCAATTTTTCTTTAGCTATAAATGGTTCTGGAACAATTGTAAACCAGACAACATCTCTTGATGCTTCAAAGATTCACGTTCTTTTAAAACTTCCAACAAACTCAAGCAGTTTTGAAACAGGCTGGATGGATATGGCATCAGCTTTTGTAACAGGAAAAACTGAAGATGGAGATGGTTGTCTTGACGGCTCTTTGGATTCTTCACTAAATGCAACAAATAGTTGTACTTTTGGTACGCAGTCTGTCGGTTCTAACGAATATATATTAGTAAAGATTGAGGCAAGCGGTGCCTGGACTGGAAACATATCTCAAATGACTATTACTTGGACATAACATGGCTTATAACTCTACAACAGAAAGAAATGTATCTTTAAAAAAGCTGTCAGGAAAAGCACAAACTTCAAATGACAAAGGTTTGGCCAACGAAGGTTTACCGTCAGGTATAACACTTGCTTCTAATACCATATTTGGAAGAGCAGTAACAACAAACCCGCTAGATACAAATGTATATACAATTACAGGAAATGTAGAATATGTAAGATTTCCTGCAACATTTATAGCAGGAACAGATACGTCAGATGGTCGACATGGCTTTGAGTTAAAATTGCCAAGTGATTATGAATCCAATTCTTCAAACCCACTTGCAGGGACGTACCCATTTATTAACAGCCAGACAGTTAATATCACATCCGGCTCTTTGCAGCTTGTCCCTCCTTCTTTTTCAAACTCCTATGAGGCAAAACCTTTTTACGGAGGGACAGGCGCGAAAAGCTCGGGAACACAAATACCTATCCTGGACGCTAGGGATTGGTTTTTAGATTATTTTAACGGAATATTGTTTCAACAAGACCCTCCGGGCACAGGTGATCATGCTGAAAATCCAGATTTTGTCGAGGCTTTTTTATACATAGGTGATATGCTAAGCTCAGTTGTAACAGCAGTATCTGGGTCTTTGAACGGTGTATCTGATGCGACATATCTAGTTTTAAATGCAACAAGTGATCTTGACAATGAAAGGGTGATTAATATTGGAACAGGCCTGCAGTTTAATGATGCAGGGGCGGGTGGTAACTATACAGTTGAAGTAGAAAAAGAGTTAATATTTAATGATGTTTTATCTGGTGTTGCAAACGGAGAGAATACTCATTTTATACTTTCAAATACCCCGTTTACTGCAAGCGAGATTAGCGTTTTTGTAAACGGCTTGTTGCAGATACCTCCTGAAAAACTTTCTTTTCAGGATTTTTCTATAACAGGTTCATCTGTTTATTTTACAACTGCGTCAGTTCCTCCTGAAGGCAGCTGGGTTATGGCAAACTATTACATAGGAGTAACATAATGGGCTTTTTAAATAACAAGGAAAGAATAGTAGATACTCTGCTAACACAGATAGGAAGAGAAAACATTTCAAAAGGTTCTCTAGGTATAAAATATTTTGCATTTACTGATAAGGGCGCAATGTATTTACACGAAGAGAGCGGAGCAAGAAAATCAGATTTTCTAGAAATTGGCTTTGAAGCAAATAACTCTAATAATGATTTAATGTTTTTTACTTCTGATGATAGAGGCAAAAATATAAGATATAATACTTTTAATTATGTGATTAATGAGGATGGTGTTGTATATAACGCTATCGAAGAATATGACAGTAAAAATCAAAGATTTCGAGCTACAATTATAACAGGAAGCAATGTATTAAATGGCTTTGGAAATGAAATATTAACAACGCAGTCGGGTTTTTCTTCAATTGCAGGAGAAATTGCTTCATCTTCTTTTAAAAAATTTGAAAATAAGAAATTTATATCACATAAGCAAAATCCAGACTTTTTAAATTTTTCTGTTAATAAAAACAGTGTTTCTTTTTCAATATCAGATAATTTTCCTATAAAAAATGATGACATTAAAGAAATTGAATTAAATGCAGCTGAACCTTTATTTTTTGATCAATATGTTTCAAACATTGATATGTTTAAATTTATGCCCCCAGTCTTTCCCGAGCAATATGAAAATGGAAAAACTGTAGGAAACTATACAGATTTAAATCAAAAAAACATAGAATCATTTGATGACATTAAAAAAGTTTTAAAAGAAAAGCCTGTAAGAAAAATATCCATAGACCAAACTTCTTTTGATTCAAATTTATTATTACAGGTTTTTGAAGTAACAGAACATGAAGGAAAGGTTATAAAGTTGGATACTATTGATTTCGGGGAGTTTAATGACAATGGGGTCTTTAAAAAAGTAATATTTGTTGGTAAAAACTTTATTGACGACTATAATTACCCCACATATTTAAACTTATTTACAATTATATTGGAGGAATAATGCCAGCTGTAATACCACAACAAGACAATGGAAAAATTACTGTTGAATCTGCTCAGGCAACCATTGAGATTTACGGAGACTATATGCTTGTCTCGTACGAGTCTGAAGAAGATGCTGAAACAGGAGAGGAAGCGTACGAAGAAGGAGAATTTGAATCCGAAGAGGCTTCAGCAATAAACCCAGATAAATTTATCGACAATATTCAAGTGGTATCAATAGTTAAAAGGCCTACAATATTTCTAAGGTACAATGCTGATATTGACTTTAGCCAATCTTTTGAATCGGCACAGCCTGAAGAGGCTGAAGAAGCTGAAGAAGAAGAAGAGCCTACACTATCGAATACCGGCTTTACAGCTGAAGAGATTGAAGAAATCGCAGAAGGTTCCTTGGGTGCTGACTCTCCTTTTGCTTCACAAACAGCTAACGCTAAGATAGCAGAAATAATTTCTGGGCCGCAAATTAGCCAAGTTAGAAGCTTTGAAATTCTACAACCCTGGCAGACAGTGGGCTCAAAATATCTAGGAAGTCCTTTTTTAAACGAAGATACTTTTTATCAGTACGCTGAAGTCGAAACACCCGATACAGATGAGTTTATTCAGTCTTTTGAAAGCTATGTAAACATAGATGCTGCTGAGAGCTATGCATCTTTGCAGGTAGAAATTGATCAAGATAGTGCATCGCCTGTCTTGGAGATGGATGTAGTTAGTTCACAGCTTGAAGATATGTCAACGCAGTTTGCAAATAATTCTTTGCATGAAAATAAAATTGACAGTATTTCTCTTGTCCAAGTTCAAGAAATAATTAGTATGAATTTTGGATCCGATCTATTATTTTAGGAGAATATTATGGAAAAAATATCTTTAATTAAAAATAAAAAAATAAAATCATTTCAAAAACTATTCAACAAAAAAGAATTTAATAAAATTAAAAACGAAGGAATAGTATTAAAAACAGCTAATAAAGATTTAAAAATAAATATTAGTAATCAAATTTTTGAAAGAGACTATAAAAAACCTGAAATAAGCCTGTATAATAAAAATGATATAGCAATTAGGTTTTGTATAACATTTCCTGAAAATGCTGACGAAGCTTTTATTGAATATAAGTCTATTGAAAAATATCCAACACCTTGGAAAAAATATGGAAGAATACAAAGCCCACAGAAAAATAGGATTTATGAATTTGAAAGCGATAAAAGTCCAGGTAAACCTTGCAAGTTTAGAGTAACTTATTTTAAAGATAGCGCAATAAGATACTCTGATTCAACCCTAAGCGACATTAGATATGATTTTTTTCAAGATCCACCTGAAATCGTAGTTTTAAATAACGATTCAGTTTCAATAAACGTTTTTAACGTTGAAAGGTTTTCAAATGCTGGATATATTAAAATATTTAAAAAAGAAAATGAAGAAAACCTAGAATGTATTGCTGCTAGAGAGATTAAAGGAAGACTTTTTTCCTTTGATGATACAAATGCTAAAAACTTAAATTTATATGAATACTTTGCTGAAGTTTATGATAACTTAGGCAACTTGTATAAGACTGATAAAATAAAAATCGATCTTAGAAATGTAATGGAAAGAAAAAAATTAAAAATACTTACAGACGAAAAAGGGAAATATATTAATATACAAAACGAAGAAAAAGTAATAATTTCAATTTATGACATTGAAAAAGAAAAAGCTTCAATTAATGTTTATAACCTTGATAAAAATGAAGCCATTTCTGCTAGTAATAGCAATGATTGTACTTGTGAAATTAAAGAAAACAAACTATACTTTAGCATAAGTAATCAGTATACAAGCTATCTGGTTCAAATAGAAGGCTTTCTTAAGGAAAAAATAGTATCATATGGATCAGAAATAAAAGTATCACAAAAACAATATAAAATAACTGATGTGTCTGTTGAAACAAATAAAAAATTTCAAAATATAATTAAGTGGAACTATGAGGGAGATATCGACTCTTTTATTGTGACTGCAAAGGATGCTAAAAAAAGCAGAATATTAGAAAAGCTATCACATAGAAAGCTTAACGGAAGCCATATATATTGTGTAGATACAAACTTTGCAATAGAAAGATTAAATACAGAATATGTTATTAACGGAATTGACGAATTTGGTAAAATAATAGCAAAATCAAGGATTATTAAAAATGTCTAGCCCACCACAAGCACAACCAGCAGGTCAAGCTGAAATTATAGCTAATTCCTCGACTAATACCACTACTCAAGAAGTAGCTACCATTAACTTCGGTGAGTTTAACGATGAAACAAATTCAAGATTACGTGAATTAGGAATAACCCCAGACTCGCCTGAAATATTGGCTTCTTTGCCTTTTGTAAATGCATATAACGTAAATTCTGATAGAGAATTAATTTCAACATCGAATTATGACTTTATGATTTTTCAAACTCAATTTGATCTTGCCATTAAAGAAATTATTAATAAAAAGATAAGAGGAGACAAAGAACTTATCGACTTAATTTTAACTGAATATCGTGACAATTTTAACGAGTTTACTGAAGTAAAAACAATTTTGTCAAACTATTATTTATCAATATTAAATGTCTTTAATGTTTTTTATCTTAATGATAATTTAAAGTCAGCTTTTAGTGAACAAGAGTTGCCTAGTGGTAATAGAAGAAATACGGCAAATCAGTCTAGAAATGTTGCAAACTTATTAAAGTCTTACGGAATGAGTACATCTGATATATCGATCGCAGAATTTTTAAAAAAATCAAAGATTATAGAAATACTAAATGATTCTTCTTTTTCTGAAAATGATTTTTTTAAAAACATGGTTCAGCTAATAAATAATTCACTTTTCGGTTTTCCGTACCACGGATTTAGGTTAGGTGGTACACTTACTAATATTATGATTCCTGAAGATGGAATATATGGCGGTCTTAATTCTAGTAGTGCCAACCTAACAAGAGGTCTTTCTTTAGTTTCAAGATCGAAAATATATTCACTAGGTAGTCCTATTGTTTCTAGCATTTTATCATTGGACGAAAATACTTTTTCGCTTTCTAATAATAGTTACGAAAAAATTAAAGAGTTAGGCGATGCAAAAATAGGAAACAAAAATCAAACAACACTTAATGGAACCAAGCTTGTCGACAAGGCAAACATATCTACATCGACAGATGATTTTGCTATTGTTGCAATTGAAGTGTTTAACAAAAGCGTTAAAAATGAAAAAATTACGCCTGTTATCTTAACAGGCAAAAGATATTTTGGTACAGATATTGTTTCTTTTTTGCAAAACAATGAAGATCTTGATATTTTAACATATTTTAACAATCTTAAATCTTATTTTGAAAAAATTAGAAATGGAATGAACGAAGAAATCAGTACAAACTCTTTGGATGTTTTTAATTCGGCAATTAAAACATTTGCAACAATAATTTACGAAGGTTTAAATTTAGAATCTTTAACTATTGAATCAAATACAATAGCGACAAATGGAAATATCGATCAATTGGCTTCTTTGCTAGGGCTTTTAACTTTTGCTGACGATCGTTTTGAAAGAAACATAACACTAAGTGATGGAAGCAATGCTAGCGAGATAACAAATACGTCTGATATTTTAAGATATGAATATGCTACATTTGGAGATAACACAGAGGAATCACCAATATTTGATTTAACACAATCAGGAAACGTTTTCTATAACGGAGACTTTAGATTTTATGCACCTTTTAATTCTGGTTTCATATCGTTGTCACAATATGACTCTTTAAAATCTGCAAAAAAAAGAGTAGTTGCAAAAATAAATTACTATGATACCCAAGCTGTACATAAAGATCAGCTTATAGACACAATTGCCTCACTTGTCGATTTTGCAAACAGTCAGTCATATATTTCCAAATATTTTATATTTGATGCATTTATTAATTTTTCTAGAACTATTTTGTCAAGATTTTCTTTTGCAACTTACGTTGAAGGAAGTGAAGGTGCACCAGGAGGTCCTGGATCTAGCTCCGCGTTTATGTTTTCTTCAGCCAATACAAACCTTTTACTGGATCAAGATGGAATTGATGTAATCGCTGCTCTAAGAGACATCGCTAATGATACAGCTTTTCAGAATAACAATCTTGAAAAAATACTCAACCATAAGCCCTCTGATCCTAGTGCCAACAAGACACTAGTTGATTTAAAGGAAATGTATAGAGACTTAACAATAGAAGGAGCATCTGCGTTTAATATTGCAAACTCTTTTATTTCCTATTCAAACAAAATAATAGACTCATTTAATTCTGCAAAGCAAAATTTTGAAAAAATAACGGATATTGGAATTCAAAATACCTGCATTCCTTCTATTGAGTCACTAACAAATTTAAATATAGCTTCTGAAAAAATATATTTGCCTACTTCTTGTTTTAGTCCTGAGCCATCTTTTTTTACGTATCTTGGATCTAGAAACTCTAAAGACTTAGGAATAATTAACTCTGTTTTAACAGCAAATCCTAATAGCGTAAATTATTATGAATCCGAAGAGACAAAGGTTGTTGCAATAGGAATACCTGATGGTCTTATTGACAGACTAAGAAGTCAGGCAGGCTTTTCTAATAAGCATACAATTATTGAAATTTCTTTTTATGAAGTAAATCATAAACAGGAATCACAAGAAAATGAATTCAGTAAAGTATATAGCTACTATTTTAATAGTTGCTTGCATGTAAATTCTGTAAGTCAAAAACAAAATATTAATGACATATTAGATATAACAGATCTTGATTCGTTTAATAAAACAGTCTATGTTGACAATCAGTCAGATTTTGAGAATCTAACTTTAGATGATGAGGATATATTAACATTTAATTTTGGTGAAATAAAAGACAGCAAATTTCAATTGCACAAGGTTAACACTTTTAACGATGCAATACAATACAATAAAAATTTTAAAATATCTGCAGGTGATATAGTTTTTAATGATGCTTTTTCAAACGAAATAATTAGAAGTCATGTAATAAATTATGGTCTTAAGAAAAAATTTGAAATGTTTGCAGGTGTTTCTTTTGATGAGTTTTCTTTCCCCCAGCAATATAAAAGCAGCATTAATATTAATACAGCGTCAAATGAAGTAATTGAAAAAAATGTATCAAAATCAGGAATTCAATTATTAAATTATTTTGAAAATCAGGAATATACTGACGATTTAAAGGATTATTTAAAAAGAACAACACTCCAGTCTGCAGTTATAAACTCTAAATATTTTCTAGAAAAATCGTTTGCTTTGTCTAAGTTTGAAAGAGTTTTTTTAATACCTGCTTACAAATCTGACCTTAGAGATTCTTCTTCAGATTTTGATTTTAAAAGCCTAATCCCAGTTGTGAGTATACTATGAGTACAAGTACTAGAATTAAATCCTTACCTTCGAGAGAAGGTGCATTTTTTATTGATGTTAAAGAAATTAAAAATATTAATGCAAAATACGAATACCAGTATTATGTTGCAGACGAAAAAATAATAAAAAAAAATAGGATTAATGTATCACCTGATTTTGCAATCGTCACAAATGATGTTGCAAGTTATATACGAATAAATATTGAAAAACCTAATTTTGATGAAACAAATAATTCTGACAACAACATTACGTTTTTTTCAACAGAATCCGAAATTCAAAACTTTTTTAATCAAGTTGACATAACAGATGATAAAATATTTACTGAAAATGATTTTGGAGGAAATTTGTTTACTGGAATAAAGTCTTCAATTCCTAATGAAATATCAGTATTAAGAAATTTAATTAAAGAATCTACTGAAATTATAATATCCCCTGCTAGTGGAAGTCAAGGCTCCAAAACAAGCTCAACAACAGACTTTTTAAAATCTTTTGCAAACATGGCAAACACAGAAAACTTTTTATTTTCAAGACAATCAAAGGGAAAGCTTGAAAAGCTTTTTGACACCATTAGCACGGAAGCTCTTGCAAAAACTGACAAAATCAATCCTATATCTTTTCTAGGATATTCATTCTCAGGTAATTTTAATTCAGTTGTTTTAAAAGATATTGAAAAATCTGTTAGTGAAAACTCTACGTGTATATTTTCAAATGCAATAAATGATGTTAGAGGGAAACTTTTTGAAATTCAAAATAACGCTATTTTACAAAAAACAGACCAGATTCCTCTTTCAAATTACTATCCGTTTTTTGATAGCGGCAAAGTAATATTAAATACCGCTGCAAGCGATGCTTTATTTAGAAACACTTCTCAAGATTTCGCTAGAGAGACTCAGTTATTTAGAAATATTAGACACGTCGGATATAGACTTAATACAAGATTCATAGATTTTGAAGGGCAGGTCTTTAATTTAGAGCCTGCTATATTTAAAAACCCAGAATTAACTGAGTTCTTTATAACAAACCCACCTTACGGCGGCCAGGCTTCAATTTTTATGGAGCCTGTCTATGCAATAAAAATTCCAGTCATTAGAGAAACCATTGCAGGTAGAATACAAACAGAAGGCATAGTATTTGTAGCCGGAACAGGTAAAAACATTGTTATAAACATTGAAGATGTTATTCCACCACCACCACCCCAGGACCTTGTTTTTAATATTACAAACAAAGGTTTAGAAATTAATTGGTCCCTTCCGTTTAATACACAAAGAGATATAACTAAATTTAGGATCTATAGAAGAAAATCAAAAAAAGAACCTTTTACAATGATACACCAGATATCCTTTGACCCAGAAAAAGAAATTGTTGTTCCTTCTTTTTTGAATGAATTATTGCCGAGCGGTAATATTAAAACTTTTTATACAGATTTTGAATTTGAAGCAAATTCAAAATATATTTATGCTGTTTCTTGTGTTGACGTTCACGGTCTTCTCTCGGATTATTCTGAACAAATTGAAGTTTCAATAAACCCGCTTTTTAATAAGCTGGAAACAAAGCTTTTTGCAAGATTAGGCGCATTTTTATCTTACCCAAATTCAACAATTGAAGATGAGATTTTTAAAGACGTCATAAAATCATCTGGTTATTCTAATTTGTGTGTTTATTTTAATCCGGACTTTCTAAGAGTTTATAAAAGAAAAGAAAACAACACGGAAGAAGATTTATTAAATCTTAGTCCGGATCAACAAAAAAAGTTTAAAATTAATTTAATTAATATAGATTTACAACAGAATCAAAATATTGATATAATTATAACAGAAGGAATTAATATATCACCATTTGATTCTGAGGACAGTGCAATAATTAGATCTTTTTTAGAATTAAATAACTAATAGGAGAAAAAATGGGATTTTTAGATAATAGCAACAATAACGTAATAATCGATGCTGTTTTAACGGATGAAGGAAGAAGAAGGCTTGCAAGAAATGATGGCTCTTTTTCAATTGTAAAGTTTGCCCTAGCTGATGACGAGGTTGATTACTCTCTAATAACACAGTATGGTGCAGCAGTCGGTAGAGAAAAGATTGAAAAAAATACACCTATCTTTGAAGCCAATACACATGCAATGAATGGCTTGAAAAGCCTGTTAATATCATCAGGGGTTTTAACTGATAACATCGGCTATCTTGTTAATACAGGGACATCGAATGTTGTATTAGATGTTGTATCAAAAACGCAAGAGTCAATAAGTATTGAACAACAGACAAGTAGCGGGTATACAATACCTGCCGATTTAACAAATCAATCATATATTGTTAAACTTGATAATAGACTTTTAACAATTCTAGGAAGATCTCCAAGAAGCGTTTCTAGCAAACAACAGGCACAATATTTTATCAATAGAGATTCGATTATTAATTCTTTTAACGGCAGTCAGTTAAATTTTTTGTTAGGGGTTAAAAGCAATATAACTTCAGCAACATTTAATACTTACGGCACGACTTCAACGTCAGGAATAATTAGAACCTTTGTTACAATTACAGGTAAGGAAAGCGGTCAATCTTTGACAATAGAAGTTCAAATTAAAAAGACAGCAATTTAGGAGAATTAAATGTCAACCTTTAAAACAATCCCAAGGAGCGATATTCAAACGTCAACATCCGTTTTGAATCAGCTTGTCGATACAATTGAAGAGGATATATCCGGGTCTTCAACAAGAAAATCATATCAACATTTTATTACAGGTGGAATTGGGCCTGGCGTAACTAGCTCTTTGTATCAGACAATTTTTGATCAAGACTTTTCCTTGGAGACTGCAAATGCAGTTGCTGACATTACCATCGGGGTAAGATCAGGATCAGACACCATTGCAAATGCTTCGACTGGTGAGGATGCTAGTGGAAAAATATTATTCCCTTCAAATATTGTTATGGGAAGAGAAAAAATAAACATTTATAAACAAATGGCCCAGGTTCTTTTAGGCAGTCAAGACTATGTTTTTGAAACTCCGTTTAACGGATTAACTACAACTGGAACAAATACAATTGATCACGCATTTTTTGTAAGTTTTAAAAGGCTTTTTACAAGAGACGGAATTAAAAGACAGTCATTTGCAATGCAAATGAATTCATCTTCATCTCATGATCCAGCTCTTCCAGGTGCAGGCTTGGATGCCCCTAATATTGACAGGACTTCTGAGTCTGGATCAATAATTTTTACTGACATTGGTGTAGCGACGTCTTTAAATTCCACGCCGTCAGGAAGAATAGGAAATCTTGCAAAATCAACTGACTCTACTGTTTCAGTAGGGAGCATTTTTTATGACCAGGGAATTGTAGTTCTTGATTTAGACAAAGTAATATCTGGTTCTGAGAATGCATCGGGATCGTTTAGCAGCGTTTTAAATGCTAATGGAACATCTTTTGTTGGTTTACCTGCAGCTAATAGTCAGTTTGAAGCAGGTGTAACTAATAAGGATGGAAAGTTTATTCCAGATCTGCTAATGTCAGCATCAATTGATGATTTTTTAGATCATCTTGCTTCTTGCAGGCTTCAAAGTGGATCAAATGCAGCTTTTTCTTTTCAGAATGAAACACAAATTAGTTCAACACTTGCTTTTTGTAAAGTTAATGCAGGTGAATTTAATTACTCTTCAAATAATACTTATGTTGACACTAGCGGAAACCTAAGGGTTATAGAAGATATTGAGTCATCAAACCCGTATTCCTTTATTACTACTATTGGTCTTTATGATGCTGCAGATAACTTGCTTGCAGTTGCAAAAACTTCGAGACCTATTGAAAATACACATCAGACTGACCTTACTTTTAGAATTAGATTGGATTTTTAATGACAATTAAAAAAATAAATAATACGAGTATAGATTCAAATCGTGTTGTTTTGAGGCCAAAGACGTCTTACGAGGCGTCTGGTTCTCATGTTACAGGCTCCATGCCTCTAATTCAAAACCCTAGTAACTCTATTAGGACAGTAAATCTTGTAGCAGGAAATCAGGCATTTAATTTTGTTAATGTTCTTGAAAATAGAATAACAAGCATTAAAAATAAAATGTCTGATCCAGCTACGCTAGCAGCAAAGGCTGAGCTTGAAGCCTTGATGGTTGAAGTTTCAAAGGCTCAGGAGCCTTCAAAACATTTTAAAAACTTTGACATTAAAATTGATAATATTCCTGGGTTTGCAACTGGTTCAAAAGGTCAAGGTAAAGATATACCGAGTGGTTCTTTAGGTTCAATTGTTAATTCAATTATTAAAAAAGATAACGCATCAAACGAAAATATCCAGTACGGGTTTAGTAATTATAATTGCATTGGCTTTGTAACAAGTTCAATTACAAAAATTGATACAGCATTAATATATGATCAAACTGGCAGACCAGAACAGATATTTAGTTTTGCAGTTAGTTTTTTTGTCAAACCTCCACAAAAAACAACGGAAAGTTTTAACCCTGGAACAATATTTCATATTGATAATGTTGTTAGTATTAGTCTAGTAAGCGGAAGTCTAAAAGATAAAAATAACAACGTTAATAATTTTAAAATAGTCTCACAGCTTACATCTTCAAACGAAAGCACAGCTGCGTCTTTTGATTTCCAGGACTCAAAATATTTACAAAATATTGCAAAATATTCAAAGTTTGGCGAGGAAGTAGCATATACAACGGGCAGCGTTTTAAATAAAAATCAATGGCACCATGTTCTTGTAGCATATACAAATGAAAACGGCTTGGGTTTTCAAAGGATATACATCGATGGACAGGAAAAAGGTTTTTCTGTAAGACAACATCATATAATTGAAAGAGACGGTTTAAATTCAAGTGGAAATGCAAATCCGCAAATTATTATAGGAAACAAAATAAATGGATCAGTTAATTTTGACCATTACTTTAATAGTTCATTTAACTCTAATCAAAAATACGGTGCTACATACGTCGGTAACGACCCAGTTGGTACTTTTGAATCACCTTTTTGTGGAGAAATTCATGAAATATGCTACTGGTTTAACACAAGAAGAAACATACCGGTAAGTAGCATTTTAGATAATAGAAATCAAACTACAAAAAAAATTAGCAATCTAGGTAGACCTCAATTTTATTTACCTGTTTTATTTAATGCAGTAGACAATCAAGAAATGCTTAGACAACCAATTAGTGACACAAATTCTGTTATTGTTAAAAAATCTCCGCACGAAAACTTTTTACTTTCAAATGGAATGAAATTTCCATCAGTTAATATTACAAGTTTTTTAAAAGCATATGATTTTCGAGGAACTGTTTCAGAATTATACCCAAGGTGTGTTGGGATGGAAGAGATAAAAAATCTGTCATCCCACAGCAAATATGCATCAGACTTCTCAAATTACCACCATGTTGCAACTCAAATACCCGAATACTTTGTAAGAAATAATCTAATTAGATCTTGTGACAATGGCATTTTTTCACATAATTTCGAAAGATATCAAGAAATAATCGAAGAATCAAAAGGAAATCTAGAATATCTTTCTTCTTCTCTAGGGAATATAAATACAGGCCATGTTTTAATTAAAAATTACGTTACTTCAAGCCAGACAACAGTGCCGCAATATAGTGATGTTTCAAATACACCAAACAATACATACTCTGAAAATTTTATTCAGGGATTAGGTAATCCAATATTTGATAAAAATATTAACAGTATAATACAAAGACCTACTGACCATGTCCCTTTTACAAAGCATTTTTCCGGATTTGATCATTCAAACCTTGTAACGTATATTGATATACCTTCAATGTTTTATTCACAACAAATACATCCTGGAACCTTCCAGATGATTGACCATGATATTTCAGGTTCTGATGGTATGTTAACATATAAAATTAAAGATAATGGTCTGGGTGCTTTATATCGCGATGATTCAGCAGTCTCTGATACAAAAAACAGATGCGGTTTTATCTTATATGATTTGGGCGTCGTTATATTAACACATCCTTCACTTTGCATGTTTGGTAAAAATCATTTTGAAATATCTTTTAGAGGAGAGCATGATCTAAATGTTTTGAATGTCAATACACACGCAGGTAAATATGAGTTTAACAATTCTAAAAATCTTAATTATAATCAAATAGGTAAAATAGGAGAAGAAAACAACGAATCTCCTGTTACTCTTATTACAGGTGTTGAATATTTAGATGAAAACTTAAATGTTGTCATGAAGTCTAATTTTTCACAGCCTGTTTCAAAAAGAGAATTTGATGAAATATTATTTAGATCAAGGATTGACATTTAATGATTTTAGGACTAGACATATCTACAAGCTGTACAGGCTACTGTTTGTTTGATGAAAACGGAATGCAAAAAATTGGGTATATTGACCTTAAAAAAAAGAAAACTTTAATTGAAAAAGCCAGCTTTATTAAAGAAGCTCTAATAGATCTATCAGAAAAATATGATATAAAACTAATTGCAGTCGAAGAAAATTTGCAAGCTTTTAGGCCTGGGTTCTCTTCTGCAGCAACATTAATGAAACTAGCTCAGTTTAACGGAGTCGTTCAATGGATTGCTTACGAGGTTTTTAAAATATCTTCGATTTCCTTTAATGTAAACACAGCAAGAAAGCTTGTAGGATTAAAAATTCAAAGAAAGTCTAGTGATACAACAAAAGAACAGGTATACAAATGGGTTCATGAAGATAATCCTAGTATTACGTGGCCTGTTAAAACTATATCCAGAGGCAGAAACAAAGGTCAGGTAGTAAAAATAAATGAGTGTTATGATATGGCCGATGCTTATGTCATTGCAAAAGCTTGTTTTAACGCAGAAAAAATAAAATCAGTATAATATTGTCAAATCAAAAATAATTTGTTAATATTATATTATGATAACAATTACGAAAAAAATAGAAACAATTGAAAGATTTTTTGGAAAAGGAAAAATATCATCAAAAGGTGATGATATTGCTGTTTGCTGTCCAAAATGCGATAAATCAAGTAAAAAGAAATTATCAATTTCGCTTATTGATAATAAGTTTAATTGCTGGGTTTGTGGCTTTAGTGGAAAAAATATTGGAAAAATAATATTTAAAAACATATCTGATTCAAACAATGTATTTGGCTATTTTGAAGAAAATAGCGAAGATTTTGAAGAAAATATTGATTTTCCAGAAGATTTTAAGGTTTTAACACCTTATTTTGATAAAGTGTATATTGACCCTAATATTAAAAAAATTATCAACTACCTTAAATCAAGAGGCGTTACAAAAAATATTTGTGAAAAATATGCACTAGGCTTTTCAAAAGAAAAACGTTTTTATAAAAGATTTATAGCGCCTTCTTTTGATTTTGAAGGCAACATTAATTATTATGTTGCTAGAAGTATCGATAAAGATTCAAAGTTTAAATATTTAAATTCTAAAATTAAAAGAACGAATATTATTTTTAATGAAATTCACGTTGATTTTACTAAAAAAGTAACGCTGGTCGAAGGTCCAATGGATTCAATTTTAGGTCCAGAAAACGCTGTTTCTATTTTAGGCTCGTTTTTAAATGAAAAATATGAATTATTTAAAAAAATTGTTAACAACAAATGTGATGTTAGGATTGTTCTAGATCCTGATGCAAAAGTAAAACAAGATAAAATTGCAAATTTATTGTATGAATATGGAATTAATGTATCTATTGTCGACCTGACAGGTGACCAAGATATTGCTGATATTTATCAGGCTGAGGGCAATTTTGATAGAATACTTAAGAATGAATATTCTTGGGAAAGAAGAACTTCTATTCTATCGAGAATAGATATGATTGTTACAGGATCAGTATAAGGAGATTTTTATGTATTCTAAAAAAAGTATAAGAGAAATGATTATTGAAGAATTGTTAAATGATGACGCAATGTTTTCAAAATATGATTTTCCAGGTCAATCAAATTCGGAGCTAGTAGGAAATATGATTCAATCTAATGAAAAAAATCTATTACACCCTTCTCACGAAAAAAAGGGCTCTTATATGACTCATAACCAGCTTTTTAATATTTGTCAGCAAGCTCAGTATCTTCTGGACAACATTCCTGAAGGAAAAGAGATTGAGCCGTGGATGGAATCTAAAATTACGACTGCACAAGATGCGTTGGATTCTGTTTATGAAAGTCTTTTTGCCAGGTTTGAAAGAAAAAGACAGCATTAATTCCCGAATTTAACGGGAGAAAAAATGAAAATTATACATATTTCTGATATTCATTGGCGTGGCCTTTGTCGCCACAGTGAATATAGAAGCTCTTTTAAATACTTTTTTAAAGATATTAAAAGAAAAAACCCAGACATAATTTATGTAGGCGGTGATATTGTTCACAGTAAGACCCATGGAATAAGTCCAGAGCTTATTGAAAATTTATCATGGTGGTTTACATCACTAGCAAAGATAGCGCCTACACACGTCATCCTCGGAAACCATGATGGGCTTATTTTAAACAAGGATAGACAAGATGCTATTACA
>Ga0181377_1000049_pt1 | contig 48417 bp, 35 predicted proteins | sample LowvirmetaG_9_FD_130160 | JGI IMG/M metagenome (GOLD analysis project Ga0181377, IMG submission 130160) | Marine viral communities from the Subarctic Pacific Ocean - Lowphox_13 viral metaG | ecosystem: Environmental > Aquatic > Marine > Oceanic | place: Subarctic Pacific Ocean | collected...
CACAAAAGTTTCGATTTCAAATCTTGTTCTAATGCTCATAGTTATCTCCTGTGTGAGTTTACATTGTTTTGATTATATAAGATGATTATATAAGAAAATGAGACAATGTCAAGATGATTCTTAACATTGTCTCTTATAATATTACTTATCCTATGGAGGACTTGTATATTCGTCATCATCCGGATGTAACCCAGAATCTGTACCATATTGGTTTGGATTCTGCCATCCGCCGAAAGTTTCAGATAGCTTAATATTTGATGTTACTGATGGTGAAATAAAATTTCCTAAAGTAGACATACAAATTGACCCGCTTAGACCAAAATAGTTACGAACTTCTCCCATTGTGATATATGCGCCGGTTGCTGGTAATGCCATTAATATTCTCCTTGAAGTGATTGTTGTTTAACGTTAAAAAGCAAACACCTGTTTACTCCATACTATTTATTAACGTAAGTTAAAAGTTAAGTTATACGTTTTCTATTGTTGTATTTTTTATGTAAAAAAATTATAGATCTTTGAATTTATTTTTTAGCTCTTCTATTTGTTTTTGTTGTTCTTTTATGGCTTCAATCAATACACCTACTATGTTACCATATGCAACACTTTTCATTCCATCTGCATCTGTGTTTACTAGCTCAGGCAAAACTTCTTCAACTTCCTGTGCTATAACTCCAATGCTAGGCTTCAGGGATTTTTCAAATGTTACTCCCCTTAAATTATGCACTGTGTCTAACGCATTGTCAATAGTTTGTATATTTCTTTTTAGCCTTTTATCTGAATATGCACAAATGTCTCCTGATGCAGTAAAAGTACCAGTATAACTTCCGCTCATTTTAAGACCATCTGCTGTTTGTGTAAGTCCATTACCAGCATCTACACTAAATGTAGTGGACGATAACCCAATACCGTTTCCATCAGAATATGTTGTATTTGTATTAGTATCTGTATCTACCCATGGAACATTTACAAACATTTTTCCACTTGATAATTCTACTGGATAGTTTTTACCATTCTCACCGTATCCAATTTTAACTAATCCTAGTGTGCTTGATGTAGCAGTTGAATATGTTGTGTTTGTGTCAGTATTTGTATCTGTACTGCTAATAGTAAAGTTAGGATATGTTCCGCTAATACTTGTAGCACCTGAACCTGTTAAACTTACAGTCTGGTCTGGTGCTGTATTTTGGAATTCTGTTCCTACAAGAGTAAGTCCAGTTCCTGCTGTATATGTTGTGTTTGTAAAAGATGTAATATATCCTGCACCGTTAGTTAACTGATTGTTATTAGTTGGTATTGTTGGTTTATCAGATAAATCATCATAACTTTCACTAAACAATTGACTAGTTGTTGCATAACTTGCACCGTTAGTTAACTGATTGTTATTAGTTGGTATTGTTGGCTTATCAGATAAATCATCATAGCTTCCACTAAACAATTGACTTGTAGTTGCATAACTTGCTCCGTTAGTTAACTGATTGTTGTTAGTTGGAATTGTTGGCTTATTAGATAAATCTGTATAGCTTCCACTAAACAATTGACTAGTTGTTGCATAACTACTGTCGTTTGTAAATGAACTTACATTAGTTGGTATACGTGCGTCTACTCTTGCATCTGTATAATATAAATTTCCTGCTTCTGTAATATCATCTGTATCTAATGCAGTTGTTCCACTTGATACTGCACTATCAACATATGATTTGGTTGTTGCATGATTCGCATTACTTGGAGCACCTGCAAGAGTTAAATCTCCTGTCATTGTATCTCCGGCTTTGCTTATTTTCGTTCCAATATCATTACTAACAGTTGTTGCAAAATTTGCATCGTCGCCTAATGCCGCCGCTAGTTCGTTTAGAGTATCTAATACTGCTGGCGCACTATCTATAACATTTGCTACTGCGGTATCTGTATAACTATTTGCAGTAGATACTGCATCTACTTCTGATTGATCTGCATATGCTTCATATGCAGTTGTAATTGCTGTTTCACGTGTATCTGTATATGCCTTTGCATCTACTTCTGCTGTATCTGCATATGCTTCATATGCAGTTGTAATTGCTGTTTCACGTGTATCTGTATATGCCTTTGCATCTACTTCTGCTTGATCTGCTTTTGTAGTAGCATCTGTTGCTGATGCACTAATTGCATTAGCTTCTGCCGCATCTGCTTTTGTAGTAGCATCAGTTGCCGCATTTGCTTCTGCCGCATCTGCTTTTGTAGTAGCATCTGTACTTGCTGTACTAATTGCTGACGCTTTGGCTGTATTAGCTTTGGAAGTCGCATCACTTGAAGCTATTGAAATTGCTGCAGATTGGGCCGCATTGGCTTTGGAAGTTGCATCATTTGATGCCGCACTAATTGCTGCTGATTGTGCCGCATTAGCTTTAGATGTAGCATCTGTACTTGCTGTACTAATTGCATCTGATTCTGCTTGATCTGTATATGCTTCATATGCAGTTGTGATTGCTGCTTCACGTATATCAGTATATGCTTTTGCATCTACTTCTGCTGAATTTGCTTTAGTAGTAGCATCTGTTGCTGCTGCCGCTTGTGCCGCATTTGCTTTAGATGTAGCGTCTGCACTTGCTGTACTGATTGCATCTGATTCTGCTTGGTCTGCATATGCTTCATATGCAGTTGTAATTGCTATTTCACGTGTATCTGTATATGCCTTTGCATCTACTTCCGCTTGATCCGTGTAATTATTTGATGTAGATACTGCGTTTGCTTCTGCTGTATCTGTATATGTTTGGTATGCAGTTGTAATTGCTGCTTCACGTGTATCTGTATATGCTTTTGCATCTGCTTCTGCTGTGTCAACATATACCTCTGTTGCTACGTTGTTACTATTAATTTTTATAGGAACAGTTGACATTAATTCAGTTGCTGATAATGTAAAACGTTGAGCACCATCAACTGTCATAATGACTGTACCAGTGCCTAAATCAGCAATCTCAACTTGTGAATCGCCTTCTGTAATTGCATTTGTTGAAACTGTAGAAATTGTACTATCAACATATGCTTTGTTTACTCCATCAGTAGCACTAGTTGGTGAACCAACATTAATAATTTGGTTACTATCCATGTTAATTTTATCACCAAACTGGATTGCATTTCCTCCAGAATCAGTAATACGCTTACCACTTTGTATTTGTAATGTAGACGCAACATTTATTGTTGAATCTGATTCAAGTGTTAGTACGCCTGTACCTTCTGTTTTAATTAATAATGACTGATCTGTATTAGAACGAACAATAATTGTTCCTGCGCTATCTTCTATAACTTTTTGATTGTTAATATACAGTGATCCTTCTGACAAATAAAGGTCACGCCATTTTTTACTAGGACTACCTAAGTCAAAACCAGTTGTTCCGTCTGAATCTACACTTGGTATAATATGTCCTGATAATGACAAATTTCCTACAAGTATACTATCTGCATATGATTGTGCGGCAGCTAATGTATTTGTATCACCAATTCCAATATTAGTTTGTAAATTTATTATATCGCCTGCTAATGCTGCTTGCGCCCTAGCATCTGTAAAATATAAATTATTAGAACCTTCATTCACTGAATCAGAATCTATATTTAATATTACATTTTGTAATGTAATATTTCCATTTCCATCACCAACAAGTACAGGTACATCTTCTACTCTTAGTAGATTAACATTACCATCTGTATCATTATCAATTACTGTTTTATTAACTACTTTAAAAGCCACTTTAATTATTCCTAGTTTGTTATTAGTAGTATTTATGCATATTCATAAAAAAAGGAGCAGTGTTGCCACTGCTCCAAATATTACTAGTTTGGTAAAATTACTTCTTTAGTGACTCTACTTCTGCTTTTAGTTCTTTTAATGCTTCAATTAGTAAGCCTGTTACGTTACCGTAAGCTACCATTTTAACACCATTTTCATCAGTTTGTACTGCTTCTGGAAGAACTGATTCTAGTTCTTGAGCAATAACACCTGTTGATGTTGAACCGTCTGCTAGTCTGTCAAATGTTACACCACGGATTGCATCCACTTTGCCCATCGCACCTTCAATTGTTTGTACGTTAGTTTTTAGTGAAGCATCTGAGTATGCACATATGTCACCAGTTGCTGTAAATGTACCAGTGTATGAACCACTCATTGTAACTGCATCTGCTGATACTGTAATACCATTACCGCCAATAACATTCATAGTTACTGTTTCACTGTTGGTTTGGTTCATGCTAAATGCACCACCACCAGTCATACCAGCACCTGCTGCCATTGTTACAGTTCCATTACCAATTGTCAATCCTGAAATAGCTGCTGAAAGTTCTGCATCAGTTGCCATTGCATCTTGAATTTCTTTTAGTGTATCAAACGATGCACTTGCACCATTTACTAAGTCTGAAATTGCTGAAGTTGCAAAAGATTGTGCTGCTGATTGAGCCGCATTAGCTTTAGAAGTTGCATCTGAACTTGCTGAACTAATTGCTGCTGATTGAGCCGCATTAGCTTTAGAAGTTGCATCACTTGACGCCGCACTAATTGCCGCCGCTTGTGCCGCATTAGCTTTAGATGTAGCATCTGCTGAAGCTGCTGATTCTGCGTCTGCTTCTGCTTGGTTTGCATATGATTGATATGCACTTGTAATAGCAGTTTCACGTGCATCTGTATATGCTTCTGCTGTTGCTTCTGCCGCCGCTTGTGCTGCATTTGCTTTAGAAGTTGCATCTGCCGCCGCTGCTGTTGTTGAACCTGATCCTGCATTATCTGCATATGTTTCGTATGCAGTTGTAATAGCCGCTTCACGAGTATCTGTATATGATTCACAACTTGCAATTGCTGCTGCTTGTGCCGCATTTGCTTTAGAAGTTGCATCTGCACTTGCTGTACTAATTGCATCTGCTTCTGCTAAATCTGCATATGTTTCACAACTTGAAATTGCCGCCGCTTGTGCTGCATTTGCTTTAGTTGTTGCATCAGTTGCCGCCGCTGAGGTAGCTGCCGCTTGTGCCGCATTTGCTTTATTAGTTGCATCAGTTGCCGCATTAGATTCTGCTGTATCAGCTTTTGATGTCGCATCAGCTGATGCTGCTGCTTGTGCCGCATTAGCTTTAGATGTTGCATCTGCACTTGCTGTACTAATTGCTTCAGATTTTGCTGTAGCAATATTTGTAGCTGTTGAAGCTGCAAAATTAGCATCGTCGCCCATTGCTGCTGCTAGTTCATTTAATGTATCTAGCGCACCAGGTGCTGCGGCTACTAAGGCTGAAACTTCTGTATCTGTATATGCTTTTGCATCTGCTTCTGCTTGATCAGCGTATGCTCTATATGCAGTTGTAATTGCTGTTTCTCTTGTATCCGTATATGCTTTTGCATCTACTTCTGCTGAATCTGCTTTAGTAGTAGCATCTGTTGCCGCTGCCGCTTGCGCCGCATTTGCTTTAGATGTAGCGTCTGCACTTGCTGTACTAATTGCATTTGATTCTGCTGAATCAACATATGTTTTATTTGTTGCATCTGTTCCTGCTACTGGTGTACTAACACCTTCTAGAACATTACCACCTAGTGCAATTGCACCACCTGCACCTGGACGTAGATTAAGATCTGCTTGACCAGTTACTGGACGGAATGTAGAAGCACATACTGTTGGACTACCAGCGTTATCTGGGTCATCACCAACAATGCCTACTGCACCATATGTTACATCTCCACCATCTAGTGAAATTTTACCACCTGAATTAGGACGTAAGTTTAGGTTTGATACACTTGCTGTAGGACGGAATGATGACGCACAAACTGCTGGGTTACCAGCTGCATCTGGGTCGTCGCCTACAATTGTTGATCCTGAATATGAAACTTCTGATGTTCCTGATAATTCTAGATCTGCATTAGCACCTAATTCAAGTGCGCCGCCTGTTACTGCAATGCCGCCTGCTACATTATTAAAATCTAATGCTGCAATTTCTGAATCAGTATGTGCAATAGCCGCTGCTTTTGCTGTAGCAATATTTGTAGCTGTTGAAGCTGCAAAGTTTGCGTCATCACCCATAGCTGCCGCTAGTTCATTTAGTGTATCTAGTGCGCCTGGTGCTGTATCTACTAATGCCGCAATTGCTGCATCTGCATATGCATTTGCATCTGTTTCTGCTGTATCTGCATATGTTTGTAATGCTGTCGTTGCTGTAGCAACAATACCATCTGCATATGTGTTTGCCGCTGTTCCTGTTGCATTTGTTTTATTAGTTGCATCAGTTGCCGCCGCTGAGATAGCTGCCGCCTGTGCCGCATTTGCTTTAGTAGTAGCATCTGTGCTTGCTGTAGTAGTTGCTGTAGCAACAATACCATCTGCATATGATTTTGCATCTACTTCTGATTGATCTGAATATGCTTGTAATGCAGTCGTTGCTGTTGCAATTTCTCCATCTGTATATGTATTTGCATCTGCTTCAGCTGTATCAACATAGCCTTCATTTGCTAATGTATGACCGTTTACTGTTACTGGAACCGTCATTGCTAGTCCAGTAGCTGATAATGCAAACCTTTGGCCGCCGTCTACAGTAATTCCAACTGTACCAGTACCCAAGTCAGCGATTTCAATTTCTGAGTCGCCTTCTGTAATTGCATCTGTTGCTATGCCATTTACTAATGAATCAACATATAGTTTTGTCGTTGCATGTCCATCTGCTGTTGGTGCTCCAACATTAATAACTTGATTATTGTCCATATCAATTTTATCACCAAACGTAACTGCGTTACCGCCTTGGTCTGTGATTTTTTTGTCTGTACCCATTTGTAGGGTAGCTGCTATTGATACAGTTGTAGCTGATTGAAGTGTTAATACACCAGTACCAGTTACTCTCGTAGTTAGTGATTGATCTGGGTCAGCTGTAACAACGATTGTTCCAGCATCAGATTCAATAACTTTTTGCCCATCGATATATAGTGAGCCTTGTGATAGATATAGGTCGCGCCATTTTTTGCTAGGACTACCCAAATCAAAACCAGTAGTACCGTTAGAGTCTATACTTGGTATGATATGACCAGTCATGTCTAGGTTACCCACTAATACTGAGTCAGCATTAGTATTGAAGCCACCGTCTATAAAAAATTGTTTTTGTGCCATTTTTTAAAAATCCTTTTCGCGAAAGAGTTTAAGTCGCATTGAGCAACTATAATATTTATTTCAATATATGTAGTATTAACTACTTTTATATTGAAAATTTTAGTTTAGTTGGGTGCAACCTTATGCTGCACCCATCTTTATTAAATTAACTCTTACACATCGATGTATGTTGAGATAACTTTTACTGTTGAAGTACCTGAAGTACATGTATAAACTAGTTCTACATCAGTGCCGTTCATTGTAACACTAGCATCACCAATTAAACCTGCACCTGTGTAAACAAGTGCATATTCTGTGATGTATGCGTTTGTGCCATCGTGTACTACTAATGCTTCACGTGTTTCATATTCGCCGTTATCATCTACTTGAATGATATACTTGGCTGAACGATATTTTGTTCCGTCAAATGTATCAATAGTGTCGCCACTTGTAGATGCAGTAACTGATGCTTGCTGGATGTATGCTTTTACATCTGCTGCAAACTTATCTTTTGTTACTGATGCTGCTGCAATGAATGGTACGTTTACAATTTGGTGAGAAATTACAACTGCTTGTGTTCCTACTGGGATTGCACTGTTAAATGTAATTTGCTGTCCTGAACCATTAAGTGTATAGTGTGTACTTGGATCCTGGATAACACCACCCACAAACACCATCGCATCATCTACTGTTGAGTAGAAGTTAAGTGAGAATACTGTTTGTGAACCATCACCATCAATTACTTGGCGGTGTGGAGTTGCAAATGCTAGTTCTGATGGATCAACCAATGTCATTCCACCTTCATCTTCATCTACACTTAGAACAAAACCAGCTTTATTGGTATATGATGAGCTGTTTACGTCATCTAGTTCTAGTACTTCTGAAGCAACATTACCTACTACAAGGTCACCGTCTGCGTCAAAGCGTAATGCTTGACCCTCGTTACCTGAAGCGCCTGGGAATGTATATGCACCTGTGTTAATTGCATTTAATGCTCTTGTATCTGTAAAGTATAGGTTAGTTGAACCTTCTGATAAATCATCAGTATCGTAAACACTAATATCCTGTGCCGCAATTGCTGCATCTAGGAATGCTTTTGATACTGCATCACCAGCTTGTGCCGCTGAACCTAAACCACTTACCATATTGCCACCCATTGCTAGGTCGCCTGACATAGTATCGCCAGCTTTTGTTACTTTAAGATCTATATTAGCTTGTAATGTAGTATCTGCTGTCGCAAAGTCTGTTCTAATACTTGTATCTGCCGCTGCTCTATCAACAATCTCTGTTGCTAGTCCAGTTGCATTAGTTGCAATGTCAGTTTGGTTAGCTGTAACTAAACCAGTTAATGTTGAGTCAGCTGATTGGAATGCACTTACGATTTCAGTTAGTGAGTCTAAAGCTGCTGCATCTGTGTTAGAAATAATATTGTCGACTTTTGCTTCAATACGTATTTCTTCAGCTTCTGCTCTAGTTTCTTCTGCTAAAATTGCTGCTGCATTTGCTGTAACCTGTGTTTGGATACCAGCTTCTACACCAGTTGCACGTGTAACTTCAGTTGTTACAAGACCTTCAATTCTTGCTTCTTCTGCTATAGCACGTGTTTCTTCTGCATCAACATCTGCTGTACGATCTGTTACTTCTTGTGTAAGTGCAGTTTCGTTTGCTTTAATTGCTGCGTCTAGTAGTAAGTCAACTGCTTTTAGGTTTGATGCTGCATCAATATAGTTTGAAGTAGTATGTGCAGTAAATGTACCGTCTAAGTTTAGACCTGCGCCTGCTTGTGTTGCAGTGATTTCAGTTAAGTTATTTGCAATACCTGTTGCATTTGCTGATTCAGCTGCACGGGCAGTTGTAGCTTCTGCTGTAATTGCATTTGCATTTACAAGTTCTGCTGCCATTGCACGAGTCTTCTCTGTTAATACTTCAGCGTCTGTATATGTAGCCGCCGCTGTAATTGCATCTGCTTCTGCTGTATCTGCATATGCTTTTAGAGATGTATCTAATGCTGTATCTGCTGCTGCAAATTCACCGCGAATTGCAGTGTCTTCTGTTGCAAATTCAGCACGTACAACATTATCTGCCGCCGCAAATTCTGTGCGGATAGCTGCACGATCAGTTACTGCTGCTGCTAAGTTAGTATCAACTTCACCGTGAACTTCGTTTACTGCATCAACTAAGTTAGATGCTGTAGTATCTAAGTCACCAATTGTACCAATGTTTGTAGTATTAGTATCTGTTTCACCATGCACTTCGTTAATAGCACCAACAAGTGTTGTTGCTGTTGTGTCTAGTGATTGACCTGCTGATTGAACAACTGCTTCTAAACTATCTAAACGACCTTCTGCTGCATCCATTTCTGTTTCCAGTGTATCAATGTCGCCTTCGTTAGTTGTTAAACGTGTTCCGTTAGCTGTAATTAGACCTTGTAAAGTTGAGTCAGCTGCTGCAAATGCATCGCCAATTTCTTTTAATGTGTCTAATGCGCCATCGGCATTTAACAGGATAGCGTCGATACGTGCTGTTTCTGTATCAATGTTACCTTGTAACGTTAAATCAGCTGCCTGTCTTGCCGCTGTTTCAGTTGTAATGTCTGCTGCGTTTGTAGCAACACCTGCTGTATTAGCATCTGTATCTGTACGTAAACCTGCTTCGATACCTGTTGCACGTGTTACCTCATTTGAGATAGCTAATGTATTAGCATCTTCTGCCGCTGTTGCACGTGTTACTTCTGCCGCAAGACCATTTGTTAATACTGTGTCTGCTGCAATTCTGTCAGCTTCTTCTGTATCAATATTACCTTGTAGTGTAGTATCAGCAGTTGTACGATCTGTTACTTCTTGAGCAATAGCACCTGTATTTGTTGCAATATCAAGTACGTTTTGATCAATTTCACCGTCATGTGCAGTGATTTGAAGTTGTAGAGCTGTGTCAGCCGCTGTAAATGCAGTTGTAATTGCAGTATCGTCTGCTTGGAAAGCACTTGTTACTGCCGCATCACCATCTTCAATACGATCTTTTAGTGTATTACCTGATGATCCGTCTACAGTTGCATCACCAATTAATAGTGCGTCTTCTGTATCTGCATGTGCAATTGCTGCCGCTTGTGCCGCATCTGCTTTAGTTGTAGCGTCTGCCGCCGCCGCTAGTTCAACTGCATCATCGTCTGATGCACGAGTTGCTGCTTCTGCATCGATGTTAGCTTGTAGTGTAGTGTCTGCTGTTCCACGTGTAGATGCTTCACTATCAATATTACCTTGTAGTGTAGTGTCTGCTGAAATTCTTGCAGTTTCTTCTGCTGTAATAGCTGAAGTGTTAGAGTTGATCAACGCTTGGAAGTTTGAGTCAGCTGCTTGGAATGCCGCAACAATCTCTGTTAGTGAGTCTAGAGCCGCTGCATCTGTGTTAGAAATGATGTTATCAATTCTACTTGTTTCAGTTGCTAGGTCTGTTGTTAGCGTTGCTTCTGCTGCTTCAGCACGTGTTTTTTCAACAAGTACATCTGCATCAGTATCTGCTGCTGCCGCTGCAATTGCTTCTGTTTTTGCTGTTGCAATACGAGCTGTTATTGTGTTACCAGCTGTACCATCTACTGACGTATCACCAATGTGAGCTTCAATTTCATCATCAGTATAGTTTTCAGCATCTGCCAGAACTTGAGTAATTTCATTATCTGTGTATGTAGCTGCTGCTGTAATTGCATCTGCTTCTGCTGTATCTGCATATGTTTGTAATGCAGTTGTTACTGCTGTATCTGCTGTTGCAAAGTCACCACGTACTGCTAAATCAGCCGCTGTACGAGCAGTAATTTCAGATTGGATTGAATTTGCATTTGCTTGTTCAGCTCCTGTTGCACGAGTTACCTCTGCTGCAAGATCTGTTTGTAGTGTTGAAATTTCACCGTCTGTTGTTGAAATTTCTGCTGCAAGATCTGTTTGTAGTGATGTAATATCACCTTCATTTGCAGTTACTCTTAAATCAAGAGCATTATCTGCCGCTGTTCTTGCCGCCGCTTCAGTAACTACTGCTGCTGCATTAGTTGCTTCTACGCCTTGAGCACGTGTTATTTCGTTTGCAATGTTAGTTGCATTAACACCTTCTGCACCTGTTGCACGTGTTACCTCATTTGAGATAGCTGTTGCATTTGCTGCTATACCAGCAGTAAATACTGAGTCTGCAGATTGAAATGCAGTTACGATTTCACTTAGTGAGTCAAGTGCAGCTGCATCTGTGTTTGAAACGATGTTGTCAATCTGTCCTTGTAAGTTAGTATCTGCCGCTTTGTATGCCGTATCTAAAGCAGTATCTGCTGCTGTACGGTCCGTTACTTCAGTAGCAAGGTTTGTAGTTAACGTACCTTCCGCTCCTGTTGCACGAGTTACTTCCGCTGCTAGGTTGTTTGTTAAAACTAATTCTGCCGCCAATGCACGAGTTTCCTCTGCCGCTACCGCTGCTGCAATATCCGATGCTACTGCTGTTTGAGCACGAACATCTGTAAAATAAAGGTTTGCACCTTCAGCTAAATCATCAGTATCGAAAGAACCGATAAGATCTGAAGCTGTTACTTTGCGTAGGGCACTTTGTGCGTTACTATGAATTAGTAGAGTGTCTAAGCCCGCTAGAGTATTACTTGCCGTTTGGCCGGAAACCGAAGTAACATCTAGTTTTGAGTTGATAACCGCTTGGTTAGCCAACGCTGGACTCTTAATCTGTCTAAAAGCCATTAAGAATTCTCCATTCAAATATATTTGTGAGAAGTATATAATCTATTATATACCATGCACTTACTCGACAATTACTCGTAGAATAAATGCAATGGTATTTATAGTGTTGGTCTAGCAATTATAAGGTATGATAATTATAAAGTTGAAAATTTAGATTGGAAGATATCTAAAATCTACTACTGCGTTTGTTGCAGGAGCATTTGTTATAGTAAGTGTCGTGCCACTTATACTATAATCTGTAGGGGGCAAAATTAAGCCATTGACAATTACCAAAACACTATGTACAGTATGTCCTAGAGGTACTGCATAATCTGTAGTTGTAGCATCTCCTGTATATTGGGTACTATTATAAACAAAACTTATATGATTATTTGTAATACTGTTGTTTGGTATGGATTGATTAGTAGCATAATCTGCATATCTATATTTTACATATACATCTGTTCCATTATCTGGAGTTAGAGTAAATGTTAAAACATTAGTTGTTATACTGAAAATATCAGGACGCTGTAGAACATCGTTTATGTAAACATCTACATATTCGCCACCTGCTGGTGTATTGCTTAAAGTAAAAGAAGTTTGTGTTCCATCTGCAACAAAAGTTTCTGCTGGAAAAACTGTTGCTACTGGTAACGCTAAATCACTTCTTAATGTAGCTTCTAATGTTGCTAAATCAGCAGTACTTGCAATTTGTGCTGCACTGTCTGCATCTTGAAATGCAGTTACAATTTCAGTAAGAGAATCAAGTGCGGCTGGATCTGTGTTAGTGGTGATAAAATCAATTTGGGTTTGAAGAGTTGTATCTGCTGCTTGCCTGTCTGCGATCTCTTGTGTTAAATCTGTATTAATCTGTTGAGTTACATTTGCATCACCAACACCAAATCTACCATCATATGTTGCACCGCTTATGTAAACGCTTTTACCTGTAAAAGATTTTCCGTTTGGTAAATTCTCACCAATAAAGTTTAATACACCAGATTGATAATCAAAGAACCATTCGTCCTCATTATTGGTACCAGTTACGAATACTTTGTTTGATATAATATCTGCACCTGCAGCATCATTACTATCATGTATAAAAATACTTACTAGATATGTGGATCCAAATTCAGGTGGGATCCAATCTGTAATACTTGTTTTCCAAGTTCTATTTTGTGTTGCTGTAATATCAGGGCTACACTCCACTGTAGTATAAAGTTTTACTTGTGTTGTATCTGCTGATGGTTTTACTGATGGAATTTCAGCGGCCTCTGCCCAAACTTTATCTCCACGTAATAAAAGCGGACTTGCAATACTTTCATTAGGTGCTAATTTATTGGCATTAGTATCAGTCTTAGTAACACCATATCCAACTTTTTTAAATAAGTAATCTACCTTTTGTGAGTCAGTGATAGCCATTAGTTAAAATCCTTCACTGCTAATGTGGTAATATTTTTATTACTTTCTAATCCTATTCGCACAAGGATTATATTATTAGTTGCATTACTCATATTTTCACTACCTAAAGTCATAATATATGTATTGTTTATACTTGTATTTGTTGGTACTACATCGTTTCCAGTTAATGCGCTACCATCTATACCATTACCACCATTTGCAGTATTGCTTCCTGGAACACCAACACCAGCGTACTGTTCTGTACAAGGGATCCAACCATTTAAACCACTCGAGCTGTCTATTTGTGTTCCAGGCGCCGCAATCCACATCCCACTAATTCCGTTAGATGCGAGTTGTATTCCAAAGTTAGCTGCAACTTTTCTTTGGAATGCAAATGTAAAGTATTGTGTTCCTGTATCTGAACTTCTATCTGGTCCTACTGGCAAATATCCTGTGCTATAATCTGTTACATCATGTGCAAGTGTTCCCCATCGTATAGTGGCCTCATTTGTACCTGCAACTGCAATTGCACCAGTAAATGGATTTTGTGTAAAATCAGTACTACCAACAAAACTAGGAGTACTACTAGTAGCACTTATAAAGTCAGCTATTCTAAATGCATCATTTGTTAAACTTCCATCTCCCAAACTATCATCTACAGGAATATTATTTTCTAAAATACCAAAAGGATTAGAAGTATGTACTTGTATTTTTTTAGAAAGTTCTTTATAGTTTCCTGTTCCATTTACATTAAATGTTCTTACCTTAAGAGTTTCTACAGCTGCTATATTTGAATTTGTGATATCTATGCTTTGGTTTGCAAATGTATAATTCAATGTATCTTTATTAGGTATACCATTAGTCAAATAAGTCACATCTTCTAGATCAGCATAAGTTTTATATTGCGTACTTATAGTTGCTCCAGATGTACCTTCTAAATTATTACCATTACTAATTTCAAATACTGTATTTGTATCTCTATATGCTTGACCAATCCAATTACTTACAGATACTCCACTAAGTGTTAAACTTGGACTACCTGTATTATAATAAGGAATACCTGAAATATATCTGTATGATCCTGCATTGTCTTCTGTAATAGATGCACCTGTTATATCATTACTTGGTACATCTGTCAAGTTATCACATACTACTGTAACATAGTTTGTATTTCCTGTTTCAGTATGTTCTATTCTTTGATCATTAACACCTAATAAATATCCGCTAAAGTCGTTAGTAATTTTTGCGTCAAATGTTTGATAGAAACCAGTTGGATATACTGATGAGCTAATTGTATTATTTGCATCATCTTGTCCACTAATAACTAAGCTATCAAAAGTTCCGTTTTCATTTAAAGAAGTAGTAAACGCTTTTGATCCACTTGCCACTCCATTTATAATTGCAGATGCTTCGCCGCTTAATCCATTATAAGCATTTTCTGCAATTGTAGTATCTATTACACCACTTGTATATCTTCTTGCAGTATATGTATCTAATTCATCACCTGCACTTAGTGGATTAGTATCACTATTATCTGTAAACCCAGATGTTAATTTTGGATTAATACCTTGCCACATATCAGTTAACTGAATTATTTTGTTACCTAATCCGTCTGGTGCTGGCGGTACTGCATTAACTTTAAAAGTTAAATTATCAGAATCTGTTTGAGTTGTTATGTCTGGAGTTCCTGTTGCAGTAAAATCTAATTGATAATTACCTGCTACGATACCTGTAAAATCATGCGATACACTACTTAAATCTGTTGTTGAATCATTTGCACTACCATCATTCCAATCCCAATCAAATGTATCACCATGTTGTGTTGTGTTGTTAACTGTTACTAATGCACGATTTACACCGTTATAATCTACATTATCATATACAACATATTGATTGTCGCCGTTGCGATCTGAAACTGTATCTGCACTACCTGAGATGGTTGCTCTAACATCTGGTTCAACATGTATTATAAAGTTGCTACTAGTAAATGGACTATTTGTATGATTACTAATTACTTGTAAGTTTCCAGTAAAATCAGTTCCTGTATTATTTCCTGGCAAAGTATACTTGTGTGTAATTGTTTGTCCAGTATCTCCAGATTGATTAGTGCCTGCATTTACAGTTTGTATTGTTCCGTCTCCAAAATCCCATCTATACTTTATACCGTATTGAGAATGGTTACCGATTGTATTTTCTGTATTATTTGTAAATGTTACAGTTAGTCCATCATTTGACTGTTCGTTAATACCAGTAACAATATCACTAGATGTATCTGGAGTATGAGTATCATAAATTTTGTAACTTGCATCATCATCAATAGGAATAAGTCCTGGAGTACTTGTACTATGTACATCCAATGTTAAGCTAACTTGTCTAGATACTTCTTGTTTTGGACTTAATGCAAACGTATGTTGTATTCTTGCACCTGCTGCGCCACCTGCATCAATATCATCTGAAATTACGCTGTCGCTAGAACCGTCTCCCCAAGACCATGTATATTGTATTGTAGCACCGGTTGTATTTGAAGTTGTATTTTCAAAGTATACAGTATCACCATCGTCCCAAAAAGTGATTGCATTGCCGCCTGTTGGGGAATCATATACAGCAAAACTTACTGATGGGTCTGCTGTAAAGATTGTAATATAATCTTCTCTTAATTTTACTGATTGGCTACCACTTCCTATACCAATATTATTGAAAGCTGTTACTTGTACATCAAAGGGACTACCTACATTATCAGCATAAGTGTGGGTAGGAGTAGAGTCTGTAGTAGAATTTGTTACTGATCCGTCTCCCCAATCAATAGTATATCTATTTGCATTTCCTTCTGATGTGATTGTAAGTGTAGAAGTTAATCCAGCACCACCTACTAAAATATTTGAAGTAAAATCTACATTTCTCACAAATGTATTATTTCTTACATTCTCAATTACTTCATTAAGATCGTCAATTGCTTCTGTAAGTGTTTGGTCGTCTCTGAAATCTTGATATGCCCCATCATCAAAATTTCCATCTGGAGGAGTTCCTAGCAAAAGGTTTGATTGTCCTGTTGCTGCCCCTACTACGGATTCTAAATAAATTTTTGTGACAAGGTCTTGTGGGTCTATAGGATCCTGTGCATTTTTAACAATTTTAGCAGAAACGTCTATATTATTGTTAGTGCCAGCATCTAAAACTAGCTCTGCATCAGAAGCTAGTTTACCAATACTATGGTTTATATTAATTGCCAACTTTAGTCCCCTTAGGTTATACTTGTTCTAAAATGCGATATAATTGCCCAACCATTAGGCGTCCACATTAAATAGATACTATCTCCTAAGTTATTAAAAGTTACAGTAGTATACCCTAAACCATTAGCAGGGGTAAGTGTAACAGGATTGCTAAGTGCTTCTGTTGCCACAATTGTAATAAGTTGACCTAATTCTCCATCTGGAAGTGTAGGTGAAACATTTGTTACACTTGTTATATAGCTAACTCCGTTATCTATAGACACTTCTGTTCCTACGTTAGAGGTAATTTGTGTCATAAGGATTTTATTAGCGTAAATTTTATCCCATTGTTTATTATTGCTACCTAAATTGTAATTATTTGTTGCGGTTGGAATTACATCACTTGAAATATTAGAATTTAAAGTTAAAGAGCCGCCAGTGTTACCAATAGTAATAATATCACCATTTGCAATTAGTGTACCACCAATATATAAATCATTGTTTATATATGCACCACCTTTTACGAGTAAGGCTGATTCTGTATCAACAATAGCATTTAAATCAGTAAAATTTAAGGTACTATTAATTACTAGCCGACCATCGTCAGGTTTTATATATGATGCCATTTTTTCTAATCCTTCAAGAGTTTTTTTTTCTATATGTATTTAGCAAAATTTACGTTGTATATAATAAATAAAAAAGGCCCGCATTAAATGCGAGCCCCTTATTAGAGTGATAGGTTGGACTCTGTGAATACCAACAATCCCTAGTAGAGCCACGCTCAATTTCAGGATACCTTGCATCGGATAGTTACTTCCAAAACACGCATCTTCATGTCTCCATGCTCATGCGCTGTCACTACAACTACAAATCAAGTTACAACCTCTACAGACTGCTATTACTTGAACTATCTAAGTTACACCGTCGTCTAACTTATGTATATAATATAATACTTTTAGACACAAATGTCAAGTAAAAAAGGCAAATTAATTCACCTTTTTTTAATTTTTTTTATACTGTGACTGAAACTCCATCAAATCCAACAATAGTAATATTACCACGTGATTCAATTTGTCTACTAATATAATCTTTGAAATATGCAATAGCAACTTTTTGTCCTAACATCATTCCCTCATCGCCATCTACACGATAATGCACACCTGCAATATTACGACCAATGGCAATGTTTGCTGCTAGTTTGTTTAATTCTCCATGAACTGTTAAGTCTCCAGAGTCACTACGAGTATATGCTACACGGGCTGTACCATTTGTAGAATGCATTACACTTGAATAATTACCCATTGATGACCAGTTTGTATCTGAATACATCAGTTTTAATATTGTTGCACATGCACCTGCGATCACAGCATGTCCTGCTGGATAAGCTGGGTGTGTTGGTGAGCCTTCTGCATACAATAATGGTAAGAAAGGTTCGTTATCTCCACCATTTGCTACGTTAAATGCTTTCACTGCATTAATTGTTGATTGTGCATTTGTAGTTAATGATGAATCATAATACACAGAACTATCTCCTGCAATACCAGTTACTACACGTGCAGCCATTGTTTCTGGTCGTAGTCTTAAATGTTGTCTCCATTTTTGTACCCATGACGCTGATAGCGCATTTGCTGAAACTGCCGCTACTGCTGGAGCAACAAATGCTGGTCCGCCTTGTGTTAAGAATGCACCACTATTGGATGGATCTGCATCACTAAATGCAGTGTGCCTTGTGCCACCTTGTGCTAACATTGATGTTGCATAATAAAAATGTTGGTAAACAAAATCATTATGTACAATTGTACCAAGTGAACGTCCATTCCATATATATTGATCTGATCCGTTAGCAGCTTGTGCTACTGGTACTGAACCATCAGCAATTGCTTTAAAATTGCTTTTCGTGATGCCATATACACCTGTATGATAATTATATTTTTGTTCTATTTCATGAGAACCTAAATTAAAGTCATGAATTAAAAATTGTGATATATATGGTCCAGTAAGACAACCAGGCGCAACGCCACGAAATAATTCAGCTCTTGTTAATTGGCTTGTTGTTTCATTTACTGGGCCTTTGTATTCAGAACCAAATGCATTTAAGTTTGTTACTGCACGATCAGCATCTGTATCTGCGGCTCCAAAGTTAAGATGGTCAAATGAAGTATCTCTCTGTATATTCATTTCCCAAACTTCTACCATTTCGCCTGCAGCTTCTTCACTATCAAGTGCTGGTGAAGCTTTCATTGTCATACCATATGCTTCTTGTCCCATACTTTCTACAATGAAAGCACCAAGAGGATTGGCTAGTTTACGTGTTGCATTGGAGGAAAGGTTAACTTGTTCTAAATCAGATTTAGAACCGCTTTCCATTGCTGTTTTTAATTTTTGTGTTTCTGTTGCATCAGGAAGTAGTGTGGTCGAATCATGTTCCAATGTTTTACTAAACATGGCTGGAGTATTGTTTGCAACCATGTCTGGATTTTTAACTTGGCCAGTTTCAAATTCTTTACTTCTTGAAAGTGTGTTAGTTATACGCTTTTGGTTAAAGCTGTTTTTTCGATTATTTTCTTCTATTGAACTCATTTTATTCTCCCTTATGAAAAGAAATAGCATAGAACTTATTAAGTCCCATGCTACTATTTAACTAAATTTTGCTATTATTTAAATTAAATGTTATTAATAAATTGTTCTAGATCGTTTGGCAGAACGGGATTTTCCATTCGCTCTGGATGCCAAACTATACCCCATACTTTATTAATATTATGTTTGAATGCTTCAATGTCACCTTCTTTTGTGATAGCAGTAGGTGAAAATCCCTCTGCTAATTTTAAAATTTTGTTTTGATGATAGCTGTTTACTACAACAGATTTATTATCCATTGTAACTTCATGTTCCGTTTTATAATGATCCTCACATTCTATATTAATACCTTCTTCAAGTTGATTAATTAAAAATGCTCCGTGGCAAACTCCTAGTACAGGTTTTTTTTGTTTATAACACTCAGTAAGTAGTCTTATTTCTGTTATTATCCTAGGACTACTCGCATCGCCACCTGTAAAGATTACCATGTCTAAGTCTTTGATAATATTAGAAAAATCTTGTTCTGGATTGTTTGCTATATTAAAAAGCGTATGATCGCTTAGTAGGTTGTACCAACCATGTTCTAAACAATCATACGCAAAATCATTGTAATGGAATATGCGTTGTGTTAACCCAATATTCATTTACAATATGTTCTCTTACCAACCGTAAGCTTCGTTTACTAGCTCGTCTGAACCTTCTGCTTTAACTGTGTTTAAGCATGAAACGTTGTATAGGTCTTTTCTCATACCGTCAACGATGTCTAATACGTGTGCTTGTACTTCTGGTGTTGTTGCAATTGCTTCTAGTTTCATTGCACCAATAGTTGAGTGGAAACCCTCATCTTTAGCAATTTTTGCATATGACTTTGCAATGAATTCGTCTTCAATTGATTCTGCCATTTGTGCCCATACTGCTGCCGCACGTCCTTCAGCAACGATTTGATATACAGCTAGAGCTGCTTCATCATTTGATGCTTCGTACGCTTCTAGTAGATCAGCACCTTTAGCTTGTGGCTTTGCTGCCTCAGCTGCGATTGCTGCGTCTACGTCTAGAGTTTCGCCTGTGATTTTTTCGATGCACTCTTTAACCATACGGAAGTGAACTGCCTCATCATGCGCTTGCTTTGATAGGTTTTGTAGTTCAATTGGGTCTGCGTCTGCTGGCATTGAAGCAACTTGGCGAGAAATCTCTACCATGTTCATTCTTTCGTTTACCATACGACCTGTGAAGTGCTCTACTAGCTCTTCCATTGAGTTATTTTTTGACTCAAAATATGCTTTCACATTCATTTTTGATGCTGTGAAAAGTGCTTCGTTATCTTTTTGTAGTTTTGCTACAAATTGTGTTGATGTTGTCATGATTAATTCTCCATTTGACTTAAATATAATTCACTTATGTGAACCTTGAAAAAATCATTTATTACTTATCAGGTAAATAAATGAATCACACTCAGTCATATAACAACTCTGTTATACCAGTGCGATACATCTTCGATGTCGTAACACAACTCTGTGCTACAGTTTTATTTATCTATTTTAAAATATATCAATAAAAAAGCAGGACCGAAGCCCTGCTTTCTTGTTTTTTAAATTCAGTAAAACTTACTGGAATGTTAGGTTAGAATCGTTAACACCGATCTTCGCTAGGTAGTCTGCTGCATTACCAAGTGATGATGCTTGGTTGTTTAGCTCTACGTAGCCGTAACGTGTCATGAATGACACTGTTGGCTCGAATGTTGCCGGATCTAGTACTGTGCCTGATGACATTAGTGGGATGTATGGGCAATAGAACGCTGCCGCATCAATTTCACCGTCGCCTTTATAGCCAACTAGTACTGGTGTTGAGTCGTTTGCATACTGGTCTACGAACACTCTCATTGTGTTGTTTAAAGTACCTACGAATTTTGTATTTGTTGGTGCTTCAAAAGGACCTTCTGTTGTACGTGCAAATGCTGATGTTGTTGCTGACTGTAGTACTGTTAGTACTGTTGGTGATACAACTACATAGTTACCTGCGCCACGGCGTGTTCTTGCCGCGATTAGGTTTGCTGCTCTGTTGATTAAGATTGCTAGTGCCGCATGCTGGTCACCTACGAATGTTGCTTGGCCTGTTGCCGCTGCTTGGTCGTATGTGTCTGTAGCTGTGCCTGCTAGTGATCTTAGTGAAGTTAGAACTTCTTGGTCGATTTCAGCAGTAATTTCTTGTGCAAGTGCTTGCATGATTTCTGCTTCTACATCTAAGCCGTGCATTGACTGTGCGTCTTGCGCTGCTTCGAATGTCCAACGTGCTGATAGCTTACGTGTTTTTGCTTCAACAGTTTGTTTTAGAACTTGGATAGATAGTTTTCTACCAGCTTCTGCTTCTAGTGCTGCTGTTGCGTCTGGACCGCCGTTTGCTGCATTACCTGAATAACCTTTTGCAATTGCAAATGGTGATAGTGCTTCATCACCTGCTGTTACACCAGCGGCTGTTTGGCCGTAGCGTACTCTTAGTGTGTGAATTTGGCCTACTGGACCTGTCATTGGCTGAACGCCGACTAATTCGTTTGCAATAACCGTTGGCATTACGCGACGGATTACTGGTAGAATTACTTTGTTTAGCGATGCAATGTTGCCCGCCATTGTTGAACCTGCAACTGCTGATTCTGAAAGATATGTTTTAGTATTTTCTAAAACTGATTCCATTACAACTTTTTTGTTGCCTGTTAGACCATCTGTTAGGGCTTCTTTGGTTACACCCCAGTTTTCAAATAGGTTCTGTGACATATTGGTATACTCCTTATGATTTGATACCTGCTAGTTTTTTTAGGTTAATGATTTCCGCTTCACTAGATGTGTCTAGTTCTGGGGTTTTGTTACCTGTAACCTCAGTCGTCTGAGATTCGTTTAAATTTTGCGCTGTTTCTGTTTTAACTGTTTCGTTTAGTACAGTTGGTAGATACTTGTTAAATGCTGTTTTTAGTTTATTTGTTGCAACACTTTCTAGTAGGCTACCCATTAATTGACGCTTGTCTTTGGACAGAGTTCCAAGCATTTCTGACATTGCTGCCTCACGCTCTCTGCTTTCTTTGATTTGGCGAACTTCTTTGTTTGCTTCATCAATTTTTGCTTCTCTGCTTGCAATTTCTTCCTTTGATTCTGCTAACGCAACTTGTACGTTTGCAAGCTCTTTGGAAATTTTCGAAATGTGTGTTCCCTCTGCTAAGTGAGAACCCATAAACTCAGCTGCGAATGTTTCGAACAGTTTGCGTCCAAACATATTTTCTTTAGCTTGTTTAATGTCTTCTTTTAATGTACCAAGCTCTGTAGATAGTGTTGATTCAACAATACCTGCAAGTTTGGTAGAAGCTTTTTCGATGAACTCCGCTTTTGCGTTGGCAATAATTTCTTTACCTTCGCTAACAAGTTTTACCTTTTGCTCTACAAGGTCTTTTTTGTCTTGGTGGAATTCATTAAGTTCAGTAGTTAATTGTTCCATTACAAAGTCTTCAAGCTGTTCGAAGTTTCCTTCTTGTGCTTGTCTGTCTTCACGTAACTCTGTAATTTCACGCTGTAATGTTTCCATTACAAACTTATCTAAAAGTTCTGCATGTTGTGCAATTTTTCGCTTATACTCTACTTGTGATTCTACAGCTGCTCTTTTGTCAGCCGCAAATTCTGAAAGTTCTGATTTAATTGTTTCTGAAACCATTGCATCTAGTGCTGACACCATTTGCTCTTTGTCTGTTTCATAACGACCAGAAAATTCTTCACGTAGTTCAGCAGTGATTTCCTCACGTGCCTCGCTTAGTTTTGCATTCCATGCTTCAGAAAGAGTAGTTCTTACTTCTTCTGATAGTACTTCTGAACTTAGGAGTTGTTCTATTGCATGAGCCATTAATACTTTCTCCTATAGTTTATTAATAAAGTTTAGTATCTCCTTCTGGAGATATTTTTCAGCTAATTTGTCGTGATTTACTGCTTCAGCAACGTCTAATAAAATGTTACCTCTTCTACCATTCATAATGGTTTCATATAGAGGATCTGGATATGCATCAGGTGCTGATGGATTCGCGACAATATCTACTGTCTGAATCTCAAAATCTGATACTTTACCGCCATCATTTACGTTGCCGCTACCTCTTGACGAAACGCCAAGTTTAACACCGTTGCCTAATAATGTAATACATATATTACCCATTGGTGTAGGTAAAAGTTTTAAACGACCATAACCGTCTTGACCATTCATCCACATGCGTTCAATCATGTGTGATACTCGGTCTAAATTGACTTGCAGATCATCTGGATGATCTGCTTCACCTAAAACTGTGTACCCGTCATCAATTCTTTTCTGTATTGTTCCAACAGCTTTTTGAATTTCTGATTGTGGGTACACACGTTTGTTTTGGTTTACTTGATTTCCTTGAACAAATATTCCTTCCATGTACATGCTTTTACCGCCGTTGCCGTCATCTTTGGCCTCGGTTACGATACTTGCTTGATCAAATGTTAGGTGTTCTTGTAATCTAAGCATTCTTATTCAGCCTTGCCTTTTTTCTCTGCGCCGTGGCCTCGAGATTCTGGGGACATTTTTGCACCATCACCTGGGTGTGTTACATTCATATCTTTTGCTGCTGGTGTTGAACCGCCTTTTTCTGCTGCACCGCCAGCAAAATTCACTGGATCTGCATCATTGTTGCCTTGACCTTTAAATGGGTCGTCTAGGCCTGGGCCAACTGGTGAAGATTTGCCGTCATCGCCTGCTGGCATATCTGCTGGGTGCATACCCTCTTTGCCAACTTTCTTTAACTCTGCGCCTTCTTCCAAGTTTTCCTCTTCAGATTCTTCAGATGCTTCTTCTAGGTCGTCTGCTTCTTCGTCTGCTGATTCTTCAATTTCTTCGTCTGCATCATCTGATTCAAACGCATACTCTTCTTCCATTTCTGGTTCAGCTTCTTCTTCTGCTTCGTCGCCCATTAGTTTTGCGAATTCTGCTTTAAGATCTGTTAGTGCATCTTCTACACTTTGCATCTTATCTTCCATGTCGCCATGCTCTTCTTCATGGTCATCCATTTCGCCGTCGCCGTCGAAGTCCATTTCATCTCCGCCAAGTTCGTCTGCTGCTTCATCATCCGACATTTCGTCGTCGTCTTCTTCACCAAACATTTCTTCTGCTTCAATTTCTTCCGCATCAGCTTCAATATCGCCGATGAAGTCGTCTGCTTCTTCTCCGCCGATAGCTTCTTCTAGTTCGTCTTCCGCTACTTCTTCTTCAATGCTCTCATCTGCTTCAACAAGGTCATTCCAAATTTCACGTGCTTTTTCCACGAATGCCTCGTGTAATAGGTCTGAAGCTGTCGCTTCTTCGCCGTTTACTAGGCTTTCGATAATCTTAGTATAACGATCACGAGTACTCATATTCTCTCTCCTTTTAGGTTAAGGTTATAACATAGCTATTTAATACATATTGGTTACTACCAATACATAATACAAGAAAAACCGCGGTTTTCACCGCGGTAATATATTATTTATTATTTTTTCAATTTTATGCGTTATTCGCCTGTTGCTGATGCATACATGCCTTGATAATTTTTAATTTTTTCATCATTTTCAACCTTAGACATTTCTTTCATATTACGCATTTTATTTAAATGACGTAAAGTAATTCTAGGTCTACGAGTATCATCAACAGACCATCTTGCTTGTCTATCTTCCTTATCGTTTTGTCTTAGTTCATTAAATCTCATCATCATCTCCTCCGCCTGACGCATTACCAAGAGGACTAGCATCATTACCTGGATCCTCTCCTGTTACGTCAGCATTTTCAGCATCAACATCCGTTGGCTCAAAATTATTGACATCAGATCCTCTAACTCCTAGTGAGCCTAAATCTGATACACTATCTGAAACAATACCGCCTGTACCATTCTCTTCACGCCATAAACGCTCGTTTTCTATTAGTTCGTCTTCTGATAGCCCCAAGTACTTACTTAATATAAACTTACGGCTTAGATATGGTACGCCTTCAATGCTACTAAACAATGCTGTTTTTGCATTATCTAATTCTATTTCTCTATATTGGCTAAAGCTCTGAGGCTCTGCAAAATTAAGTTCAAATAAACTACTCGTAACTTCTACACCTCTAAATTTTAAAAACATTTTAAATTCTTTATCTAGTGGAGGTAAAATAGTCATTTGTAAACGTTCGCAATATTTACTAAAGCGGAACTCTTGTATCATCGCTGTGCCAACTCTGCCATCTGAATATGCACTTTGGCCGTCATCCGAACCCGTAGGTAGGTAGCTACTTGGTATACGAAGCCCACGCATTAATTTATTATTAAAGTACTTTAAATCATCTATTTCACCCAAGTTGTCACCACCTGGCAATACTTCAACTTTACTACCTCTACCTTCTGCTGTTTGTGCAAAAAAGTAATCTTCCATAATTGACAATGGATTATATGCAGCATCCATAACTTTTGTACCGCCGCCTGTCATATTAGGAATACGTGTTTGGTGTACTTCATTTTTTGTACGCTCTACAAAGTCCATAGCTTTGTGTGCTGGCATATTACCAACATCTACATAAAATACTCTACGCTCTGGAGCTCTTTGTACACGATAGATAATAATACTATCTTCTAATAATTCTTTTTGTTTGTATACTTTAAATACACTATCTAAAATACTTTTACCAAACGGCCATGCTACATTCATGCCATCACTTAATGCAATATGTACAACATTTTTTGAGTCTACTGCAACTTCAGTATTACTTCCTTGGGCATCTCCAACATTATAAACACCAGATGTATTGTTATTTGGGGTGCTATATCCTGTTGTTGGTGCAACTGTTGTATTTGCCATTTTTTTGGTATCAGTTACAACCATATCTGTTAAATTAAGACTGATATTTTTAACAATATATTGTTCAATTTCTTTACCAGTTGATTCATTTACAACTGCTTTTGTTACATCACTTACATTAACCCAAAATAGTTTATATGTTTCTGGATCCCTGATAAAAAATTGATCACCATATTTAATTGCATTACGAAAAATCCCATGCACTCTGCGATCCATTTTATTGATATTACACCATTGTCTTAAAGAAGTCTCAAGTGCATTTACTTCTGCTTCTGTTGCATCATCATTATACTGAATTTTAAAAGGTAATTTTGAATCTTTATCAAACTGTGTAGCAAATTCTGCAATAGTATCTAATGCAGCATTAATTTCACTATCTTGATCCATCTGGTCGTACTGAGCATACCGCTCAACACGATTAGGTTGACCTGTATAAACTTCTGGTAACCAACTACTCCATCTACTAGCTTTACTGCTAGGAGAGTTTGGTCTAACGTCATACTTTGTAAAGTGCTTTTTCCAGCCTGCCATTTTAATGTCCTTTAATAATATGTATTTATGCTGAATTTATTCTATCAATACGTGCTTTTTGATGCTTAGTACCGTGAATAAGTTTTATTGTATCTTTCAATGCTAATGCAGTAGATACAGCTTCTGCTTTTTGTAGCAATAAATTATCATATTCTTTTTCTAGATCCTCTATTATACTATTATTATCAGTATTTGTCAAGTTACTTGAATTTTGTAGCATAGTTTTGAAGTCTGTATTATTAACAATTGTCCCAGATTCTCCTGGTACAAATAATTCTGCATTTTCCATTCCTAGTTGGTCGCCCACAACATATGGTTTATTAGAGGCAACTGAGCCTCCCATTCTTCTACTTGTTACTGTGACGGCTTCACGACCCAATGCTTCATTAATTCTATCAGCAAATAACGGATAAACTTCACTTTTAGCTTTCATTCTTGCTTTGGCTTTATCACCGCGATTGGCTCTTCTATCAAGTTCTGATAATGTATTTTTAACATGATCATTGTAAGCAGTTGTTAATTGTTCATATAAATCGTTATCTGCTTCTAATAGTTCTCTCATACTAAAGTCAGAATTTACTGTGCTTCTTTGTTCACTTGTATTATTATTTTCTGTCGTTGGAACAGTTGCTGGTTCAGGAGACTCAGTGTTGCCATTTTCTAATATATTTTCACTCATCTCAACTGCCTGTTGCTCCATTAGAGTTCTATTTCCACTACTAGCTTTTGCTACAGTAGACAACTCTATAGGCACTGCAACTGGCATTTCACTAGGTTGAAAATGTCCAGTGTCGTTGTTCACAGGGTTATTTAATCCATGCCTATTTGCAATCTCTGATAATAATGTATATTCACTGTTATTATCGTTTTGTATCAACTCTCCATCTTTATATATTAAAAAGTCTCCAGCCAGACCATAATTGTGATAACTTTGTCCTCCTGGTGTAGATATTTCTCCACTATTATATAATTCATTAGAGTCTTGTACTGATCTATAACCTTCAGCTAGTAATAGTTTATATCCATCGCCTCCATATGTTTCATTAAATTCTGATATTGTACCCTTAAATCTATCTCTTACATGTTCACTTAAACTGTTTAGATTTTCAGCCGTTTTTTCTGAATTTTCAGTAAAGTCTATATCTTCACTTGCTACTTCATTTCCACTAGGATCAAAAACAGTACTTGTGTTGGGTACTGGAACTTTTTGTGTAGGAGTATTTCCATTTCCTGGTATAGGATTTGTTGAATCTTTTGATGGTGTTTGGTTTCCGTCTTCTTTAATAACATTACCAAAATCATCTTCCTCACTTGAAAGTCCAAAAAACTCTTTAATCTTTGCCGCACCTTTTTGCAATCCTTCTGATATAAATTCAAAAGTATCTGCAGTAGTTTGCATAGGAAAGGTCAAAGCATCTTGCAATTGGTAAAACTGCTCTGTAGCTTTATTCATAATTACTACACTTTTACCTGATATTCCCATTGCTTCGCCAAATTCTTTATTATATTTTTCTCTGTCAGCTTTTGACATTTTTAAGTAGTTACTAAAGTTTTTCTCTATAATAAATCCACTTCCTTGTATATCTTGTACTAGTCTTAATATACTTCCTGATGCAGCTCCAGCACTTGCAAGTTTAGTTTGATTTACATTTGCCAAAGATCTAATAATATATGTCTCTGCATCTGCATTAGCCATATTACCAGTTCTAATTGCTTCATTTATTGTTGGAATAAAATCAGTACCCAATGCTGTATCTAATGCACCACGTAAATTACCATCAAGCCTACGTCCAAGGTCAAAAGTTTCTATATTATCACTTGTTTCTGCAATTTCCCTACTTATTGCATCTAACACTCCTTGAAACTCTGGAGCTTCTGGTGCAATCATTCCTAATTGACTTACAAATGTATCTACCATTGCTGCTTGAGCAGTTAATCCATTGTTTAGCAACGTTTGCTTACCTAGTGCAGTTAGTGGTTCTGTCATTGCGGCTAATTGTCTTGACATAGCTTCACTTTTACTTAATGCTGTGAGGTTTGCTAAACCTGCTGACTCTATAGTTAAATCAATAAATGATTTGTTAATTTTATCACCTGCATCTAGAGTAGCATTTCCTAAACGACCACTTAAACGTGCGAACTCTAAAAACTGTCCATATTGATTAAGCATATCTTTAGAAGTAAGTCCCAAATCACCAAACTCGTCTGCCATATCGTTTAAGTTATCAAACATATGTATAAAGTTATCTGTGCCTGCACTTACACTTCCTCCTAATCCAGTTAATGTACCACCAAATTGATTTACCGCTTCCATCATATTATTATAAGATACACCTGCATCCATACTACGGCTATAAAGTTGATCAAATTGATCTCCACTATTATAGAATATTGCGCCTGCTTCTAATGCTAATTTTTGTGCATCTGCAAATTGTTCAAACTTGGCTGCATTCCAACCTAACAAAGCAAGGCCTGCGTCTGTAGCTACATCTAATGTACCTCCAAACTTACCAAAAAACTTTCCTAAAGCACTTCCTTCTGGCATAAGTCTTTTAATAAATCCATCATCAAGTCCTTTAAGACCATCTGTTAAAGTACCTGTTGCTGATACTAAACTTGTCATTGGTTTTTCAGCATCACCAAAAAAGTTACTTGCTTTCATTACAGAATTTGCTATAGTTTTAAAGCCTTTGGATGCTGCATCAGCCGCATCTAGTGCAGTTTCATTTTTAGTAGTGTTTTTTACACCAGTTACTAGACCTGATATTTCTCGTTGCAAATCAGTTACATCTGCTCCCAAGCCCTTCATTAATCCTAAAAACTTTTGATCTACTTTATTAGATGCTGCCATGTATCCAGCAACTTGTGTCATAGTATCTTCGGTAGCCCATGCAGGTACAGGTATTGTAGTACCATCAGGTAATGTTATATTATGTACTTTAGCCATTGTTTAAATCCCTTGCATTCTCACTATTTAATTCATTGTTAATGGAATTAATAACTTGTGCTAGTTCTTGTTCCAAGATTGTTATCTGCTGCCTTTTTTGCATTAAATTATTTTGTGACTGTGTAATTTTTCCAGTAGTTGGTTCTTTTAAAGAAGTAATTTGTTCTTCTAAGCGGCTCTTTCTTAATTGTGCTTCGCTTAATGTAGCCGGTGCTACATAATCTATTCTTCCTTGCTCTTCTAAATTTGCTTTTCTTACTTTTTTCAACACAGATTCAACTTCACTTATACTATGACTTGCACGGTTTCCATTACCATATACACTGTTTCCAGTATCAGGATGTGGTAAACTTGCCCATTCTCTTGCAAAGGATATCATTGCAGTTCTTAGAGATACGTCTTCTCCTTGTAAATATGCCGATAGTTCTGGACGTTTACTATAACCATTGTTTCCTTGAAGTAATAATAAACCTAGCTTATCTTGGTTTTCTTGTGTAAATTTGTCGTCTAAGTTAAGTCCACTGTGTGGGAATATTTCTTGCATTGTACTAGGTATAATTTGGTACTTGCCTACTGCAAATAGTCTATCTTCATTATGTGGGTCTTTTATACTCTGATGTTTGAAAATATCTGCAAATGTCATTTCTGATAACATCCTGCCATCTCTACTAGTACTGTGGGTACTGCCTACAATATTACCGCCTGATGTTCCTCTATTACTACTATCATAAGATCCCTCGCCTTTACCAATAAAGTCTAGTAAAGATGTTATAGGATCATTCATTAAAGGTGTTTCTATTTCTGGTGCAGTACTATCTTCAGTAGCAGTATCTCTCACTCTAAAGCTAATTTTAGCATTTTGTTCTTTTAGTTGTGTAACTTCTTCATTATATGTTGCTAGGTTTGCAATAGATTCTGACACTTGTGAAGTTAGTTCGTCAATCTCAGTCTGAATTTTTGTAAGCAATGCTTGGTTCACTGAGTTATCAGGTCTTACATCTTGATTAATTATATCAATTCTTTTTTGCTTCTTGTCAATTTGTACTTGTACATCACTTACTTCAGTTTCTAAATTCTGAATTTGCTGTTCTAAATGGTATATAGTTTCTGAGTTTTGTACTACTTCATTAACTGGATCTGATTGTGCAGATGCTCCAAAGTTATTATACATTTCTACTTTTGCATCTGTGCTTTCATTTCTAATTACGTCATTTAGATTTCTTTTTCTTCTCTCTTCTAAAGTCCTTACATTTTCTATACCAAATAAGTTTATCCAGATTTTACCAAATTTTTCTCCTGCTTTTGTTACAAGACCAAACATTTCTTCTGTTGTTTCAAATCCTGGAGTTATTGTATTTTGTGCTTCTTTAAATGCAATAGACACTGCACTAATTTGATCAATAGACTTGCCAGCAGTATCTGCCATTGTACTGCCACTTTCTAATTGTTCTAAAAATTCTTCTTCTGTAAAATTCATAAATGATTTTGGTATAAGTGCAGTTTGCGCTCTTAGTTCTGTTGCTCTCATTCCAATATCATCAATACTTAATTTAGCTTGACTTTCATTTATAGCTTTTATAAATTCTCTTCCTCTAAGTACTGCTTCTTGTCTTGTAATTTTTCCTTGTAATACATCTTCCATTAATCCTACATATTGACTTGCTGCATCAGGACTTAATACCTGTAATGTTTTTATAAAATCAGCACTTGCATTGTTTACAATACTAGTGTCAAAACTTATATCGCTCAAAGCATTTGCAAATATTTGTTGAGATTCTTTTGCAAACTCTTCGCCAAGCCCAGCAGTGAATATGATATTAAGTAGTTCATTACCCTCTTTAATATTTCTTTGTGCTTCATTACCAAATTGTTGTGTAATATATTCCCCATTTTGTCTTAAAGCATGCCCAAATTCTTCGTTTTCTGATGCCTCAGATCGTAGTCGTAACTGCTCACTACGTTGTACACCAATATTATCAGCTAAAAATAAACTTAAATTATTTACAGTTTCAAAAGTTTTAATAATTTTAGCCTGTGTTTGTAGACCAAAATCTTGTATCTGATTTGTTTCATAAAGCATAGCGGCTTCTTGTGCAAGTATATTAGCATAGTCTTGTATACCGTATCCAAACTTTTTAGCAGTTTTATCACTATAGCTGTTAGCAACAAACTCTGCAAATTGCATTTGGCCTTCAAATGTATTGTTTGACACACGAGTCATCATAGGCTTTGTTTTATCTATTACACCGGTAAAATCTCCCAAACTCATACCTAACTGTGCTACTCTTCCTCTAAGGTCAGTAAACAATTTGGTATCGCCAACAACCATACCATAATCAATTAATTGTCTTAATTGTTTTTCTTGTTCTGTCATTAACTTGGTAAACACTGTACCAATTGCAGCCACACCTACTGCGGCGCCTGTTCCATAGTTTAACACTCCTTTGAGTGCGGCTCCTGCTTTGCCTGCTCCCATAGAACTGGTGGATGCTTTTGTAAGTTTGTGTAATGCTTGTGTACCGGCATATGTAAGTTCAGATATAGCCTCTATTCCACTTGTACTACCCATAATATTAGAAGAACCTTTGATATTCTTTTTAATATCGTCTACAGTTTGTTCTGCTCGTTTGCCAGCTAACTCAACATCTTGCAATGCGCTTGCAATAGACTGTTTAATAGCATTTCCTTCAGACTGATTAAACACATTACTTATAGCTAAAGCCAAGGCGGTGCTTTTAATATTGCTTGATCTAGAGAGTTCAGCTAAACGAGTTGCTGTTTCTTCACTAGCCCAAGGGTATTGATTGTGTATTGAATTTACTATTTGTTCCATTATGTGCAGTTTTAATCCAGATAAATACTATTGTACTTAACGTATTTATCGCGGAGAATCTAATGAACAACCCATTAATCGCAGCTTATAGAAAACCTGCATTATATATTGCATTACCTAGTGAAGGTAAGTATTATACAACCAAGCCTAAACTTAGCGTTGATAACGAACTGGCTATCTTTCCTATGACTGCCAGAGATGAATTAGTTACAAAAAATCCAGATGCTTTGTTTAATGGTGAAGCCACAATAAGTTTAATTAAAAGTTGTGTGCCAGATATCGAAGATCCAAATGAAATACCTGTGAATGATTTACTTAGTATTTTAATAGGAATAAGACAAGCCAGTTACGGCAGTAAAATAGATTTAGATATAAAATGTCCTAGCTGTGAACATATGAATCAACTACAAATTGATGGAGCTATGTTGCTTGGCACAGGACCTAACCAGCAAGCACCTGAGAATGTAAAACTAGAAAGCAACTTTAAAGTTTTTTGTAAGCCTTATAGTTTGCGTGACAGAACATTGTTACAGGTGCAGACAATTAAACAACAAAAATTAATTGAAAGTCTCAGTGATGCAAATTTATCAGATGAAGAGAGAGAAGCTCAGTTTGGTAAAACATTTGTAGAAATAGCAGACTTAACAGTGGGATTAATCGCCAACTGTATACAGAAAGTTCAAACACCAGATAATGAAGTGTTTGAAAGTGACCAAGTTAAAATTATTTTAGAATGGTTACAGAGTATTACAAAGAAAGATTATGACCAAATTAAACAATGTATTGAAGCATTAAGTGAAAATGTTATCGATACAAAATTTAATGCACAGTGCCAAAGTTGTCAGCATGAATGGCAAACTACTGTAGATTTGGACATTGCAAATTTTTTCGAGGGCTGATAGCTTCTCGTCAGCCCCAAGAAATATTAGACATAGTTGAAAGATATAATAAAGACGCTAAGAAGACAGAATCAGATTATCTTGATATTGTATTGCACAGCAATGGGGCTGTATCATATCAAGATGTTATGACAATGCCAATAGATAGTGTTATGTTATTGGTGGAAAGAATGAACCATATGGCTGAAGAAAGAAATAACGCTATTAAACAGAAGTGATCATTTTATAATAATCCAATGGCCAACTATCATAATATTTGGTTGTGTGTAAATATTTTCTTTTTTCTTCCAAATCTCCACGCAACTGAATAAAAACACAATTAGTAAAGTTCTTAGTAAAGTGGCCACTTGTTGTTGTACTGGTAAAATATAACAAGTCAGTATCCTTGATTGCCTGAAGTTCTATAATTTTCTCTACTTCTGACATATCACAACCATCTACCCAAGCAATACCTATTTCATAAGTTTCCTTATCAAACGTATCATAACTTGAAGCTAGATTATCTCTAGCATCTATAAATTGTATTTTGTTTTGTAATCTAGCTTTTCTAGCAAAAGGACAAATGGGAAACCCGTCCAATTTTTTAGCTTCGATTTCTTCTTGTGTCCATTCAAGAAATTTATCTTGAAACTCTTGGAAATTCATTCACAGGTATCCATATATCTAAGATCATATTATATATCCTATTAAATGCCTACGGCATTTTCAGCTTCATAAAGCTATCGCTTTATTCGCTGTTACTTTAGGAAATATCGAATATAATGATTATTTTTAAGAATTTTTTCTATATTAATATTTATGATACTATATCACATGAAGTTTTATTCACACTTAGCCTGAAGAAGGCCAAGCATGAAAAAAAACCTGACATCACCGTCAGCCTCACTCACATTGTTGTATTAAACCTAAATTAACGCTCAGGGGAGGCGGTTATGCTGTACCTCTATTACATAATGCTTAATAACGCAGAAACGCCATATGTTACAACAAACAACATATAGCTATCCGTAAGTTCCAATTGGACAGGAGAGCTTACTCGTTTTTGGTTGGTCAAACCAGCGCATTGACCAAGGCACACCAGGTTCTGGTCACAAGTTAATGTAACCTCAAGGTGAGTCGAGCTAATCCCGACCAATCAAAGCCATGATGCCTTTATTAGAATTGTATTAGAGTTGTGTTAGTTATCTAGGATCTATATTAGCGCCTTTAACGGCAAAAGTCTCTAGTGTTTCAGTATTGTCTGTGTTAGCCTTAAAATCATCCCAAAATGTAATTGTCCATGATCCATATTTTTTTGATCCATAAGTTACTCTTCGAGCAGTGAATAAAAATCTATCCAATATCGAAGGAAATGCTATGTAAATGCCTTTGCGATTAAACTTCATAAACAATATGTCTAAGTCGTCTTTATCGTGTGCGTCTAGTGTTTGTTCGAGCCATTGTTCTAAAATTGGTATTGGTTTTTCCTGTAATAGATGATGGAAAGGAAAGTCTGCATAGTTTTTACACTCGCAATTAAAATAATTCCAATGGTCTGGAGGAATTATATCTCCTTTAAATGCCTTGATTTGGTTTTCCGTAAGTGTACTCTTACGAGCAGCATTAATGCCGCCTACAAATGCACCACTGTGTGGTACACGTTCGAAGTTATCTCCATAAAGTTCTGACAGTATTTTACATACTTCACGTTCAAAACCTTTGCCTTTATTTTTACTTTTACTACTCATCTTGTTTATACTGTATTTTCTGCATTATGTCAATACCTAATTTTGTAATATCTATATGTTTAAATTTAGATGCAAATAATTCATGTTGTGTATCTGTAATTTGTTTTTTTGGATACATAACCTTTTCAATAATTTTACTCCAATTTTTAGATAAATCTTCTTCGTTAGACATCCACTATTTCTACTTCTGTATTAAACGTAGTAAATCCATTTTCTTTTGTTACTTGTAAAATGTTATTCACTCGCCCTACTAATTCATCTCTGTGACTAATTAGTAAAATATTCTTACCTCGCTCACGCTCTTGCTTTTTAAGAACACTTAATGCGCTTTCCACACCAACTGTATCCATACCACTATCAACAAGTTCGTCAATACAAACTAAGTTAATAGGATGATTCATACTTTCAAATACATCGCGAAAACTCCAACTAAGTCCTAGTATTAGTCTATTGCGCTCACCACGTGATAAGTTGTCAAAGTCTAAGTCTTGTCCAAGCTGTGTAATAGTTACAGTTAGATCACTTTGGAATTGTACTTCGTGTGGTAAACCTAAACGTGTAATATAATATTCTAGTCGTGTGTTTAAGAACTGCAAGTTCTGTTCAATAATCTTTTTACGAATAAAACTATCTTTGTTTGTAAGTAGTTTTAATAAAAAATCCTGGTGCTCTTTTAGTTCAGTAACTCTATTAACTTCTGACCAGTCTAATTCTTGCAGTCCTGTTTCATTCAAACTTTCAATTTGTTCTGTATATGGATCTGTTTCTTGTTCTGCATTAGTTAATGCAGTCTGCATTTGTTGTATTTTATTCTGATGTTCAAATGCTTCTTGCACAGTATTATATTGTATTTTTGGGGAAACACCCAAAGCACCAATTTCTGCTATAGTGTCTTTATATTCTTTTTGTTTTAATCCATTATCCCAAATATGTGTGCTTGCTTCTTCTCTTTGCTCATTTTTACTATTTAAAATGTCTTGTTGCTTATCATCATGTAATTCTTGTCCACATGCATGACATTTGTGTTCTTGAAGTAATTTTGTTTCTTTATCTAGTTTAGTTATTAGTTTTTGTTGTTTGTTGTTGTCTGCATCTAAACTAGCAATCCACCGATTAGCTTCATCAAGTCTTGTCTTTTTTTCGTTAAAAGCAGCAAAGTCTACATGTGCTTGTAATTCAGCATCAATGTCTATGTGTTCCAAGGCACGTAGCTCACTAGCAAATTTATTAATTCTCTCTTGTCTTTTTTGTACCCACACACGTTGTCTGCGTTCTAAATCAGAAATACTTTTACCAATTCTTTCGTTGGCTTCCTCTATACCTCTTATACGGTATGTTTCTTCTTGTATCTTATCTTTACTTATGCGAACAAGATCTTTGAGTACATCAGCCTTTTCACTAAGCTGTGTGATACCCAATAATTGTTCAATTAAGTCTCTTTGATCATTAGCTCGCATACTAAGAAAAGGTTCAGTATATGTATTTAAAGCACAAACATGTTTAAACATTGTATGGCTCATTCCAAGAACACGCTCAATAGCACGTTGGCTCATGCGTCCTTCGCCTTGCATTTCGTCAGTAATGCTTTCAAGACTATCAACTTCATTTACCAAAAATTTAAAAATATTTGGTTTACGTCCACGTTCAATACGATACTGTACACCATCACGTTCAAAGTCTACAGTAACTAACATTTGTTTATTATTTGTCTTGTTAACAAGGTTATCTTTTTTAATATTATATAATGCATTACCAAACAAAGCAAAACTCAATGCGTTTACAATAGTAGTCTTGCCTGTGCCATTACGTGAACCATCTCCTCCTAAGTCTAGGTTATTTCCTAAAACAAGAGTAAGTCCTGCATTATCAAAATGTACCGCTTGTGTTACATTTCCAACACTCATAAAGTTTTTTACTGTTATATTCTTAATTATTAACATTAATGGCTTAGTCCTCTATAAATGTCTACCAAAACTTCTTTTTTGATATTTTCGCTTTCTATTGATTGTATTTGGCTTAGTACTATACTATCAACATTTTCTACTTGAATGTCAACACCTTGTTGCCAATCATTTGTATGTTCTTCTTTTTTACTTGGAATAAGAGAAATTTCTCTCAAATTATATTGTTGGGCAAATGTTTCTTTTACAAAGTTTGCTTCCTCGTATGTGATGCCACAGTCTAAACTTACACGACAATATGTATTGTCTGCCAAATAATCACCAGGACTATCAATTAATTTACTCAATGGTATTGTGCGATACTTTGGAGCATCAGGCCATGGTATGTATTCCATAGTACCATCCCAATCCAAAACCATCATACCACGATCATCATCCCACGCATCTGAAAAGTTATGTGGAAATGCATTACCAGTATAAACTACATTGCCTCTTTCTTGTCTTTTATGAAAATGCCCACTAAAAACTTTATCAGGCTTCTTTAAATCTTCAGCACTTAATTGTCCATGATCTGGCATCTGCACAAGTGCATTCATATAGAAACTAGGAAGCTCAAAATGACCAAACATAAATTTACAATCAACTTCTTTTAATTTTTTCCACTCGTCATCCACAAGCCACGGAACAAATGCCACACCATCTTCAATAAATGTACCATCATTAATCATTCTAATTTTATTATAGTTTGATACCATAGGTACACTGTGTATTTCTCTCTTCTCACGATAATACAAGTCATGGTTTCCTGTAATCATAATTACCTCGTCAAAGTTATCATTCAGTCTTTCGAGATTACTATGTGTGTAATTGAGTGTACTAACATTAATACTTGCACGATTATGATGCCAGTCGCCCAAAAAGAAACATTTTTTAATCCCTCTTTGGTGTGCCTGTTCAATCATCCATATAATAAAGTTTTCACAATCAATGTTGTGAGTTCGTGAGTTATTCTTCATACCGAAGTGGATATCGGTAAAGATAACAGCCTTATCAAAAAACATTTATTCTCCTGCTTCTTGCTTTGATGTTGTGGGTTCGGATTCTTTAACTTCTTTACTTTTTTCTTTGAGTATTTCCTGAGCACTTTCCCATTCTGCATTAAACAATCTTGTGCTACTTGGATTTAGACCTTCTTCTTCTAATAAGTCATCTCTAATTTCCTGGCTACGTTTTTCTAAATTAAGTACTCTTGTAAAACTATTATTGATTGCGGCAGTGTAGTATGCAAACGGATTAGAACTTTTTGCTTCATTAAATTGCAAACCTATTTGTGTCAATTGTAATAATGCCTGTCCACGCATCTCATCTACATACGTATAGCCACGCCAATTACCACGCATACTATATCGTTCACACAATTTCATATACATACTTGCTAAACGATTATTAGTAGTACCATGTGTAACACTAAATGCTCCATTGCCTAAACTACCTTCCCAGTGACTTCGTGTAACTTCTTCCCAAGAATTGTCTTCTTTAAAATTATAATGTTTAAAAGGAGGAAAATTACACTTAGCATGATAGTCTGCTTCTGTTTTTGGTTTGTTTTTTCTATTCTCTTTAGGAACATGATCAAAAGTCATTACACGAATAACTACATCTGTTTTTGGAATTGTATCTACATCCACTGCAAAATCTGCAGCTTTAGGCTTTGTTTTTTTGCCTGTTAATCCTTTTTCCCATCGTTTAACTTCTGCCTCATGTGCTTCTTTTTGCATCCTGGTTGCACGTGTTTGTCTAGCGAGATCCATAATCTCGTCGTCAATATCATCTAAACTATCCACAATTGCATCAAATAAGCCTTCGCTTTCTTCATCTTTGATCCAACAATAGGACATTTTAGATTTGTGTATTTCTTTCAATAAGTCTTTGTTTGTTAAATAAAATTGTTTAGGGGCTCTAGCCATAATTTTCTCCTAGTTATAAGCATTGTATATGTGGCCTTGTACGATGTCAATCGATATTTCAATAGTATAAATACTATTGGAGAATAGTCATGATTATTAATGAAATTATTAAAATAACTGAAAATGTTGAAAATGTTGTAGTATTTTTTGGAGGCCGCTTTCAACCTATGCACCAAGGACACCGAGATGTATACAAACATCTAGTAAGTAAGTTCGGTGCTTCAAATGTATTTATTGCTACGACTTTTAGTCAGAAAGCAACAAAAATGCATGCGGCTGGCAACTACAGTAATGATCCATTTACGTTTGATGAGAAGAAAAGCATCATGTCTACAATGTTTGGTATACCAGCAGACAAGATTGTAAACAGCAATCCATACAGAAGTGAACCATCTACAGTAGGCAGAGACAACAACAATACAAGGCTTGTATTGGTATTTGGTGCCAAAGACGCAGGGCGTTTAGGTGGCTCAGATAAAGTACAGCCATTACCGAATAATATGGACGAAATGAAACCAGCTGCTGAAATGATATATTATTATGAAGCACCGCTAATGCAAGGTGGAATGAGTGCAAGTGACTTTCGTGCAACAATGGCAAGTAACGCCACACCGGAAGCAAAACAAGAAGAATTCGCAAAGTTTTTTGGAAAGTTTGATGAGAAGATATTTAAATTTATTGAGGATAGACTTACATGAGTGGTGGAGTATCACAAGATCAATTTGTAAAGCTGGTAACAAAACCAGGAAACCCTTTTGACTTTAGTGGCATGTTGGCACCTTTACGTTCCGGCCAAGGAGCTAATAATGGGGGTATAGTTTTTCCTTATACACCTACAATGCAGATGTCGCACAGCGCAAATTATGGTGCTTTCGATATAACACATGGCATGTATGCTCCCAATTATTATGTAAACACACCAAGCCCTCAGATTAGTATCACTGCATTATTTACAAGTAATAATTTAGAAGAAGCAAAATATACAATTGCTGCTATACATTTTTTAAAAACATGTGTAAAGTCAGATTTTGGACAACAAAGAAGAGCCACTGCTGGAACACCTCCGCCTATCCTTAGTTTTAGTGGATACGGTGCAGTACATGCAAAAAATACACCAGTGGTAGTGAAAAGCGTTTCATACACATTAACAGAAGATATTGATTATGTAATGGTATCTGAATCAGATATTGAAAGTGGTCCTCAAATTGAAGATACAACAATTTTAGATGCAGGAGCAGATTTTGAACCTGGTAGTACTGTTACTATACCTACACAATTATTAATGTCTATTGAGTTAGGTGTACAACTACCACCAAGTAGTGTGCGTAAAGAATTTAACATTAAAAACTTTGCTTCAGGTGGATCACTAATTGATAAAGGATATATCTAATGACTAGTTATAGAACAGATAGTGTTTACAGAAATACAGGTATTGTAAACAATAAGTATTTGGATGTATATGAGCCTGGTAGTTTAGATTTAGAAAATACTTCTACTGAAGACTATGTTCTTACATCAAAACATAATAATAGACCAGACGTACTGGCACACGAACTTTATGGTAATGCTAAACTTTGGTGGGTATTTGCACAGTTCAACCCGGATATGCTGAACGACCCTATTATTGATTTTGTATCAGGATTAAAAATCAAAGTTCCAACAAGGTTTACATAAAATGACCAAAACCGTATCTGATAATTGGATCAGCACAGTAGATGTAGGTACATATAAATTTACATTTTATATTGTTGATAATGATCTATATAATGACCCTAGCCCATTAGCAGCAAATGACACTGCATCTTTACAAGCAGGTAAAGCAGTAGTGATTGCTGAAAGTGGTGTAACTGGTGCATATAGCATAGAGAATATAATTATTCAAAGTACAATTAATCCAGGTACAACTGGAGGTAATACTACGCCTACTGGTTTTGTATTTGAAATATATGAACCTTTGGGATTTAGTTTATTGGATAGAGTTTTAAGTGTAGGCAGACGAATGGGTAGACCCAGTAACTTTCCTAGCCAAGCATATGTTCTTAAATTAGAATTTGTAGGCAGAGATAGAGATACTGGTGCAAGTAAAAAATATGATGGTATTTTTCTATACCAGTTACGTATAGGACAAATGAAAGCAAGCCTAGGTCCTGCAGGTGCAAAATACTTTATAGTAGCACAGAGTATTATTAAATCTGCCCAAACAAGCACAGTAACAAAAACTGACATCAATATAAGCGAAGTTACTAATGTTCAAAACTTTGGGCAACGGTTACAAGATGCGCTTAATGAAGCTGAGTTTGACCTATTAAGACCTGAAGAGCAAGCAAGCGGATTTAAACCAAACAAAGAGTATGTTGTTGAATTTGCACCAAGCACAAGTATAGAAGTTGATAGTGTAACTAGAACGAAAAGATTTGATTTAAAAGCCGCCCCTTGGGCTGGTACTGCTGATAGCCAAACCTCATCAGGACAAAGTACCACTATGGATGACGTTAATACAAGAGACGTAACAGTAAATAGTGAAACACAACTAACTGCAAAAGTTACTAGCCTTATTGAAAAAAACGTACCAAGTTTTAGTACATATGTACAAGATGCAAGAAAAAATAGTTTTGTTGTGCCTTATGTTTATACAACTGTATCAGAAGAATTATTTAATGATGAGGATAGCACCTTAAATACACAACGTGTTAAAATTATTGTGACTATACATTTGGGAGAAGATTTTACAGTTCCAAAAGAACTAGCAGATGAGCAAGAACAACTTCAAACAAATCAGCCAATTCAAAGACAAAGATTTGAAGCTCTACCTATAGTAAAAAAATATAACTACCTATATACTGGCGAAAACACTGAAATATTAGATTTCCAATTAGACATACAACAATTATTTACAGTAGCACAAGCACCTGCCGCTGGTATATATTATGCTGATAATAATCAACAGTTTACACCTACAAACGCTATTCAAATAACTACAGATAGAAAAGGTGTTACGATTAAAACAAGAGAGCAACAGCAACAACTTACAGGAGAATTTTTCCTAAGTGATGTTGAATTACCAAAGATAAATGTTAATGAGAGTGTTGTGTATGACAGAATACCAGGTAGCTCTAATTCACAACAAGTTAACGAAACATTAACAGAAACAGACAGAATTGCAAGTTCAGTTGCTGGACAAATGGCAAGACGAGAAAATGATGCACAACAAATTGTATTAGAAATTAAAGGAGATCCTTTTTGGATGGGTACTCCTGATAGTGTGAGAAGTGGTAATAATCTAACAGTAGCAAACTTTAAAGGCACAAATGCAATGATAGGATTTTTAAATTATCAAGCAAACGAAAAAGATTTGCTAATAGACCAAAATAGAGGACCTGTTGATTTGATTAGTACTGGTATATATAAAGTTGTTACAATTGAAAGCAAGTTCCAACAAGGCCAGTTTACTCAAACACTAGATGCATACAAAGATAGAAATACAAATTCGTTCCTAACGCTCGATGCTTTAGTTAATATAAGGATAGAATAATGTCAGGATCAAGTATCAAAACACAAGGCTACAATGTTGCTGGAAGAGGCAAACAGGATAGCAAATACAATATTAATGACCTTAGCGGGATGTATATTGGACAAGTGATAAACAATAATGATAGTTTGCATACTGGTAGAGTTACTGTTCGTATTAGTGATTTTAGTGGCAAAGCAACAGAAAGAATATGTCTATTGTGTACTCCATTTGGTGGCCATACTGACGTTGTTGGTAGTAGTGAAGACGAAAAGAAGTTTGGAGAAGCCGAAGGACAAACAGGAAATGGTAGCCCTAAGAGTTACGGAATGTGGTCACAGCCTCCAGCAATAAACACAAATGTAGTTGTATTATTCACTGCTGGTATGGAACAAGGTGTGTATATAGGAAGTCTTATATCTAAAGATAGAAATGCTATGATGGGTGGCAACGCAAGTAGCCAAGCATACAAAGAAGAAAAAACTATATTATCTCCATCAAGCGAAAAGAATCCGTATGACAGAAATGATAATGACACCAGGCCCTCAGATAACGAAGCAATGGATGTTTTAACAGAGAAAGGTACTGACGAAGACTATGTAAGAGGACATAGTATGAGTAGTGCTAGACGAGAAACTCCTAGCCGTGTGTTTGGTATGACAACCAGAGAAGGGCATGTGGTATCATTAGATGACGGTCTAGAAGGTGGGCCTAGTAGAAATATAAGAATAAAAACAAAACAAGGCGCTCAAATACTTTTGGACGATACACATGGTTTTATTAATATAATAAACCAAAATGGCAACTCTTGGATAGAAATAGACAGTGAAGGCAGAATAGATATGTACAGCAAGGCTGGTGTTAGTATCAGTACTGAAGGCGATTATAATGTACATGCAAAAGGACATATCAATATGCAAGCTGACCAAGGTGTCAATATTAAAAGTACAGGAGATGAAGGTATAAAAATACAATCCAGTGTTAGTAGTATAGATATACACAGTGCCCTTGCAATTAGAAGCGAAACATCACAATATGAAATAAACGCATCAAGCGGTTATATAAAAGCAACTGGTGGACGTATTGACTTAAACGGTCCTCCTGCAAGCTCCGCATCTAAACCTGAAGTACAAGCACAGACTGTAAACAGCAATATAACTTCTAGTATTGCAAGTCGTGTGCCAGAACATCAGCCTTGGTTAGGAAATAGTAGTATACAAGAATCATTTACAACAGGAAAAGGAAATACTGGATAATGCCATCTTTCAAATTACCTAATGTTATAACTAGTAAAGACTTAATTACTTGGGATTTATTTCCAGTTAAAAACTCTACTACAACATCTACACTTATCCCTTTGCAAGACTTAGAAGCAAGTAACGATATAATTAATTTTGTATTACGCAATACAAAATGGACAGGTTATTGTTATTATGGTATTGACAATAAATTAAAAATAGGTTATAATCTTAAGGGTAACCAAGAGGATCCTGGTCTTACTGAAGCAGATGCATTCAATTTATGGATAGCAGACTTTAAAGACAAGGAACGAAAATTTAAGAAGCAAATGACGCTTGACACTCTGTCACAAAGTCAATATGACGGATTGTTGAGCTTATTCTATCTTACTGGAGATTTTTATAGTGTTGGTACAGACACTCGAAAATTTCAATTAAGAGAGTATATAGAGAATAGAAAGTGGGAGTACATCAGTACTGCTTTGACTATTACAGGTGGCAACCAACGGCCATTAAGACAAAGCGAAGGTAAAATTATTATGTTAGCAGACTATGGTTTACCTAAAGCAAGAAATTTAATTAAAGAACAAGGCCTACAGGAATTAGTTAAACGATATCCAAATAGGTTTATAAACGAAAAAGCCAAAGCCCAAGCAGAGTATGTATACTTTGCAGAAACACAGCGATTCCTCCCCAACATGAGCGAATCTAGAAAGCGACTCTTGGCCAATTTACTCAAATAGGAAATAAAATGCAAGCCAGTGTACTCTTACTAAACGCAGATGCCCAACCATTAAGTTTACTTCCCCTGAGTACAATTAGCTGGCAAACGGCTGTTAAATCACTGTACAGTGATAAAGTCTTTGTAGTTAAAAATTGGAACAATGTATTTTTAAATAGTTCAACTATAAGTATTCCATTACCAAGCATTGTAATGTTGAATAGTTATCACAGGCCTCCGTTGCGAGCAAAGTATACAAGAAAAAATTTATATATCAGAGACAGCTATAATTGCCAATATTGTGGAAACAAATTTAGCCATTCTGATTTAACTATTGATCATGTTATACCAAAAAGCAAAGGTGGCAAACTCACTTGGGAAAATAGCGTAGCGGCATGTGGGCCATGTAACGTAAAGAAGAATGATAAAATTATTAAGCCATTACAAGATCCAAAACGTCCTAGTTGGCATCAGCTTAATTTTGCAAGTAAAAACTATCATACTACTATCCCAGACGCTTCCTGGCAGGACTATATCATGTGGCCAGAGGACAAACTTACCATACAAGATACAAAAATTACAGTATAAACCTAGTAGTTAATTATTAGCATAAATATTAATATGACTAAAATAACAGGCTATACAACAACTCTGAACGATTTTACAAGCACTACGCTAACTAATTTAGATTTAGCGAAGCAAGATTTAATCAATCATTTTCATATTAGAAAAGGAGAAAAGTGGACCAATCCAGACTTTGGTAGCGACTTGCCTTTTTATGTATTTCAACCTTTAGACGAATCTACTATTGATTTAATTAATACAGAGGTATTAACAATAGTATCTAACGATCCTAGGTTTGAGTTGAATAGCAGCAAGGTAAATGTACAATCAGATGCACACACAATTACAATAATTGTGCAGTTAATTTATTTACCATCAACAACTGCAACTGAGTTGCAAGTTAAATTCGATAGAGATTTCGAACAAGATATAGAGTTTTAAAAAATGGCACAAAATAAAAGACAGAATAAATTGTTCGCGGCAGAAGATTATACAGTTGTTTATGAATCATACATCAATGCAAACTTTCAAGCATTTGACTATGATACAATTAGAACTACTATGGTTGAGTATGTACGCAACACCTATCCAGAAAACTATAATGACTGGATTGAATCGGCTGAATTTGTAGCACTACTTGACGTAGTTGCACAATTTGGACATAACTTAGCATACAGAGTTGACTTAAACACACGTAATAACTTTTTAAGTACTGCAACAAAACAAGAGAGTGTTTTTAAACTTGCAGAGTTTTTGGGATACAGTCCTCGACGCAACGTGCCAGCGTTTGGAGAAATGAAAGTAGTGAGTGTTAAAACTAACGAAGCAGTTATTGGTAGTGAAGGTACAAGTTTAGGTGGACAAGATATTAGATTTGAAACCACAACTGATGTAAACAATATAGACAACTTTATTACAGTAATGAATGCAGTATTCCAAACTAGCAACAACTTTGGTAGTCCAAAGAAACAAGTAATGCTAGATGGTGTATCAACACAATTTTATGATTTAAATAATACTGCCAGTCAAATTAGATTTGATATCAGTGGATTTGCAGATGGTAACCAAGTAAGCTATAACTTAATAAGTGTTGACTATGACACAACTGCACAAACAATTGTAGAGAAATCTCCAGATCCTCAGAGCAGTTTTGGTATATATTATAAAAATGATGGCAAAGGCCTTTCAAGTAATGATACAGGTTTTTTTGTAGGTGTAAAACAAGGCACACTACAATTTGACGATTTTAATATTGATAACCCAATAGACAATCTAACATTAGATATTGACACAGACAATATTAACAACAGCGATGTTTGGGTACAAACTATCGACACATCAGGAAATGTTGTGAAAAGTTGGAATAAAGTTTTAGACACCAATAGTGAAAATGTAATTTATAATAGCTTTGCAGGCGGTGTTAGAGATATTTTCAGTGTTAAAACAAGAACAAATAACAGAGTTAGCATTAGATTTCCTGACAAACTATTTGGTAGTTTGCCAGTTGGAAATACACGAGTTTGGTACCGTGTAAGTGAAAACAGCACATATACTGTAAGACCAGACGACCTTGTAAACAAAAAGCTGTCTATTAACTATGTTGGTATAGATGGCAACACATACAATGCAGTCATGACTGTACAGCTTAAACGTAGCATTAGTACAGCAAGTAGTAGTGAAACACTAGATAGTATTAAAGAAAACGCACCTAAAGCCTATGCATCACAAGATAGGCTAATTACCTCACAGGACTATAACAGCATCTTACAAACACAAGTAGGTGGTGTTAAAAAAATTAAAAGTGTAAACAGAACATTCGCAGGACATAGTAGGTACGTTGACTTTACAGATCCAACTGGAGCATATTCAAGTTTAGATGTATTTGGTAAAGACGGAATATTAGCTAAAGCCAATGACTTAAATTCTGCTCAAAGTGCAGCAGGAGAGTCAGCAGCTAGTGTATTTCAAAATTATATAAAACCTATTTTACAAGATGATAACTTTGTTAACTTTTACTATGATAAAGTTTCAGAAGAGTTCGCAAGTCTTAAACAAAGCTCAACTCCAGTTTATGCTCCAACATTAACCACAGGAAATACATTTGGAGACAATGCATATGTTTGGAATACAACAAGTTCCAATAGTGCAACAGCAACATCAGGATATTTAATTTATGATAATAATACTGAAATATCAAGAGTGGGTAAAACACAAAGTACATATGTTGAATTATTTACAGTAGGTGCTTTAGTCAAGTTTACAACTCCAACAGGAGAATCAATGTGGACAAAAGTTATTAGTATTTTACTTGATGGGCTTGGTATTGATAAAGTAGGCGAAACAGGAACAGCAAGTGGAATAGACTCATCAGGTAAAGGTGCAATTGTTTTAGACGCTGTAATACCTAATGGAAGTGCTATTGATATAATTTATCCAAGTTTATCTAGAAAATTTACTACAAGAGAAACTGAAGTTATTACTGCATATATTAAGTCTAATATTGGTTTTGGAATTAAATTTGACCACATAAAAGGTTCATGGGATGTAGTGCCTAATGTACAAGCAATAACCGAACAACCAGTTTCTGATTATAATGATAGTTCAGATTCGTTAATCCATATAAACCATTTGCCAAACACCAATGAGTATATGATTAATTATAGAATCACAAAGTATACATTGGCGAGTAATAAAGTTAGCTTTAGTAATATTACTAATGAAAAATCTTTAGACCAATGGACAAATAAACCGTTTAGAGATAGTGTTATAATTACTGGAGTAAGTAACAACGCTATTACTGAACTAGGAACATTTTATATTAATGGCTATGAAGTTGATAAGGATGGTATAACAAAAAGTAATCATGTTTATCTAAGTTTAATAGATAGTAATAATAATAGTAGGCCTGACAATCCTGATGTCTTTAATGATGTTGTTACACAGGCAGGAAACAATAATTTAAGATTTGAATGGAAACATATTGCTGCTGATAACGAAGTAGTTGATCCTAGTTTTACAAATATTGTAGATGTGTTTGTTCTTAATTCTGTATATGATACAGAATACAGAAATTGGTTAACAACTAATCAAGGAGAGGAACCAAAAGTTCCTTCAACATACAATTTAACAAAACAATTTAGTAGCATCAAAAGTAAAAAAGCAATGAGTGATACAATTGTATACAAAGCAGTCAAATATAAACCATTGTTTGGGCATCGTGCATCATCTGATTTTAAAGCCAAGTTTAGAGTAATTAAACTTCCTGGATCAAATATAACAGATAGTGATGTTAAAACAAGATGTGTGAAAGCAATAAATGAATATTTTTCAGTAAGCAATTGGGACTTTGGTGAAACATTTTACTTCACAGAGTTGGCTGCTTATGTTCATAAAAAATTAAGTGGAGCTATTAGTAGCTTTGTAATTGTACCACAAGGACCAGATAGTGTATTTGGAGATTTATTCCAAATCACACCTAACTCAGATGAGATGTTTATACCAGATGTAAGTTTAATTGATGTTGATATTATACAAAACATTACAGATGAAAACCTAAGAACAGGAGCCCAGTAAATGGCTAACAACAAAAAAAGAGCAGGTGGCTTTAAGAATAATAAAATTAAGTCAAGTAATTTTTTACCAGGAGTATTTCAGACCAAACTTAATAGTAAATGGTTAGATAGTACTCTTGATCAAATGGTTAGTAAAGGTAATTTAAAAGACCTGAACAGCTACATTGGATCACAAGATGGTAGATATAG
>Ga0181377_1000051_pt1 | contig 46909 bp, 71 predicted proteins | sample LowvirmetaG_9_FD_130160 | JGI IMG/M metagenome (GOLD analysis project Ga0181377, IMG submission 130160) | Marine viral communities from the Subarctic Pacific Ocean - Lowphox_13 viral metaG | ecosystem: Environmental > Aquatic > Marine > Oceanic | place: Subarctic Pacific Ocean | collected...
AAAGGAGATGATCCCGTCCTTTAATTTTAGCTACTACAGTCAAATCGTATTTTTTCATTTAAAAGTAATCATCAAGGCAGTATCTTAAGGTACGACACGTAAATTTCTACGCCATGGCTGAAGAAGAAGAAAGCCAAAGTGGCAAACGATCGTTCGAATTACTCGGTGAAGTCGTAAAGGTATCAGTTCTTGCGTGGAGTGCTGCGTTGCTAACACTCTCGTACATGGGTTACTTTCAAAAAATGGATCCTACTTTTATAGCCTCCATTTTTAGTGGATCTTTAGCTGGTTATGGAATTTCACGCGCAGTTGATACCAACGGAAAACAAAAGAAACCTAAGATAGAAGAAGATAACATTACGAAAAGTAAACCATGACTAAGCTCACATGGCTAGTTTTACTGAGTCTTTGCAGTCCAGTTGGAGCATTCGCGAACACTGCACCAGCCTTTACTCAAGGCTCAATGAACAGCACCACAACCACGGAACAAACAATCACAGAAACAATCGAAATCGAAAAGTTTGGAGGAGCTTATTCCAGTTACACAGGACACAACGTCACTCCAAGTGCAGCAATTGGAGCTACGGGCACTACTTACACAATGACCACAGGAGCAGAAAATTGGCAGTTAGAGATAGTAGAAAGAGCAGCCAACGCTGTCACAGAAACTCAAGACATCACACGGACGATAGAAACAGAATCTACAACTACTTCGTTAAGTGTGTTCTCGCAGTAACTCTGTGCTGTAACACCGCTTACGCTCAGACGAATGAAGGAACTTCTGTCATTGCAAACCCGATCGCTTCTAGCACCGGGTCAGTTACAAATTCTGCGGTACAAATAAATCAAGGATCTTACAGCACACAAGGATTCGCAGCTGGGCATTACTGCAATAGCGGCACTGTGGTTTTTTCACCTTTTTATCTTGGTAATGGCTTTCACCCGCAGTACACCCGCAGTGAAAATTATGGTGCTCAAATCAGTATCAGCGTCCCGTTAGACGGAAATATTACAGAAATATGCAAAGAACTAGGTCGTAAAAGAATACAAAAAACAAGAGTGGATATCTTGCTCACAAGAATGAGAGAGTGTACAAACATGTACGACAAGGGATACATGATCCGACCCGAGAGCCCTTATTCAGCTATTTGCGATGACGTTGTGCCAATCGCTGCCTACTCCAAGTTGGGGGCTTCTTCCCAAACTTCCGCTGAACTCGATTAAATATTTGCTTAACAATTGGTTTTAAGGCACTAACGCACTTTTTAAAAACTGCAGTAGCTGTGAGCGTTGCTGCCACAGATATAGTCGCTGTTGTGCCAGCAGCGACAAGTATCTCAGGTTTAGGTATAGGTATCTCTAAATTTCCAGGGAGACTGACAGTATTAACAACTTGAGAAGCTGCTTCTTCTTTTTCAGCTACTTCAAGTTTGAATTTATTTAGATCTGCTCGTAGTGAATTTATTAAAGCAGAGTATGAGTCAAAGGAAGGTTGTACAGCGTCTACAACATCCTCAACAATTTTTTCTGCAACAGATTTTTGAGGTTCAGGTTCTTCAACAGGGCCTTTTGGCGTAACTTTTGGAAGATAATTACTTGCTTTACCGGGACGATAAGAAGGCACCAAGACCGTCGGATAGTCAGGCGGTTTTGGTGCTAGATAATCTATTACAGGTTCCGGAAATTTTTTAACTTCCGGAAGCTTTATATCGGGGAGTAAAAACTCCGGCACTTAGAGCCTTCCGCTGGTGCTCCGCTCGTCACGACCATCACGAGACTTTGCTTCACCCTTACGTTCTTTTTCGCGCTCAATCTTGTATTTTTCAGCTCTCGTTTTTGCGCGAGTAGCTTTGCTCATTTCACCACGGCGCTTGCCTTTTTCAGTCGCTTGAACGGTTCCGTCTTTCAAATCCCCAGATTTTTGAAGAGTTTTTGTGGCGATCGCGTAGGCAGCCCCTTCTTTCATACCGGGGTTATCTTTCATGATCGACTTGACCGCGTCCTCGAGAATGGCAGGCATCGATTTAGAATTCTGGGAGTATATTTATATTGTATCGACTTTTTATCATGTCTTTCTTACTAGAAAACTGGTCTAGTATCGTCGGCATTGCCGGTGCAGCTCACCTACTTGCGTTGGCTATTGTCAACATGACCCCAACCCCTAAAGACGACGAAATTTACGCAAAATTTTATAAAATTATTGAGATGATCGCAGGTATCGTTACCAAAGTTGCCAAAAAATGACGTCGTTGTTGTTGGTCTTATTCTTATCAGCTGATGTTCCTCAACCACTGATTAGCTGCGAAGCAACTAACGATTTGATAAGGACACTAGACATAGATCCATGGATGAATAAAAAACAAAATAGACGTCAAAAGGAAAGACTAGAGTCACGGATACGGCGCACTGGACCTCGTAACTGCGATGTAACTTTATAAATTAACAAGACTCATACCATCAGGTAAGGGCAAAGCAAGAATCTCTTGGTTTGCCTGCTGAGTCCATATCGGTGGAGTGCTGTTGGGATCTACTTGATTTATCCATTTTAAAATTTTGTTTTCTCTCACCAACGTCCAGAAAATCTGACTCCGATACCACTCAAACCAAGGTGAGTCTGATTTTTCTAAGTTACAAGCCCCACACGCGCCAATTAGGTTGTTGCGAGTGTGTTTGCCTCCTCCAGCTCTAGGAACTACATGGTCGAGAGTAGTCGGGTTGTGACGACCGCAGTAAGCACACTCCGGCCAGTCGTCCAGTATGCTTCGTCGGAACCGTTTTCTAGCAGACTTCTTTTGTAAACATTGGAGATTGAATACAAGCTCAAGTTCCGAACCGACCAAGGTAAATGGTGCGATTTACCTATATCTTATCGTCAAATGTTAAGAACTATTAGTCCAATTTAATTCTCAAGCCAACTACACATAATTTCTTAGTTCCGCCTTTATTGACAGCTCCACAATGATCAAGTAAAGAAGAAAAAATAGCACCTTTACCTTTTTCAGGTAAGCATGAAAGCGAAGTGCGTTCCTTACTTTCTTCATTAGAGCTATTTAATTGCCATCTAGTCTCTCCATCTTCACAAGTACTGAGGTATATAAACATCACAAAGTCTTCGTTAAAAGCGTGATTATGAAAACCCATATCTCCTTCCTTGCCATAATCTAAAAAATGAACCCAAAAAAGGTTAATATTTTTTTCAGGTAAGTTAAGTAAATTAGAGGCTTTATTTAAGAAAAATTTAGTAAAAATATCTAATTTTGGAAAATCTGTATCAAGTAAATTATCTGTTGCGTACGAATCACTAAGGTTAGAAAAAGCTGTTTCTTCTATATAAGGATTTTTTGGTAAATTAATTTTTAAATCTTCTAAAAACTCTAATAAACTCTCTACTATCCAAGGTTCAACTTCAAAAGTTTTAAGCAGAGGAAAATCCATATTTAGTAATAAGTCCAAGAAACGTACGAGTCACGAATACCTTTTTTTACTGGAAGAACATAGTGTTCATACATAAAACTTGACGGAAAAACTACTACAGTTTGATCTTCAGTTAAAAATTCTCTGTACGTTTGGTCGGGTGCTCGAATAAAAAACTCACCTCCTTCTTCTGCTCCGCGAAGTAAGCCCACGACACTGCATGAAGGAACGCCTCTTCGATTGCCGCTGAATAAAGTGCTGATACTATCTACGTGTGGAAGCATTTCACACCCTTTTTTGTATCTATTTAACCTGACTGACGAGAACTGTGGCGATTGAGCATATTTAAATTCGTCATAGTACGCTTCTAAGGCAAAAGCGCACAAATCAAAAGACAGTTTATTAGCACTTAACGAGCAGACAAAAGGTTCTATCTCACCGTTATTCTCTTCTTCATCTATACCACCAGGCAAAGAAGCGACGTACGTATGACGTTCCCAAGCTAAATTTTCTTCTGTGTCAATCTTATTGCAAGTTTCCTGGGCTACATCTTCGGGAATTTTATAAGTTCGTACGAGATCAAAAAGGTCCATAAAACTCTTAAGGTCTTCTTAGAGGCTACTCAAAGGTAACTATACTGCTATTATTCAGCAAGCGACAATTTTATTAGGTGTTCACTAAGCACGATGTACTTCCCTTAACACTCTATGAGTTCGAACTTCCTGATGCCTTGTATATAAAAACTCTAAAGCAGTGCGAAAGTCTTGATTGGGAGTCAATAGAGCATCGTGATGACAAACAGCACTTTGGACGAACGTTTGATTGTTTATGGCACCAACAAGAAGAATTTCAAGATTTAGTAAAGTTTATTGAAGACTGCTTAGAAGAAGTAAGAGTCGAAATACAAGCAAGTGCTTTAGGAAAACTGGCTGTATCCTCACTTTGGCCTAATAGAAGTGTTAAAGGTGAGTGGCACCACGGGCACACGCACAACTGGTCTTTTTTGACAGGAGTTATCTATATAAAAGGAATTACAGGTAACACTTGGTTTAGTCGTGAGAGTGAATGGGAAAAAATTACTAATTTCAATATGCGCAGAGAGGAAGAACAGCAGCCACTTCTGATTCACAAGCAGTCCCCTAAACCCGGAAGCATGTTTATTCTTCCTTCGAACTTATTTCATTCCGTTGATGAGGTCCTCGAAGGAGAACGTATAACTATGAGTTTTAACAGTTTCCCTTCGGTAAGCGCAGGAGATATAACAGCTTACGCAGGCGTAAATTTAAAAGTTTTGTGACTTATGTACTGATTGCTATGTACATGTAGAACCTACTAGTATCTACATCAAATTCGACATTTGATTTGTTGAAATGAATCGGACGGTTTTCATTTAAACCAATTATATCTATTGAGGTCGTCGAGCTTGAAGATGGGGTTGTAGGTGCACCTCCTTCGCCGCCACCACCACAGCGAGGGTTGGGGTGAGGGACATTTTGTGCCCCTGATACATGAGAGTGAGATTTGATCGTACCTGCTTGATAAGATCCAACTTCATCCCCAACAGGCAGAAAACCAGACAGAGCGGTTCTAGTTGATTTGTCAGGGTCGTTATTAGACTCAAAATCAGCGCCGCGTAGGCATAGTCCATTTACGTCAGGGAAATGCATATCCTCTGTATTATTTCCACCACCGTACGCTCCACTAGGCCAAACACTAGAAATTTCAGTGTATGTTTCTCTGGAAGCTGACTGCCCGTTAAGCAGTAAGTAAGTCACGTTGTTGTTCTCGAAGATCTCGCCCCGATGAACACAAGAAAAAATGATGCGTCCTAACATGATTAATACCTACTGAGGGGAGCCTGCAAATACAACCCATATTACTGAAAGGTTGTCTGGACGACTTTCATCGCCTCCTGAAAAAGTACTACTAGACGGGGTTGATAGAGTATTTGACTGATACGCAGCTCCATCACCGCCGTCACCGTTCGAGTTATACCAACTTCCCCCAGCAATTCTGTGCTGGTGAGTGGCATAAGCATCTGGATCACCAGAAGCGGAAGCAGCGATACCTGATACTTGTACTTGACCAGGATTTCTCATTCCTTTAAGGAATAAGCCTCTCATATCAGGGATGTTATATGTACTAGAACCATCTCCAACACCCCAAGTAGTACCGATCAAATCAAAGAACTGAGCATATTCAGTCCTAGACAATGGCTGACCACTTGCGATAAAGAACTGGGATGCAGGAAAAGAAGGATTGTAGTTCCACTCAGGCCATAGGATTGGAAAAACTGAGCCCACGGGCATAGGCGCGTCAGCCGTGCAGAAAAGAGGAATCAAGCCGTGAGCTCTGGCCTCACAATTTTCTCCTTCGCCATCAAAGCTAGATGGAACAGATGTCGATAATCCGTCAAAACGACGAGGGTAGGGCTGACTTCTGTTACGTGGTGGAGAATTATTAGTATAACGTCGAGTGAAACTATGATCGTGACCGTTTCCAACAGCTCCACTTGTATGAACTGTGGCAGCAGTAGTGCCAGAGGCAGTTATACCTTTGGCATAGATAAATGTGTCGTAAAGACTAGGAATATTAAAAGTATTGATATCGTTACCAACACCATAAGCTGTTCCAAGCTCCGCAAAAATTACAGGATCATTAATACGATTTAACGTAACCCCGCCACTGGCGAGCATGTAAAAGCCTGTTTCAACTGCTGTGTCTGCGCAGCCACTAGACGCGACAAATACAATTGACGAAGTAGTCGTAGCAGCAGAACCAGCAGCAATAGCTTTAGGCCAAGCTTGGTTCTGTCTTTGCCGATAAATTTCGGAAGGAGCTATCCACGAGCCGGGAGCATTGATATTACTGATTGTTTGAAAAGGTCCAGTTTGACCACCGTACTTGCGAACCATCTTTTTACTCTCCTCTGTAGTCGTATTGAGGTGTTAGATAATCAGATGGTAGCGTAGTACTACCTCTTACCCAACTAGATTTTACTCTAAAAATATCTGTAAATCTTGCAGATACAAAAGTAATTACTCCGTAAGTTTCATACTCAGTTTTTAAAGCATTTTCATTATCAGCAAACCATTCGTCATAAGCTGCTTGACGCTCAGCAGCAGTCTTATCTAGAACGTGATATCTTTCGTCTAACGCTATTCCTTCTTCTTGAGACAACGCCTCGGTTCTGTTCGGGTCAGCGTTAATCTCGCCGTAAAGACACCCTCTAACTTGCTCAGTAGTGAGCAAACTAGTGCTCTCTTGAAGATTCTTTAATTTTTCTTCAGTATCAAATTGAACTCGAACGTATTTATCTAAGTAAGTGTCAAAGTTAGGCTTATCAGCTTCTATATTTGCGAGAAGAAAATTAATTTCTTGACGAGCTAATTTGTCAGTTAAAGAAGAGGCAAGCTCGTCACCTACACGATCTCTGACTGTATAAGTCAACGCACTTGAATCCCACACTGCTATTTGTGTAGGGGTTGTAAAAGGAACCGTATACGGACCAGTGTACCCGCAACTTTTTACTTCTTCTAAAGTTACAGAGTGAGAATAACGAGTTTGACCATCCGGTAATCGGAGGCGTGAAGGAAGATGCTGGGGATCAGCACCTTCTAAGGAAAAGAGGGAAGCTGAATAATCCATCATCAAACCTCTACATAGCTGACAGAAACGTCTAAAGAACCACTAGTTGAGGTACCAAATTTAAGTTTTTGTCCGCTCGGCAAGATAAATTTATTACCGAGAATGTCTACGTTCGAGTCAGCTGGAACCGTGATTGTGCTGGCAATCCTGGCGTTTACTGCGTCAGCAGCACTCAGTAGATCGACAGTCACATCAGTGTTCGAAGCAGTCGTGTTAGCACACAAAATACTTAAAACAATCGTCGAGTCCGTAGTTGAAGTGACGAATGTGGCTGCTACATCACTTAACGCGCGGATTGGCACGTTGTAAAAAGTTGCCATTAGTAAATAGGTAACGCACCTTCTCTGAATATCTTAGCAGCGTGCTAGATATATTTATGAAAGAGCCATAATTAATCCAATCATACCGCCTTGATCTACTGGAGGATTATTTAAAATTAACGACAAAGCATCATTTCCAGAAGCAAGCGCTTGATTAGCGTCAGATATTAGAGCGTTACCAGAAGCTTGAGCTTCTGCTCCAGAAACAATCGCTCTATCCGCTTGAGTAACTGATAAGACACCACTAACTGTTGCTGTAGCCGCCGTTCCAATTGCTGCCACACCGCTGAGAATTGCAGTGTTAGCAACGGATATGGAAGTAAGTGATTCTGAGATACTTGCATCACCAGATGCTTTAGCCTTGAAAGAAAGAGATAGCGCTGCGTTACCTGAAGCCTCGGCTACAAGAGCAACTGTTATAGAAGAGTTACCAGAAGCAGTAATCTCAGGAATAAGAGCTAAAGCTGCATTTCCGGAAGCCAAAGCAACCGCAGCAGGAGCATGAACGGCATCACCGGAAGCAATAGCAGTCGGTGTAATAGCTTCACCAGCTAATCCCGAAGCAATGGCTGTATCTGAGGTTTCAACTGCTTCGTCGTGCAGGAAAATAGCAAAGATCGATTTAACAACTGCATCGGAAGCTCTATCTAATGCTTCGACACTGTTGGCAAGAGCAAAATTACCTGAGGAAGTAGCTTTATTTGCCTGGAGGACTGCTGCGTTTCCCGAAGCCAGTGCCTCAGTAGCTGCAGTAGATGCGGCGCTACCAGACGCAAACGCAATCGAAGAGTCGGCTAAAGCTGCATTACCAGAAGCTAAAGCGATTAGTGAGTCAGTAATCGCTGCAGTTCCAGACGCAACTGCTACCGCACTGACTTGAACAGAAGCAGCACCAGAAGCTATAGCAGACGCTGAATTTACAACCGCACTTGATCCAGAAGCGATTGCGGACTGATTATTAAATAAAGCAGCGTTGCCAGAAGCCTGAGCCGAACTTGCTCTGAATTCTGCTGCAAATCCAGAAGCAGCCGCAATATTTGCTTTGACTAATCCTTGTTGCCCAGAGGATGTAGCGACTGCAGTGTCAACAAGAGCGTCTATACCAGATGCAAGTGCTTCAGTATTAAGAGATAAACTTGCATCACCAGACGCTTGAGCTTCAAAACCAGAAGCTAAAGCATTGTTTGCGATACTCTGAGCACTTAAAGAAGTAGCAATAGAGGCGTTACCTGAAGCCTGAGCTTCGGCAGACTCAATGACTGCTCCTTCTCCAGAAGCTAAGGCAGTAACTGCAAGAGAAACAGCGGCACTACCAGATGCAATTGCAACTAGACCTAAAGTTAGGTCGACGCCGTCAAGTCCTAGTTTTCCGTCAGCTGTGTATAAAAGTCCAGAAGGATTTACAGGTAGGTCAGTTTGAACAAAGTTAGATAAACCAAGCGTAAAAATACGCCCACCGAGACCGCTCCCTGCGATTAGGTCACCAGTAATTGGGATGACGTCATCGTCATGGCTTTCGGCAATAAAACCGCCGGAATAAACGAGACCTCTACGCAGAGTCATTTTACGAAAGCGCGATAATTAAGCCGATTGCAGCGCCCTGACTTAAGCCTGGGTTCGCCGCATAAGCTGCAAGAGCGGCATTACCAGAAGCTTGAGCTACAGGCACGACGACTAAGCCAGCATTACCAGAAGCTAGTGCAGTACTAGAGACTGATAAGGCTGCGTTACCAGAGGCTAAAGAAGTATTGGCTACCACAAGGGCAGCGTTACCAGAAGCTTGAGCGATGGCTGAATCGCTGATTGCGGCGTTACCAGACGCAGCAGCGGCAGCAGCAAGAACTAAACCAGCGTTGCCGGAAGCTAAAGCAACGATGCCGTCTGAAATTGCTGCATTGCCGGAAGCTTGAGCTGCAAGTGCAAGAACGATACCTGCATTACCGGAAGCAGAAGCTTCTGCTAAATCTTCTAGAGCAGCGTTACCTGAAGCTTGTGCTTGTACTGCAACAGCCAGACCAGCATTACCAGAGGCAAGTGCGTTTAAAGAAACACTGATCGACGCGTTGCCAGAGACAGCAGCAGATTCAGCTACAGCTAAACCGGCATTACCGGAGGCAAGTGCAACGTTTGCCAGGTTTAGAGAAGCCTGTCCAGAAGCTAAAGCTGTGTTTGAAAGAACGACTGCTGCGTTACCTGAGGCAAGAGCGACAGCGGAGTCGACAAGTGCAGCATTTCCTGAAGCAAGAGCAACAGCAGAATCAGCTAAGCCCGCATTACCAGAGGCGAGAGCTGAGTTTGCTAGAGAAACGGCAGCAATACCAGAAGATAAAGCTTGCTCAGAATCTAATAATGCAGCATTACCAGAAGCTAAAGCTGAAACAGAAACTGTCAGGGATGCGTTGCCGGAGACAACGGCTACCACAGCATCTGCAAGACCTGCGTTTCCAGAGGCCAACGCTGTACTAGCGTCTTCCAGAGCTGCGTTACCTGAGGCAAGCGCACGAACGTTGGTAATTAGTGCTGCATTACCTGAAGCAAGTGCTTCTTCAGATAAAAGCAGTGCTGCGTTACCAGAAGCGAGAGAAGTAGCAGCGTCTGCTAAGGCAGCATTTCCTGAAGCAAGTGCATATTCGCCAAGCTGAAGAGAAGAATTGCCAGAACTTAATGCCGTCTCAGCAACTTCTAAAGCTGCGTTTCCAGAGGCAATCGCAATAGCAGCCTCAGTAAGACCAGCATTTCCAGAAGATAAAGCTACAGCTGCATTAGATAAAGCTGCATTTCCGGAAGCTAATGCATTCGTAGAATCTAATAAGGCAGCATTACCTGAGGCCAGTGCGTCTTGAGAACGTTTAAGTGCTACACCGTCGACGGCAATCTCATTTCCTACGTAAATAAGACCACTTGGTTGAGCTGTAAAAGCTACATCTAAACGAATAGTGGAATCTGTATTACCGCCACCTACTAAACCACTACCTGCGGTGAGTAGACCACCAGAAGCAGAGGTGATAATACTGTCACCAAAAGGTAGCTCGGCGAGAGCACCGCTAACTAAAACTACCGGCCTGCGGACTACCATGATTTAACTCTTTACCCTCCAGTATAAAGAAGAACTGGTGGAGAAATTTCCACACTTAGTTGTGTAGATGTAATAGCTAGCCCAACACTTGTCGCGGCTTGATATGCATTAGATCCGGAACCTGTGACAGTCCCTGAAGTTGTAGTGAACCTTACAACTTCTCCTTCAAATTTAGATAAATAATAATATTCTCCGGGAATAAGAGCTGTGTCTGCAGTGATATTTGCTGAAGTTAATCCAATAACTCCATCTAGGTTTACCACAACGTCTGAGCCTTGGGTTGCCGCTGCTCCGGCAAAACCAATTGGAGAAAACTGATAAGCATTTACACCGCTAAGAGCGATAGCAGGTACTGCAAAAGCACCACTAGCGGAAACCATATCTCCCGCAATTAAGTTAGCGCCAGCTGTCAAAGTAGCCTCAGGGGCAGGGTTTGTAACAACTCCCTGACCATTAGCTAGGTATACAGTTGTACCGTCAGCTTGATAACTTGTGTAATTGCGGTTGAATATCGATCTGTTCGGCACCGATCACAACCAGATACTTACGCTTTATTCTACACTTTTTCAAAGAAACCCACTAACAACGTATCGAGGTTGTTGAGGACAAATTCTAAGTGAACCAGTACTAATTGCTGTTCCTAGTTCTACTAAATAAGCTCCAGAAGCACCCAACTGATCAAAACCAGCTACATAGGTTGGGTAATCAACTACTTTTCCGCCACTTGCACTCACAAAATATCTAGTACCAGGAATCAAGCCTGAATAAACAACTGCTTGTGCGTCCGTTACCACACGGCAAAGTGTCCCAGTACTCACATCGTCGACAGAAACACCAATCGTGTTTGCTTCATCAAGGTCTCCTGAGGATCTAGCTGTACGGATATAGCCAGAAGTGCTCATATCTACAGCTACTGCATCACCTAGAGCGATGTTTTCACCAGCACGAAAAGATAAGAGCACGTTTCTACCAGATTCTTATATAAGTTTACTTGCCTTGACCTTTATAGGGCTTACGCCCATGAGAAGGTTTCGAGTGACGACCATTGCCTTGTTTAGTGCGCTTTGGTTTTGCTTCGATTTGATTTTCAGTCCTAGGTTTTGTCATATCTAAAGAAATTATCTGAGAATCTTAGCTCAGACCCATGATTAGACCAATAACGTCACCTTGAGACATACCTGGAGAATTGCCACTCGCAATGACGTTATCCCAAGCAGAGCCATCCCAAACGTGAATGACATTGTTACGGGAATCAGTCCACTGAGCGCCTGTTACTGCATTAACAGGAGGCACATCTCCGTAAGAAGGAGTACGGGAAGGAGCTGATTCGTACCAACCGCTTGTAGCAGCGTCGTAAACGAACAGTGAACCCATGAGATTGTTGAACCAAATGGTTCCATCTCTTGGAGGAGCGTTGAGTCCGCCTGTGCCAGAAGGAGGAACTTCGCTCTTAATTGCTAAAGCTTCAGCGTTAGCGATATACCAATCAGGTTTGGTAACGTTATTTCCAGATGCATAAACGAAGAGGCGACCTTCGTTAGTGTCGAACCAAAGAGAACCGCCGACGAAGTTACTTCCAGGGTCACCCGAAATCGTAACCACAGCGGCACCTGCTTCAGCAGTGCTGTTGTACTTAATGAAGGATCCCGAATAACCGATTGTTACGTTGGTGCCTGGCAGAGATCCAACGTCGATTTGTTGATAATCGCCGCTTGTTCTAACAGCAGAACCAGAACCAGCAACTAACAGACTTTCGAGAGAGACAAACGATCCGGAGTAGCTCGCACCAATGCCGGTGTCCCCGATAATTCCAATATCAACAACCTGGAAGTCTCCACTCTGGCTGACACTTGTTCCAGATCCAGCAACAAGAAGCTGTTGAGAAGTTCCAGAGATTACTCCGACACGAGCACCGTTGTAAGAGAAATCAACGGATCCTTGACCAATAAGGTCAGTGCTTACAACAGCAGTTGCACCACTAGCTGTAACAGTGATTCCGTCACCACCTACAAGTCCACTAACAACAGCAACAGCACCTTCGTTAGTACCAGAAACTTGAATTAGTTTTCCGTCATACTCAACATCGTTATTTCCTAATCCTTGAACATTTACGTCGAAAAGAGTTCCTTGTCCACTAGGGACGCCTAAAACACCAGACCCCGGAAAAGACTGGGTAATGAGACTTGCAATGATGCTGTATAAACCACTAGTCGTAATACTGATTCCAGAACCAGGAACTAGTAATCCTCCAGTAGCTTCGATACCACTAGCAGTGGAGTTTAAATCTTCGAGTGCCCTTACTACACCTTCGAAGTTAGGTGGGTATCCATAAGGACATCTGGTGTAACTAGTAGTTCCCACGCCGCTGATGGTTTCGATGAGGTTATCGACTACCGACACAATTCCGAAGAAGTTGTGCGGTGCACGTGCCCTGGGTAAAACGCCGTGAAGTGGACACGCAGGGCTATTACGTTCAGGCATTTAAATAGTCCACCTCCTTATAACAGTCTATCTGAGTATTTGTAGAAATTAAATTCTACTGTTTATTTACTCTGTCTAAAAAAGTTAGTTTTTCAGAATCTGTATGACGAGCAGCATCTTCTGCGAGCTTCCAAGCTGGTATACCTAAGAGATCAGCTTGTCTTCGAAGTGATTCCCAAGAGCTAGATGGAGCATCAGGAGTAGGAGTGAGTTTCATAATTACCAAGTTCTTTTTAACATTCTATACGATTGTAACTTGTCCTGCTGTCCACAGGAGGTCTGAAGCAGTGCTTGCAAAATGAAACCTTATTAGAGCTTTTATTTTCAGTAATTGTCGTCTAATTAGTTATTTATATAAACGTATAGATAAATAAAATAGGGTTACAAGGGGTATTTGGACTGATTTTCGCTGGGGCAAAACTAGATACACGTCTGTGAAAAACCGCCGTTTTCTTCAGAAACTGACTCTCAAGAAGAAAGTTAGATTACTTAGAAAATCTGTTGACACTACACAAACCATGACTTGTGTGCGCTACACTGGATTTATAAAAACAACAACACGCCTATGAACACAAGAAACGTTCGAGCAGCTGCGCTGTTCGGGCTTTTGGAGCCTTTCGAACCTCCTGAGCCCACAGAGACTCCGTTACTAGTAAAAAGCCGTGGACACTGGGATGTCCTTTACTTTTCTGGGTGTGTTACCTGGAGATGTAGGTGCGGTAGGTCAGAGCCCTTTCGACTGACCCTTGCGACTCACGAAAGAGTTGAGCTTCCTTTTGACGGAGTACACGCTTGCGAGGCATGTAGATCCGAAATCCTTAGTGCTAAGACTCAGCACGATCGATTTTGGGCTTGGTTTAATCAAAACCGAGCATGCATAGACCCAGAGCGATGCTTAGAGTTTCCCGGCGACGGAGGGAAGCTTCGAGGGCCTGACGATTCTTTCTACACTACGACCCGTAGAAGTATCTTTACGCAATTCTGGAATAAACCAGTGCAAAAGGAGCACTCTGTGCGCTCCAGTTGCTCAAATTCAAAGTGTATCAATCCCTACCATCTATGTCTGACTTCATCTCCGAGAACTCCTCTAACCGATCAAGCCAAGAAATTTCTAGAGGTTCTGGTCCTAAAAAAGGTGTCTACAGGGACAATCAAGCAATTGCTGCAAGAGAAGCTCTCTATAGAGCTGTCAGAGAGATCGATTCAAAGAATAAAAAAAGATATAACCAAATACAAAAGCTGCGCTTTTTAATTTTTGAGTTACAGTCTCTTCAACCGGTAGACGTAAACGAATTATCTGAGGCTTTGGGTCAGTCTCAGGCAACTACTAGGGAGCAGCTAAAAAAACTTCGCAAGCTTGACTTAGTCATCCGTACCCGATTTGAACACCACACTCTCTATTGCACTAATGGCGATTTCAACCAGTACATCGAAGACATTCTCGAGTCCTTCTACTGGGGAAACCAAGCAGCTTAAACCCACTCTTTGGGCTGAGGAATACATTATTCCAAACCTTCCGCCCTGGATATACAGCGATAACGAGCCTCCAACTTCTATTCAAGACTGCACAGCAAAGATTTCATCGATTGAGTACACCATCGTCGATATCGATTTGCAGATTGATATCCGCCAGTCTGAGTGTGCTATGGGCAGTAGCAGGTATAAGTCGACTTTCGATTTTGAAAAATGGCGATGTCAAGCTCTCAAGGCCAAACAGTCACAATACTACTTACTGAACGCACACAAATATTGGATGATTCTGAACAGCACAAAAAGCCTTGACGTCTCTGGAAGGCTAGATAAGCTTATCCAGTTACTCATTGAGGACGCCCCGACCTTTCATAAAGAGGTACAAGCACTACTAGACTGACACTGGTCACAGCGTAAGAAACGGCACTGTGTCCATGGAAGGTTGAGGTAGCGTTTTACCGTTTTCCGCCCTCACGTAAGTCGCTCTGATTACCTGACGTCAGGTGGTTGAGAGGATCCTTCCTATTGCCATGATTACTGAATCTTTAAAAAAAGAAGTTAAATCAATTTCAGATTTACTCAGCAGCATCGATGTTTCTCTTCAGATGATTGCTAACACAAAAACAAGCAGAACATCTGCTTTTGTGAATCGAAAAACCATCGCCCAGAGAATGGGCGTGCCCACAGTAGCTATCGACAAACTAATTTTTCAAGGAATTTCTTCAGGTGGATCTTCTGGTTTGGTAGAAGGTAAACATTTCTGCAAGCTTGATCCACTAGAAAAAAACAGCTCTAAATTTCTGTATGATCCTTATGAAATCTTGCAGGCCGCTTGGAGCAACTTCAAATATGACTAACAACGCTGTAAATCGATTACGTCAAATGATTTCTCAAGGCACTGAGGCTGAGCGAAAGCTTAGTGCTGGAGTTTTTAGAAGCATCATTAGTGACATGATTACTCTTTACCATGAAAATCGAAAATACAGAGGCAAAGGAATCTTAGTTTTTAACCCCGGTGATCCGAATACCAGCAAGTATGTGACTATTAATGATCTAGAAACAGATGTAGCTATTGCTCAAGAAGCTATGAGCAGTTTCATGGAAGAGATGTTCAAAAAAATTATTAAATTTGTTGAGAAAGAAGATGAGTCTGACCTTGCTCTTGTTGCTTTCTACGAAGAAGAGCGACTAGAGCTTATGCGTCTTGACCCAGAGCATGCGAATGAACAAATCGATTCAGCAACTAACGGATTGATTTTTTAAATATGGTTCAAAAAAGACCCCCTGCTGTCCCGAAATTCAAAGAAGGAGACCGAGTAACAGAACATCATCACGCGGGAAGACTTTTTATAAGCTTGAACGCTCAGAAAAAAGTCAAAACAAGCAAAGACAGAGGAGTTGGAACAGTAAAGTCAATTACTGTCAAGAAAAACAAGGTAGGAGCAGGTCATTTCTTCTACGATGTTCTCTGGGATGGCACAGGATGCTCTGGTTTGATTAGTCAAATGAGATTAATGTTGGCTACTGAAGAAAGTGAGTAGTGGTACTTGCTTCCTTTGACTTTGTTTCACCTCCTGACTTAGTCGCAGCAACCACGGCATTTTTAGGTGGTGAAATATTCTTAGATCCTGCCTCGAGCAGTGAAGCCAACGTTGTTGTTCAAGCTACACGCTTTTTCAACTGGAAAGACAACGGGTTAAAACAAGAGTGGAAAGCAAAAAATATTTATTTATATCCTCCTAGAGATATCGCTCTAGGTAGCGAACAACCAAAATCAAGCAAATTATTCGAAAAATCAAAGTATTTTAAAAAATCAAATCAACGAGTTTGGCTTGAAACTGCTTATAAAAAATGGATCAAGAAAGAGTTTGACGAAGGTATAGTGTTTATTACGTCTACTGAGGTTGCACTTATTGTCACTCAAAAATTAAATATAGATCTTCCTATGTGCGTCTTAAAAGAACACCCTCGTTTACTTAAAGACACAAAAGAATTTGAGCCGGTACTAAATTCCAAAGTATTTGGTTTTGTTTTCTATATGCCGTCAGTTAGTAACTGGGAGCAGAGAGTCCAAGATTTCCACCGACTATATAGTGATCTCGGTCGTGTATACGTCTAAGTGAATCTTTTGAATCCCAGTCATTGTCAGGACCGTACTCATCCTTATTAGCGAAACCGTAACCTACTGGACGGCTACGCTGTAAAGAAGATCTTTCCTCTTTACGTTTTTCGGTGCGAACGTCAGATTCTTGAAATACACGACCGGCTAAACGAAAACTAGGATTTTTATCTACGTGGCTATCTTTCCGGTATGTGTACCGGTTGGCTTTTCTTTCTATGTCAGATCTAAAGAGACTCATTAATAAGATGAGTAACTCATCAGCTGTTGTACACCAGGATCGTTTGCAAAGAAACCAGCCATGCGTTGGCGATCATATTTAGTCCCAGGAGCACCAGCTCCTTGAATAAATTCTTGCGACTGGGGATCACCATAATCATACATTCTGCTCATATTTGCTTTGTCCATATACTTATTAATTTGCTTGTCGTAAACCGAGGGGTCGATAGAGACTGTAGTTGGGTTCTCAGCTTGATCCATGAACGTTTTACGGTTCAGGTTGCTGTAAGACTCTAAATAATCATCGATTGAGCCCCTGACTTTGTCACTATCCCCTGCGATTGTTTCTTGAAATTGATCTGGCCTGTTGAAGAGATAGTCATAACCACGCTGTGATGCTGGTTCTAAATAACCTGCATACCTAGCGTCTGTTTCGGAAACAAACTCAGGCGTGCTCTTACCTGTCAGATAAGCAATGTCATTTAAAGTATTTCTTAAATCATTTAGACGAAGTTCTGTCTCAGCACCAATACGCTGAACAGTCTCTTCTGTCAGTTCGTTATCGAACCCAGGATAAGGATTGCCATCTCCGGAAGAAAAAAGACTTCTAATTCCCCCCTGAATCTCGGGTTTATTTAAGAAACCTAAAATATTATTTAGATTATTTTGTAAACCACTCTCTTTAGATCCAAAATTGATAGAACTTGGTTTAACCGGGAAGGTAGGAGCATTACCACCATATGCACCAAGAACATCAGTATTTAACGAGTCAGAGAGCGAGATGCCACCAGTATTATTAAAGTCAAACCCTCCAGTGAAATCACTACCCATCGTGTAGCTAGGAGTACCAGCATCACCAAAGTAACTTTGTCCAATAGGGAGGATTGGCGTACTCATTTTTATTCGAGACCTTTAATTAAATTATACCTTTTTTCAAAGCACTGATTTACCCATCTTGTACTGAACTGCATCGTTTATAGCTCCTTTCGACTTGTTCATGAATGATTCAAAAACACGTTGATCTTCAGCTGCCTGTGCTGACTTCATGCTTTGTTGAAAAAGCTTTTTTAGTAGATCAGCTTGTACTGACGTATCCGCCTTAGGTTGATCTGCTCCTGTAATTCTATTTTTTTGTTCCTCGCTCAACCCAGCACCAGCTTGTTGGAACATCTGTGTGACTGCCGCAAGTACTTGATCCTCAGACACTGGGGAAGCTGTTTGATTCAAAGCACTTGAAGCTTCGTTTAATTTTCCAAGGGCACCATTTACTTCACGACCCGGTTGTGCCTGAGGTAAATTTGAACTTCCATTAGAGCTTGTGTTGTCGTAGCTGTTATCAGAAGCTTTCTCAAGATTTTTTCTAGCAGCTACTAAATTTACTAATTCAGCTGGAGCATTTTGGCCTAACGCTGCCATTGCCTTGTCGCTTGCTGAAGCATTGCTTTGGTTCATGGCTGGACCTGAGGGGAGATGGTCTTGATATCTTTTATTTGTGTAATCTGACCAAGCTCCAAATCCTTCTTCATCGAATACTCTCTTAGCTGCTTTTAAGTTAGTAAGAGGATCTTTAAGCTCTTCATTGCTTGAGATCCCAAACTTAGCACGACGCTCCGGTCCCATAGCCCCCAGCATGTTGATCTGGCAAAGCCCATAGGAGTTGTCACCCATAGAAGCGTCAGGGTTATGAGCTCCAGCAAATCCAGCAGATTCAGATTTACAGACGGCAGCAATCGTATTTGAGTTTTGAGGAGAAAAGCCAGCTTTCTCTGCAAGAACTCTTATTTGTTGCTGAGTCAGTGTCTGAGCCATCACGCTAACCGGAAGGAAAATACTTGATAAAAATAAAAGTGAGAAGGAGATCTTCAATCTTCTATTTCTTCGAACACACTTATATTAGGGTCAACTACCACACCAAGTTCGTCGACAATAAACTTAAAAGCTCTTTCTCGGCACACTAATCTGACAATTCGATTCCAAAGATACTGCTCCCTGTCCCTTCCTTTAAGGTCGTAGGCGGCGTTTTTGATACGAGTAAGGGTGAACTCGTCTTCCAGTGTGAGACTAACATTGACATGCTCAGAGCCGTTCATCAGAAGTCTGTCTCTGAGTTCAGTCTACTTAGGAATAGATACTGAAAAGGTATAACTAGATGCTCACCATTTTTTACATGACCAATATCCTGCTGAAAGCTTTGACTTTTTCTCGTCACAGCTGTGTCTAGCACGAAAGTTTTTACGCCTCTCAGGGTTGTCACTTTTGTTTTCCATGTTCGCGTCGCCGAAGCGGACTAAACGAACCTTGTCTCCTTCTTTAGCTGCGACAGAGAATTGTTTACCCCCTTGCACGTCACGCTTGGGTTTGTTATATCCCGAGAAAACTTCGCCAGCTAATCGGACTTGTGCCATTAGTTACTGTCAAATCAACCTTAACAAATCATAACGCCTGTAGAACATTAAGACAAATAGTAAATCAGTTTTCGTATTGCTATTGTCTTTATCCCTGCTAATCTCATGCTGTTAAAAGCACTCAAAACCTGTTTCGCATGGAATCCCAGAAGCTGCTCACAATTGCGCAAACTGCTGAGCTGCTCAACTGCTCAGCTGGATTTGTTCGTAAGCGCATCTCTCTCACTGAGTCTCGTCAACCAGGTGGTTGGCCTAAGAGCACTTACGTAAACCTTCAACCAAATGGTGTCAAATCTCTTTTCCGGATCAATCGCGACGCTCTACAGGAGTACCTCAAGAGCCAAGCTAATCAGAAAGATGTAAACGAAGAAGCTACAGTAGAAAGTGAAACTTCTACGTGCAGCACCGGTACCTGTACGTTTTGAGATAAATGACTTCCTCTAACCTGCAACAAGTTTTCCAAGAAGCTCTAGCCGCTCCCACGGAGGAAGTTGTAGTAGAGGAAATCGTCGTAAAGAAAGAAGCCAACGTAGACAATCTGATTTATCGGATGGTTGAAATGGCTTCTTATCTTTATCACTTGAATATTCAAGCAAACTTAATTTCACTGAATATCGAAGGAGCCAATCACCTAACTGTCAGTGAGTTTTTAAAAGAAGAGTACAAACAACATTTATGTGATTTCAATCGACTTGCAGAAAAAGTTCGAAGCATGGACTACTTGATGCCGATGTGTCAAAAAGGACTCATGGGTTCCTATAAAAGTTTTAAAACTACAAAATCTTATGATGCTCGCGAGAGCATGATTACATACATTCGGAATCTTGAAGACTGCGGTTTTAAAGGTAAAGATCTTTATGACACCGCCAGAGAAGTAGGCGCTCCCGACATCGAAGTTTGTGTCGCACAGATTGTTGGTAACCTTTTCGACACAGCCGGGAAATTAAAGGCGTGTCTTCGTTAAGCAGCGGGAACCCAACCTCCGCCGAAAGAGACGTACAAACCGCTTGGTGGATCTACTCTGTACCCAAAAGTTCCTGAGGCAGGTACTGCAGGAAAAGCACCACTAATCAAAGCAATCCCCACCCCCGAAGCAAGGACAGACCCAAGAGATCCTGAGGCGATTGGAGTTCCTAAAGCACCAGAAGCGGTTATCGATCCAAACGATCCAGAAGCTACTAAAGCACTGTTGGCGAAAATCGCTCCTGAAGCGATAGACACCGTGGCAGTTCCTGCGACGTCAGCAAAAGCAGCACCGATTTTTATAAATGTAGATCCGTCCCATACTCTTAGAAAGTTATTAGTCCCATCTTCAAGCCAAAGCTCCCCTACGGAATTACCAGTTTCACCAGCGGCAGAGCTGTTAGGAGCAGCACTACCGTAATGAACCCCGGTGACCTTGCGAATATCACCTAAAGAATCTTTGAAATAAAGACCATTTTCAGCAGCAGCAAAGTTTATAGCTAGTTCACCTGCTTGGACCGTCGTAACTAAAGGACGGTCGGAAGCATTACCAGAACGTTTGGATAAGAGGGTAACCGGGGTGGTAGTCATATTAGTAGGTACCTCCGTTCACAATAGGGCTGAATAAAGGAGGTAGTGGAGAGCCGTTTAAATACTGGCCTCCATCATAAATAATTGTTCCGCTAACACCACTAGGCGAACCATTTTGATAAATACCACCATCAAAAATTGGTCTTGCTTCTGGGGGGACAGGCTGTAAAGGGTTGAATTCGTCGATGTCGAACATCACGAATCCACTTGGTACTAGAGGTATCGAGACACCAGATGCGAGAGTATCAAAGTTGAGGACCTTGACCATCGTCGGGTTCATGTCCGAATAAAGCACATGATTCGGAACGTCTGATCGAGATGGTGAGTAAGACTCCCACCAGTTCAAGCTTTCCGCTGTTTGAAGAAACTGAGTCTGTTTTTCCAAGGTACGTTGAAAGTACTCTCTGTACCTTCCGTCCATAGGTTCGTCAGTAGGCTGAGCTAGGAAGGATTTGAGATATGAATAATTCCCAAATCGGTTTTGCATATCCCACCACGAGGCATAAATATGTTTACAGAATCTTGGCTGAAAGAATAAAAGATTTGGATCTGAGTAGGACGACTGCTTGCTGTCCGTTCCTTGAGGTGCTCCTAAAAGAACCTTGGTGTAAATAAAACCAAAATCTCTAACAAATCCAGGTAGGTCTCTTGTGTTTGTTGGCCTTTCACCTGTAAATGTTTCGGAACCTGCGTCGTAAGTACCAGGTTTTAAATCTTGTGTCCCCGTGTAAGGGTATGTCTTTTTCTGAGCGTACTTGTAAAGATTGAAATCCTCTCTTGCAAGATAGTCCGGGCAGTTACACCCAAATCTCATCGCACTCGATAAGAACTCACCTACTATCGGATTCGACGCTGCTGGTGCTGCAAACGATTCATCTTTTATGGTCGTGAAACTTCGCTCTGCGTCTACCGAGAGAAACAAAGTATCTAAGTTTGCTGCACCGGTAGGTACCTGAGGACCTCCAGCTTTAGTACCAACTGCAAGAACCGTGTAATTGTTATATGTCGTTTTTGGAGTACCGTCAGCTCTAAATCGATCCGATACAAGTTCCCCAGTCATATCAGACACAGGTGGACCAAAGTTACTACTTAACTCAACACCAATAATTTTGTTAAGGATGTCAAAGTTAAAAACGCTCTTTACAGATAAACCTAAGTCAAGAAGGTTGATACTATCGCGTGGTTTTATAACTACCATCCGCATACCCATGTCTTGTTGAGTAGACGGGTACATGTACATCAAACCAGGAATCTCTGTGCCACCAGACCCTGATTGTCCGTTCATTGCATAACGAAATGTATAGTTCAAGCCAACCAAAGCTTGATTCGTATACATAAACAGTTCGTATCCTCTCCTCCACCGCGTCCACATAGACGCGTAGTTGTAATCAAAAAGGATACTGAAATCTTTTAAATTTTGTTCCGGTCTAAATTTTTGATCCCACGGCATTGGCCTGTCTAAGGATCGTTTGGTATTAGCTCCTTTTACTGCCCCAAAGTCAAACCGAGAACTCTTGGGTGCGAAGTTATCCCACCCAAAAAAATCAGAACCCTTGCGACGTTTGCTCACAGATCAATAGAAACCACCCTGCGCCCAGATGGAAATACCAGAAGGACTCAGACCACCTGAAACCGCGACGACAGAATCACCTAGATACCCAACTCCGAGAACGTATCCTTTTTCAAGATACAAAGCTTCAGAACCGCCTAGCTCGATTGGGCGAACTAAAGCTGTATCTCCCACCTGAGGTGTAGGAGCGATAGTTTTTGGCAGCTCAACTCGTTGAATTAAACCTTCAGTGCTTCCTGAAAGACCAACAGTAAATTTGTTAATCAGAATCGAAGCAGCAGTTGAGGGTGCAGCTTGGTTAGGTGCGTAAATGTAAATTCCAAAAGCAGCGGCACGCACTCCGCCGTTGTCCGGATAACTTTCGTTTGAAACAACGAAGATATCTTCAACGATTGCCGCATCCTCAGAAGGGATATCGCCAACTCGTACCAGCTGCACTAAATTTGCAAACTGAGTATTTACAGGATCAACAGTTGGTGTTGCATTGGTGATTTTTGCGCCCCTTAAAAAAGGACGATCGACCATCATTGGTTGCTTGTTAGTCGAGGTCGATGCCACTGTTTAACTCCTACTAGGTACCAGTTTAAGTCAAGAATACTGCAGATAACTGCTTACGCAGTGGTCTACTTACTGTCGGATCAGATTTAAAAGCCTTCCAACCGCTTCGTTAGATCCAGCCATACGTGCGCCAGGAACAGTTTCTTGTAAGAAAGTTTCTGTGCTTTGCAGTTGAGGACGAACGATGGGCCGTGCAGCATCAATGATTTCGTTGTTCTGCTGAGCACGAGCAGCGCCTTCAAGCGTTCCGCCCATCATCTCAGCTTGCACGTTGTCAGCAGCAGCGTTTGCTTGACCCAAAGCATTAGCGACATTGTCGTCACCAAGTGAACTACCAACAGTCTCAGTAGTAATTTGCTCGGAAGTTTGCTCACTCAGCATGGGGTTAGGACGCTCTCCTTGTCCACGCATCATTAGCTCGTAAGCAAGGGTGGGGTTGCTTTGCACAAACTCCATGATGTTCTCAGGAGTCATCTGAGGTGACTCCTCAGCTACGGCTTCTTCCATCTTCTCTTTGAACTCTCCGCCCTGCATGGACTCGACAAAACGACGGCGGTCAGCGTAGTACTCACCGATATTCTTGTAAGTAGAAGGATCTCTAGGTGCTGCAGCTTTAACCCTCTCAGTAGCTTCAGCGCCAGAACTTTGCACTGCTTGTAAGACGTCGCTAATTAAACCATCGACGGCAGCAGCCTCCTCACCCATTGGCTGACGGGCAACAAATTCTTCAATTTCTTGAGCTTGGCTAGAGGGCTCAACAACTTGACGAGGTGCAGCAGATTCAATCTGAGCTGCAATTCGATCTTGAAGAGAAGTCCCTACTGGAGCTTGCTCTTGACCACCACCCATCATCAGGCCACCGGCACCGCCAGCAATTCCTATAGCACCAGCAAGGATCGCATTCCGAATGTCTGCTTTGCTGAGATCAGTAGTGGTGATTCCACGTGGGCGCATTTGCTGATCAAAAATATTCATTTGACCTTCTGCAACTTGTGGAGGCTGACGACGACGTCCGGCTTCCATAATGTCCATCACATCACGATCGGCATCTGCTTGGAAAGAGCCGCGAACTAAATCGCGATCAGCAGGTGATGAACTTTTACCGCTGTAAAACTGACCTCCCATACCCTTTTGAGTGTTTGGGTTGACGGCACCAGTCGGATTTCGAAGATCCAGATTCATCTGGCGAAGTGCTTCAAACCTTTCCAGTTCGGGAGGAAGATTTTGAGCAGGACCTTGAGGAATTCTCCCAGCTTCTGCAGTCGGTGGCCTTGTAGGAAAACTTGGACCTCGAGTGAGTCCTTCCAAAGAAGGATTACCGGAGGGAATCCCAGGCTCGGGACGGCGTGTCACTCCGCCTCCAAATTCTGGTTTTACAGAACGGCTAGGTAAAACTGGAAGTTCTCGCATCCCAGCTCCGTAAGAACCAGTCTGCTGCATAACGTCTTGAACAGCACTCCTTGGAGGAGCTACTTGCTCCAAGATCTGACGAGCACCTTTATTCCCTAAAAACTGCTGCAGACCTTCCAAGAAAACTTGAGCATTAGACGCACCTGTAGTTACGGCATTTGCTAACCCTTTAGCTCTAGAAGATGACACGTCAGAACTTTATATTTGATACTTACACATTAGCGCCAATTTGCTTGGAAATATAACCGGTCAGATCGTGATACGTCAGGAGGTCCAGGAATTGCTTGGATAAACTCACCCCCTGATCTTTCAAAACGGTAGCGAGAAGCCACGGGGTCTCTGTAATTAGGAACGTAAAGCATCTGAGCGAGTCGATCACACTCATACATATAGTTCTCACGCCAGATTCTTGCGGTCTCGCGTTTGTCTTGAATATTGATTGAACGACTGACGTCTCCAAGAATAGTTTCTTGCCTACTAGTCGCTCTACCATCCGCTAGTTCAGTGAATCGTTCAGCTTCTTCACAACGCTCAATTTGCTGAACAATTTTATCGTTATAAAATTCACTAGGAATACTGTTGCACGCTTCAATAAGCCTTGCATAATCTCCTGCTGGAACAGTAGCTATGTTGTATGCAAGATGGTACGCAGTACGACTGAAATTATAATCGTCTAATTTATAGCCAAATACCTGAGCAGGGTTGCGGGTAATTTGGTTAATTGCCGCATATACAATCTCACGCTTGGTAGCGTCAGTTGTGTTGGCGTTAAAGGTTACTCCTTGTTGAGCTAGATAACTCTGAATCTGCTCTAATTCGTTTTGAGTTAACTGAGCCACGATTTACCTGACATATGCTTTTATTCTACGTAAACTTCTCCGGTCGAAAAAACTTCGTCCCAGTCGATTCTTTTTACTGTTTTAAGTTGTTCAAGTTTTGTAAATCGCTCACCGGGCAAACCTTGCTTTAATTCAATAATTTCTTTAGCTGTTTTGATACCAACTCCCGGAAGAACCTGTGTCAGCCCTTCTGCAGTCAAAGTATTTAGGTTGACACGGTTGTCCGTCGGTACCTGAGGTTTTACGACGATTGGGTCCTTAGTTTTAGAAATGCTGCGTCGCCCACGGCGATTTCTGGAGCCAGTGTCGGTTGTTTCAGACTTTGTATCGATTGACTCTTCGATCTGGTCCTTATGAGCAAAAAATACTTTTCCGCTTGTATCTGAACGGACCATGTAGTATTCGCCGTCATCGTGAATTGATAAAACGGTAACCTTGATGCCGCTTGGAGCAAAAAATTTGGTAGACATGGCAGTCACTATACGAGCAGTAGCTTAAACCAGTATCGATTAAAATAGTGCCATCGGACAAAAACTATGTCACCACTTAAAAGATTAGCAGGCGAGTTTGTTAAGAAAATAGCGTCTAACTACGACACTCCACTTAAGAAACTTGCTGGCGCAGCAGACGCACAAGCTATTGGTTTTGAACTCAACTCACCTGAACCTGATCCAGTGCAAAGGTTCAAAAACGCAGCGATTGTGGGAGGTGGTGGTATTGCAGCATCACTTTTTTCAGGTGGAGCTGATTTAGTTCCGTTTGCAGTCGAGTTATATAACCAAATAGCTAAACAAAACGATTGGCCCCGAGGACCTAGAGAAATTCAAGATGCTTTAGATTCTGCTCCGTTGTTTAATGTCGAAAACTATCTTCGTTTAGCGGCTTACGGCGGAGATCACCCTGAAACTAAGCAGATACTTACCGACGCTATGGAAGCTCAGGGAAGAGTTCAATCAAGAATCCCTAGAGCTGGTGGCTTAATGATTCCTATGAGTTCTTCTGGTTTCTAAAAATCTGAACCTGAGCTTCCTGAATCCCACTTAATATCGTATTCCTTCTCCATTACCGTGGAGAGCTGCTTTAGCTTGCCTAGTCTTTTCTCCCAGGTATCTCCAGTTTCTGAGCCCTTTTCAGGGTTAATGCACTCCGGTGAATTGACCGTGTTGCAAACTAAACCTGCCAAATCATCGTTCTTTCCTTTTTTGCCTGTTGCCCAGTAAAGCTGATCGTTTATCCACTTAGCACCGCACTTCTCACACTGCCTGCACTTAATCATTTGATCTGTGAGATCAGACATAGTGCTATTCGTTTGCTACTCATATTTTAGTTACGTAAATAATTTAGAAATAAATATATTTGATTAAAGACAAAAAAAAGACCCTTCCCGAAGGAAAGGTCTTTGGTCCTCGCTTGCTGAGTATATCAGGAAGGAGAAGTGGAGGTGTACACCTGAGATTCGGTGAGGCCATCGGGTTGCAGAGCAACGTCCTGGCGCTCGGGCGGCTCATCAGGAATGATCCAGCAGACTTCGCAGATAGCGAGAGCCTTGTCATCACCAGCCAACTTGTTGACACCGGCACGGGGGTCATAGACACCTGAGCCTTGGTAAAGACCAGAAGCACTCTGATCATTAGTGGTGAACAATTTCCAAGTAGTCTCAGAACCCAAAGCAGCCCAGCTGCTGGAGTCGAAGATGTTCGTGGAAGCAACACTACCGTTAGCGATAGCGCTGTTAGCACCAGTAATGGTTGCACCGAACTGACCGGAGACGACAGTGCCGTCATCCTTAAGACCTTCGCCCACAGCGGGAACGAGGGTTAGTTCAGGAGTAGAATCAGATCCAGCAACGCCGCTGCTAACGATGTCGCCACCGCTAAGGCGCAGAGAAGCGCGATAAACGTAGGCTGTTGCAGGGACTTTAATGCCATCGGTAATGTCAGCCCGGACATCTTTGTGGAAGTCGGGTGAAGGAACGATAACGTTGGCGTTCAGGAAAGGCTGCTGAGAAGCGTTCTGACCTGAGCCATAAGGTTGCGCATAGTAGGCAAGCTGGTTGTTAGTGCCAAGAGCTTGGTAGCTCATGTCGACATAACCAACTGCCTGCTGTGCAATCCAGCCAGGCTGGAACACAACACCGACAGGACCACCAACGGGCTGACCCGTCATGGTCGTGTCAACACCATTTGCATTCTGAGATGCAATGGATTTTACTTCGTGCCAGTAACGAAGAACATTCGTGTAGTTACCAGGATAAATCTTGGCAACGTGTAACTGATTAGCGTTAATCACTGTTTAATTTCCTCCTCAGGCGTCAAAGGAGTAAGCAATTGTGGCGAAATCAGCGTTCAGAAGTTCGAAACCTGCATAGAGGCTCCAAATCATCATGATGAAACGGCTGAAGTCGTCATTGTTGTTGAGAAGCACCTGAGCGTTGTTACCGCCGATGCCCACACCAACAGACTGAGGACCGAAGAACATGCCGATGGCAGCCTTGGTATCTGCAGTCGCACCTGCGATCGTTGCACTCTGGGTCTGGGAAGGCATGTTGGTGGATTCGAAGAATCGCACGCCTTCAAAGACGAAGCCAGTTGGCATGATCGGTTCGCCAGCCACAAACGTAGCTTGGCCGAAGCCCTGACCCATGTAGATGCTGGCGTTCGGCTGCATAGCCGACATCAGCGGGTTGATCTGTCCGTTACCTGGGTAACGAGCGACCTCACGGAAGTCAGAGTTCTGACGCAGGTGCATCAGGAATGTAGGATCGCAAACGCAGCGATAGAAACCGTCCTGGTAGGTCGGCGTGTTGCGCTTACGGAGGGACTTGACCACACGGAGGAGGTCGTCCTTGACGTCGAACTTAGCTTGTTCGGCGTTGGTGTAGGTAAGGGCACCAGTTGCTAGATCACCTGGGAAGTAATAACCACCCTGGGAATCAGAACTTTGTCCCTTAGAAACAGCTTTAAGGAGTTCATTAATGAACACCCGATCGCGCCACCGACGATAGTCATCGAGCAGGGTCAGACTGCCGATTGACTGATGGAAGGTGGTCAGGTTGCCTGTATCAAGCAGCAGTCGCTGCGCAGTGATAAGGGTTTCCCGAGCAATCTTGAAAGTAGAAGGCTGAGTTGGATCGTTAGGGTCCGCAGGTCCGGTGTACTCCTTAAGAGTCACCAGGACTTTGTCCTTGACGATGTTACGGCTGTTAGCAGTACCAATGGTCTGCTCTGCAGTACGTTCCCGAGATTCCTTGGAGCCTGGGTTACCGAAGAAACGATAACGATCGAGCTGAACAGTCTGACCAGGCTGCTTAGAAAAATCATGAACGACCACCGGTTCGGCAGCCATTTCAACGATATAAGCAGGATGGGGACGATACAGTTCCGCACCAAGAATCTTGGGGAAATCATTATCGATAAACATCGATAAGTGTCCACAAGAAACTACAAAATAATCTTAGCCTTTTATCAACTATGTCTACATAGCTGACGTCTCGTTTTTAGCGTTAAATACCTTTTTGGTTAGAACTATTAACTGTAGAACTAAAGGTGCGGATCATGCCCCTTACACCTTCTCCTAGTACTCCGTAGATTCCACCATAGTTTGGAACATACCGAGAAGATCTACCTCTATAACTACCTCTTACGATTGGATTCGTATTGTCAGCTGTTTCGCCTGGAGGAACTCTTGACGTCGTCGATTCTGTCCACACCTTGCAGTACACAGGAGTGTTATAAACCCAATCAGCCCTAGATCCGGTTACGCCTTGTGTTGGGTTAGTTAAAAGAGGGAATTGCGAGAGAGGGTAAGCGACAGGTCCACCTGTACTACCTTGCGCTGCTGTATTTCCTTCAGGTGTCTCAAACGGACCATAAAGTTGGTTATCCGGAAGGTTTCTTCCGTAGGAAATGTAAGGTCCGATGTCTTTTAGACCAGGTTCAGGTCCAAAGGCAGTTTGTACAGTGCTGTTAGCAGTGTTAATTAGACCTTGACGTCTAAATCCGTTGTAAACAGTTAAAAGTCCCGATGAGTGAGGATAAGTGTTTTGATAATCTGTCCAGTAGCCTGACACGGCTGTGGGCACAGCTCGCCAGTCATTAGTGAAGTAACCAGAACTATTTGGAGGCCCTGGAGTGACTATTCCGAAGTTGGCTCCTTGATCGTGCAAAGCGACAAAGGTTTGCTGCTCCCCACTTGCGTAAACGTACCCACTTGACGTCAGTAAGTAAGTATCTGTGAGATTTAAATTAGATGCAGTCCGCTGAGGCCCTGACTGGATGTTGTGATATAACGATTTATCGTATTTCCAGTTTGTAAGAGCAGCAAAAGTCATTTAACGAGCTTTTTTTATACTCTAAGCCTGATTAAGATTCATATAGCGTTAATACTTAAGAGACAGATGCTTGAGAAAGTCGCATCTATGATGGCAGTTGATGCTGGTATAGCAGGTAGCTCTATTGCAGGTACCGTGACTGAAGCTTTAGTCAACCCGCGAAGTAAGCGAGAGTTTATAACGCATTTTTTAAGAGCATTATCTGTCGGCTGGTTACTTGCGACCTTTGTCAGCCCTGCGGTAGCTGAGCGCATGAAATTAACCAAATCAGAATCTGTTGCAGTGGCTTTTGTAGGTGGTTACGCCGGTATAAAGATACTGAACACCCTTGAAGTTAGTGTGCTTCACAAAATCAAAGAGAGATCAAAAAAAGATCTTCAGTTAACGGACAAAGATTCTTGATGAATTACTTGCATCGTGTTTCTTAGCTTGCTCACGTCTTGCAAACCGTTTACGTCAAACCACGGTGCGGTTGCCCAGTCAAAACCTGTGCCAAAAGTGTTATCTGGCGCGACTACGTACCAATGACAGCTGACATCGGGTACATCAACAGCACATTTTGACCAATCGGCCTCCCACTGAGGTACTTGAACCCACAAAACAGCGGCAAAAACTAGCGAAAAAAGACTACGCAACATAAATCTGACAAAAATAGTGACTAAAGAGAATCAGAGTTGAACATTTTCGTCAAATCCCTCTTGTTCAGCCGCAGTTTTTTTGGCTGGGCCTGGAGATGCCCCTACACGAGGTTTTTTATCCTTCCCTTTGCTCTTATCTCGACCACTAGCTTGTAAAGACTTCATAATTAGCTTCTTTTTTATCAAGATAGCAGAAAAAAGACCCCCCTTTCGAGGAGTCTTTCCCTGGGCAGAGCCCCTAAACCCTTCCACTTAATAAAGTTACAGGGTTTAATCTTTAAGTCAAGAAGCTTCCATAAATAGGAGCTTTGAACGCAGAGCTTCAGGGCTCATATGTGCGAGATGACGCCAAGCATTCTCAGGTGAACGATTCATAGCGTCGCCGAAGGCATCCCACTGCTGCTGTGGTTGAGCAGCTTGCTGTTGACCGGCAGTTGCAGCCGGAGGAGCAGGCATGTCGTAGTTCTGCTGATACTGCTGAGGAGCCTGAGTTTGAACATCGCTATCGATGTCAACAGGAACCACTTCAGTAAAGAAACGATCAGTGTAATCAGCCAAGAAGTCAGGGTTGGTAAGGATTTGCTCCATACCACCGGCTCTCTCGGTGATTTGATCGGTCTTTTGTGCCTGCTGAAGGAGCATGTCCTCCAAAGCGCAAGCATAAGAATTCAGAATTCCAGGAGCTTCAACGCCAAACTGTTTAATTACCTCGACGCTTGCGGCGCTGAGTTCCCCGTTGCTGGTTTCCGTAGAAGCCTGCGAGGAAGTTTGGGTCGGTGAGGCGCTGGTAGGCGATGTCTGCGGAGCCTGCTGCTGGTAGGCCCAAGGCTGGACCTGTGAAGGCTGACTCAGCTGTGTTGTACCCTGCAGTGTTTCCAGGGTCTGTGATGGTGCTGCCTGGCTGGGGGATGGAATCTGGCCCAACACTCGTTCCAGGGACCCCATCGCTGCTTCCCAAGGGTTGCTCGGGGAGGATTGCGACGTTGACGGGCTGGACGGGGCGTTGATAGAAGGGTCCGAAACCGGTGCCACCTGCTGTGGCGCTTGGGCTGTAGGCACCGAAGCTACCGCCGGGGTAGACGTTTGTGCCACCCACTGCGGGAAGGCGGTTGTTGAGCCCTGGTCGTTGTATACCGCCGGGGCTGCCGCCGGGGACACCGGGCTCGGGGTCGAAGCTTGGATCTGCTGGCTCATAGCTACCCGAGTAAGTTAATTCTTCCGCAAGGTGATCAAACGTCCTGTAAAGGAGCGGTGTGATATTCAGTCTAGGATCAGCCGCAAGGGGTTGATCAGGCGCAAGAGGATGCGGAGACTGATACATCTGATTTAATAATACCAGGAATTGCTGCATTGCCGACTGTGTTTGTCCAACCATTCTGAAAGGGAATCCTTTCAACATTTCGGCACGCTCGGCTTCAGTCTTATCCGGGAATAGGTACTTAATAGCTTCAACACTATTAACACCAACCTCTTGCATGTTCCTTACAACGATTGACTTTTGCTGTAAGTCAAAGGCCGTATCCTCGTACACATCGCCCATGAAGCGATATGAAACGCTACGGTCTCCATCTTCTGGTAAACCAATAACGCCGCGAGGGACTTTGTTTTTTTCTAAGGCTTTTTTAATTTCTTCGTCGAGCTTCATGTCAAAACGACGTAAAGCTTTCTGATACTTTTCAGTTGAATCTTCGGTTATTTCGGTTGGTTCTTTAGGTTCCTTTAATCCCGAGGCCGCGATAAACGACTCACGGAAAATCATTTCCTGGTGGTAAATCATCATCTCTAAGAGACGACAAAAACCGTAAGTAAGGAAACTTTTGTTTTTTCGAAGAGCCGTGGCTTGAGCACGACCCATCAAACCTTTAATCTCTGTCGCAGTAGCGCCCGCCGAGATCGAAATTTCATCCACACCACCTAAAGCAGTACGGATTTCTTCTCTAAGCAACAGAACATAACGGTTCATGTCACCGCTAATCGGGTCAGGCGTCATGTAGCCGACACGATCTGAGGGCTCGACGTTAGCGATGATGCGAGGTACACGAAGGCCACCTCCCATCGCTGAACCGAATGGTTCACTAACGCGTGTTGAAGGAGAATCTCTTCCCGCAAACCCACTCTGAGAGCTGATTGTTGGACGGAAAGCACTTCCGGCATCAGCAGCTTCGACCAGGTCAGACCGTGGTCGACTGGAGATCAGAGTAGGGTTACCAAAAAATTCAATATTCTTTGAGATGTTTGTGATCATCTCGTTATGAAGCACAATTTGCTCCATAAACGGATCAAAATCACCTTCTCCTTCTGTGCCGCTGGCGTTAGGCTTGTTTAAGCACTCGACAGCGGGCACAAAACCAAGAGAATTTGGGCGAACTTTAGTGCCGTTGATACCTGGGCCTGGTTCTACTTCAAAACTTAGTTCTGAGTCAGACTCAACTTCGCTGATTGTCTCAGCTGTAATCGAAAGTCGGACATACCGTTTGTTTTGTCCGTAGACATCGCTCGGTAGACCAAGGGTGGCGTTCTTTACTTTGTAATCGTAAATAATTACGACTTCTTCAATTTGACCATTCAGATCGTGAAAGACCCGATATTGGTTCTTGTTAAAGAAATAGATCTGATATTTTAGTTTCTGATCTGGGCGGAAGTAAAACAGGCCACAACCGTCGATCAAAAAATTTCTGATAATCGCTGGAAAACGAATATCAAGCCGATTTAACTCGATTACATCGTGCAGAAACCTTGTTCTGCTTTTCAAAGTGTCTTGATCGCAGTAAAAAGAGATCCCCTTTTTGATCATCAAAAGGGTCATCTGCTGCAAGTGGCTTAGCACCACCATGGTTGCAGCTTGGTTCTGGCGACCTTGAGTCCGAGCAGCCTCTAAGATCTCCTCGAACTTATTTCGCGTGTCAAGTGAGGCTGCCATTTAAAAAATTACTTCTTTTCTTTGAAGGAACGAGCTTTTTCTTTAGCTCGTTTCTGTTTTTCCATCTTAACCTCGTCACCACTAGGAGCCTTTTTTTCGTCGCGATCCTTTTGGAACTTAGCCAAAACCTCCGCAGGCATTTTGTCAGCCATCAGGTAAAAGGTATTTTCTAACTCTTTCTATTCTAAGGGCACCTTCAGGAAGTTTATCCACTGGATACGAAGTCAACAAATGATCCTGACGACCAAGCATGTCTGTGTTGCCTTCTTCAGGTTTGAATTCGTCACACAACTCCTGTACTTCAGGTTTATCCCAGATGTAATACTCAGCGATGGAGCGTAACTTAGTTCGTCGTTTATCCGCATCGCCCATCCAGCTGAAATGCCACCCTGCGTCGCGTTCGCCTACGTAATAATTATTCGTTGTAGCTCGTAAAGAAGAAAGAGTTCCGAATTCCTTTAGTCCAGCAACCGTACTAACTACCCCGCAACGCCAATCAAATTTTTCTTCTTGTGGCGACTGAAGCTGCCGATCAGCTCGTCCGTAGTGCATAGACATACTCAAACGAACTGTCTTATCGGGGTTATCTAAAACAGCTTGTTTTACCTCTTCTAGCTTTTCCGGGTTTGCTATTTCGTCACAATCGGAGCATATAAAAAAGGTATCTCCTGGCAGCTGAAATAAACCAACACTTAAAGCGTCTCTCTGCCCTCTTTCTCTAACCCAGGGGTCTGGTGCTTCTTCGTACGTAGGTAACTCAACGTGGAGCACTTGCACTTTGTCTTCGGGAATCCCGAGCTCTCTGAGAGTATTAACGCAAGTAAATTCTTTAGGTTCCCCTCTGTGCGTATAATTAGCATCTGTTATCAAGAAACCATCTACATGATCGTAGAGAGTTTTAATACGAAGTTCTAGTAGCTCCTTTTCATTGAAATAAGGAAAGCAATCGATCAGCACAGAAGAACGATTCGAGTAGCAATATGCTACCTCAGTCTTAGACGTCTGCTACTTGGTTCAAGCGTTTTTTAGATACTTCTAGCAAGTAATTTTTAGTGCGTTCTACGTTTTCGTTTACTTCCTCGTCCATACCAGTATCAAACTGCGGGTTACTCCCATCGTCCGGCATTGTTGGCGGAACAGGGCCACCGGCTTCTTGATTTAAGTCTGACTGAACTTGCCCAGCGAATTGCTGTGTGGATTCTTGATCGCGACGCCTTTGATTATCAGCGGCAGCAATAGACCGTCCGTAACGATCAGCAAAAATATCGGAGTAACCAGTAAAACTCATCTTTATTTAGCAGTCATTAACTATGCTACCAACGGTAGATCCAGCAGCAGAACCTAATTTTCCGCCTAAAAGTGAAACCCATCCAGCAGCTAGCCACCCAACATACGGGATACCGATAACAGCAGGAACACCAACCCCAGCAGCAATACTAGTTCCGGCCATTGCACCTTGTGACCGTGCTCCAGCGTCCGCCACGATGCACTGTATGTCTTTTGCAGACTTTCCCTCGCCATCTGCCGTGGCACCTCCTAGGTTCCTGGTGCCATCCATAGTGAATTGATCTTTGCGCCACTCGTGACGATTTTCACTACCACTACCAAAAAATCCTTTCTTTTCTTTATCTACCGATAAAGATTTTTGTGACTCAAGAACAGTAGGATCATTCGCTTTATATTCGACCGTATAACCTTCTTTATCTGCTTTAACTTTGTAAGAGGAATAATCTCCTCTGGGAAAATTTATAACTGGAGCTTGCGGAGTTTTTGTTGCTTTAATAATGTGCCCCAGCACACCAATGTGTGCTACAGCAACAAGACTACCAACTCCTAATGCAGTCCATTTGAATAAATTCATAGTCCTATTAGTAAAGGACGACTACGCCGTTCACAGAACCTCCACTTAGTGTAACTGCTCCAAAAGGCAACTCGATATTGCCATCAACATTTTCGATATGTATAAATTGATTTTCTCCCATGTCGTTTAGACGTACATAAACGTCATCTGTCCCAGGAGTACTTTTTGATTCGACGAATAAAGAACGACAGGTAGGAAAAGTTTTTTGACCGTCCGAAGGCACCCAAACAAACCCACTTGCGTAAGGCAGTATGGGCGTCTGCCCGTATACAGATCCGAAAGCGCGGATGTCCATTTGTGAATTCTTTCTGTCAGTCTAACTTATTCAGCTCAATAAGCTTTTTTAGGTACCAATCAGCTTTTTTTAAATCTTCAACTCCGTTCTTGTGTTGGAAGCGCCAGAGATACTTTATGCAAGAGAGGTGACAAAAGTTTTGTACAGCATCTTTTCCAGCTGCAGCGAGCATTGCGTCAATGCACTCGACATCACCTTGGTTGTAGTGACTGGGGTGATCCACAGTGCTGCCGGGAAAAATACTTGGCATAGCCATGTCAAACTCGATACCTCCCAGGGTGATGGTGTCATCGGAGTAAGAGAACATGTCAGTATGTAAACATAGTATCTGTGTCGATCATAGGAGAGTTTTTCAAAAGTGCAGAGGAGTACTTATTATCCAAGTGCTGAACTAAGGCACACTCAGGGATTTTAATTTTTCCATTTTCGTTTATCAGGGGAATAGCTCGGCGATGTTCTTGCCCTGGGAGCAGTTTTTCAAAAGCCAAACCCATTGAAGATCGATCAGCGATCGGCCAGTTTCTTAAGCCAATTTTTGCGTGACTTTTTACAGGGTGACTGCTGTCTGAGCGAATGTACTCCTCAGAGTCTTCTTGATCCATGATCATAAAACCACCATATGGGTTACCGAGTGTTGTAAAACCAATCACACCGGACTCAGCCGGACGGAATTTAAAACCGCAGTTGTAGCCGATTGGTCCCCAAACATCTGGGGTAACACCACTCAAATTCCAGCGACGGTAATTGTCAAAAGGAATAAATTTATCTTTTACTTTCTCGACTCGACAAAAACCTGGTTCTAGGTTTTCTTTTTTTAAAACATCTTTATATTCGATCCAGTAATCAAATTGTCTCTTAGTAAAAAGAATATCATTTTCTGAATACATGTAATAATCATGTTTTTTATTTAAAACTTGGTAAGCTAGAGACGGTTTGTGTGCCCAGCAAAGTGAGTAACCTACATACTCTGGAGACGCTACAGTAAAACTTACGCGTTTTAAGTTAGTGTTACCGGCAACTATTAATGAGAACTCATCTAGGTCATAAGCATGTTCGTGATCGATCGTAATATCAATTTCTTTATCCAAATCAAGAGTTTCGTAACCCTTTAAAACTTCAAGAAGAGTCTCAATGCGGCTAAGTGGATTGTAAGCTGTGACAGAGATGTAAATAGAAGACATTAGAATTCAACAGAAAAGTTTCCGCGACGTTGAAGATAAGTCATGAGCCAAGTGTAAGCGTCAAGAAGGTCATCATGAGACGTCGCCCCTACGTTAATTAGCTGATCTATAAGAGCATCGAACTTTCTGTATTTGTTAAAAATAACTTTTTTATTTTCCAAAAGACCGAGAGTACCTCTAAACCTCGCGACTTTGTCTCCCCTGAATCCTTTGACTTCGTGGACATGCAAATTACCCAGACCTCTTTCGTTTAACAAAACACGACGGAGATCAGCTGCAAGCGAAGCCTGGTAAGCCACGGCTTCAACAACGAGGGTCACTGTGGAATACGTCGGGAAATGTTGATCGTTCTGTAGTTCTAAGATTCCCCACTCAACTAACATATCGCACAGCAAGTCAATCTTTTCAAGGTTGCCGATGGTCCGCACCTGATGTGCATCAATGACATAGTATTTGTCTCCGAGTCTCCCACCGAGGACAAAAGCGGTGTAATCAGAAGTCTCGTTCTTGCTGGCGGATAGATCGATCCCTACAGCCAAGGAATCGAACTCAGTTTCGACTTCTCCTTTAACAATTAAGTCAGGAGAAAGGACGAGATCTGAGGTCATTACAGGTTGTTGCTGATACTGGTAAGCAAAAGCAACAGGATCCAGTTCTTTTTGGCCTTGCAGATATTCGACAGACCACTGCTCAGGCCAATAACTAACCGCTTCTCCGTCTTTGTTGTACGTGAGTGCTTCCTGTGAGACTTGTTTCCAGCCCTTCTGCGGGATAAACATTGTTTTATGTATATCCAAAGGGTGAAAACGAGTTCCTAGACAGATAGATCGACCTCCCTCAAACACGATGGGAGCAATGACCGATGACCAGTTACCGTTCATCTCCTCGCGAACAGTAGGATTTTTAATATCGGTACTTGATTTAATAGGGTCATCCACGATCACGAGGTGAGCTCGTTTAGACGTAATCGAACCTCTCAGACCAGCTGCTCTTAAGGTAAATTCCTCGTCACCAATACGAGTGATGCCCGCATAATCAAAGTCGACAGACCAGCCTATGTCGCTCTGCATCCCAGCTTTTAACTTAACTTTTGGAAATATTTTTTTGAAAGTCGATGAATCGATAATTTGTTTAATAATTCGACTTTTGGGAATAGCTGTCGCGATGTTGTATGAGCAATAAATAATCTGAAGAGGTCTACCAGCCTGAGTGTGCCTGCCGATAACCCAAGCAGTAAACAGGTTAAGTACAGTGCTTTTGGCTGAACCACGAGGGCTCAGAATATCTAAGTTCGGACCCGCGATATCTATAAGGTACTTATTGCTTTCTCCGGTTATGAGCTCTCTATGCCACTCCAGCATATGTCTGGCTGGAGGTTTATCTAAAAGAGTGCAGAAGGTTAAGAAATCAGTCTGTGCACGAGAGAATACATTATCGATTGTTGTGTCTTCAGTCTCTAAGGCTTTTTGAGCACGTAGTTTTAAAGCCCGGCGATATGCGAATGTTTCCCTGCTAGGCATTATCTAGTACTGTTTGTATACTGATACCGAAAGTCTAGACCCCAATGGCAAAGATTCTGTGGTACGGAGATGCGGTTTCAAATACAGGATTTGCACGAGTAACTCACAGTATTCTCGAGCATTTATCGAAAACCAACGAAGTAGTCGTATATGGCATTAACTACACAGGAGATCCTCATCCGTACCCTTTCAAAATATACCCTGCTGCTCCGCACAATCCGGCCGATCGTTTTGGTCTAGGGAGAATCCAGTCAATCGTCGAAAACGAACGTCCAGATTGGTTTATTTGCCTTAACGATATTTGGATCGTCAATCAAGTTTGGGAGCGTATTCACCTCCTCAAACATCAACTCAAGTTTAAATTTATTGGCTACTTCCCTACAGATTCTGAGTGGTACCCCCTCTCGATGTTGAGGTTCATCAAAGACTTTGACTTTGCTATTACGTTTACTATCGAGCAAGCCCAAAGGCTAATGGCTCACGGAATCCAACCTCAAAAATTAGGTGTAATTCCTCATGGGCTTGATCAAGGAAAGTTTCATGAGCTGGACATGCTGGAAACTCGTAAAAAACTTGGTATTCCTCTAGACAAATTCGTAGTATTTAACGGCAATAGAAATCAACCTAGAAAGAATATTGACCTAACAATCAAAGCATTTGCTGAGTTTGCCACGGGTAAAGACGACGTCATGTTGTACTTGCACATGGGAGAAAAGGATCTCGGGTGGGCGGTAAAAGAGCTTTTTGAAACTGAGATGCGTCGAAGAGGAAACGATCCCACGCAGAAACTGGCTTTGACACCAAACATGAACTACATGGGCGCTCCACCTGATGAGCAGCTCAATCTTATTTACAACTCCGTGGACGTCGGAATAAATACGGCCAATGGTGAGGGATGGGGTTTAGTTCCTTTTGAACATGCTCTTTGTCGAAAACCTCAAATCGTTCCGAATCACACCTCCTGCAAAGATGTCTGGCAGGGTAAAGGTTTGCTGATTGATGTAGCTGCGTGGATTACTGATAAAGATCTCGGTGTTGAGCGAGGAATTATTGACTATAAACATGCTGCAGAACTTCTTAATAAAGTTTATGAAGATAAAGATTATCGCAAAAAAGTAGCTGACGATTGCTTTGAAGTTACCCAAAATCCTTCATACTCCTGGGAACGAGTAGCTGAAGGATTCACTAAAGCAATGGAGCAAGCCTAATGACACTTCAAATCAACAGGCACACCACGGCGCTTAAGTATCTTCAAGTACCTATTAATATTCGACATAAAGATGGCTACGCCACTGTATATCAACAAGCAGATGATATTGGAGGAAAATTTACGAGAATCAACTGGGGACTACCTGATCAAGCAATTGCAAATTTTAGTCCTTGTCTACTAACTCACAAAGGCCATAAACTTATTTCGTTCAGGAGTCAACCTGAACCTTTTGTATTCAGACATGACAGAAAATATTTTTACTACAACAACACCCCAACTGATATCTATATCGGTGAACTAGTAGCAGAAGATCGTATTGAGAAAGCTCGCAAAATCAGATCTACACCTCATAGGTTGAGCTACGAAGATGCTCGACTTTTTGAAGGTCCAGACAAAGAACTTTACATGCAGTTTATTACAAGTTCTTACGCTTCAAAGTGGGATACTTCATCCCGCATGCTCGTAAAAAGCCCCAAAGTCTGCGTGGGAAAAGTTGATAAAAAAGGCCAGGTAACAGACTGTGTTTACCCTCCTGCTGGGCAAAATTTAGTTAAAGATAAAGCTGAAAAAAACTGGTGTTTCTTTACTGATGGCGAAAAATTAAGGTTGCAGTATTCAACCCTGCCTCTTGTCTTTAAAACTCCTGGAGAACCCGATCGAGAAATTGATTCGTCGTCTCTCAAAAAGGTCGTCAGTGATTGTCCTACCTTTAACTCGACCGCTCCTATAAAAATTGGAGATGAGTGGTTGGTGTTTTTTCACTGGAAATACATGGCTTTTGACACAAAGACACAAAGGCAGCACCTTCTATACCACCTAGGTGTGTACACACTCGACGAAGGTCTAACTAAGATTACGCGGCAGTGTACTGAAGCACTTTTTAGTGGTTCTCTACACGACGATTTAATTTGGTGGACTGATTGCACAGGCCAGCCTGTTTCTACGCAACCTGCTTGTATCTTGCCTTTTGGAGGTAGTTACGTCGAAGAAGATGACACAATCGAACTAGCTCTCGGAGTCAATGATTCCTTCATGGGAATATTTAAGTGTCCTCTCGTCAATATCCTCGGACTTCTCGAACCCGTCTAAATACGTGACGATGAGTTCTTTAAGCTCGTTATAGCGAACAAACCAATCCGGCAGTAGACCGTAATGCGGTAAAACTTCTCTGTCGTATTCGGTGTCTTCGATGTACTGAATAATTCGTTCAGCGTCCGTCACGTTTTTTCTTCGCGTTCGATTGTTGACCACACAACGATAGAAGCATCGTCGAGTAAATCGGCCATCGTAGGAGAATCTTCGAAACTATTCATTAGTTCTCGCAGGCATCGATCAGCTCCAGCAAGCAGAAGTCCGCGTCGATCGACACCGTCAGTGAGCTGTCGGACTGCTTGAATGTGAGACCTAAGCTCTTTTTGAAGTACAGAAATTTTTGTTGCCGCTGTGGCATAGTCCAACATCCCTGTGTTGGTCATGTCTCTTACGTTATCGATATCCATTTTCAGACTGTCGATTTCAATCAACAAGACTTTACGTAGATCTTGTTTGGGATATTTCTCTTGCACCCAGGCGGATAAGTCGGCAATTGAGCCGCTATAACCAGGACGCAAAAAACGAGCATATAAATACGACTCAATTTCGCTAGTGCTGTTCTTGACATAGTGCAAGAAAGAATCTTTTTCAGTTTTACCTAACGCTGTCAACCAAGCTCCGACCGTATTAGTATCGCGAACTTGTGTTTCAATCATCCGAAGAATCGCTGACCAGTAAGCGCAATATTCATTGCGTTTTGACGTAAATCTTTGGTAGCACCCACATTCGCACGAACGCGTGCAAGATCACTTTCTGTTCTGGCTTTGTTAAGAGTCAAATTACCGATAATCTGCGCATCATATTTAGCCAGATCACCGGCAATTCGCTGTGAACCGAGAGCAAGATTTGCTGCTCCAGTTGCACGGGTTTGGGCCATAGCTCCCAAATCTTGCGCATACCGCTGAGCAATATTAGTTTTTGCGCCTTCTTGTAAGGCTTTAACACCAAGATTCGTATTAGCTAAGTTCTGAGCAAGTGTGTTGTCACCCCCGCGTGCCGCTGTGGCAGCTTGGCTTAAGAACTGAGGATCAAGTAGCCCAACACTAAGTCTTGCGTTACCAAGTGCAGATTGTAAATCAAGTCCTTTACCGACAAGATCGGCAACCTCTTGGACTTGCGCCTGCGAAGCAAGCTGACCACGCTCTGCCGCATCCCGTAAAGCAGTCATTTGTCCGCTTGAGAGACTTGACCCTAAAAGACCTTGAGCACCAGAAACACTAGAGACAGTTTGTCCATAACGTTGTCCAGCTAAAGTCAGAGGAGCATTAGCTGCCGCAGCTGCAGCTCCATACTTTGCGTAGTAATCAATGGGGGCGGGCCCAGCAGCAGCGCTACCTCCACTACTGGAGGACCCTCCTCCTCCTCCTGAAAGACCACCGCCCAACGCTCCGGCAACAGCACCGACTGGACCGCCTGAAACGAAACCGCCAAGGCCGCCTGTAATTGCACCACCGATATTAAATCCCATGATTACTTAAGTACCGAAGAACCCATTTTGTAGGCTCCAATAACGCTAGGAGCTGTAGCGTTCATTGCTTGCATGACACTCACATTTGGAGTGTTGGCGTACACACTAGTCACCATAAGTGATTGAGCTAGTGCTTGTTCCTTAGCAATTTCTGCTCTAGTAATAGCGCCCCACTCTGCAATAACGTCTCGCTTTCGTGCTTGAGCACCAACAGCTTCAGCTTCTTTAAGGCGACCTTGTAAAGCTCGCTCTTGATAACCAGGAAGGTTAGAAAGAAGATCTTTAATTAACTGTTGATTTGCGTCGTACGCCCCGACAACTGTAGGAGTAGTTGTTGTTGCTGGTGTTGGATCACGTGGTGGCGTATAAGGTTCTAAGGGAATTCGTTGGCTACGATCAGATTGTTGAGTTTGAGTAGGAACTAGAGGAGCATCAGATACTTTTCCTCCTCCAAATTCTGGAAGTCTTTGCGGTCTGTTCTGCACAAACTCGTCAACTCCGTCAGTTCCTAAAATAATGTTCCCAAGAGCATTTAACGCTCGAGAAATTGGTTTCGCTTCTTTATAAGGACTTTTTTGTGAATCTACTTTAGGAAGTCCACCGGTTTCACTAAAATCAATGCCATACATGTCTGTAAGGCTGCCACCGAATTTTGTAAGATCTCCTTGTTCCATGATTACTTAGTAATTTGGCGAACGTTGCCCATATTCGAAAGATAAGGAGCAGGAAGATTGCCCTCTAAAACTTTCGAAAGAGCTGCTTCAGCTATCCTACTTTGTGCGGTGCCCATTTGCCCCATACTTGCAAAAGCTTGTGGCAAAGCTCTTAACTCACCTTCTAACCTAACTTCTTCTCTTTTGCGTTCAGACGCACGACTTAGTTGATCATCAAGACGGCGTGCAGTGTCGTCAAGAACTTGTTGAACGTCAATTTCAGGCAGATTAAGAAGTCGACGTTTAAAATTTTCTTTAGACGCATACTGTTCAAGAGCTAATACATCTTGAGCAGTAATAGTAAATTTACCCCCAGGTCCAGTTGTTTGCGCACTAGGGTTTGTCCGTGCAGCGCCCCCTGGACCAAAAAAAGCTTTAAAAAGTTCAGGCGCACTTGTCGCTAAAGCACTACCCAGAACAGAGTTTATAACTCCTTGTTGCGTAGCTCCTGCTAAGCCAGATTTAGCTGCCCCACTTAAGATTGCACCACCCGTGCCTGTAATTACTGGCATTTTAACTTCCTGCTGGGTTATCGAAAGAAGTGCCACTAAGTGGCTTCTTCATTAATTTTAAACCATTATCTTGAGTATTCATGGGCAACATAGATTCTTTCTGTTCCTTAGAAGGAAGAGCAGAAGTCTGAGGAAAATTAGAAAGAATATATCTGTGCATAAAATCCACAGGATTTTGCTCAGGCGCGTCTCTACGGACGTCTCTCTCCATAAGTTCCCGATTACGTTGGTTGTTCATCAGCTCAGTTGTTGAAACTGCACAGAGGGAGGAATAGTGTTTGAAGCCGGTGCATTAAGCATCGAATAATTGGTACCCTCGTTAGGCATATCAAAATCAGGAGGACGCTGAGATGAAAGCTCGTCCATGTGTGCCTGTTCTTGTGCATCAAGCTGATCCAAGAGAGCCAGCATCTCCATGACTAGCTCAGGGTTTTGGATAAGTTGCTCCAAAAGTTCAGCTAAATACTGATCAGCACTGGGTTCTTCAACCTCAGTGCGAAGTCGAGAGGCCAACTTAGCCTTCACCATCGGATACTCGACATCCGGATATGAATTCAAAGAGCGTGTAGCTCCCGTATACATCGCGTCTGAACCACCATCCGCACTTGGTGGTCGCATTTGCATGAAGTCACGTAAAACACGTGCCGTCATTGGAGCAGCCGCTGCTTGCTCAGCAGGGGTTACCGGCATCGGCAGACCGAGCAGACGTGCAGCTAACGCATAATCAGCCTGAGAAAACACCAGAACCTACTGCAACAGTTAACTCCATTGTACTCTTTATTCCTAAAACGTCGCCGGGAGTAACTTCAAGAGAAAGACAAATCTTCTCAAGAACATCGGGTGACGGTATATAACTTGAATCGCTACAAATTTTACGAGTTGTAGTCGGAGACAAGCAAGCAAGCTTACTTAAACCAAAAGACGAGATGTCTTTTTGGTCAAGTAAAGACTGAAGGTTATTAATTAAATAACCGCTTGCTGTGAACGCCGAGTAAAAAGGCATTAGCCAAACTTAAAACCTTCAGAGATGTTGACGAGTCCAGTTCCACTGAAGTGACCAAAAGAAGTCAAGTCTAGTTTTGGGGAATCGATCAATCGCCAGGAGACCATTTCACTAGGAAAACGGATGTCGTCCAAAAACAACCACCGTGGCTTCTTAGGAAATTCTAAACTAGATAACAAACTATAAAACTTTTGTTCAAATATTCCGTCCTTAGGGCCATCGCACATAATAAAGTCAGCCTCACAAAGCATCTTTGCGAATCGCGCAAAAACTTGAGGATCCATTAGATCCTCTACGTGCTGAGTTAAACGGCTTTCAAAGTCCTTTTCGTTTAAATAACTAACGGAATAGCTATCCCACGTATTAACGTCAAAAGTTTCGACAGTATCTTCATCAGGCGAGAAATCCAGCATGGTTCGTGCTGAAGTACCTAAGTGAGTACCGATGTCTACTAACTTAAGTGGCCCCTTAGAACGATCAAGGTTGTAGACGAGGCCAGCCAGAATGCGGTAATGATCGCCAGGAAAAGCATTAACAAAAGGATTGTCACACTGAATACGACAAATCGCAGCTGTTTTAACAGCTTCAACCACATAATCCCAGTCAGCAAAGTTTTGTGCCGCTGGATCGTCATCGACAGACCAGCATTGACTTTCAATTGGATGACGAACTGTTTTCATTATTAAAAACCGAGATTTTTGCGGCGGACGAAATCTAAGTCATAAGTGGTAAAACTGACAGGCATGTCTTCCAAATCGAAAGGTGTCTTATAGGTTTCACCTTCGACGTGACCTTGCCAGGATTCGCTCCACTTCATATGCAAATACTTCTTATTCATCTCATGCGCTAGGTGAATACTATTTGCTATTTCAGGTTCTGAACGCCAGGTTTGACTACCGTCCGAATAGTCGTTTTTCTTCGAGCCGTGGTAGTAACCGCGCTGCAGAGACAAAACTCGAACTACGTCGTCATGAATAAACCTCATCCCATAATCCATGTCCTCGCAGTAACCAGGGTAAAGATTTTCATCAAACAAACCGTACTTCTGCACCATCCAGTCTTTTAAAAGAAAGATATCCCAACCGCCATTTTTGCCATGGACGACTCCAGCAAAGGGATTCGCAGCCTCCGTACTCATTTCTTGTAAAAACCCCGGTTCGTACATGACGTCATGATTAGAAATCACCCAGTAAGGCGCGTTCATAAACGATTTGATAATTAGATTCCAAGCTCCGCTACACCCAAGATTCGCGGGCATATGACATACATGAACTTTCTTTACGTACTTATGTGGGGCTTTCTTTAACAGATCTAGTTCTTCGTCAATCTGCCCCCGACCGTTGTTGTTAAAAACAACAAAATTATCTACAGGGTAATCAATGCTGTAGAACAACCTCCAAACCCAGTGAGGACCATTGACTACTGCTGTGCCAAGAACAGGAATCGGTTTCAAAATTATTAGCCAACTGTTAATATACTAACACCTGAATTAAACGTGTGAGTACTTTTTTCTGGACACCATCTATTGATTTGATTGTCCCTACTTGTGATACTAGTTTCTTAATGCACAGGGATGATTCAGGTCTTTGTCAAGCACACAGAGTAGGTGTTCCTGAACTAGCACTTATAGAAATGGTCAAAAAACACTTACCAGGAGATGGGGTGTTGATTGACTGTGGAGCACACATGGGTGTTTACAGCATCATGCTTTCCAAGTGTTTTGACAAAGTGTATGCCTTCGAAGCGCAAAGGAGAACATATTTTCAGTTATGCGGAAACTTATTTATTAACGAAATATCTAACGTGACTCCGACAAACGCTGGTGTTACGTGTAGTAATAAAGCTCACGAAGAAAAAACTTTATACGTCGTTAGCGAAGACGGAGGTGGCTCCTCCTTTATCAAACCCACAGGAGAAAAGGTTCTTTCAGAAGAAAAAGTAAAAATGACTGCAATTGATTATGGAACATATGACGGTCCTGTAAGAATGATAAAACTTGATGTAGAAGGATATGAGCACGACGCGCTTAGAGGAGCAGAGTTAACGATTAAAAAAGATAAACCTTTAATCGTTTTCGAAAGCAACCCTGGAAACGAGGATATGAGAAGGACAATTATTAACTTTCTTAATTCACACGGGTACGCAGTTGGTCAAGTAAGAAATTTTGAAAACATGTTTATAGCTGCTTTTGATTCATAAGAGATCGGTAAAAAGCACCGCGTCTAGGCATAAACTTTCTTTTAGGTCTTCTTTCTGTCTTTTGCTTTCTTGATTTTAAATTTTCTCGTACATACATCTTGTTTCCTGCGTCACTGACATAGTATTTACCACCTTTAGAACCTTGATAAAGCTGGCGTCCATTCCAGTACTCATCGAGGAGTAAATCGTTCATAGGTTAAATGCAATGCCTAAGGCGAGACTTGAACTCGCACGACTTTTACAAGTCAGCGGATTTTAAGTCCGATCCGTCTACCGATTCCGGCACTCAGGCGCTACAAAAAATATATCGTAAATTTGAGCAAGAGCAAGCTCCGCTGTTAGCATACTGATGCTTTACAACCCTTTCCCATGCCAGCAGCGTCCTTTAAAGAGCTCATGGGTCAGCTCAAAGACGACACATCGGTGCCCACCGTCAGTATTCCCGCTGATGCAAAGAAAACATTGGATGAACGCTATACATTTACAGAAGGTTGGTACGATGCTCTGCTAAATAGTGAGTATGCTATTCGTGCACCTCAAACAGAAAAGAAAATTCTTCTAGATCCCGCTGCAAAACGTCAAATTGTAGAAATTGGAGTGTATGAAGGAGCATCTTCATGTTTTTGGTCAGATTATTTCCTTCATAACGACGAATCAAGCCTTATTTCGATTGATCCGTTCACGGGAAGCGAAGAACACCTCCGTAATCCAGAAAAGTACTCTGGTTTAAGCAAGTTAGAGCGAACTGCACGCGAAAATATCGCTAAATCTGACAACTGCGGGAAAGTTGAAGTAATTAAAGGTCTTTCTCAACACGTTTTTGCTGATCTAGACCAACGTTTTGGCTCTGAACCGTGGATTGATATCCTTTATATCGATGGAGT
>Ga0181377_1000053_pt1 | contig 46022 bp, 39 predicted proteins | sample LowvirmetaG_9_FD_130160 | JGI IMG/M metagenome (GOLD analysis project Ga0181377, IMG submission 130160) | Marine viral communities from the Subarctic Pacific Ocean - Lowphox_13 viral metaG | ecosystem: Environmental > Aquatic > Marine > Oceanic | place: Subarctic Pacific Ocean | collected...
AGTAATATAAATAATTTTTTCATAAGAATTTTATCTTAATTTATCAATCTTTTCTTCCATTCTAACAAGGCGTTCTTTTAACTCTTTAACATCATCTTGAGTTGTCATAATAGTTTGTCTAATAAGTTGATCCTTCATATCATATTCCATTCTAGTGACATCAGGTGGAGGTGCAATAGGAAGTTCTTTTGCTTCAGCTATATCTGCCTGTAATGTAAACCACATACCTACTAGAGTGAAAATTAATACCCCTATACCTACTAATGTTTTTATACTTAATTTTAAAGTTGTATCCTCGTTTAATTCTTTTGCCATTTTTTTAAAATATTACGTAATTCATCCCAATAGAAAAATCATGCCATTCTCTATTCCAGTATTTGTTGTATTTACCTTCTGCAAATACTCCTAAGTGTTTATCAAATTTATATCCTAGTATTAATCCCCCCGAGTAGTCATACCATTGACCTTCATTATATTCATGATATGAAAATTCTCCACCTTGATCTAAATGATAAGGCATTAAATTCCCCCATGAATGTAACCAAAATGTTTTTGTATAATGATAATAATCAAATCCTATTATTAATGAATGTTGTATTGTATTATCTAATTGATTTCTTTTTTTCTCTGTATAATTTGATAACATTTCTGGTATGGCTACTGCTTCCCATACTTCAGTTGAAGTAGCAACAGAGTTTCCTGATGGGTCAAAATATTCTACATTACCTTGTCCATCAAATATAGTAGTGTAACCTTCTTCTAATGCTAAAAATGTATAGTGTAAATTTCCATTTGATAATTTCCATTCTTCTAAAGGATCATAACCATAAGGTTCAGATAAACGTTGTACTGCGCCTACATTAAATGATAATTTTGGGTTGTGTTTATATCTGTAACGTTGTGATGATTCAAAATATTTAATATCAGCAAAACCATCAGCTAAATACTCAATTTTAGCAATCCATTTATCATCAATATATCTTAAAAAATGATGTTGATCTACATAATTTTCACCTTGTTGTCTTTTATAATCAACTTCAAATAAAAATTCAAATCCTTTTACTTTACCTATTGTGGTAGCATCAGAAAATGATTTTTCAGTTCCATCATAAAAGGTATTTGCACGATTTTCATAACCAAATCTAGCTATTTTTCTAATACCTGCAGTTAATGAATAATCAAAAGGAGTTTCAATTGTAGTTGTTTGTAAACCATTAGTAACAGAATATACATCTACATCAGAAATAGATGTTCCACCATTTGCTGCTGTATAAAATGTTGCAAATTTAAATATTTTCTTTAAATCTTGACTATTAGAATTAAAAGCACATAAAAGAAAAACTAAAAGTAATATTTTTTTCATTTTATTTTTTTTTAGGTCTTCCTCTTCTTTTTTTACCTTTAGAAGCATCAATAACATCTTTAGATTGAGCTGCAACATTTTTAAGGGCCTTTTTTACGTCCTTAAATTCAGCCATCATTTCAGTAACTCTACTTTTTATTTCATTTATTAATGAATACCACAATGTTGTTAGTTTTTTCATATAAACATTTTAGTATAAATATGTGGTAATATGCTACCCGTCACAAGAAACACACTCAGCTGTACGAGATCCTAAATCTCCTTTAATTACTGAATCAGTTCTCAAATAATATAATGTTTTTATACCTAATTTCCATGCTTCCATATGAACCTGATTAATCCATTTAGGAGAGTCTGTAGGAGGAAAACATAAATTTAATGATTGAGTTTGGTCTATATATTTTTGACGTATTGCTGCTTGCCTAACTAATTCTAGTTGATTGATTTCTGCAAAAGTTAAAAATACATCTTTATCTTCTTCTGATAAAATATCAGAAGGAATATTTATAACAGAACCATCATCAGATAATATTTGATCCCAAACTTTATTTGTATTTTTTCCTTTTTCTATAAGTAGTTTTTCTAATTCTGGGTTTTTAACAATAAATGTTCCTTTAGCACCATTAAATGTGTAAACATTTGCTGGTTGAGGTTCTATACCAGCTGAGCATCCTGCTATTCTTGAATTTGATACTGTTGGTGCAATAGCTAAAACATGAGTATTTCTCATACCTGTTCCTTTACACCATAAAGGTTCACCATATTCAACTGCTAATTGTCTACTTGCTGCTTCAGCTTCATTTCTAATTTTAGACATTATTGTATGAGTCCAAGCTGTTGAAGCTATAGAATTAAAAGGAAGATTTTTCTTTTGTAAAAAAGTATGCCAACCCATTACTCCTAAACCTAATGCTCTACCTTTTTTGGCATGTTTATGAGTACGTTTCATTGCTTCTTTACCATTAGTTTTTTCAACAAATTCTTCCATTACCCCATCTAAAAAGTAAGTTGCAGTTTCAACTACATCTGTATCTTTCCATTCATCATATTTAGCTAAATTTAAAGAACTTAAACAACAAATAAATGAATGTTCTTCATCTGTGTGTAATGTAATTTCAGAACATATGTTAGTCATAGAAACATGAAGGTTATTCATCATATAAGCTAAAGGATTATTTTTATTAACATTATCCTCAAACATAATATAAGGTTCACCTGTTTCTACACGTGATTTAAGTATTTCTAACCATAAAGACATAGACTCAGCATCACGATCATTTAATTTACGCATAAACGCATCATCAACAACTACACATTGATGTAAATTTAAACATTGTCTATTAGGATCACCCTTTGGTCTTCTAATTTGTAAAAATTCCTCAATATCAGGGTGGTTAATATTACAATTAACTGAAGCTGCTCCTCTTCTTACATTACCTTGATTAGTAGCAATAATTGTTGAATCATATATTTTACACCAAGGTACTACACCTTCGCTTTTTCCATTTCCTCTAATTTCTGTTCCTCTAGCTCTTATTCTATCAACACTAATTCCAACTCCACCCCCAGATGAAGTTAATTTCATTAATTCTGCATTTGTTAATCCAATTCCTCTAATTGAATCTGGGGTATCAACCCCAAAGCAAGAAATTGGTAGTCCTCTATCTGTTCCTGTATTTGAAATTACAGGTGAAGCTAAACCAATCCAACCATTCCAAATATATTTAAAAAATTTAGCTGCTAAATCTGGTCTTTTAAGACGATCTGCTACAGCATTTGCTACTCTCCTATATGCTTTTTTAGGAGTTTCTCCTGGGATTAAATATCCTTTAGATATAGTAGATAATGCTACCTCATTCATCCATTCAGGATAATCTCTTCCTTTTTCCCAATTTGTATAATCTGCTATTAAATTATTATCCATTATTTACTTTTTAAAATATTGATCCTGCATCCCAGTCCTGTGTTCCTTTACTATAATTTGTTACTCTATTTTCAAAAAAATCAGTATGTTGTTTTCCTGCTGATAGATGGTCAAACCATTTCATTCTTTCAATAGCTGTAGGGTCAATACCATTAACTATAGGTCTATAACCTAAATCTCCCATTTTAGTATTTACTCTATGTTTGATAAAAGATATTAAATCTTCTTTACTGCATCCTTCTAAATCACCCATTTCATATACTTTTTCAATAAAATCTACTTCTAGCTTTAATGAAAGTAAAGCAGCTTCATTAATTGCTGCCTCTAATTCAGGTGTTTTTAATTCCGGTTTTTCTTTTAAAAGTGTTCTAAATAACCAACACCCAGCATCTGAATGCATTGATTCGTCTCTAATTGACCATTCAACTATTTGGCCAACTCCTTTTAACTTATTTCTTAATTTAAATGATAATAAAACAGCAAAAGAACTAAATAAATTTACTCCTTCTGTAAATGCCGAGAATATAGCTAATGATTTTGCTCTTTCATGCCAATCTACTTCATCACCAAAACTAGCTGCATTTTCAGTTAAAGCTTCTATTTTAGCCATTGTGGTTTCATCTTCTAAAAACTCAGAAAAATCATCTAAACCTAATTCTTCATTTAATAAACTATAAGCTTCAGCATGAATTGTTTCCATAGCACCAAATACAGTTGCCATAGCAATAATTTCTGGTTTTCTAAACCATTTTGTAACTAATCCTGTCCAATAATCATTTACTACAGTTTCAGTTTGGGCAAAACCTTTTAAAATAGAACCAATAATATTTTTTTCAGTTTCATTTAAGTTTTGCTTCCAATCATTAATATCTGACATCATAGGTACTTCGGTATGTATCCAATGTGCTTGTTGTTGTTTTAACCAATAGTCAAATGCTACCGGGTATTCAAAGGGTTTATAAACTATTCTTTCTTTTGTAATATCTTTCTTTGCCATTTTATTGTTTATTTAGTTCAAAAAATTTCTTTTTCATTTCACTTCTATCATATTTATCAATCCCACTAAAACTATTAGTTTGTGGGGTTGAAGTATTATCATCTTCATCATTATTACCTTCCTGATATAGTTCATTTGAAACTTCAAAATGACCTGTTGATGTATCAGCTTTTACTCCAAATGTTAAACCATCCATACCATATCTATTTTTCATAATATGGAATCTTCCAGTTCCTTCTACTTTATCTTTACGTTGTCTAGAAAGAGAAATACAAACATCTGTAATCATTATTTTATCATATGATCCAGCTGCTTTATCTCCCTCAACAATATTATCTTTAGCACCAGCTCTATTTACTTGAGAAACACTCCAAACAGGAATATCTAATTCACGAGCTAATCCTTTTGTACTAGTATAAATATCATCAATTTCACCTTTTCTATCAACAGTTTTTCTTTTTGAAGAAAGAAGATCTACATAATCAATAATTATTAAATCTGGTTCAATTCCTGTGTCTTTAACTTTTTGAATGTGTGCCTCTATAGTAGACATTGTTGCTTTTCCTGTTGGAAATTCTTTAATAATTAAATTTCCTTTTAAATCCCCCATTATAGATTCAATTCTATCTTTATGTTTTTGAATTTTATCTACACTAATTTTAGAAAAATAAGCATCATATCTTCTTCCTACATATTGTTCACCTAATTCTAAAGTATAATGTATAACATTATACCCAAATTTAACAGCATGCCCTCCTAAAGCAACTAATGACCAAGATTTACCACCTCCTGGATTACCAAATATAAGACCAAAATCTCCATTTCCGAGGCCTCCTTGAAGTAATTGATTAATTTTATCCCAAGGGGTTTTAATTGTTGTTCTACTATCTTCTCTATATCTTGATTCAACATCTTTAGTATATTCATGTCCTATATTTTTATCTTGTCCTGCTTTAATAGCATTATTAATTAATGATCTAATAGATTCATAATCCCCTCCTTTTAATAAATCAACACTTTGTAATAATGCTCCTTTTAATTGTTGATTTTTACAAAATGAAGAAAACTCTTCCTGAATATATTTTAAATCATCATTAGAAGTTCTATATGCTTCCTTAAGTTGTTCTTTTATAGATATTTGAAGAACTTCATTACCACATTTTTGTAATTCTACAGCTAATATCTCCATTGAGGGTGTAGTATGATATTTATCATAATACCTTAAAATTTCCTTAATTATCCATTTATGAGCTTGATTATCAAAATATTCTTCACTTAACATATCATTTATGTTAACTAAAAATTCTTTATGGGTTAATAAAGAAGATAATACTTTTATCTGAAATCCAGTACCATAGGAGTTTAAGTTTGTTAATGTCATATAACTATTTTTTTATAACTAAATTTTCAAAGCAATCTTTAACCCAAAATTCAACATTTCGAATTAAACCACCTATTTGGTCTTCATTATACATTGCTATAAATTGGTCTGGATGATATGGAAGTTCTTTTGAAGATACAACCTCATTTAACCATTCCTTATCTTCTTTACTTAACATGGGATTACTTAAATCCATTATTTTATAATTTTTTTCTAAATCATCTTGACCATGAATTATTCTTGCATACACAGCATGATCCGACATTTTATTCTCACAAATATCTAATATATCATCCCAATCCATATCTCTTTCTATTAATTCAGGGAATTTTTTTAACAATCCTTTTTCACCTAATCCCTTAACACCTTTAATTTTATCAGAATTATCACCTAATAAAGTTTTATGTAAAATAAAATTATGGGGAGACATTTTATATTTATCCATTACAGTTTTTGGAGTATAATATTCTTTTTCCATAGGGCGATATACAATAACATTTTCACTAACTAATTGTAGAAAATCTTTATCTGATGATATAATAAATGATTTATCTTTAGGATGAGTAATAACAGATTTACTTAAATATGCTATAATATCATCAGCTTCAACTTTATCAATACTTACTGTTTTAACAGGTAATGTTTTTAAATATTGAATAATTCTAACCATTTGATCCACTTTAGCATCATCCTCATCATCCTTATCATCAAAAGCATCCCAATTAGTAATACGTTGTAAATCTCTACCTGATTTATATTCAGGCATAATATTTTTTCTATTATTAGCTGATCCTGCTCCATCAAATACTACATAAACTTGTGTAGGATTAATTTGGCGAATCATAGCTCCTAAAGAGCGAAAAAATCCACCTAAACCTCCAATATGGATACCTAAGGGATTTACCATGTTTAATACAGCGAAATTCCTAAAAAATAGATTTAAACCATCTATAAATAAAATTCTTTCGTGAGTCTCAGTCTCTGGGCCTTGTTCTTGGATGTTATCCAAGAGCTTAAATAGTTCTTTCTGTTTCATAGGATTTGATTTTATACCCGAAATATACGAAAGATATTCCGGGTATCAAAATTTATTGTGGTTCTTCTCCAAAAGATGTTATATCGGTATAGGCTTGATCTTCTTCAACTACTCTAAAATCACCACCACCTAAAATAGCAGCCCAATCATCTTTTCTTGCGTCTTTATAACCTTTTAATTCTCTGTCATTATCATTAATAAATCCATGAGGGGTCATTACAATTTTACCTCTAGTAGTAACACCATTAATATGATTTTTATCAATTTGAATATTTACTCTTTTAGCAAATTCAACCTGTTTACCATCCTTAATAGCTTTAATCTTAGAAGTTCCAGCTGACATAACATTACCAAATGTAACTACAAATGTTGAATCAAACCACATTGCATAACCACCTTTATTCATTAATTTAGGTTGCCCCATTGGAGATTCTGCTTTTAACGTCCAAACTTTATTAATACATACAAGTGTATTAGTATATGGAGACGATTCTTTACGTGACAGTGTAATACGTTGATTTACACTATTACCAAACTGGGTTGACATAGCACCTGCGTTCCATTCATTGTTATTTTTATTTGATTTAATTGACATTTCACAAGGTACTGAGCCAATTGAATCCCACAAAAATAATAAATCAAAAGGTAAATTTCCTTTCTTTTGTTCATCCATTAAATCTAAAATAAATCCAGCTACATCTTCAATAGAATTAATAGTTTCTCTATCTACATAAATAAAATTACCATCATAATTAGTAATTTCACCTGTTTTTTTATCAACAACTTCATTAACTTCCATACCCATCATTTTAGCATGATCCCAAGACCATTTCATTTCTGTAATAATGAATACAGGCATTATACCTCGTTTTTGAGCTGCAACTGCAGCTTCTAAAAGTGCTGTGGTTTTACCTGTATCTGAATGTCCTCTAAGAAGTACAATATGACCCATAGGAATACCTGGAATAGAAGTAACATCTTGAAACGCTGATGATAATGGAATCCATTCTTGTTCCTTAAATTTAACATTTTGTTTTAATCCTTTTTTATCTTTAAAGGCATTTAAATCAAATTTAGATCTAAGTTCTTTGGAGGCAGCCTCCGTAAGTGATTTTCTTTTCGCCATATTTAAAATGGTAAATCATCATCAGTTGAAGACTTTTTATCATCAAATAATGAATCAAATTTATCTGATTTTGAAGTTGTGTCTTTTCCTTCAAGTGAATAATTGTTAGATTTTTCTCCATCAAAAGCTACTGCTGGTTCTGAAGAAATTGAACCTTCTTCTTCACCTTCTGGTTGTAAAAATGATTCTAAATTAGATTTTACTTCATCAAAAGTAAGTCTTTTAAATACATTTTTAGGATCTGGTTGATCATCTAATACTTTAGAAACTAAAGATGGATCTGTACTAATTGGTGAAGTACTCATTGATGGAGATATAGTTGTTTTATTATAAGGAGTTCCTGTTACTTCAGGTCCTACTGTAGTTAATTTAATATCTCTACCTGCTGATGGTTCAGTATAATCACCAACTTCTGAGTCAGCTGCTAAATTTAAAAATGCTTGATAAACTTCTTTACCAAATTGCCATAATTTAACACCCTGATCTTCTTCACCTCTTACAACTACAGGAGCAAAAATACGAGTTTTAGCATCTAATTTTTTAGCTAAATACCAATTTTCTTTATCTCCACTATCACGTAATTGTTTTGTAAATTCTTGAATTGGGTCTTTTTCACCCCAATTCATTGGAGAGGCCATTACTCTTTGACCTATACCATAGTAAAACATCATTTCTGTAAATGGGAATGATTTATTATATTTGTTAGGAACAATTCTTATTTGTTGTTTACCTATAGATGGCTTCCAAAATAATGATTTTCCGCCTCCTTTATTTGAGTTTGATTGTGTTTGAAGTGACTCTAACTTCTGTTTGATTTGGTTTAAATCCATAATAACTTTTTTATTTTTTTAATAACTGTGATTAATATACGACAAATTTATAAAACAACCAAACTATAGTTCAATTATCTTATGAATTTTTGTTTTCAATTGCTTTAACTCATCATGTTGAGTTAAAAGTACTGAATTTTTATAATGTTCCCAAGTTATAGGGAACTTAGTATCAACTACACCACCATTTAATTTTTTAATTAGTTCATTTAAAGCATTAATAGTATAAAGTGTATTTGTTTCTTTTTTTCTATGTACTAGAATAGTATTTTCTGGTAGATCTGATATATTACCTTGATCGATATTATAAGTGCATACATACTCATCATTTGACTTAATATACAAAACAAATATCTTATTATACATAATATTATATTTACCTGTAATAGTACTTAGAAGATTTTCTAAATTTTCTAAGGTTGTAAAAGTACAAAATAACTTATTATTCAAATCTCCTAAATTTTGGTTAGTAATGTCTGAAAAATCATCCATTGTATACATATTAGAAGTTTTATTTAAAATTGTAATTGTTTCCATAGCACGTTTTTATTTGTAATTTATGTTTACTAAATAATTTTTTTATTTCACCCAAAACACCAACTTCTTCTTTACTAACATCAAATAAAAATGAATCATAAGTGTATAAAACCAATTTAGTTTTTTTATTTTTTAATAACTTTATTATTTCCCACAATATATGAACATTCATTGCTGTCTCCAAATTTTGTAGTAAATAATTTAATAATTTTTGGGGTTTCATTTCATCTAATTTTTCTTTTACAAATCGATGTTTTGAAATAGGACACTCTACCCAGCCTTTTTCCTTAAACTCTTTCCATAGATTATCAGTATATACTTGAACTTTTTTAAAAAATTCTAAATGTTTATATTGATCAAATACTCCTCCATATAGTTGTTTAAATGTTAATTCTTTTGCTTTTTTATATTCAACTCCATACATTTCCGCAAAGGCAGTATGAATATCTTTATTACCAAAATCATAACCCACCAACTTAGCCAACAAAGTAGGGTGATAAGCACCAATATCAAACTCAATAAAGCTATCATTACGGGGAATAAAACTTTCTCTACTATTGTTTTCTTTATTAAGTGCCGCATAATTTACTCCTTTAAATTTATTACTTGGTCTTCCTGTAAGGGTTTTAAAGTTGTATTGCGTGTAGATGTATTCTCCATCGATAGGGTGAAAATGCGATTCAAATTTTTCTCTATTAACTCGTATGCCACTTCTTTCAATGGAGTTGAATACCATTGATAATTTATTATTGTAGAATTCATTGATTGGTTCATTTATTTTATCTTTAAGGTTATTATATATTTCTTCACAATACTCATAATGTTTTACTATAGGTATTATTTTATTTATGTCTTTTTTATTTGGGTGTCTTTTATTAAATATGTTATGTGTTTGTAATAATTCTGGTATATATGGAGGATTTTGTTGGTTAATGTCAAAGAGGCCTTTTATTGGTAAATAATGTAAAAATTCTTTTTTATCTCGTACATATATGTTATTAAATTTACATAACATTGTGTTTATATCCGTTATATTTACATTTAAAGTTTCACTATGGTGCAGTGGCACAATAAAACCTTTAGTTGATTCTAACGGTCTAATATACAAAGCACAAATATCATTTTGTGAAGGATGAATTAAATAACTATTTGGAATTATTTCTATAAAAACATTTTTCCAATTAGCGTTTGAAAATTGTTCAAATTGAACTTTACTTTCAACTAACCAAAACATAACTTTTTGTTTGTAATATATAAAAGTTTTATTTAATATCCACCTCCAGTTGAAGAACGAATAGATCTATATTCTATATTTTGTGTTTCCCCTGTTGTAATTACATTACTTTGATTTAAAGAATCAACTATTTCTCCTTTGTAAAATTTTCTATAAAACAATTTATTATGTCCTACTGCAGTATGAAAGGCACCTACCATAGGTCCTTGAGTTTCATGGATATGATAAAAACCTTTATAATCCTCTCCATCCATAGTTATTAGTAATCCTCCCTCAGTATATAAATTTTCTTCTTTAGTATATAAATAATATTGTAAATAATTTTGTTCTAAATAAATATCTAATCCTTTTCTTTTAATTTCTTTTTCTTTTACAGCAATCATTCCTCTATTTGCCTTAAAAACATTTTCTATATTTCCTTTTATAGTCCACGTAAGGGTAAAAGGAAGATAACTTTCCCATGTCCAAACTGGGTTTTGAGATTTTATCTCATTATATATTTCTAAGGAAGTTTCTTTATAAATTTGTTCATTAATTTTAACTACAAAATATCTTTTATAGTAATAATTTTTATAATCTTCAGGGGTTGGAAATGTTAATATTGTTGGGGGTATTGATTTTATTAAATTATAATTAGTATTTTGTAATATTCCATATCTTCTAAGATCTCTACCTTCTGATCCATTCCATAAATCATTATATTCTGAAGTTTGAGGTACTACCCCTGAAGTGTTTGCAGACTCAATAACTGTATATTGGTATATTTCTTCATTTGGTGGGTTGTTGGGATTTTTACCTGTGTATGCTTTACCATTAGATAATAAATAATAATATCCTGTGTAAGGGGAATTATCCTTAACATATGACCATTCTCCTCCTGGAGTAAATTGGTTTTCTTTTATTTGGGATTTAGGAATATATACCATAATTAATCATATACACTAGTAGGGACACTATCTACTAATTCAGGGGTTGATTTATAATAAGCTTGTAGTCTTAATCTTAATTCTTGATTCATATCTAATTCATTTCTACCTCCCCAGAATAAATCTTCTTGTTTAGCTATACCTGCAATATTTGCCCCTAAACCTGGGTTGTTATTTCTTAACACAACAAAATATTTTCTTGGATTTTTAATTAATCCTGTATCAGTTAATGATAATTTTTTCTTTTTTACTGTATTTCCAACATTACCACCAATTATTTCAGCAAAGTTCTGATTAAAACCTGGTGATGTAGTAGAATAAGTTTGAGTTAAAGGATCATATACTTGACTTCCACCAACTGTTGTTACTATATCCCCATGAGAACTACCTTCCCATATTGATGAATTATATGTTAAAGTATTTTTATTTCTATTTTTTACTACTATATCTCCTACTTGTAAAGGTGTAAACTTAGGATCAAATACTCTCCATCCTTGAAAACCATCTCTTATTTTTTGTGAATAAATAGTATGAGCAGAAGAATTAGGGAATGAAACTCCTGCATTTTCTACTGTCCAACTAATAAAAGCTGCACTCCATGCTACTTCATTTACCCATTCTTCCCATTCACTTCCATTAGGTTCTTCAACTTCATCTAATTTTTTCTTTGTTGGGCTTGGTACTGGGTCTGCTACTATAGATCCACTTATTGTAGTTTCTATAAATCTAGGTACTGATAAAGTATCAATTACAGTTGACCATTTTTGAACATCAACACTGTGATTAACACCAAGTAATTCAATATCAACACTATCTTTAGCATAAGATGGTGGAAGTACATCATCTGTTATTCTAAACTTTTCAAATAATTTCATTCCTGATAGTCCTTCCATTTCTAAATTCAAATTAAAAGGTAAAAAGAAAGGGGGAGGAACTAAGTCTTTTTGAGTTAATATTCCATGTACTAATTGAATGTAACTTGTATAATTTTCTGTAAGATCACTTATAACTTGTGGTGTAAAATTATAATATATATCATTACTACTACCTGCACCATATTGTCCTTCTTTAAAATACATACTTCCTATTGGAGAAACTTTATTTCCACTAGCTGGGTAGTATAATTTTTCTTCTTTTAATGTAACTGCTTCTTTGATTGCATTTGATCCAGTAGTCTGAGTGTTTGTATTAAGTGTGCTTTCATCTAATTTATCAGGAATAATTCTATCTACTAATCCTTTATTATAATTTGAAAAAGATAAAGAATTACCCATAAGATTATTTCCTGATGACTGGGCCCCAATTACTACTTGGGTAGCAAAATCTTCTGGTATTTCAGAATCTAACCCAACGTTAGTAATAAAAGAACCTTCATCTTTTTTTACTCCAAAAATATTAAATTTTGAAAATGAAGTTATATTTTCTTTAACTAATCCTGGTTTTGGAGCTAAATCATATATTTTTATAACACCTTCATATTCATCATAAGAAACAAAAAAATCATTAAGAGAACCCATAGACTCATTTATTCCTTTTAATATGTTTTTTACATAAGGTAAAACAGGTCTAGCTCCATCACTATTTTTAGGTACTTTAGAAATAGCTTCTGATGCAAATCTTAAGTTTATTAAAACATTACCTAATCTTCCTACAAAAGGATTATTTTCTACAATAAAATTCTGAGTTGTTGTTAAGTAATTATTTAGTGGGGAATCTATAGGTAAATCAGAAGTATCAAAATTAAGCACATCTTTAAAACCCATTACATTATGTGCTACTAAACATTTGTTTGGATCAGTAGAAATATGAGGAGGTATAATTAACATATAATTTTCATCATTTCTTAAATTAAAATAACTAAAATCAAATTTTATTAATGGAGTTCCTCCTTCACCTTTTTTAGAAAATAAATTACAATTATCCTCAATAACTTTTAATAAAACGCCAAATTTTATATATACACTTTTGCTAGCTTGAATAGTAGTAGAACCATCTACCTGTGCATTTCTTTTTCCAACAAAAGTATTATCTAAAATAAAAGCACCATCTTTAATCCCAAATGCATCTTTAAATGCTCCTCCTTCTGTTACACTTTCATTTTGTAAAAGTTGAGATAATTCATAAAATTTTTTATTTAATTTAGTATCATCTTTATTTGATAATATAGGATCACTATTATCATTTTCAATTGCTTGTGACTTTTGTCTTTCATTTAACGCTTCATGTTCTGTTTTTAAAAAATTTCTAATTTCAGAAATCGGTGATGCTGATGTAAGCCCACTATTCCAATTTTCTAATTTTCTTGTAAAACTTCTTTTTTGAAATCTGCTTAAATCATTTATTGTATCATTTTTTATTGCCCTTGAAATAATATACCCAAAAAATTTAACAACAAATACATCATAAGGAGTTAATTTTGTTGTAACTGCATTTTTTCCTTTATTATCTTTAATAGGATCAGTTACATTTAATTTTAGTGAATTTAAAACATCACCCATACCAACTAAAGTAATTTCACAATTATAAGAACCATCTGTACTAAAAGACCATTTAAAATTAGTTATTTTACCATAACAAGCTTCATAATTACCAAAATATTTTGCCCTTTCTTCTGCTATAAGTTGAAACATTTGATACTGATTTTTATCTCCCTCAAAACTACCAGGTTTTAAAAGAAAACTTAGAGGGGAAGATTTAAAACTATCTTGCTCTTCTAAATCTCCAGTATTGTTAAGAAATACAGACCAACCAAATTCTAATAAAAGAGAATATCCTGGTCTTAAGTATAATGCATCTAATAATGCAAATTGGGTTTTACTATAACATTTTACACTAATTACTGCCTTACTTAAAGCACCATTATTATAATATGTAGTTTGAGCTTTTTCAATACCAGGCATAGGAACAAAACCTCTTTCGCTTACACCCCCCCAACCATAAGCTCCATTAAATAAATCATTATTATAATTTAATCCTTTTTGTAATTTAATTTTATCTTCATTTAAAGTAATAGTTCCACCTTGAAGAATAAATTTTTTAGCTAACTCATCTTTTGTTATTATACTTTTATCAATACCTAAATCAATTAATCTACTTAAAACACTACCATCACCTTCCTCTCCTGTTAAATCAACAGAACTTGCTAATCTTAACCAAGGAGTTTTAGTTGTATAATATTTTAAATTTTCAGTACTAATATTACTTCTTTGTCCTAAAGATTTTTGTCTTATTTCTATTTGTTTTTTTACAAAATCTTCAAAAGGACTTCCTATTATATTCCCCATAACCTTACCTATTTAATTCATTATAACTATCTATTATAGAAGAAATATCTTGTGGTATTCTAATTTGTGAACCAACTGGAATAAATAAAGAATCAAAAGGAATAATATTTGGATTTGCAATCGCTATAATCCAATATAATGTTACATCACCATAAAATTGATATGCTAAAGTTTCTAATCTATCACCAAATTCTGATATAGCGTATATATCGTCTTCACTTAAAGGTACTAATGGGTATCTTGAAGTGTTATAATACCTTAATCCCCTATTTCTAAGATTATTATTTATAGTTCTAAATGTTTTATTTTCTGAATATCTATTCATCTTCACTATTTTTATTTGGTTGGAAATATTGACCTACACCATAATCTCCAGCATAACCACTACTATAACCAGTATTTAAACTAATAAATCTTTGTTGTCCCATTCTTTTTAATTCTCCATCTTCATAACCTAATGTTTGTCGTGAAGGTAAGAAATCTTCTATTGGAGTAAACGCTAAGCTAACCTCTATTCTATGAGGTAATTCTTTAACTGATTTATCTGACTTACCATTTTCATCAATTGCTATTTCCCATGTAGTATCATCTGGTATAGTATACGTTAATGAAGTTAATACTCCAGGTACTTCATATAAATAACCTCCTACTGTCATTCTTACCATATTTCCTCTCATAAACCCTGCTGATGTATAATCTGGAGCTAATGATGAAGCTAAAAAATTTAATTTAGTAAACATAGGTATTAATTCTGCTTTTGAAGTAGCCATTACAGTAAAACCCATTTGTATGTCTCTAGTAAATCCACTATAGCTTTTAAATTTATTACCTCTACCTACATATTGAACATCACTCCAAGCAGCTGCAAAATTATCTGTAAAACCATTTATATATGCTCTAAAATGTACATAATCTGCTTTATTTCCTGTACTAACACCATTTTTAACAACTGCTATTCTAAATTTTACTAAATCATTTATTGGTAAAGTATGATCTCCCCCAGGACCAGATTCATAAATTTTTAATGCTGTTAATTTATCTAAAGCCTTCATTTCAAATGCATCAATTCCATAATTAAATACATTTCGTGTTTCTGTACTTCCACTAACAGCATAAGTAACATGTCTTCCTGGATCTCCTAATCCTACTCTTAATGCTTTATTTGCCCTTTGATAATCTGGTGCCTTATGAATTATTTTTGATTGTTCAAATGTTCCTTCAAGTGCTTGTTCAATTACAAAATTACTAAAACTTCTAGGGTATGCTCCTCCTTGTTTAAAATATTTATTATTTTTTTGATAATTAGCTAACTCTCCACCTACTAATAGAGGAGTAACACCTCCAGAAGATTTATCTGCTCCATTATAAAGACCATCATCTAATACTAAGTTTTTAAAATTTCTTATAGCATTATAGGTAGGTTGTTCCCTAAATATATAAGTTTTACCTATACCTAATATTGAACCAGGTCCTCCTGAGTATTCCATTAATACAGGATTATCACGAAATCTAGTATTATATTTAAAACCTCCACCTAAATCAGTTGTTGTAAAAGTATTATTAAAACTATCCTCTTCACTAATTTCATCAACATTATTACCTACATAATCAGAAATAGCAACTAATCTATTTATAGTTTTATCTTGACTGTTTTGTACTACTACAGAATAAGGATTTAATGCTCCTGCTCCACCTTGTGCATTTCTATTTGCACCCGCAGGACCACCTAATGAACCTACTGGATTTAAACCATTTTTATTTAAATGTATACCTGCCCATCCTAAACCTGCATCAAGTAAAGTACCTATAGGTAAATAAGCACCTTGATTCATAGCTCCACCAAAATAACCTAACCCATAAGAAGCTTGAGTTTTTACACTTGCTTTTGATAGTAAATTTTGTTTTAAAGTAAAAAATAAACCTCTAGGAGATTTAATATCTACAAACATTTGAGCTAATCTACTTATATCTTGAATAGCTTTAACTGGTGCTAAAAACCCATCTCTTAGTATAAAATCAGGACCTGATTGAAGAGGCATACCATCTCTTAAATATCCTGTTCCCTCTGGAATGTCTTTTACTATGTAAGGTTGATTACTTGTACCTGAAGCAGGTCTATCTCCCCCAAACTGTAAACTTTTTAAGTTTGTTTTAAGATTAATTAGACGACCCCTAGTATCAGGTGTAAGTGTATTAGACATAGTTTAGTTATTTTATACTCCTCCTACAGATCCAACAGGTAGATTATTTTCATACCTATTTGATGGTTCTTGTTGTGCTTGAGATGCTTCACCTAATTCAGAAGTTGATGGTGTAGAATAAGCCATAGCAGATGCACCAAAATTAGTATAAGCTGGAGGGTTAGTTCCTGGAGTACCAATATTAGAGTACTGATTGTGAAGTAAAGAATTACCCACAACACTTATACTATCTGGAATTGAAATGTTTGTATTTGGAGAAACAGGAACAGCTAAAGCTGATCCATTATCTTCAAATGATTTTTTAATATCTGTCATTTTTTTATGTTTTTATTAATTAATTGTTTGTTATAAATATTACCCCATTCTAGAGTTTGCAATTGCTAAAGATTTTCCTACTTTATTTCCATCCATATACACATCACCTCCATTTTCTACTGCTATTAATAATTTAGTTAATAGATTTTCTACATTAGAATTATTACCTCCTCCTAAATTAGTTCCTCCCACTAATAAATCACCTTTACCATATTTAATTGGTTTTTGACCTGGTCTTAAAATAAAATCTTCAACATTATCAACATTTGATGGAGTATATGTAATTCCTCCTTTATTATCCATTGGAGAAGAAGCTCTTCTTCTATCGTTTTCATAAGTTTGTTCAACACTTATTCCTTCTAACTCAGCTCTTTCTACTCTTTCCTTAGCCTCTCTTTCTCTTTTTCTTTCATCCATTTTATCTTTAGCTTCACTACTCATAAAGAATCTTAATGGACCATTAATAAAACTCTCTAAACCTGCAGCTAAATCATCTAATAATCCTCCATCAACAAAACCAGCAAATATATCTTTTGCTCTTGCCATAGCTTCATTAAATTTCTCTGTTGCTGACTGTTCTGATTTTCTTAAATATATTTGGTCACCTAACATATCTCTTAATTCTTTTTCACTTTTACCTGCTGCCTCAGCTGCTACTCTGATTTCTTGTAATGAAGCTTTTTCTATATCAAAACCCTTACCAAGAACTAAGTTACCTTCAGTTCTAAGTCTATTTAAAACTTCAGCATTTTTCTTTGCTAAAGCATCATTTTTAGCCTTTTTATCGTACATATCAGCTAACTCATTAACCTCCATCCCAACAGCTTTAGCTAAAGCTTGTCTTTGGATAATATTCATTGATAAAAATTCTTCTTGGGTTCCTGCTTGTTTTGAAATTTCTTCCATTAATTTTTCAGTTTGACCCATTAAAGCAAATTCTCTTGCTTTTTCTAAATTTAACTGTTTACCTGTAAGTAATTCAGCAGCCATTTCATTTTCTATAGAAGATTGGAAATTTAATAAATTACTAGATACTCCTTCCATTTGAGCTAATTCAAAACCTAATCTTTTTGCATTAAATATACCCTCAGCAATTGCAAATGAACTACCTCTAAAGTTAGCCCTTAAATTTCCTGATACCTTTGTTGCTTCCTCTAAGTTACCTGTTACATCAGCTGTTAATCCTTCTTGTGAACTTAAAAATCCTACTTGACCAAAATATTCTTTAGTCATTTCTTTAAGAGGTTTACCTACTTTAACTGACTCTAAAAATAATCTTGCTGATGCTTCAGCACTTAAACCAAATTTTTCTGACATCATTGTAGCTTCTGCTACATTTTGTCCCATTTCATCTCCAAAATCTTTCATTAAGTTTACTTGAAAACCTAATTTTTGATTAATAGCAGACATAGTTTTTAACAATGCTTCTTGAGTTATAGCAACACCACCTGCTGCTTTAGACATACCATTAAAATCTTCAACTATATCATGAGTAGCAATTTTAAGTTCTTTAGCTGATTCTCTACTAATTAATAAATCATTTGAAAATTTAGCTGTTTGTTTTGATGCCGCAGTCATTAAACTAACTACAAACTTAATAGCAGATACAACAGTTTGTATAATTGCTAAAGGAACAAATGCTTTTGATATAACACCTTTTAATCCCTTAAATCCTGCTTTTAATCCAGCTATACCACTTGAAGCTGATTTATTAGCTTGTAATGTAGATGTTAATTTTTCTTTAGCTGCATTTTTTGTAAGACCATCAGTAATATTATCAAGTCCCATTTGTTTTAACTTTTCTTTAGTTAAAGTTCGACCATCTAATTTCTGTATGTCTCCTATATCTCCTACTTTATCAGCTATTTGATCTTGTAATGCACCAACTTTTGCATTGTTTATTAAAGTTTCTCTTGAAGCTTTAGCTGCATCCTGAAAAGGTCCTGAAAGTGCTCTTAAACCTGGTATATCACTTACAAACTCAGAAAAGCCAGTAAACCACATTGTATTCCTATCTAATTGTGAAGATGAAGATGCTAATTTCCCAAACTCATTTGCTAATTCCTGAGCACTGTCTTTTGCAGATCCTAATCGTCTAGCTTGGTCTAAAAGTGCTTTAGCATTTTTTTCATTAGCTCCTATTGCCCTATTAGTTAAATTATTAATTTCAAGATTAAGAGTTCTTACTATACTTAACTGTTGAGCCTCTTTTTTAATTGCTTCTGTAGTTGCTTTGGCTGATTCTGCTGCTTTATCTTGTAATTCAGCAAATGATTTTGCTTCTGATGCTACTTTATTAACCTCAGTGTTAAGATTTACAAAGGATTGTCCAAGTTTTTTTAATTCAGCATTTCCTGCTGTTATTGCAGATTTAACATCTCCAATTGCACTTCGAATCTCAAGTACTCTTTTTAAATCATCTTTACCTAATCCTTCTAAACCCATGTAATAGTATTTTATTATAAATATTGAAAACTATTATTTCTTCGATTTTTTAGTTACATAACTTGGAGGAGATATTGTTCTTTTACTTGGAATTTTAGATTTATCAGGGTTAGCAATATCAATTTCACCTTTAGCTTTAGGATTTTGTGCTTTTTCTTTAGCATCAAAAAACTCTTTCATTTTATTAAAAGTTAATTTACGTAACCAAAGAGGCATATTATACACAGTATGAAAATCATAACCCCCACCACCATGAAAAACTATTTCGTGTATTTCGTGAAATACCCTTACCCGATACTTAGAAAACTCATTTAAAGATCGGGCCAGAAAAAATTTACTGTAATAGGAATTGAAATTTCTAATCCCTCATCTGTTGTATAACTTAAATCAATATCAGGACCAATATCTTTAATATGATTTCTTAATGCTCTAGAATCACGAGCTAATAAAAAATTATCAACATATTTACGAATTCCACTTTTACTATTATCTCCATCTACTGACACTATTTGATGTTTTAATTTTGTAGTTACCTCAGGTGCTGCTGCTTTTGATAACTTTGAAAATGATAATACTTCTTGAGTAATAGTATCAATGTCTTTTTCAGTTAAATGTTTATATTCTACTATAGTTCCATTTGAAGGCATTTCAAAAGTACCATAACCATCATCTGATAGAGCTTCAGTGTCAAAAGGTTTATTTTCAATTGTTGATAAATCAATTGTGTATTCTTTTCCTGCATACTCAAATTTATATTCCGAACCATACCCTAATATTCTGGCTGCTACAAAAATAGCATTTTTATCTCCTGTATGTATATCTTTTATATCAAATTTATTCATAGTAAGAGCTTCTAATAATTTATCTAATACTAATCCTTTTTCTATATAATTTTGATTAGTTAAAATATCTTCTTCTTTAGCAGTCATATATTTCATTTCTACTTTTCCAGAGGATAATATGTGATCTTTAGGATAAATTTTACCTTTTGAAGGTAATTCAACTAATTCTGTTGGGAATTTAAATTTTTCTTCACTCATAATTTTTATTTTTTAATAACTTAGTTTTGTTATACATATATAACATACAAAAAAGCTTGACAAATGCCAAGCTTAAATGTAAATTATTTATTTTTTCTTTTAGAAATTTAACACGCAATAATCCATTCCTAGTGTTAATGAAATATTCATTGCAGTAGTATCATCATCCCAATTCATGTCACCAAATGAAGCATCTTTAATAAATGCACCTTTAATAATCCATTCAGAAACTACATCTCCTACAGGTCCTAATACATCAATTGTTAAATCTTTTTTATAAAAATCAGAATAACCATCTCTACCAGTAACTGATTCATGGTGTAATCTTGTCCACTCCATTACAGCTTGTGCTCCTGAAGGGGTAATAGGATCAAATAATTCCATTGTTAAATCATTCCATCTTAATTTACCTTTTACTTTTCTATAAGTGTTTATATGATTTAATACTATTTCATCCTGCGCGAACCCCATACCGGTAACTCCTTTAATTATATACGATGGTATACCATCTACATACAATATAAATCTATTAGCTACTTTTGGTTCAAAAGCTGTGAAAAATATTTCATTGGGATCTAATACTGCCATTTTTGTTTTATTTTATTTTGTTATAAATATTATCGTTTTTCATTTTTATGCTGGGAAAGTAGCTCCAGTTGGTAAAATGTTGAAATCTAGGTAAATAAATTCTGCTGTTTTAGTTGGTTGTAAATAAACAGCACCAATTAACTCATTTCTATCAATTACATCTGGTGTGTTATTTGAATTGTCCATTACTACTTTAAAAGCATATAAACCTTGTCTTTGTTGTACTGATTCTAAGTAAGGATTAACTTGACTTAAGAATGTATTTCTAGTTGCTGCTGTATTTTGTTCAAATACTAATGTGTCAGCGATTTGAGAAATATAATTTTTAAGTGTAATTAATAATCTTCTTACATTTACTCTATCTAAAGCTGAAGCTTTTGTTTGAAGTGTTTTTTGTCCAAATACTACAATTCCAGTTCCTGGGAATGTTGCAATTGGGTTAACTTTTGCTTGATATAAAGTATCTCTATTAGCATTAGTTAATTTTCTTTCTGCTTGTCTTACAGCTCCTAATCCTCCTCTATTAATACCTGCTGGTGCAAACCAAGGTTCTCCTGCTCTATCATTATATGCATAAACTCCTGGAATCATTGTAGAAGCACATACCCAAACTAATTGTCTTGAATCTGGATCTGAAACCATTAACCAAGGCCAATATGTAGCTACATACGATGAATCAACAGACGCTGCTGTTGAACCAACCTGTGTAATTGATGAATTATAATTAGATAAATCACCTACAAATATTGCATCACCTCTAGTTTCACAATTAGATTGAATTGATGTCCAACCTGCTCCTGTTGAAGCATTATCTAATATTAATCCTGGTGCAGTAATTACATTATATCTAAATTCATCTCTATTTGCTAATAAATTAATTGCATCTGTATAATCTGAACCATCTAAACCTTGTTGGTTTGTATTATTTATAGCATCATAATAGTTTTGAGGTTTTTGTGGTGTATCACCTGCATTTATAAATCCAACACCTCCAGTTGCACTACCAAATGATCCTGATCCTGCTGCTGGTATTGATGCTGTAAATTCATTTCTTGCATTACCATCATTATCTAAATAGTTTGGAGTTTGTAGTCCAACTTCTTTTACTCTAACGAATCTTGAAGCATTAGGGAATGAACCTGTTGTTTGTAAATATGGATCAGATGTTCCTGCTCCTCTTAATACTTGTGTTTGATCACCAATTACTCTAGCTATATAATTTGTAGCTAATGGGTCTAATGATACATTTGGATAAGTTTCAATTACTTGTTTTGAAGAATTAGTATCATTACCTTGTCTAATTAATACACTAAACGTTCCTGAAGATGTATTTGGAGTTGTTATTTCCCATCTATAATTATCTGCTGAACCTGATCCTAAAGTTCCATTAGTTCCAGAAGGTGCTGAAGCATCTCCTAAACCACTATTATAAATAGCACCATCTCCAATTGTTTCTAAAATAAATGGAGAGGTTCTATCAGCAGCAGCAGCATTTCTATCTGATCCTGTTATTATATAAGATGAAGTTGCAGGTGAAACTGATGCTGAAGTAACTCTAGTTACTAACAACGTACTTCCTCCATTTTGAAAATAGTTATATGCCGATATTGATGTAAAATAAGTGTATTCATTTGATCCACTCAAAAATGTACTACCAAAACTAGCTAAATACTCTGAATAACTTGTTATTAATTTTGGTATTTCATTTTGACCCTTTACTGTAGGACCAATAATTGCAGCTCCTGCTTGAACAGGACCTGCTGTAATTTGTGACTGGTCGTTTTCTCTTGCTAAAACACCCGGTGATATTAATACTTCTGCCATTTTAATTTTGTTTTATTTTATTATAAATATTATGTTTTTTTTTAAAAACTATTCTATTGGGGTAAATTTTCCAGATTCTAAAGAAATGTTTCCTTTACCATATTTATCTTCTAATTCCTTTGCTATATTAATTTCTTCTTGTTGGATTTTTGTTAATTCTCCTTCTAATTCTTGTTTTCTTTTTTTAAGATTTATTATTCCTACTTCAACTTCTCCTACTTGTGTTATTAAAATTTGGAAATCTTCTTTTATTTTTTTAATATTTTCAATTTCTTTTTTTGATAAAACTTTTTCTTTTGACATTACTTTTATTTTTAATTAATATTTTATTTTTGTTACTGGTTATACATATTAATATTTTATTTAAAAATCGATAAATACTATAATTATTCTGGTGTTGGGGTTGGTGGTACTCTATTTGTATTTATTCTATTATTAGGCACTTGTGTTGATGGAGGATCAGTAAATTCGGTAAAATCTCCATGTTCAATGCTTGTTCTATTTTGAGAAGTTGGAGTTGCTTCGTTAACATCAGCTACAACTTCAGGATTAAATGTTAATCTAACTTTACTATGATACTTTTTAATAGAAGCTAAATCTTTTTGTAAAATATTTGGTACTATATACCCATACATTTTTATACTAAAAGTACTTTTTACTACTCTATCTTGTCCTTTATTTAATTCTACATTAGTTGCAACTGAATCTATTCTAGCTCTAAATTGAAATCTTTCAGGATTACCCCAATATGAATCCGATGCATAATTAATAGCTTCTATTATACCATTCATTTGTTCTACATAATAAGTTGATATTATACAATCATAATTTAAAGTTATATAATCAGGAACAACTACAGCATACATATCCTTAGTTGGTTTTCTATTATTTAATATGTTAAATTTATCATAAACATTTTTGTTACTATATGATTTTTCATAAATTCTATAATTATTAGGAAAATTTGCATCTAATTTATTAGTTATAGATCTATTTTTTTCAATATTAGTTCTTTTAAAAGTAATTAAAGGCATCATTATTCTACCTTTTCTATCCCTAAAATACCCATCTTTTTGAATTTGATTCCATCTTTCAGAATTAGCATATATTACAGGAACTTCAATTCTTGTACCATTTTGTACTACTGAAGGTTTAATTACATTATTAAAATAATAAAGTATAGTTGAGTCAATATCTTCTAAACCAACTGTAAAAGGTTTTACTGTGTCTCCTTTAAAAGATACTTGATTACTTCTATTAGTAATTTGGTAAGCAGAATCGTTTGGGTTACCAGCTTCTTTAGAATAAGGAGTATGCATCCCTTTACTTATCTGCTTTTGCGATTTTGGAACTACTTTTCTACCTCTTTCTGACATCTTTTATACTTGTTATTAATCTTTCTTGTGAAATACCTACTTTATCTGCAGGTACATAAATTGTTTCTGCTATTATTGACACTTCATATCCAAAATTCTGTAGATCATAATTTCCTAATGGATTAATACCTCTATCATCTTTATTAGGATATTGTGGGTCTTTTCCTACAAATTGTTGGTTTATAATTATATCACCAACTTCATAATATCCATTTTCATACCATATAATATCACCAACTTGAGGAACTACTTCAGCATCTACTAAATCATCTCTTAAAAATTTAAATGTAATACCCCATTCAAAATTTATACCAATATCTGAGTCGGGATAATTTTGATCTTGTCTATCAATTAATACATTAAATAATACTGGTGCTTCATAGTATTTTTCTTCAGCAGCTTCTCCATAAATATTAACATTAGTTTCTTCTAATTTAAATTTATAAACAGCACATTCTTGAACTATAATATCACCCATTAGTTCTCGGTTTATGCCTCTAAACATACTTATGTCTCTTGCTCCTCCAAATAATGCCATATTATCCTATATAAATTGGGTAAGGTACTGCTGATAGTTCAACTAAAGTTGCATTTGTTTCATCAGCTCTTCTTTCCATTAGTGCTTTTTTAGATGTTTCATCAAAATATTCTCTTAATCTTGCAATTTGTGCTTCTTTTTCAGATGTTGCTGCTGATAGTAAATCTGCTTGATTTAGTTGTGTTTCAGCTCCTGGTATAGGTACTTGTGTATATTTACCTCTAATATATCCTAACATTTCTTTACATAAAGATAAAGTATAATCAAATATCCAACTTCTACCAATAGAATTTATTTCATTATAATTAGGGTTTCTAAAGTTTACATTTGAAACATTAGTTACAACAAATGATCCTGATGGTGTCTTTGAAATAGGTGAATTTCTTTCAGACATTTTAATATATTGAATTTGTAATTTACCTGAATTTCTTGGGATAGGGAATATTCTTAAATTATTATTAATTAATTCAAATGAGTATTGAGATTTTCTAATTTGATCGTTTAATTCTATAGCTTGTATTTTTTGTAAGTCAAAACTAATAGGCATTAACATAAAATTAATTGCTGGTGAGTAATTTCCCCACCCAAATGTATCCATCATATTCATCATACCAGTTCCAGTACCAGCATAAGGGTCAAAGAATTTTACAATGGCAGGAGGTGGCTCATAAAATACTCTTTTAACTTCAATTGAATCTCCTTCTATTAATGATGCTGATGATGAAGCCCAAGATTTTAAATCATAATCTTGCTGGTTAGCAACTAAAGTTATTGATCCTGAGTACCATGTTGTATTTCCTCCTGTTCCTGCTTCTTCTCCATATTGTTCAGTATATCTTACAACACTAGCAAAATTAGGTGTAATTAATTCATGATTTAAATTTGATGAAGTTAATGAACCTTCAATTGATAAATAATTATCTCTTACTTTAAAGGCATACAATTCATTACCATAAGTAGTTACTGCTTCTTCAAATGCAGTATAAAAATTTAAATCTTGTAATTCAACATCCATTATAGGATAACCTAATCTTCTTGCACAATATGTTACTACTCTATCAGCATCAGTTTGAAAATCAACTTGTTGATCATAAAATCCAAAAGGTGTGTCTCCAGGAAAAAAGGATGATGAGCCAGGATAAATAGGAATTACAGCCATAATTTATATTTTGTTATAAATATAGAAAAAAATCGTTTAATCGACAGTGATTTTAATACAATAATAATCTTTTCTAGTAAAATATTTATGTTTCATTTTTTTAACTGGAGGGTTAACATTTATTTTAGTAAGAGTTAGGTTATCATTTTTAAAATTGTGCTCTGTTATATGTTTAAAATCTGGATTGTAGTATGTTATTATTCCTTTAGGTTTTAAGTAATTTTTAGCTATAGGTATAAAACTATAATAGTTTTTATCTTCCCACGTATCATGCATTATTCCATCATATTTTTTATTTTTAGGAATACTATTAAACCAATCACCTTTTATAGGTATTACATTAGGTTTATCTTTAGCCCATTTTAATAATCGCTCAAAAACTTGATCATGTATTTCAATTATAGTATGAGTATTAATATTAGCTTGTTGTATAAAATTAGAACATATACCCATTCCAAATCCTATTTCTAATATATCACCTTTATTTTCTGTTACAATTTTAGCATGTTCTTTCATAATAGGAACCTCCCAATCCATCATTACTTCTTGATTTTTTTCATCTAAAATTTTATCCTTTAAAAAAGTATACATTAACAACTAGCGTAATTTGATACTCTTCCTTCACCACTAATTTGTAAAGAGAAAAAACTTCTACCAGAACCTAGTTTATAAAAGCTATTAGCCCCACCAAAAGGTTGCTCAAAAGTATCAGTTCGAAATAATACCATTCCGCTAACTGCAGTTGAAGAAGGAGAATATAACGTTATTGAATGGGCTGTAGTTATTTCTGCACAAGCATCTGCAGCACTACTAATTCCTTCTAAATCTTCATTATATGCATAAATTGTATAAGTGGTTGGACTTGGTAATGTATTAGCAATTTCATTAGTCATTATCATGTTTGCTTCATCTTTATCACTTGCATCTGTATCTTGATAACCTTGAACTGGTACATTACATACAAAAAAATCACCAGCATTTGCTGATGTTCCCGTTCCTGAGCCATTTCCAAAATAAGCTGAAGATAAAAATGGTGCTGTTGTATTATTACCACTAAAAGGCTGAGAATCTTGATAAACACCACTTGAATTAAATCTCATTATTACATCACCATAACTAGGATAGGCTTGAGCAGATCCAGACCAACCTGGTTTTACAAAAGCATTCCAAGCTGCACCTCCCCCTGATACACAAATCCTACCCATAGCTGTGTATGCAGTAAATGATGTCATTTCTGTTCCATTACCATCACCTTGTGATTCTGCTGCCATTAAAGTTGCTGGTCCTCCTTCACCCATAGTTACACTTCCATTATACACAACAGATGCCGCTCCACTAAAATAATTTCCTCCTGTTATTGTGGCAACACCATCAGAAGTAAAAGTATTTCCATTACCGTCTCCTAAAGTGCCTATGATTGTTACATTTTGATTTTCAACATCTCTACCACTAATAGTATCACCACCACCTACGTCTGTTCTAGCACATACAGCATTATTTACTGAAAAAGTATGGCCATTTGAAGAATACCAACCATATAAATTTTGATATGTCATAGGATACATCATAACAATGTCAGACGATGGATAATCTCCACGAACACAGGTAGTTAAACCACTTGTTAAAATATAATAATTTCCTTGAGTAGCTGTTGGTCCATATGAAGCATAAGATCCCCCAGTTATAGTTCCTGATGCTACTGAAGTCATAGAGGTAACATTTGCATCAGATGTAGATGTGTATAATATAACATATGAAGTACTATTAGAAGGATCTAAATTAAAAATGTGAAAAGTTATAGTTCGTCTGTCTATTCTTGTAGCAAACACATAACCCATATAACCCCCATATGCTCCTTGAGTACCTGGGTTTGTATTATGGTAAAAAACAAAAGGTTTATCACTAGATATTCTATCTCCTACTACTAATGAATTTAATGATAAAGTACCTCGTGCTGAAGTAATTGTTCCTGCTGATGAACCATTTTTATAAATTGTAGTAGTACCGGATTGAAAACTTCTAGCTACATAATTTCCATTGTAACTACAAAAATGTGTATTACTATTAGCATCAACTCCTAAAACATTTTTAAGAGTTCTAGAATGACCTGTAGCTAAATTATTTGCAGAATAAGAATTATCTAAACCCCAAAAATCATTTAAATCATAATTTCCAGTTACAGCAATACCTGGAAGAGCAGCTCCTGCTCCTATTATATTACAAACTTCTTCTAAATTAAAACTATCTTCAGGAACATTTCCTGAACCTGTTGTTAATATATGAGCAGACACTGAAGCTGAATATAATGAAGTTGAAGACATACTTATTTTTTCTTTAATTCATCAACTTCGGCTTTTAGTTCTTTAACAGCTTCAATTAATACAGCTACTAATTTATCGTATTTAACCGCCTTATAACCATTAGCTCTAGTTGTAACTAATTCTGGAAATACTGATTCTATTTCTTGTGCTATAACACCTATATCTGATCCTTCATTAGCATGTATAGCTTTTGTTTTATTAGCTTCAAATTCTAACCAATCAAATTTAATACCATTCATCATTATTACTTTATCTAAGGCATTTGGTATATTTATAATATTTGTTTTTAATCTTCTATCTGATGTCGCAAATGCTATAACATCATTTTCAGCTTGAATCAAACCATCAGTTGTTGATGAAGTTCCTAATGCTAATCCTACATTTAATTGTTCAACATTTAATAATCCAGAAGTATCTTGAAATTTCATATCATTTGATCCTCCTGCTGTACCTCCATCATTGTATAAAACTTGAGTATTTGAACCCCCTACTGGACCTGTTGTACCTGTTATACCTTGGATACCTTGTGAACCTGTACTACCTGTACCTGTTGTACCTTGAACACCTTGTGTACCTGTAGTTCCTTGTGAACCTGTAGAACCTCCTCCACCTGTAGCACCTTGAGTACCTGTTGTACCTTGTGAACCTGTTCCTCCTGCTCCTCCTGTTGTACCTTGGATACCTTGTGAACCTGTTCCTCCTGCTCCTCCTGTTGTACCTTGGATACCTTGTGAACCTGTACTACCTGTACCTGTTGTACCTTGAACACCTTGTGAACCTACTCCTCCATCATCACCTACAGTACCTTGAGTACCTTGAGTACCTGTAGTTCCTTGTGTTCCTTGTGTTCCTGTACCACCTGTTGATCCATTATTACCAGCTACACCCTGTTTACCTTGTTTACCTTGAACACCTTGTTTACCTTGTTTACCTTGAACACCTTGTCTACCTTGAACACCTTGTACACCTACAGGAATAAACATTATAACTACTGCTTTTCCATCAGCTGGTAAGGCACCATCAGCTCCATCTACTGTATAAGCAACTTGGTTACTTGCAGTTGATCCTATTTCCTGAATATTAAATCTACAATATATAGTCATATCAGTTGCACCCGTAATTATTAAAGACCCATGATTGTTAGTTTGACCATAATCATCAAAAGTTTCTAAATAATCACCTACATTATTACCATTAGCATCTACGTCATTTATGTATACTACTGAAACACTACCTAATGATGCTTCATTAAAGGCAATTCCACCTGATATTGCACTACTTTGAGCTCCACCTTTAAATGAAAATTCAATTCCTCCTTTATCACCTGTTGTACCTGTTACACCTTGAATACCTTGAGTACCTGTAGTTCCTTGTGCACCTGTTCCTCCATTATTTCCATTTGTACCTTGAATACCTTGAGTACCTGTAGTTCCTTGTGCACCTGTTCCTCCTGTTCCCCCAGGATCACCTGTTATTCCTTGAATACCTTGTGTACCTGTAGTTCCTTGTACACCTGTACCTGTTACACCTTGAATACCTTGTGAACCTGTAGATCCATTTGAACCTGCTGCACCTTGTTTACCTTGAATACCTTGAGTACCTGTAGTTCCTTGTGCACCTGTACCTCCATCTCCACCTGTTATACCTTGAATACCTTGTGAACCTGTTCCTCCTGTTCCACCTGTTGTACCTGTTGTACCTTGAGTACCAGTTATACCTTGTGTACCTTGAGTACCTGTAGCTCCTTGTTTACCTTGAATACCTTGTGTACCTGTAGTTCCTTGTTTACCCTGTGCACCTTGAATACCTTGAATACCTTGAGTACCTGTTATACCTTGAATACCTTGAGAACCCGTTCCTCCAGTAGTACCTGTTGTTCCTTGTTTACCTTGAACACCTTGTGAACCTGTATTTCCAGTAGTACCTGTAGCACCTTGTGTACCTTGTGAACCTGTTCCTCCTGTTCCACCTGTTGTTCCTTGTTTACCTTGAATACCTTGTGTTCCTTGTTTACCTTGAACACCTTGAGTTCCTGTAGTTCCTTGTCTACCTTGTATACCTTGTGTACCTGTTGTTCCTTGTTTACCTTGGGTACCTTGAGTACCTGTATCTCCTTTATCACCTGTAGTTACAAATGATACTATTACTTCTTCACCATTACTAAATGGAGCTACTGCTGATGACGCTTGTGAAGCAATATTAATTATCCACCATCCTGTTTGATCTTCAAGATCTGATATTGAAAATAGTATAAATTGAGCTGCATCATCTTTGTTAGATATTCTAACATGACCTTTTACAGCAGATGTAACAGCATCTATTGAGGTCATAAATGATGAAATGTCATTTCCATTTTCATCTAAATCATCAATATACATATTACCTGCTGAAGCTTGAGTTGCTGATGATAATCTAACATCTCCTGCTCCTGGATCTGATGAAGCAGTTGATGTATCAAAAGTATAAAAGAAAGTAGCACCACCAAAATTTCCATCTGTTCCTTGTGTACCTAATGTACCTTGTGTTCCTTGAGTTCCTTGTGAACCTGTAGTACCTTGAGTACCTGTTGTACCTTGAGTACCTGTAGTTCCTTGTTTACCTTGTGTACCTTGTGAACCTGTTCCTCCTGTTGTTCCTTGTTTACCTTGAACACCTTGTGAACCTGTATTTCCAGTAGTACCTGTAGTACCTTGTGTACCTTGTGAACCTGTTCCACCAGTATTACCTGTTGTACCTTGTATTCCTTGAATACCTTGTGCACCTGTTGTTCCTTGAATACCTTGTGTACCTGTAGTTCCTTGTGAACCTGTTGTACCTGTTCCTCCTTGTTTACCTTGTACACCTTGTGTACCTGTAGTTCCTTGAACACCTTGTGTACCTGTATTACCTGTTGTACCTGTTGTACCTTGAGTACCTGTAGTTCCTTGTTTACCTTGTGTACCTTGTGAACCTGTTCCTCCTGTTCCACCTGTTGTTCCTTGTTTACCTTGAACACCTTGTACACCTTGTGAACCTGTTCCTCCTGTGTCTCCTGTTATACCTTGTACACCTTGTGAACCTGTTCCTCCTGTAATTCCTTGAATACCTTGAGTACCTGTAGCACCTTGTGTTCCTTGTGAACCTGTTGTACCTGTTCCTCCTTGTTTACCTTGTACACCTTGTGTACCTGTTGTTCCTTGTTTACCTTGAGTACCTTGAGTACCTGTTGTACCTTGAATACCTTGTATACCTTGTGAACCTGTTGTACCTGTTCCTCCTTGTTTACCTTGTACACCTTGTGTACCTGTAGTTCCTTGTTTACCTTGAACACCTTGTACACCTTGAACACCAGTTGGTATAAATTCTAAAACACATATTTCTCCTGCAGATGGTAAAACCCCAGTTATGTAAGATAAATCAACAGTAAACCAACCTGTATTGTTAGTTACACTTCCTTCAACAGTAAATATTGCATAAGTATCATCATCATTAGTGTTAGACTTAATAACTAATGTACCTCTATTACTAGATATACCTAAATCATCCCAAGTTAAAATATAATTTCCAACATTAGCCCCATCATCTGTAGTTTGATTTATGTAAAGTTCGGTAACTGATCCTATTGTACCATTATTTAACCTAAAGTCTCCTGAACCTGGATTTGCTGCTGAAGTATTTGCTTCAAACCCATACAATAGTCCACCTTTATCTCCTTGTGTACCTTGAATACCTTGAGTACCTTGAATACCTTGAATACCTTGTGAACCTGTTCCTCCTGTAGTCCCTTGTTTACCTTGTACACCTTGAGTTCCTGTTGTTCCTTGTTTACCTTGAGTACCTTGAGTACCTGTTGTACCTTGAATACCCTGTATACCTTGTGAACCTGTTGTACCTGTTCCTCCTTGTTTACCTTGTACACCTTGTGTACCTGTTGTTCCTTGTACACCTTGTGTACCTGTAGTTCCTTGTGTTCCTTGTGAACCTGTTGTACCTGTTCCTCCTTGTTTACCTTGAGTACCTTGAGTTCCTGTTGTTCCTTGTTTACCTTGAGTACCTTGAGTACCTGTTCCTCCAGTATCACCTGTTATACCTTGAATACCTTGAGAACCTGTTGTACCTGTTGCCCCTTGTTTACCTTGAACACCCTGAATACCTTGTGTTCCTGTAGTTCCTTGAATACCTTGTGCACCTGTAGCTCCTTGTTTACCTTGTACACCTTGTGTACCTGTAGCTCCTTGTATACCTTGGACTCCTTGTAATGATAAATCAGTTCTGTATTTTAAAGCCCCACCATTATTAACAACAACAATTTTGCTTTCACTAGATCCCTCGGGAATACCAGATCCTGTTATTTGATTTAGAATAGCGTTTGATCCGCTAACTATTACTTTTTTCCAATTTGGCATATTTTTCTTTTATTATGGTTGGCTACTTTATAAGTCCACTTCCCTTGCGGGCCAATAATTTGTTATAAATATCAAAAAAAAATTATTTATTGCCTTTTTGTTTAATTTTCTCTAACTCTCTGTCTCTTTTAGTTGTTGATTTTTGGAGTTCACTTTCAACTTTATTTTGTATATTAACTAAAGCTTTAGCATCTTTACCTTGTATTGTAACACTATCAAGTGCATGACGAATTACCGTCCATTCTTCGGGTATAAACATAATTTATTATTTAGTATTATTATATTGTAATTGTAATTTATATACAATATTATAAACACTTTCTACCATCTCCCCACTAAAATTAGAAGACTTTATTAGTTGTAATAATACTGAAATTTCTTCTTTGGTTAGAAGTAAATTATCTTTTGGATGCTTTGGAGTTTCTACTTTTCCTGCTCTTAATCCCATAACTTTTTTTTTTAAATAATTAAACAACTTAACTCATTTTATGCATAAATATAAATATCACCATCATCTGTGTCAACATGCATGTTACCATATCCAGTAGCTCCACCAAATTTAGGAGCTGCTACAGGTACTGCTGTAGATGTTCTAACTGTTACCATATAATCTAAAGGAACAATTGCTCCTGAACTATTACTTAAACTACTTGTTACACCCCATCTACCTACTCCACCTGCTGCATCATTAAATCCAAAGGCTTCACCAATTTGTGTAGCACCTGATGCTTGTTGAGCAACTATAATACCCCCATCTGTGGATGTTGTTGAACCAGATGCTAATGTAATAAATTTATCAGCAATATCCAAATTATCTGAATGAGTAAATGAAGCTGTTCCAGAAACTCTTAAATCACCTGAAATTACTGCGTTATTAGCAACTGTTAAATTATTTGCAATTGTTACATCATTTGGTAAACCAATTGTAACTGCTCCACCACCACCGACTGTAGTAAATGTGTTTGATGATAATTCAATCTCATTTGCAGTGCCTAAGAATGTAACTGCTGTATCACCTTCAGCAGCTGTGTTAGCTGCAGAACCATAATCTACTGCAATTACAGCACTAGTTGCTGTTAAACCAGTACCTGCAAATAAGGTTGCTACATCTGCAACTGATTCTTTTTTTACTGTGTTGGAATCATTAGCGTCACTAAAAGCAATAGTATCTGCAGATGCAATTGCTCCAGCAGATAAATTGTTAATATTTAATGCAACTGTTGCTGCACCACCTTCTGCTGATCCATTTGTAATTGTAGTACCACCATTTGTTGCATTTGCTAATGATTCTACATAATTTCCTGTTGTATCTGTTCCTAAAGCAACTGAATTTGCTTGAACGGAATTTACTGAAGAAACTCCAGCTGCTGTAATTGAAACATCACCTGTTATGTTTGTGTATAATGATGAAGTTGTATCATTTGCTGATAAAACACCTGATGTTGCAGTTAAACCTGTTCCTGCTATTGCTGTTACTAAATCTGCAATTGATTCTTTTTTCGTTGGATCACCTGCTGTGCCCTCATCTGAGAATGCTATGAAATCAGCTGCTACATCAATTACTGCTGCTGATAGATTATTAATATCTATTGCTAATGTAGGATCTGGACCTGTACCATTTGTTACATCTAAACCACCATTAGTAGCATTAGAAATAGATGTTATATCTCCAGTTGTTGGAGTTGTCCATTCTACTATACCACCAGATGAAACTGATAATACTTGACCTGATGAACCTATTCCTAATTTAGCTAATGTATTTGCTGCTGAAGCATATAAAATATCTCCAGTAGTATAAGTTGTTAAACCTGTACCACCTCTTGTTGTAGCTAATGTACCTGTAGTACCAGTTCCTAATGGTAAACTTGTTGCGTCTGATAAATTAAAAGCAGGAGTTGCATCTGTTCCACCTAATGCTAATGAAACACCACCATATGAAACTGTAGAGTTTGTTAATTGAGAATTTGCAATTGAACCTAAAGTACCTTCTAATTTAATTTCTGGTGTTGTTGAAGATAGGGTTGAAGTTAATGTTAGTCCATTTTTAGTACCGGATGCTGAAACTGCTGTTACTGTACCTGAACCTAATCCTGTTGCAGCAATACTAATTGTTCCACCACCATTAGTTACTGTAATATTTGACCCACCAGTAAGTGTTGCTAATACAGGATCTGCTCCTGTAGAACCAATTACTAATTGACCATCTGTAGCTTGACCTAATGCTGTTACAGCACCTGTACCACTACCTAATAATACTCCTCCATCAGTTAATGTTTTAGCACCCGTACCACCATTTGCTACTGTTAATGCTGTATCTAAACTTAAAGATGCTAGTTCTGCTGCTGAGCCACTAACAATTACCTTTTTCCAATTTGCCATTTTATGTGTGTTTTATTTTGTTATAAATATATTATTTTTTCTTAAAAATTATTCTAACCCCATATAAAAGTTAGATGAAGAATAAACTAATCCTCCTGTTACTGCTGTTGGTAAAGTATCTAATGATCCAAATCTTAATACTCCATCACCATTTATACGTAATTTTTCATTTTGACCATTACCATCGTTTATTTCTATTAAAAATGGAGTTTCATTAGCTGAAGAAGTAATTAAAAGTGTTCCTGATGAAGTAATATTACCCCCAAAATCAAAACTAACACCATTAGCTACTGTAACTGTTGAAGATGAAAATATAACAGAATCTCCTCCTATTATTAAAGGACTATTACCATTTAAATATGAAAATGAACCTGTAGAACCTGATATATGTCCACTTGCACTTATATTTGTAGTTTTTAAAGTTGAAGTAGATGGGTTAAATGAAAGATCAAGAAGTGTTGGATCCTGACCCATTGATGCTGCTGTTCCACTACCACCTCCTTGAGAAATAACAAATGGTAATCTATAATTAGCATCATTATCATCATCTGTAACTACAATTGTAGCACCTCCTACACCAGGAACACCAGTTGCACCTTGTATACCTTGAGCACCTGTAGTACCTTGAACACCAGTATCACCTTTATCACCTGTTACTTGAAATGAACATATTATATCATCTCCATTTCCAAATGGGTTTGATGCTGAAGATGCTTCAGCTGTAATGGTTAATATATACCAAGTGTTTGCATCTTGTCCTGCTACTGTTGTTATTTGATACAACACAAAATCATCAGTATTTCCTTTTTCTGATACTCTAACATGACCCTTTATTGTTGATGTAGCATTAGATATAGTAGTCATAAATGATACTATACTATTACCTGCATCATCTGTTGCATCTATATATAAAGCAGTTGCTGTGTTTTGAGTTGCATTATTTAATTGAACAATACCAGTTCCAGGATCTGCTGGTGGTGCAGGTACTGTTATACTAAAAGTATAATCAAATGAAGCACCTCCAAAATTACCAACTGTACCTTGTGTACCTGTAGCTCCTTGAGTACCTGTAGCTCCTTGAGTACCTGTACCTGTTATACCTTGAATACCTTGTGTACCAAGAATTCCTTGAATTCCTTGTACACCTGTTATTCCTTGGATTCCTTGTGTTCCTACACCAGTAATACCTTGTATACCTTGTAAACCTTGTATTCCTTGTAAACCTTGAGTACCCGTTATACCTTGAATACCTTGAGCACCTGTTCTTCCTGGGGAATTTACTTGTACTACAGAAGTTTTTTCAGAGGTTATTACAACTTGATTAGTGGTAGGATTTATTTTTATTTGATCAGACATATATATATTTAAAATGAACCAATTGTAACTTCATTTGAAAGTTGTATTTTACCCATTAATAATCTTGTAACTGTTGCACAATCACCACTTCCAGATACTATTTCTAAATCATAATATGCTTCATTAAAACTTAATTGTGATGAAGATGCTGCTGATATGTATATTCCGATAGATCCTGATGATAAGGGTTTTGGATAACCTTCAGCTGATACTGATCCACTTAAATTTAATCCAGTCCCACAAGGACCTAAACTACTACTTAAAGTCATATATAATTGACTAGTAGAAATTTGAGCTGCTCTAATAGACATTCTTGCGGTATGTCCTGTTAAATCTATAGGGTTATTAGCACTATCATTATATACTACTTCAAAATCTGTGGTTGCCCCTTGTTCTATAACAAAAGAATATCGACCTGCTGCCATAATTTTTGTTATAAATATTATAAAATAAAGTAAAGTTAATGGTATCCGTTTAGTAATTCTAATAATTCATCTATTGAATCATGTCTATGATTATCTTGTAAAATACATTTATATACATATTTAGAATTTATTAATTTTGCCATATCATGATATGCTGAATAGTTTTTATCTTTTAAATCCATTTGATAAGAATCTCCACAAAATAACATTTTTGAGTCTTTTCCTAATCTTCCAATAGCCATTGCTAGTTGTGATCTAGTTAAATTTTGAAATTCATCTACTATAACAATAGAATTATCAAATGTACGTCCTCTAAAATGAGCTAATGAAACTAATTCAATTGACTCTTCTCTTTCCATTCCATTTAAAATATCAGGTTTATTATATACTTTACGCATATTAGATCTAATAGGAACTAACCAAGGTTCCATTTTTTCTCTTTCTGATCCTGGAAGAAAACCATTGTCTTCAGTTGAAATAGTAGGTCTTGTAATAATAATTTTATTACATTGTCTTTTAAAAAATTGATCTAAAGCTATTTGTACTGCTAATAAGGTTTTTCCACTACCTGCTTTTCCAACTATAAAATTAAAAGGGTGTTTTAATATTTCTGTTTTAGCTTTTTTTTGTTCTTCTGATAATGATAAAGAAAATCTAATTGATCCTTTAGGTGGTGTTTTAGCTATATTTTTTTTAGGCATAATTTATTTTAATTAATTTATCTAACCCTGCATTAACATGCATTGTTTCTTCTAATAAGATATCAAATGTAAATCTTTCATCCAAAGGTAAAACTAAATCAACTTGAGAACCCCATCTAATTAAACTAAATCTTTCATTTTGTGTGCAAAGTTCACCTTGTTTTTTAAAAGGAGCTATTACATTTACATCTTCATCTGCAATTTGTATTATATGGTATGTGTAATCTAATGAAGGTATATAAACTTTATTAGACATTCTTTCATTAAACTTTAAATAATCCATATTATTTGGATTAATTACTTTGTTTAATATATCTTTTTCAACAGCTAACATAGGTTTATTAGTAGATTCAATAGGTTCTAAATTTTTATATTTTAAAATCCCACCGTAAGGAATTCTATTAATATGAACATCATAAAAAGACATAAATATTCCTATTACTAAGGAGGGTTGATTGTAATCTTTATCACCCATTACATCTTGAATTGTATAATCTATACCTTTAATTTCAAGTACTTGTTCACCAGGTAATACCATTTTTTGATATAAAATAGTTCCATCTGCTGGGCTATAAAAATGTTCATTATCTATATAAGTAGGTCTTATTGGGTCTCTAAAGAAAAAAGTATTACTTAATTCTCCAACTGACATTTTAGATAATTCTTTTACTTCTCCATTTAACCAATCTTCTAATTTTTCAGCCATTAAAGAAGAGTTTTAAAATGATCAACTCTATTTAAATGCATTACCATACAACTTAACATAGCTCCAGATTTCATATATTCTGATAGGTTAAATATTACTGGTTCCATTCCTTCATCAGAGCATATTTTTTCTAATGATGATATTTTATGTTTTTCTCCCTCATAGAATTCATTTGATTTTTTTAATTCTGATATGTTAGAAGCACATAATACCATATTTCCTAATCTAACAGAATTAGCCATTCCATACATTGAATCATCAATATCTATGTCTATAATGTTAGTATAACGTGATATTCTATCTAACTCCGTTTTATCATATAGTTCTGTGCAAACCATAGTTGATCGCGTATTCAACGGAAAAATACTACAATCTAAATGATACATATATTCATCAACCATTTTAACTTTAATAATATTCATATCAAAATTTTCTTCCATCCAATGATATGCTTTAATATCTGAACGAATGTCATATCCTCCAATATAAACATTATCTTTTAAATATTTAATATCTGCTTCACCTTCCCATTTATAAGGAGAAATATGGGTATTATAACCCATTTGTTTAAAAAATTTTTCTCCTACATATTCTTCTCCTTGTCTAGGAGGTGATGTATAGTTTGATAATAAAATATGATTTTCATCACAAATGTGAGGTAATTGTAAACCTAAATTTGCTACATATATTAAATCTTGAAAATTACCTTCTGAAGGTAGTATATTTACTAAAGATTGACCAGCCATAAAATTATAAAGATCCATAAATTGTTTGTAAGCTTTTGGTCTATTTATAGATAATTCTTTATCAGACATTTCTTTCATCCAAACATTATTTGGATTATCTGTTGAAAAAGTAAATGGAAAATTCATTAAATAACTTTGGATAGGCAACTGTGAGGGTGTTTCTTTCATTTTAATAACTTTTTAATTTGTGTTTTGTTATACATATACTAGTTAGTAGTAAACACACAAAAAAGCCCCAAATTAATGGGGCTTTTATAATATTATTTATTAAAAATATTAACTAATTACACCTCCTATAAACCCAACATATGACGTAGTATTATAAGCTGTTAATTGCATAGTTTGGTTTGCTGGTAAAGTTGCAAATTCATCTTCAGCTAATGGTAATATAAAACCTGCTGAAGGTGGATATATTCTTACTGCTGTTGCTGAAACATTATGAATTGTAAATGTAGATCCTCTAGCAACAGTATTTAATGCTGGTAGTATAAATCCTTGGGATGCACCACCAACGGTTGCAAATACAACTCCACCACCTGTTGCTGAAATCGCAGTAGCACTTCCAGCTGCAGATCCTGCTGAGGTTAAAGATTGGTGTTGGGTTGTATAAATGTTGGCTGAAAATGCACCACTTGCACTTATTGAACTTCCTCCAAGAAATGCACCACTTGCACTTATAGCACCTTCAACAGTTAATGGTGCTGGGGAAGCATTATTTGCAGTTTTTATTCCAACATTTCCACTAAAATTACCTTTTAAACCAGTTATATTACTACTTGAACTTATATTACCTGAAGCTGTTATGTGACCGTTTGCAAATGTATCTTTATTAAGAGTAACTAAACTATCTGTAAGTCTTATTGCAACAACAGAGTTTGGATTTAAATCTATTACATTAGGATTACCTAATTGTATTTGGTTATTAGCGTTTCCTATTAAAAGTGGTGATATTACATTACCACTTGCACTTATATTACCTGATGAAGTTATATGGCCACTTTCTAATGTTCCTGTTTCCGTTCTATTTACAACAGATAAAGTATTAGAGACAATTGTACCACTTGCACTTATATTCTGTGATGCTGATATTGATGTAGCAGACATTCTTCCTAATACTACTAATCCTGTATCTGGCATTACTAAATTGTTGGTTCCTCCTGCTGTGTTGCTCCATAAAATTCTTTTACTACCACTTATATATAATTGTTTTGCATAAACAGCTCCACTTGAACTTATTGCATGTGAAGCAGTTAAAGCACCTTCAAAAAATGTTTTTCCATTAAAAATAGAATCATTTGTAACTACAAAATTATTCGATGCTGTTAAATTACTACTTATTCTTACTGATGAATTTGATGAGGATATAAAGTTTGTAATTATATTACCACTTGCACTTATATTACCTGAAGCTGTTATGTGATTTGTTACATTTAAATCACCTGTTAATGTATCTGATGTATTTAATAAAAATGAACCTGAAACACTAGCCGCTGTAACATTTCCAGTAGCAGCAGTACCATAAGTTAATTCACCTGTAGTATCATTATAAAATACTGTATTTGAAGTTGAATTTGATGATAATCCCGCTTTTATATTACCACTTGCACTTATATTACCTGAAGCTGTAACATTAGTATGGAATTTTGTTGAATTACTTCCACTTATTAATGATATAGCTTTATCACTAGTATTTCCACTATTGTAAATGTAAAAATTATCATCATTATCACCAGTAATATTACCTAATGTCCAAATATGAAAACCATCAGTTTTAAATTTTATCGTACCTAAACCTGTATTAGCTCCTCTATCAATTATAATTCCTGTTCCATTTGAACTACTAAGTAAAAGACCTCCTCCTGATAAAGTTCCTTGAGCTGTATAATAATCAGTTGGTAATTCACCTGATGTAATATCAGTACCTACTCCAAAATAAGATTGATTACCAGCAGCTCCCCTCCAAAGAGTAGCTATATTAGTTCCTTTAGTTCTAAACTTCATAACATCAGGAGCTGTTGAATCATCTTCATGAAAATATCTTATACCTCCCACATCTATACTATCATGTTTACCAAAGTGTAATTGTGATTTTTTAGAATCAGCTGCTACAATAGAAATAGAAGCATCTTGATCATTATTATTATTTTGGAAAATAGCTAAATTAGAAGTACCTGCTGTTGGGTTACCTTCTCCATTTGATTTTTGAATTAATAATCCTTTACTTCCTGTTATTTGAGGAGCTTCAATATTATCAGTAGAAGAAATAGTACCCGTTGCTGCAACAAGATTAGATATAACAGTTAAACTTGCACTTATAGTAGTTGCACTAACCATTTCACTAACATCTAAAGATCCTGTTAATTCAGCAGATCCAGTCATTACAACTGTACCTACTAATGTTTGTGTGTCTGTAGTATCATCACCTAAGAAATTTGATCCTGATGAAAATACTTGTGATGAAGTAACAAATGAAGAAGTAAATTCTGTAGTTGTTATTTTTGACACTGTTAATCTATCATTAGTAGCATCATATGTAAAACCTGCTTCTGTTTGAAGTATTCCACCTGTACCAGTATATACTACTCTACCTGCAGTACTACCAGCTGTAATTTGGGCTGAACCACTAATTACACCTGATGGTAAATTTTCAATTACCTGAGAACCTGATATAAAATTCTGTCCTTGCCATGAACCTGAAACTGTTGCTGCTGAAAGGTTTGAATATGAGGAAGTAATTTGGTTTGAAGAGGAAATTGTTCCTGATGGTAAGTTTCCAGTTATTTGAGAAGCTGATATGAAATTTTGCCCTTGCCATGATCCTGAAACTGTAGCTGCTGAAAGATTAGAATACGAAGCAGTAATTTGGTTTGAAGAGGAAATTGTTCCTGATGGTAAATTTCCAATTACCTGAGAACCTGATATGAAATTCTGTCCTTGCCATGAACCTGAAACTGATGATGGTGAAAGATTAGAATATGAAGCAGTAATTTGATTAGATGAAGAAATTGTTCCCGATGGTAAATTTCCAATTACCTGAGAACCTGATATGAAATTCTGTCCTTGCCATGAACCTGAGACTGTAGCAGCTGAGAGATTAGAGTAAGAGGCAGTAATTTGGTTCGAACTACTTAAAGCACCATTAAATGTTCCTATAAATTCATTTGCTTCTATAGTTCCACTTGCGCTTATATTAGATGCTGTCATAAACCCTGAAAAACTTGGGTTACTAAATATTGATACTCCTTGTATCATGTATCGATTTGCAAATATAGTTCCACTTGCACTTACAGTACCTGAGGCTGTTATGTTATTAGCTAATATAAACCCACTTGAACTAACATTATCTCCTACTGTAGTTGTTGCTAAACCAAAAGTTCCAAGAATTGCACTTATAGCTGGAGTTCTTATTTGTGATGCTGATATATAACCACTTGCACTTATATTATTTGATGCTGTTACATTTCCTACTAAACTAATACCATTATTATATACCGCAATAGAATTAGTATTATTAGCTGATCTAAGAAATATTGAACCTACTTCAGTACTATAACTAGCTATATATCCTGAAAGAGTGTCAGTATTATCATACCATTGAAGAAATCCTTTTATTGTTTGTGTATTACCTAATGAACCCGTTGTAATATAAGGTCCTACTAAATTAGATATTTGAATTCTACTTGTTACCCCATCTTGAACTATTGGTAATGCAGCTCCACCTTCTGGTGCTGTTGTTATTTCAGGTAACTGTGAAATTGGTAAATTTGCCATTTGTATATTTTACTATTATTATTTTTATTCTATTAATATTCCTAAACCACCAGCAACTACTTCAGGATTAGTAACTTGTCCATAGTTTTCTTGTAAAAGAAAACCTAATTGTTCTGTTAAAAGGAATTCACCATCTAAACTATCAGTAAATTGATCTCCTTTATAAACATTTTCATTTAACCAATTATAATATGCTGCTCTTTGTGCTTCTAATTCATCAACATAACCAGTATAAAGTTCTTTTTGTTCTTTTAAAGATAAATTTTTAATATGGTCTAATTGTATAAAATGAGGCCATAAAATTTCATTAAAAATGTCTATAATCATGTTTATACATATACAAAAAAGCCCCGCTAATGCGGGGCTTCTTTAAAAATATGTAAGAGACTTTAATTATAAAGTTTCTAATCCAGCTACTTTAATTACACCATAGTATTCTGGTCTTAACATTTTCTTAGCGTATCTAGTCAATAGACCTTTACGTGGAGTAAATGTTGTTGGATCATATACCATAGGAGTCATAATTAATGGAACGTATGGAGCAAATACTGCACCCGCTTCCAAGAATTGTGTACCTCTGTAACCAAGTAATACTTGATTTTCTGTCATATAAGGATTTTTGTAAACTTGGTATCTACCGTTTAATTGACCTACTTTTTGTACACCAAAAGCGTAGTTCATTTTAGCAGCATCACCATCAGAATTAGCAGCAAATCCAGGAATTGATTCTAATACAGTACCAACTGTTGGAGAACAAACTAAGAAATTAGCTCCTCCTCTAAGAGTTTTCTGGTGAATGATATTAGATATCTTTTGGATTTTAGTTCCTAATGTTTGGAACCACTGTCCTTGTGAATTATAGAATCCTAAGTTAGTTTCAGTACCTGCAGCATCTTGAGCAACTGAAATGTTGTTCTTAGCTGACCAGTTTTCTGTAGAAGCAGCAGACTCAATTAACATATCAAGAATTTCTAAGTCAATTTCTAATGAAATGTACTCACTCATAATTGAAGTTAATTCAGCTTCAGCATCTAAAGAATGATAAGCATTTAAATCTTGAGCGAACTCAGGAGTCCAAACAGCTCTCAGTTTTCTAGTTTTTGCTACAATAGCCTCACTTGTCATTTTAACATTAACTTGTGGAATATTAATTGTAGTGTTATTAGCATTTAGGTTAGTATTTCCATCCTCAAAATCACCTCTTTCGTTATCAGTTGGTTGTTGAGAAAATGAAATTGTACTTTGGAAAGTTTGTCCTGCTGATGCAGCACCATCTCTAAAAGTAGCTGTACCTAATGAACCTGAAGGTACAACAAATTGAACTGCATTAATCACACCATTTGCATCAACCGTAGTTTTAGTAAATGCTGGGAGTGTTGCAATGTTACCTCCTACTCCTGCAGTAGATGATTGAGAGTAAAATGTAAATGATCTTACTGCTTCAAAATCTGGGTTAGATGCAAGTATAGGTGTACCTGTTCCAGCTGCTAATGTTATTACATTATAACTAGTATTTCCGATACCATAATTAATAGTTTGTCCTGTAGCATTTGGATCTGCTGAACCTGACGAATATAATCCATCATAGTTTAAATCAGACCAAGATGCTGAAGTAATTGTTGCTGTTACATTTAAGGCACCTGTTAAGTTACTTGAGTACGAGAATCTACCAGCACCATATAAACCACCTGTATTTGTGTTACCAAATCCAGCAGCAGCATTTGCAGTAGCAGCTGGGGTTCTTGTACCGTACATAGAATTTCCATCAGCAAATGGATCTTTGTTTGTTCCGTATTGGAAGTCTAGGAAAAATACTAGACCAGAAGGTAAGTTCATTGGTTGAACCGAAACAAATTCTTTTGCTGCGATTTGACCAAACACCTTTCTTACTAATGGAAGAGCAACGCCCGCCCACTGTGCTCCTGTACCAGGAGTAAAATTACCTGAATTAGTACCACCACCTGTATTCGAAGTTTCAGTTACTAATTGTTTAGCCTGATTTTCAAGTAACATTGACATATTGTTACTTTCATTATCAGATAAACCTTCAAGTAGACCTGTTTTAGCCCACTTGGACGCTAATCTTGCTGCATCACTTTGTAGTGATTTGTAAGGGTTAGCGCTTTCTAATAAAGAGTTTAATTGTGACATTTTAATTTTTTTTAGTCGTTAATAATCATTTCTTAAATTATACCTGCTAATTTTTTAAATCTGTCTACCATTTCATTAGATTCAACAATTGGTTTTGCATTAACTTTCTTTGGACCAACACCAACAGCTTTTGAAGCCATCCCTAAACTTTCGTTCATTGATCTTTTTTCCTTTTTAGTTTCTAATCCATCTTTCAATGTTTCATAAACTAATTTAGCTTCTTTTACTGATTCTGCTTTGTCAAAAGTAGTTAATACTTTAACTTTATTGTTTTCACTTAAGTTTTTAGATTTAAAAATCTTATTAGTATATAATAGTTTTGCATTTAGCAAATTAATTTCATTTAACTCATCTTTAAGAGTTTTAACAGCAGCATAAGCTTCTTTTAATTCCTCTTCTTTTTCTTCAAGTTTAATTTTATCAACTGCTTTTTTAGCATCTGCTTTAGCGTCTTTGATACCATCTTTGTATCCTTCTTCTTCAGCATCTGTTCTTGCGTCTTCATCAATAGTTACGTCTTCGTCTATTTCAACTTCAACTTCATCATCAATTTCGACTTCATCTTCCATCTCAAATTCGTCACCTGCTTCAATTTCTCCAGCAGCAACCATATCTGAGATTACATCTTCGATAAAGCTTTTTAGATCTTCGTCTGTCATGTCTTCTAAGTCAATTTCCTCGGCATCAAGGTCTTCTTTCTCATCTTTCATTCCATCTTCGTATCCTTCTTCTTCAGCGTCAGTTCGGTCATCTTCTTCCAATTTGATATCATCTAATTTATCTTCTAAATCTTTTTTAGCATCTTTGATACCATCTTTATACCCTTCTTCTTCTGCGTCAGTTCTTTTGTCTTCATCTAATTCATCTTTCATTTCTGCTAAAACTTCATCTAAGTCCGAATCATCTTCCTCTTTGATTTTACGCATTTTTTCAGTTTCAGTCTCAGCCTTATTATCA
>Ga0181377_1000055_pt1 | contig 44528 bp, 40 predicted proteins | sample LowvirmetaG_9_FD_130160 | JGI IMG/M metagenome (GOLD analysis project Ga0181377, IMG submission 130160) | Marine viral communities from the Subarctic Pacific Ocean - Lowphox_13 viral metaG | ecosystem: Environmental > Aquatic > Marine > Oceanic | place: Subarctic Pacific Ocean | collected...
CTTAGCCTACTACGGGCCAAGTGTAAAATGAGTTCTTGGCATAGAACAGCACCCACATTACCATAGTAAACCTAGTTTAACACCTAGGAAGGGCGGTTACGCTGTACCCTTATTACATACTGCTTTTCTAACGCAGAAACATCCGGAGCCATGGTATCGACTTTTGGACTATCCTCAAGTTACGAGCGTTCGTAGAGCTTGATCATTTTGATTTGTCAAATCAGTGTATTGACATTATTAGGCACACCAGTATCCAGTCACGTGAATTCGTAACCTCAAGGTGAGTCGACCTTTGCCGACCAAACGGAGCCTTGCTGCCTTTATTAGTTTTTGTTAGCCTGAGTGTGTTTTAAACTTGCCGGTAATTGCTTGACTTTATGTCGATGTGAGTTTTTATATTAGTAATTATCTGATGCTTTAATTATTCGCTTCAAATAAAGTTAAAACGCTAATTCTTGTTATAATAACAAAAAAGTTATACGTTGTCAACCTTTTTTCAAATGTTCTGTAAGAATTTTTGAACTTCCTACTCTTACATTTATTATTCCGTTGTAGTACTCATCTGTTTCAAGTACTCTACGGTCAAATTGTTCTTTTGCTTCCATATAACTTAGTACACCTCTACTAGGACAATAATGTAATATTTCTCTAGTAAAGTTTTCTGCACCAAATGTTAGTACATCTGCATTTAAATGATCCGAAGAACCCCAATAGTCTTTCCAATCACTTTCTTTTGTTCCACGTCTTTTGTTTTTCTTACCTTTAAGAGGTGGCTTTGTAGTTTTGAATTTTGCTAGTTTCTTACCAATATACTTTTTATTATTAGTAAGATTTGTAATTATATAAACAAATCCCTCGCAGTCAGCAGGAAGCTCGTTTACAACTTCTTTGTTGTAAGTCCACGGGCATTTATCACTGCTCTTCTTTGATCCACTCATTTACTGCTTTCCTAATTAACTCTATTGTATCTATACCTAACTCTTGTTCGTTTATTGTTTCTGGTGCATGCAATAATACAATACTTGCATCTACTATTTCTAGTTCAGGTTGAAATTCTTCTTTGGCTATATGTTTATGCATCAATAACTTCTATTTCAGTATTAAATGTAGTGAAGCCATTTTCTTTAGTGACTTGCAACACACTTTGTACACGACCTACAAGTTCGTCACGGTGTGAAATAAGTAAAATATTCTTTTCTCTGTCACGTTCCATTTTCTTTAATACGCCTAATGCACTTTCAACACCAATTGTGTCCATACCACTATCAACTAATTCATCTATACAAACAAAGTTAATAGGATGATTCATACTTTCAAATACATCACGGAAACTCCAACTTAGTCCAAGTATTAATCTATTACGTTCACCTCTTGACAAGTTATCAAAATCTAAGTCTTGTCCAAGTTGTGTAATTGTTACAGTTAAGTCACTTTGGAATTGTACTTCATGTGGTAAACCTAAACGTGTAATATAATATTCTAGTCGTGTGTTTAAGAACTGCAAGTTTTGTTCAATAATCTTTTTACGAATAAAACTATCTTTGTTTGTAAGTAGTTTCAATAAAAAGTCTTGATGCTCTCTTAGTTCTTCAAGTCTATTTACTTCTGCCCAATTTACTTCTTGTAGGCCAGTTTCTTTTAGACTGTCAATTTGTTCTATGTATGGATTAGTTTCTTCTTTAGCATTGCTTAACGCAGTTTGTAACTTATCCATTTTGCTTTGATGTTTGTATGCTTCTTGTAATGTGTTATACTCTGTGCGTGGTGCAACACCTAACTCTCCCAAGTCTGCAATTGCAGTATTGTATTCTGTAATCAATTGATTATCATCGTCAATGTGTTTTTGACTTTCGTCTACAAGTTCTGTTTTTTGTATTACAATTTTATCGTGTTGTTCGTCGTGTATTTCTTGTCCACATGCATAACATTTGTGTTCTAATGTTGAATCTAGATCAGTTTGTGCTTTAGTTAAACGTTTGTTCTCACGTTCAATGCTACTTGTTAGTCTGGCAATTTCAGCAGTTAATGTATCTATTTGATTCTTTTTTTCGTTAAATTTTGTAAATTCTTCGTGTGATTGTATCTCAACATCAATGTTAATATGTTCTAGTGCAGCCAGTTCGCTAGTGCTTTCTTGTATGCGTTCTTGTAATTGTGTAGTCCAAGTTTTTTGTCTACGCTCTAAATCTTTGATGCTATTGCCAATACGTTCGTTAGCATCTTCTATGCCTTTGATTCTAAATGTTTCTTCTGTAATTCTGTCTTTGGTACCTTTAAGTAATTCTTTTAGTATGTCTGCCTTCTCACTAAGTTTAGTAATACCCAACAACTGCTCAATCATTTCACGCTGATCATTTGCTCGCATACTTAAAAATGGATCAGTGTAAGTGTTTAATGCAACAATATGTTTAAACATTGTATGACTCATACCAAGTAGTTGTTCAATTACATGTTGACTTTGTCTACCTTCGCCTTGCATCTCATCTGTTATGCCTTCGTTGTTGTCTACATCATTAATTAAATATTTAAAAATGTTAGGCTTACGACCACGTTCAATTCTATACGCCTGTCCATTAACTTCAAAGTCAACAGTGACTAACATATTTTTATTATTAGTTTTGTTAACTAAATTATCTTTTTTAATGTTATACAATGCGTTACCATATAATGCATAACTAAGTGCGTTAACAATAGTAGTTTTACCTGTACCATTACGTGAGCCATCGCCACCCAAGTCCAAGTTGTTACCCAACACAAGTGTTAAGCCTGCGTTGTCAAAGTGAACTGCCTGTGTGACATTGCCCACACTCATAAAATTCTTTACGGTGATATTCTTAATTATTAGCATGTTTACGTTGTTAATCCTGTATAAATGTCTACTAGTATTTGTTTTTTAATAGTATCGCTTTGTACTGATTCAAGTTGCGATAACACAATAGTATCAACATTCTCTACTTGAATGTCTACACCTTTGTTCCAGTCTTGTGTATGTTCTTCTTTTTTACTTGGCATAAGATTAATCTCACGCAAGTCATATTGTTTAGCAAATGTTTCTTTAATAAAGTTTGCTTCTTCGTATGTAATACCAACGTCTAAACTAACACGAGCATGTGTTTTATTGCCCAAGTACTTGTCTGGATTATCAATTAATTTACTTAATGTAAGTGTGCGATACTTTGGTGCATCTGGCCATGCCAAATATTCAATAGTACCATCCCAATCTAAAAATGTACAACCTCTATCATCGTCCCATGCATCAGCATAGTTATGTGGGAAGCAGTTGCCTGGATAAATTACATTGCCACGTTTTTGTCTTTTGTGAAAGTGTCCACTAAACACCGTTTCGGGTTTTGCTAAGTCTTCTGCTTTTAATCCACCATGGTCTGGCATTTGTACAAGAGCATTCATATAAAATTGTGGTAGCTCAAAGTGACCAAACATAAATTTACATTCAACTTCTTTTAGTTTCTTCCACTCGTCATCACATAGCCAAGGAATAAATGCAACACCATCTTCAATAAACATGTCTTTGTTTATCATACGCAATTTAGGAAAATCTTCAATCATTGATAAACTGTGTATCTCACGCTTTTCTCTATAATAGAGATCGTGATTACCAGTAATCATAATAACTTCATCAAAGCTATCATTTAGTCTGCGTAAATTACTTGTGGTATAGTTTAGGGTACTAACATTAATACTTGCACGATTGTGATGCCAATCACCTAAGAAGAAACATTTTTTAATGCCTCGCTTATGTGCTTCGTCAATCATCCATATAATAAAATCTTCACAATCCTGATTGTGATATCTACTGTTATTCTTCATGCCGAAGTGTATATCAGTAAAAATTACTGCTTTATCAAAAAACATTTATTCTCCAGTTTCTTCAGTATCTAAATCTGATGTATCATAAGTCGTTACTTTTAATGTAGGGTTGTTTAATTTTTTCTGTGCTTCATTTCTAATATGAGCTTCCCACTCTGCATTAAATGTTCGTGTGCTACTTGGATTTAATCCTTCTTCTTCTAGTAAATCGTCTCTAATATTTTGACTACGTTTTTCTAAATTTAAAACTCTTGTAAAACTATTGTTAATTGCCGCAGTATAATATGCAAATGGATTCTGTGATTTAAGTTCATTAAACTGTAATCCAATTTGTGCTAGTTGCAATAATGCTTGTCCACGCATCTCGTCTACATATGTGTAACCTCTCCAGTTACCACGCATGCTATAACGTTCGCATAGTTTAATATACATTTTTGCTAACATGTCTGTTGTTTGTCCATGATGAACATTAAAATGTCCATTATCTTTACCACCGTCCCAATGACTACGTGCTACTTCTGTCCAATCACCTTCAATTACAGCATAGTGCTTAAAAGGAGGAAAGTTACATTTGGAATGTAAGTCAGCTTCTGTTTTTGGTTTGTTTTTTCTATTTTCTTCTGGAATATGGTCAAATGTCATTACCCTTACTACAATGTCATCATCTTTAATAGTTTCAACATCAACGGCAAAATCAGCAGCTCTTGGCTTAGTTTTTTTACCTGTTAATCCTTGTTCCCATCGAGCTACTTCTGCCTGATGTGCTATTTTTTGTAGTCTTGTTGCACGGTTTTGTTTTGCCTCTGCAACTGCTTCAGGGGTAATCTCATCAAATCCAGTTACGATCAAATCGTAATGCGTATAGTTTTCGTCTCTAGTCCAACAATACGTCATTTTACTGTTATGTATTTCTCTTAACAAATCTTTGTTTGTTAAGTAAAAATTCTTTTTTGGTTTATTCATATTTGAGATTTTCCTTTATGTAGTTAGTATTATACAGCATAAGTTGTGTTAGTGTCAACCGGTTTTTTTAATTTGATAAATACTACGAACGGAGAAGTAATTATGTTAATTGAACATGTTTTAAAAGAGGGAGTTGACAACATAGCTGTATTTTACGGTGGTCGTTTTCAACCTATGCACCAAGGACATCACGATGTTTATAAACATCTAGTCCAAAAGTTTGGTGCTGATAATGTATTTATCGCCACAACATTTAGTCAAAAAGCAGTCAAGGCCCATTCGCAGGGCGACTACAGTAGCGATCCTTTTACATTTGATGAAAAGGCAAGCATTATGAGTAAGATGTTTAATATACCAGGAGATAAAATTATCAAAACAAATCCATACAGACCAGATATGGATGCTGCTGGTAGAGACCCAAATACTACTGCACAGATACTTGTATACGGTGAAAAAGATGCAAATAGACTTGCTACAGGTGGTGAAGGGTTCTTACATAAGTTACCAAATGATATGAATGAATTAATTCCAACTGCACAAGAAAGAGGTTATGTATACGTAGCACCTCTTATGCAAGGTGGAATGAGTGCAAGCGACTTTCGTGCAACTATGTCAAGCGAAGGCGAAGAAGAAGCTAAAAAACAAGCATTTACTAAGTTTTTTGGCAAATACAATGAACAGATTTTTAAATTCATAGAAGAGAGGTTAACATAATGGGCGTAACAAACAAAGCAAAATTAGTATTAAAAGAAAAAGGTAAACCGTTTTTTACATTTGGGCTTCTACAACCACTATCACAAGCTGGCGGTGTAGAATTTCCATTAACTCCAACTATTCAAATGTCTCACAGTGCAAACTATGGAACATATGATGTAGCTGGTTCAATTTATCAACAAAATTACTATATGAATACACCAAACCCTCCAATGTCAGTAACTGCATTATTTCCTGCTAACACAGAAGAAGAAGCAAGATATGCCGCTGCTGCTATACATTTTTTTAGAACTTGTACAAAATCAGACTTTGGATCACAAGCAGGAGCAACTGCAGGTACTCCACCACCAATACTAAAATTTAGTGCATATGGTAGTGTACATGCAACTAATGTTCCAGTTGTGATTAGAAACTTTACATACACATTACCAGAAGATACAGATTATGTTGAGTTTGACCTAGATGGCGAAAAGCACTCAGTACCTACACTATCATTGTTATCGGTTGAATTAGTACCACAACTTCCGCCAAAAGCAGTTAAAGATAATTTTAACATTAGAACTTTTGCAAGTGGCATTGGGCTAAGAGGTGGCAACTCAGGAGGATTTATTTAATGGCAACATACAGAACAGATAGTTTATATAGAGATACAAAAATTACTAACAATCAATATTTAGACGAGCTTACTATTGATAATATTGATGTAAAGAATACAACAACTAAAACTATAACATTAAACGAAAGATATGATGAGAAGCCTGATTTGTTAGCATATGATTTATATGGTAACGCAAAACTATGGTGGGTATTTGCATTATTCAATCAAGACGAATTAGCTGATCCAATTTTAGATTTTAAAGCAGGCTTAAAAATTAAAGTTCCTGCAAGGTTCTCATAACATGTCAAAGAATTTGACTCTTTCGGATAGGAATAATAATCCATTAAACATTAGAGCGTCTAACAATAACTGGCAAGGCGCAGGCGAACCTAATAGTGGCTTTGAAACTTTTTCCAATCCCGAATACGGTGTAAGAGCCGGTGCAAAGAATTTATACACATACAACGAGCGTGATGGACTAACTTCAGTAAGCGACATTATAACAAAGTGGGCACCGCCTAGTGAAAACAACACTGACAATTATATAGAGTTTGTAGCAAACAAAATGGGAGTAAACCCAAATGATGATTTAGGATCATTACGAGATAACCCACAACTAACACAAGAATTAATAACTGCAATGGCAGAATTAGAAGGCGCTAGTCTTGGCCCCAATGGCAAATACACTGACGAAGTTATTGCAAGTGGTATTGCTATGGCAAATGGCAAACCAGTTGGAGAAATTGAACTTGCAGAACAAGATACTGATTTTGATCCTACTGGATTTGGAAACGAACAAGTAGATATAGATCAAGGATTTACTGCAGATCCAGAAGAGCCCGAAGCACAAGTATCAATAGATTTAGCTCAGATAGATAACACAGTTACACCAAACTGGTTAAGCACAGTTGATAGTCCAACATACAGATGGACATTGTATGTTGTAAACAATGAAATATTTAATAATCCAAATTTAATTGGCAATGATGATGCTGCATTAAATAATTCTCAAGCATTTATTATTGCTAAACAAGGCGTTGAAAGTGAGTTCAGCGTAGATAACTTTTTATCTCTTGCAAGAGTCACGCCAGGTCAGCGACATGGTAATACTACGCCAGGTGTAATTCAATTTGATTTATTTGAAAGTTTAGGATTTTCATTTTTAGACAAAGTATTGACTGCTGGTAAACAGCTTGGCAAGCCTGCTAATCTATACTCACAAAACTTTATATTAAAATTAGAATTCTTAGGAAGAGATCCAGTTACTTCTGGAAGTGTTAAATTTCCTGGCACATTTTTATACCCAGTTAAATTTAATCAAATAAGAAGCAGTACTGGTCCAGAAGGAACACGATATAATATTATTGCATGGTCAAATATTAAACATGCACAAACAGAAGGCCAAACAGACGCACCTATAACAATAGAAAATATTACCACAATACAAAATTATGTTGACGGGTTTGAAGCATCATATAATAAATCAATAATAGATAATATGGAACCATTTAGTATACAAAAAGGCATAACACCGCCGAGACAAATTGAAATAAAATTTCATAGATCTGCATTAGCTCAAGTAAGCGATGGTCTAAAAATAAATGGCAACGAACTGAGAAGCTTTAATTTATCAACCAAAGCATGGGCAGGAACAACTGACGCTGCAAGTAGTAATAGATCTGGAGCTAGTACAGATAATGCTGATACAAACATTCGTACTATTGAAAGAGAAACAAACATAGCTATGCAAATAGAAAAAGATATAAAAAACAATTGCCCAGGGTGGAATGAGTTTGTACTAGAAGCAACAGAATATGGATACACTCCAAATATAGTAGTTGATCCAGATTGGGTATATCCTAATTTTGAGCCAGAACAAGAAATGTATGGTAACGTAGAACCAGTAGTAATTGTATACACTATTAAGATAAACATGAATAGAACAACAAGTCATCCTAGTATAGCAGAGGGAAATGAGAAGTTAACTAATTCTTCATATCAAGCAGATAGATTTAAAACATTAGCAATTGAAAAAAGTTATTCCTATATATACACAGGATTAAATACAGAAGTAATAAATTTTCAATTAGATGTACAAAATTTATTCTTTGCTATAGAACAACCAGGAGCAGGAACATTTATAGCAGGCAGAACATCAGACAATAAACAACAGTTTTCACCTGCTGAAATATCTGATTCATTATTTTTGTCAGATATAAAACAATCATCAGTTGAACTAGGATATTTTAATCCAGTAGTTGGTGGTGTTGCAAAAGCAGATTCGGGACCAGAAGCACAAGTAACAGAATATACATACAATACAAATTCAGCAGTAGCACGTAGATTACAAGATATGTCTAAGCGTGAGTTAGATGCAATAAACTTTAATATGGAAATTAAAGGTGATCCACATTGGATGGGAGGCATGCAAGCAACAGTATTAGGCAAATTAGAATTACCAGATTTTTCAATACAAGAAGGACTAATAACATTCTTACAATTTAATCCCAACGCAGACAAGTTATTACAAGAACAAATCAAGGGAGAAGTAGATCCAATAAGTACAGGAGTATATAAATTAACTACAATAGAAAGTAGATTTCAAAATGGAAGATTTACACAACAACTAGTTGGTATTAAAGATATTAATTCAAATACATCTTTATTGCTACCAAAAATACTAGAACTATCAGGAGAATAATATGGCATTAGTAAAACACGATGGTGTACACGTTTCAAAAAGAGGAACACAAGAAAACGAACTAGGTATCAACACACTTAGTGGAATATATGTTGGAGAAGTAATAGACAATACTGATAGTTTATACACAGGTAGAATAACTGTACGCATATCTGAATTTGGTTCAAAAGATTCAACAAGAGTATGTTTATTATCTACACCTTATGGTGGACATACAAGAATACAAGACAGTGGTGACGATGAAACAAAAGAAGCACAGGCACCAGCAAGTTATGGACTATGGCCACAACCGCCAGAAGTAGGAACAAACGTTGTTATAGCATACACTGGTAGTGTTGAACAAGGTATTGTAATGGGATCGTTAATTGCAAAAGATAGAAATGCAATGATGGGTGGCAGAGCAAGTGGACAAGTTTATGCTGATGGAGAAAAAAGTTTAGGAGCAGCAGTAGAAAAAAATCCAAAAGATCAAAATGATGCAGACACCAAACCAGTAGATGAGTATTTTCAATCAATATTAAATAGACAAGGACTAAGTTTAGATTTTGTTAGAGGACACAGTCAAAGTAGTGCTAGAAGAGAATCGCCAAGTAAAGTATTTGGAATTACAACACGCCAAGGACATGTACTTACAATGGATGACGGCGACAGCAACAATGCTAGTAACAATATTAGATTACGAACAAAAAGCGGTGCTCAAATTTTAATGGACGACAGTAATGGTTTTGTTTTTATTACAAATCAATCAGGCGATGCTTGGGTTGAAATGGACTTTGCAGGTCATATAGATGTTTATAGTAAAGCAGGCATCAGTATGCACACAGAAGGTGACTACAACGTACATGCTAAAGGCAGTATTAATATGCAAGCAGAAATAGGAGTGAACATAAAAAGCTCGGGCGGCGATGGAATAAAATTAGAAACAACACAAGGTGCTATTGATGTGTATAGTGCATTAGATATGAACTTGCAATCAGCTACTAATTATAATTTACTAGTAGCAGGTAACCAAATTATTAAAGGTACTAGAATAGACATGAATGGTGCTAAAGCACCAGAGCCAGCAACAAAAACTCCTATACAAAATCAAATATCAAACACTAGTGTAAAAACTAGTACTGCAAGTAGAGTACCAGAAAAACATCCATGGCAAGGAGTTAGTGCTGTAGAAGAAAAATTTACATCAGGTAAAGGAAATATTTTATAATGCCAAGTTTTAATTTACAATCAACAGTTGATAGTAAAAATCTTATAGATTATAGTTTGTTTACTGTAATCGATAGTGATGCTGTAAATACTCCTATATTATTATCTGAGTTAGAAGCAAGTGATAAATTAATTAATGCTAAACTCAGAAACATAAAATGGATAGGATACAATAAAAATTCAGTTATTGGTTACAAAGGAACTGTAGGATTAAACGGCGATGGCTTAACTGAAGGTGAAGCATATACAATCTGGATAGAAGATTTCAAAGACAAAGAAAGAGCTTTTAAAAAACAATTTCCATTAACTTCGTTGACACAAACACAATATGATGCTATGTTAAGTTTGTATGCAGACACAGGAACATTTTCACGTGTAGGTAAAGAAACAAGACAATTTGAAATATTTGATTTTGTCACAGATAGGAAATGGGATTATGTTGCTACTGCTTTGACCTTAGGTGGTGCAGACAGACTTAATAGACAATTAGAAGCAAAGATATTAATATTAGGAGACTATGGAGTATACAAAGACAGAAGCTACATCAAAGAAGAAGGTATACAAGCTCTTTTAAAAGAATACATTACTAATCAAATGAATGACAAACAAAAAAGTCAAGCAGAATATGTTTATTATGCAGAAACAAAAAGATTTTTGCCAAATATGATTGAAAGTAGAAAAAGACTTTTAGCAAAACAACTCAGTTAACTCATCATAAAATAATTTAAATACTACTATAATGCAAGGAAAATAAACTTGAATAAAAGCGTTTTACTACTTAATGCTGATGGGCAACCATTATCACAAATGCCACTTAGCACAGTCAGTTGGCAAGATGCAATCAAGGCCATGTGGTCGGAAAAAGTACACGTAATTAAAAATTACGAAGATGAGTTTCTCCGGTCACCAACAGTAACTATTCCATACCCAAGCATTATTATGCTTAACACTTATCACAAACAACCCTCCAAAGCAAAATTCACTCGTAGAAATTTATATGTCAGAGACAAATACTGTTGCCAATACTGTGGCGATAGGTTTGTTTACAATGACTTAACAATTGATCATGTTATTCCAAAGTCAAAAGGTGGAAGACTAACATGGGAAAACAGTGTTACTGCTTGTGGTCCATGCAACGTAAAGAAAGGTGATAGTTTATATCCTTTACCTATGCAACGACCAACACACCCTTCGTGGTACCAAATAAACTATGCTTACCAGCATCATACACTAATAATACCTGATGCAGCTTGGCAAAAGTACATACATTGGCAAGAAGATAAGCTAATTATAGAACCATTATCTACTTAGTTAATCTTTTGCATAAATAGTTGTATGAGCAATATATTTGGATATACAACAATTAACGAATCTTATACAAGTAAAACCCTAAGTGGCTTAGAATTAGCCAAACAGGATTTAATAAACCATTTTCACATCCGAAAAGGTGAAAAATGGACTGATCCTACGTTTGGCTGTGATTTACCACTATATGTGTTCGAACCACTAGATCAGTCAACACAAGATAGCATTAATGAAGAAGTTTATAATGTAGTAAGTTATGATCCTAGATTTGAAATAGTTGATACAAATATAAGAGTTGTGCAAGACGCACATTCAGTTACAGTTAGCGTAAAGCTAAATTACTTACCAACAACAACCGCAACAGAGTTGCAGGTCAAATTCGATAAAGAATTTATAGAAAACGCAGAGTTTTAATTATGGCACAAAAATCAAGACAAAATAAACTATTTGCGGCAGAGGACTTTACAGTAATCTATGAATCATATATCAATGCAAACTTTCAAGCATTTGATTTTGATACTATTAGAACTGCAATGGTTGACTATGTACGCAATAATTACCCAGAGAACTACAATGACTGGGTAGAATCAGCAGAATTTGTATCACTACTAGATGTAGTTGCACAGTTTGGACACAACTTAGCATATCGAGTAGATATGAATGCTAGAAATAATTTTTTAAGTACCGCACAAAAACAAGAGAGTGTTTACAAGTTAGCAGAATTTTTAGGATATCAACCAAGACGTAACGTGCCAGCGTATGGTGAACTTAAAGTAGTAAGTATTAAGACTAATGAAAATATTATCGGAAGTGACGGAACATCGTTAGGTGGACGAGATATTAAATATGAAATTTCAAATAACGTAAGTAACTTGGACGACTTTATTACTGTATTAAATTCTGTACTACAGAATAGTAATCATTATGGTAGTCCAAAAAAGTCAGTGGTAATTAATAATATAAAAACAGATTTTTACGATATTAACAATACACCTAATCAAATTAAATTTGATGTGCAAGGATCAGTATTAGGAAAGTCTGCACCATTTGACATTATAAACAGTGACTATGACAATTTCACAAGATCGTTTGCAGAAAAATATCCAGACCCAATAGGAAGTTTTGGAATGTACTTTAAGGATGATGGCAAAGGAATAAACAGTGTTAATACTGGATTTTTCTTTGGTATTAAACAAGGAAAATTACAATTTCAAGATTTCAACATAGACAATCCAGTTGATAGTATGTCATTAGATGTTAATGTAAAGAATGTAAATAATTCTGATGTATGGGTACAAAACGTTAATAGCACAGGTAATGTTGTTAAGCAATGGACAAAAGTTAAAGATGTTAACAGCAATGTAATTTATAATAACTTAGAAACAGGTGAACGAGATATATTCAGCGTTAAAACAAATAAAGATAATCAAATATCAGTTTTATTTCCTGATAGCACATTTGGCAATCTTCCAAAAGATACTATTAGAGTATGGTATAGAACCAGTGTTAATAATACATACATTCTAAGACCAGATGATTTAGCAAGTAAAAAAATACAAATAAACTATACAGGCATTGATGGAAATATCTACACTGCATCATTTGTTGTACAACTTAAACAATCAATAACAAGTGCGAGTACAAATGAAACTCTTGATGAGATAAGAGAAAATGCTCCAAAAAATTACGCCAGTCAAGATAGAATGATTACTGCAACTGATTACAATACAATGCTAGGTAATACAAACGGCGGCATATTAAAAATTAAAAGTATTAATAGAACATTTAGTGGACACAGTAGATATTCAAAATTTATTGATCCAACTGGAACATACACTAACTTATACTTGTCAGGCAACGATGCAGAGTTAGAGTGGAAAGAAAATTTAGAACAATTTTCTACTTCATCTACTGAAAATGCAAAATTAATATATGACAAATATGTTAAAGATATATTAAACAATGACGAGTTAGTAAATTTATATTACACTAGATATAGAAAACATTTTGTAGCACTAGCAGTTGCAGCCAATCATTTTGATGGAACTATTGTTAGCGATACAAATGATCCAAATTATGGATTTTCTACAGATACAACAGAAAGCGTTGAATCTTCATCTACTTACACATGGAACACTGATAATACTACTGCAAGTAACGTACTAAATGGTTACTTTGCAGATGCATCAGCTAATAAAAAACGAGTAGGTCCTACAGTAGCAGATTATACAACATATATTACACCAGGAGCAATGATTAAATTTAAACACATTGATACAACAGTATCTCCAAATGTAACTACATACAAATGGGCAAAGGTTGTTAATGTTGTTGGACATGGTCTTGGTATAGAAGGCACAGGAAGTAACGCAGGAGAACCAACTGGTAAAAAAGCAGATGGTACTGGTGCAATTGTATTAGATGCTGGAATATTAACAGGTAGTACAGTTGAAATTATATATCCTGCATTATCTAAGAAATTTTCTACTAGAGAAAAAGAATTACTTATTGATATGCTAGAAGCAAAAAGAGGATTTAGTTTAAAATATAAACCAGCAACAAAAGAATGGTTAGTTGACTTTCAACCAGATTCAGATAGTATTGCAGCAAATGCCGTTTATCCTGAAAACTTTGATACAGAAAATACAAGCTGGCTGATTTATTTTGATTTTACAAGTATAGCATATGATATCTATTTAAGAAAATTAGGAATAGAATTTAAAAGTGATAAAGTATCATTGGGTAACATTACAAACGAATTAGAAATAGGAAACTATACTAAAAAAGCAAAAAGAGATATCATTACTATGTTAGGTGCAAGTGGTTCGTCAATAACAAACACAGGAACATTTTATGTTTATGGATATAACAATGACAACTACAGACTAACACTAGTTGACACTAATGCAGATAGTAGACCAGATAACCCAGATGTGTTTAGAGATGTAGCCGGTACAACATCGGGCAACACTAACAGTTCGTTAAAAGCAACAGATGATATACCAGTAAACTTTCAATGGGAACATATTGCCTCTGATAACCAAGTAGTTGATCCTAGTTTTACTAATATTATTGATGTGTTTGCATTATCAAAATCATATGATATAGAATATAAAAATTATTTAAATGATGTAACATTAACAGAACCTACACCACCAACTAGTTATCAGTTAGGTACACAATTTGCTGACATTGTTAGCAAAAAAGCAATAAGTGATACTATAGTATATAAACCAGTTAAGTATAAACCAATGTTTGGAACACATGCAGAATCACAACTCAGAGCAAGGTTTAGAATAATTAAATTATTTGGTTCTAATATTACTGACAGTGATTTAAAAACAAAAACAGTATCAGCTATAAACAGTTTCTTTGATTCAAGCAATTGGGAATTTGGCGAAACATTTTACTTTACAGAGTTAGCGGCATACGTACATAAAGAGCTGGCTGGTGTATTAAGTAGTTTTGTTATTGTACCACAAGGAGCAGGTAGTATATTTGGCGACTTGTTTGAATATACACCAAGCAGTGATGAACTAATTATACCAGATGTTGATGTAGATGATATAGATATTATTACAAATATTACAGACGCAAACATTAAAGCAGGAAGTTAATAAATGGCTAAGAAAAAAGCAGGACCTCAAAACGTCAACAATGTAAAATCTAGTAATTTTTTACCTAGTGTTTTTCAAACAGAACTTAATAAGAGTTGGCTAGATAGCACATTAGATCAAATGGTTTCTAAAGGACCATTAGAAAATATACACGGCTATGTAGGAAGCAAACATGGAAAAGTATCAATAGCAAGCGACGAATACCTAGATACTAAAGAAACTAAAAATCAATTAAAGCCAGCAGTTGTTTCATATAATAAACAAAAAGAATTAACTAATGCAATTACATTTGATGATATTGCAAATTCTATTAATTCTAACTTTGCTACATATAATTACAATGCGGCATATTCATCTAATAGATATACTTTTAATCCACCAATCGATATTGACAAGTTTGTTAATTATAACAATTACCACTGGGTACCAGAATTACCAGTATACGAAAGTATATGGACAGGTGCTAGTAAAAATCCAATAACAGATATACAAACTAACGGCAAGTCAACTCTAGTTGACGATAATAATACATTCAAAGTTGAAAACAATATGCTTATTAAATTCACTGGTTCCGGTTGGGATTCAAGTGTTTTAAATAAAACATATATAGTAGCGGGCTCGTCGGGCAAGCATAAGTTATATGAGTATATTGATGAAAACAATATTAGAGTTTATAACAATACAGTAAAACATTCAGAGAACAATGATGGTGTATGGTGGAATGGTATATTACACAATGCAGAATTAAACACAGGCTACAGTGGTTCTCCAGAGCAACTATTATCAACTTATAATACATCAAATCCAAGACTACCATACTTTGATGGATTTAACTTCCCACAACTGGAATCTAACAGCACACAACTTATTAAAAACACTCTTGTAAAATTTACAGGAAGTTGGACACACACAGGTATAACAAATAGTACTGATATATTTTCACTAACAATTAATGAGACTACAGGTAATGTATCTATTACGGCTGCAACCACTGACGAAATAGCATTAGCGAATACAAAACTATCACCAGACAATAATTTAATGTACGACGAAGGATACGCAGTAGACCCACAAAAAGATTATATTGTAATTGCTAAAGATGATTCATTTCAAACAGCATGGAGTAGGGCTAATCATTGGGTTAATTCTAGTACAATTAAAAAATTACAAGAACTAATACCTACATATGATTTTACTGAAATTAAAAATATTAAAAGAAAAGCACTGAGACCTATTATAGAATACAACTGTGGTATACATTTATGGAACCATGCAGCATCTTATGTTGGGCAATATCTTGGAGCTGTATATGGATTAGCACAAGCAGATGCAAAACCAACAACAGTAGGAGACAAGTATCTATACGTAGACAATAGTGATGTAAATGATAGAATATACACAGTTGCAAGCGGTACAGACACATTTGAATCACTAACTGTAAACGATACGTTTTCTATTAAGTCTACTACACAAACTAGTTGGGTAGAAGCAGATGGATACTATGATGGCACTAAAGTTATTTTAGCACAACAAAAAACAAAAATCAATCAATATCCGTTATATAAGTTTTTTAATACAGATGGTGTTCCTTTAGAAGGTGGATGTAATAAATCATTTACTGGTGATAAGATTTTTGGTTATAAAGAAGGAACAGGTGCTAACGACACTGAACTAGGATTTCCATTATGTTATAAAGACACAGGAAAACAATATGCTGAATATGAATTTGAAAACTTTATATTAACAAATAAGTATTATACTAATCATTCAAACGCAGAATATTCAAAAGCAACCTACTCAAAAGAACAAGTAGGATATAACTTCTTTAAACAAAAGAATGTGTTAAAAACTATTTACACACAAGCAGGTACTAATGCTGGTGCATTTAATACTGCACAATATAAAGTAGATACTATAGACACATCATTAGAAATTCCATACGGACACAGCAATTGGCGACAAGATTCAAAATATTTAATTCATAAAATAAACGATAACGTTTCTATTACAACTGCATATGGCGATGGAACTAATAACGTAATGCAAATAGGAAATGCAGAATTATATACAGTAGGTAAAAGTCAAACAATTGTATTTGAAAATTTAACTGACTTATCATTAAAAGTATTCTCACATGGTGTAGATATTGAAATAACATCTATACCAGAAATTACATTTACAAGATCAGGTAATAAAATAACCCTAGAAACAAGTGCATCAAGTAACGATATTCATTTTGATATTATTGCATATGGAACAACAATTTTACAATCTTTTATTATAACAGATGATTGGGATAGTTCACTTTATAAACTTACAATTAACGGTAAAAATATTAACCCAACAAAAGTAACAGTTAACGCAACAACTATTTCAATTGACGAGAGTGAATTAGCAATAGATGATTTAGTTGACTTCAGTTGGAGAAGCAATGATTTAACAAACAAATCAACTAATATTAGTTTACCTGATACACACATACATAACTCAAGTAACTCGCTTGTTGAAACATTTACAATAAGTGAAACTATTAATCACTGGACAGATAAGATAAATGCAATGCCAGGATTTGATGGTAGTTTATATGGTGAGAATAATTTTGCCAGCATACCACATACAACACAAAATGGCGGAACTATTTTTATACACGAAAACAATAGTATACTGCATGACATTAATTACTCTAACAAACATTTAACTCTTTCTGGTGCATTAGTAGAGCAAGGAAAAGAGTTTGATGCATTTAGAACAAGAGTAGGAGCTCAGGCTAAAAGACAATACACAATTGGTGCAGAGAATATACAAGAGCTAACTGATAATGCAATAAATGAAATTGTTAGAAATAAACAAACAAATAGTTTATACAGTACTTCAAATATGCTATATGGTGATCTCGATCATCAACAAACATTTACATTAGAAGGTCTTCCATCAACGTTTACTAAGATATTTAAAACAAGATTTATATTTAACGGAGATGTTAACATAAGAGATCATGTATATGTTTACTTAACAGAACATGATGGAAATGATAAACAAGTTCGTAGACTTCTTCTAAAAGATAGAGATTATAAATTTTTAGGAGACACAGTTATACTGACTCTTGATTATGAAAGTACACTAGATAGTGATAAGACACGACCTACAATAGAGATTTATCATATTAAAATGGATGAAAATAGTTTTGTTCCTCCTAGTATGGTAAAACTTGGATTAGCATATGGTGTAGAGCCACAAGTTAACAACGGCATACTATACACACATGACGGTAAACAAATTAGTGTTACTAACGAATCTAGTTTAATAGATATAGATTCTACAACATTTGATCCTGTAAACGCAGTAATATACGAACTAGAAAAACGTATATATGCAGGATTAGTTAAAGAAGATTATATGTATAATGATGAGAATAAAGGAAGAGATAGATTTAATTCTCCAGTTGATTACTTGCCAACAGAACATGTAGATACATGGTTTGCATTAAATGATTTAAATAACTATGTAGAAAAATATTATTATAGATGGGCAACACAAAATAAAATTACAAGTCTAAACACAGACAACTACTATGATGCTGCAGATCCTTTTACTTGGAATTACAGTACATTATCCCTTGGTAGCGAATCAATGCCAGGACATTGGAAAGGTGCATACACACATATATTTGGAACGTGTACACCACACCTTACTCCTTGGCACATGCTAGGACATGCATTTAAACCAACATGGTGGGACACACATTACAGTTGGACAGACGCAACTAAACGTACTGCATTAATTAACGCACTAACAAACGGTATAGTTTCAAATCCAAGCATTAACGATATACAAGTTTTACGCAACGCAAGATACACATGGGATTGGAGAGATGTTCCAACAGGCAAGTGCCCAGTTAAAACTGACGGTACACTGGAAGACCCAGATACAGTTTTAGGAACTCCATCAAACGTTGATAAAGAACAAGACTTTGTGTTTGGTGATTGGGGACCAGTTGAAGTACAATGGAGATTTAGTGCAGAAGGACAAGCAGTATTATTAGATGCAGTATTAAAATTAAATCCTGCAAGAGCATGGGCAGATTTTTTCCAACCAGGTATTATTGGAAAACATAATTCAGTTATTTCAAATATAAATTACTACACTGAAGTATTGCCTACTGCTAAAGATTATAAGATTGCAGGAAAAATATATGAGAATTCTGTTCAGAGTTTAACACTTAAAAATACATCAGCAGACACATTAGAAGATACAGGATACTTTAAAGTACTGGATGATAATCTAAGTACTATTGCTAAAGCAAGATATAGGTTTACAACAGACACTGCTACTGGATCAACTAACATACTTAGTTTAATAGATAGAGGATTAAACTTTACTGGACATCCTATTGTTTCTTATCATGGATCAGATTCAGTAGTCAATACATTAAATGTTGATATACAACTTCAGCAAGTTCCGTTTACTGCAAATGGTATAGCACAAGCACAATATAATTATGTAATTAGAAATAATATTGATGTTAGTTTAGAAGATCTATATACAAAATTATCAACAAAATTACAAGCAAAAATAAATGGATTCACTAATAAACATCTACTAAATGTATATTCTGATACTAGTGCAAGTGGTGACTTTGAATTAGGAATAGAAGATTTTAATGTTAATATGTACGAAGGTGCAGTAAATAAATTAATTACTGCAAGTTCTGTAACTATTACAAAACAAGGACTAGGATATGAAATAAATGGTTTCAACAATAACACAAGAGAATTTAAATTTTATGAACCTAATTTAGTTAATGCTACAGACTACACAACACAAACAGTTGCAGGACAACAATCAATAAGACGATATAATAAGTTTGTTACAGTACCTAGTATTATTGAATACGGTTCTCAACTTTCAAAAATACAAGACACATATAATTTTATAAGAGGTTATTGGAATTGGTTAAGCACACAAGGTTATACAACATCACAAGACGGAGATAGCTCTGCAATAGAATTTGTTGAATGGTCATTAACAGCAGAAGTAAATGATACTATAACTTTACAAATAGGTAAGCAAGTTAAGTTTGCTCCAACAACAGGTCATGTATATGAATATAATCGCTTGTCATATAATACCAACGATATTTTAGCATTTGATTATAAAAAAATAGACAACAGTAGTTTAGGTATTAAACGTACAGATGGCACAGCTACAATTGAAACAAAAGATAATACATACATAGCAAGTGTCACTAGTGCTGTATTAGATTACGAACACATTGTTATATTTGAAAATAAAACAAAACTAGGAATAAACATATTTGATGATATTAAAAATAATATGCAAGAGAGACTTTTAATATCTGGACAACGAACACAACAATGGACAGGTGAAAAGAAAGCACCAGGATATTTAATTGTTGATGATCATATTGTTCAAAACTTTGATAGTGCAGTTCAACAAGTAGATGACATATACAGAACCGACGTAGACGAATTTAATGAAAGTTTTTCAAAAGCAAAAGATTTAACAATAGGAAATACTGAAGGACAATTACTAGATAACTTGGGTATTAATAAAAATGTACTTACAAGATATCATCAAGGTTTAATAAAAGAAAAAGGTACACTAGGTGCAATAGAACACATAGGTAAAAGCGATATATTACATAACAGTGAAACAACTGTTTCAGCACACGAGCAATATATGTTTAGACAATCATATCTTGGTAATGATGATTTTGACAATGCATTAGAAATAGAAATCGTTTCAAGTGATGTTAATTCATCACCACAAGCATTAACACTTGATACAACATGGAATGAGTCTAATGTAATTGTAGCAACATCAGATAAGATTGTCAATGATAAATCTATTACATTTAATGTAGTAAGTTACGACGACTCACCAAGTGACATACTTACTGGTGGTGAACCTAGACAAGCAGAAACAAAATACAGTATTTTAAATTCAACTCAACTTAGTGATGTATTTGACAGTACAGCCGACTATGCAATAATTCCTACGTGGAATTCTACTACAAGTTATAAGAAAGGCGACAAGGTCCGTTATAGAGGCGAGCTATGGGAATGTATAGAAAACTTTACAGGATTAGATTTAGTATCTCCTACTATTGAAGAAACTTCTGCATTAGCTAGAACACAACAAGTAATTGAGTATGACACTGTAGCAAACATAGGTGGAACAACAGTAACTATCCAAAGACAAAATACAGTGTTCGATGATATTGTTGCTACTGGTTCTAGCTTTACTCCATTTTTAGAAAGCGAAACACTTAACATAGGATACTCAGGAAGTATGACTCCTATAACGTTTTCAAAACAAGATAGTGTTGCAACAGTAATTGGGCCAGCAGAAATAATTGCAAACGCAGGGCCACCAGTGTTTACAAATGTTACTGGTAAAAGTATTACTATTGCTATTAGAAACACAGTAGGTGGAGTAGTTACAGATACTGATTATATAGTTAACTTTGATACTACACCTGCAAACAAAACTGAAAACTTTACAGGTCAAGGACCTATGACAGATACATTTACAATAGCAGAAACATTAAGTAGCAGTACATATGGAGTAGGCAGTGTAACCGTAAATGGAAGTTCAACTACTGCATTTACAGTTACAGGACAGTCATTAGTATTTGATTCAGCACCAGCATTAAATGATGCTATTGTAGTAACGCTAGTACATCAACCAGACCAGATGAGTGCATCACAAGTTGTTGATAGAATTAATTCACAAGTAACAGACACAAACTTTACAGCATCATTAGACACAAGTGCTGTGTATGATGCATTAAAATTATCATATGGTGGAACTAACGCAGACGATCCAAATAAGAGTTTAGTACTAAAAGCAGGTTCTACTAACAACGATTTAGGATTTATTACAAGTCCAATTAACCAACAGAAGCAAGCATTTCAAAATGTAACAGGTGTAATTACTCCAACTAACTTAACTGTAGAAGAAGTAAGAGATCAAATTAATAATACATCTGCACTTTCATCTAGTATAACTGCTACAGTTAGCAGTGGGAATTTAGTACTTACAGATACAGATGGATCACAAGCATTATCGTTAACTGGATCAGCAGTAGCAAAATTAGGGTTAAATGCAAACTACCCAGTTAGCACAACACAAGTTAATCGTAAGGCTACATACACAGAAGCAGTAGCAGATATACAAGCGGCTCTTACTGCAGCAAGTATAACAGATATCAGTATTCTTGTAGTTGGAAATGCAATTAGAATAACTTCCACAGCGGCAAGTTTAGAGTTAGGCGATACAACATTCAATTCGCAAATTGGATTAGCCACAGGAACTATATTTGCATTAGAAGGTGATGTTGAAAACGATTGGGACACTGAACATAGAAATTATTTTACAGAGATAACAAACGATCCTGCATTATATAATATATTAATTGCAGACGATAGTGATTTTGAAGTTGAAAGTTCTGGATCAGTAGTTACAAAATTCTGGGGATGGAATGTACTTCAAGTAACACAAAGTAGTACTACACCATTATATAGTTTACCAAGTGCAGTTGCCAATGCGGCAACCGTGCTAAATGGCGGCACACCAACCACATGTGGTATATGTGCTGGTACTTCAAGTAAAGATGGAAACGATGCAGAAATAACAACTAATGTTCCACATGGATTAGAAGTAGGAGATTGGGTACAATTATTAAATACAGATACTACTCCAACAATTGATGGTATACATAAAGTAACAAAAGTATCAGCAAACGATAATCAAGTATTTTATATTGATGAGTATATTGAGAAGTGTGGTAACGCAGTATCAATTATGCCATTAGTGACTACTAGATTTGTAAATATAGATCAACGAGATGGAGATGGTACTTCAGCTTATAATAACATAACAGGTGCAGAAAACTTGTCACGTTGGAACATACCAACTGGTGCTCATACATTCCTTAACTATGTTGATGGTGTAAGAGGAACATATGTATATAAGAAAGGTACAACTTCTCCTATTAGAGTTAATACTACAAGACCTACTAACACAGATGTAGACAGTGTATTAATTTACAATCACAAAGAAAACAAATCTAAAGTACAACTAGAAGCATGGGATCCAATGAGAAAGATTATTCCTGGAATTGCTCAACAAAATTTAGATTATATTAATTTTTCTGATAACGCAATTTATAATACATCAACAGATGATAATTATGCAGAAGACTTAGACAACGCATGGGGTACAGAACAGATTGGTACTAGATGGTGGGATCTAAGTAAAGCAAGATATTACGATTACGATCAAGGACCAGACCTGGCTTACAAAACATCACAATGGGGAGCACTATACCCTGGTGCAGAAATTATTGTATGGGAATGGATTAAATCAAATGTAGCACCAGATGACTATGCTGATGCAGTAACTGAATCAAAAGAAATATTTGGCACAGTTGCAACAGGTGAAGCATACTCTATATATGATAGTGTTGCAAAAGAAACTTTATATTATTATACAACTGAAAAAGAATATAATAGTGGAACAGGAGCATACAATGATGTGTATTATTACTGGGTCAAAAACAAAACAACAACATCAGATGAAAGAACATTATCTGCAACGGATGTTGCTAACATAATTAAAAGTCCATCAGTAAACGGTGTAAGTTGGTTTGCAGTTGCTGGCGAAAACGAAATTATTGTTGACAATATTAATTATTATGTTGAAGATAACAATACAGTATTACAAGTTAACAAAGCAGGCAATAAGTATAACTCACATAATGAATGGACTGTTATTGCAAAAGATTCAGATTTAATTCCAGAGTATTATATTAATGGAATGAAACGTAACTTTGCAGGAGTAGATATAAACGATGTTACACTACCATACTCGTCTTTGCATAGATTCAATAGATATGGTGATGATTTAAGTATTGGTCAAACATGGTTTAATAATTTACCAGAGGCTAGAAGAAATGCAATAGTAACACTTAACACTCAGTTAAAAAATATTAATCTAAATGATGAGTTTGAAGGCACTTGGGACAGAACACTTATAGCTAATGACTTTCCTAAGTTGTTATGGAAGTGGATTGATTACACATTAAAATCTTATACAGGTACTTACAATCATACAATAACAATTAAAAAATATAGTGAATTAGATAGTATTGATAAAAATTTACATTCAGTTGCTAAATTAAAAGTATTTGATGAAGTAGATGCTGTTGACAGAAGTGAGATATATGCATATAACAGTTTAGATAAAGTTTGGGAATTGGTTCTTAAAAAGAACAATACAATTAAATTTGACGAAGGCTTAATGTCAGCAGTTGGCGGATGGGATGTAAATGTTTGGGACTCAACACCTTGGGATTTTGCAAACATTGCCGATTATTGGGAAACATTAATTGATGCATTAAATAATGACATATTTGTTGATTATAATAAACATGAGATGAATAAATTCTTCTTTAGTGTTGTACATTATATTTTAAGTTCTTTTGAACAAACAACTTGGATTAGAAAAACAACATATGTTAAATTAGAATTTACAGATCCAATTCAAACAAAAATTAAAAAATATTCAAAAAATAAAATTAATAACATAATAGGTTATGTACAGGAAGTTAAACCTTTCCATACTAAATCAAGCACGGTACTTACTAGACATACTAATACAGAAACAGTAGGACTAACTGTTACAGAAACTCCACAAACAGTTATAACTATTAAACCACAATCATATGATGCAGTGTATGGCGGAGATCAATATGCCGGTGCACCAGATTGGGGTACAACATTTGAAGATTATATTACTGGAACTGGAACAGACGTTATTAGCGGACCAGACTTTATAAGTCCAGAAGAATTTAATTATACAACAGGCGGTGATAATAGAAACAGTTTAGTAGAAGTTAAGCCGTTAGAACTATTAAGAATTAACGTACAAACAAATGCGTCAGGTAGCACTCATGCTAATGATTCATTAACGTTTGCACATATACAAGATTACAGTGGACATGTTAATGCATATGCATTAACAGAAGCAAAAGAAACAACACTAACATCACCACTTACGTTAACAGACACAACTATAAGTGTAGCAAGCACAACTGCATTTAGCAGTGTTGGTATCGCATACATAAAAGGTGAGTTAATAGAATATGTTGTAGCAGATGCTACAACACTAGGAATTACAAAACGTGAACTAGCTGGAACATTTAAAGTTCCTGCAAGCACTGGAGATTCAATAACAGATGTAACTAATTCAAAACTTACATTTGCTAACGATGATCCAAGTCATTATCAGTATAACACGTTAAGTGATACAATTTTAAACAGCCCAGGCTCAACACAAGCACAAGAGTTGCAATCATTAGGCAAGGGTATAGAGTTATAATACTATTTAACGAATTGCATAAATAGTGTATAAGGAATAGGAATATGAAAACATTAAACGAAAACTCAAATGTTAAAGTAGAAGGACACGTTGTAATCACAGATGCTGATTCAGGCGAAGTTTTACTTGACAAATATAACGCAATTAACTTTCAGAACTTTGCATATGCGGTAGCACAAGCAATGTCTGGAGGAACTACTTATGCTATAAGCAAACTAGCGTTTGGCTTTGGCGGTACTACAATTGACGTTAACGGAAATATAACATACAAAGATGCAAGAGTATCTGGAGAATCAGTAGACGGATTATATAGTCCAAGTCCTGCAACAATTGGTGCGGACCCAACAGTAAGCCCATTACAAAAAGCAGTAACTACGTTTACTGTTAATAATGCAGCGAATCAACCATACACAGATTTAGAATGTAAGGTTGTACTAGATTATAATGAACCAGATCCATCTGGACCAACTACAGACAATGCATCAGATTTTGATGATGCTGATAGTTTTGTATTTGACGAAATTGCATTAATGTCTAGTGCAGATACTTACTTAACACATTTAATATTCCATCCTATTCAAAAAAGTAATAACAGAAAATTAGAGATATTATATACTCTAAGAATTAGAGCAGGAGTATAATATGGCATCAGGATATACAATTAGCAAACACGGTGTAACAGGAACTAACAATGGCGGAAGTTTTAATATTGCTGATGAAACTGTAAATGTAACAGATACTAGTTTAAGTTTAGTGGGCAAGTATCATGTTGGATACGGTGCCGACATTGCTCAAAACCAAGTTAGTTTATTAGAAAATTTTGCAAGCGACACTGCACCAAGTAATCCAATCGAAGGTCAACTTTGGTGGAAACCAGTAGACAAACAATTGTTTGTACGATGTAATGGTGCGTGGCTTGGCATAGATTCAGATTCAAAAGTAACTAGTGTATTAGATACATTAGGTGCTGCTCATACAGTTGTTGTATCTAAAGTAAACGGAGTACTTACATCGATTACAAGTTCAGACACTACTGATTGGGTTATTAATGTTTCCGAAACAGACATTGAACCTCACTTTAGAGATTCAGGCGATATTAGTGTAGCCGGTCCGGCAACTATTAAAGCAGGTATTAATTTAAACACAGATAGTACAAAGTCAATGAAGTTTCACGGAACTGCAACTACGGCACAATACGCTGACGTGGCAGAGCTTTATACTTCAGATAAAGAATATGAACCAGGTACTGTTATGACAAATAATACAGATGACGCACAGGAAGTTACGCAAACAGTTAACTCATTAGATAGTAAAGTAATTGGTGTAGTAACAACAGACCCTGCATTATTGATGAACAGTACACTAGATGGCACCACTGTTGGTGTAGCACTAATAGGTAGAACGCCATGTAAGGTTATAGGAACAATTAATAAAGGCGATAGAATTATTAGTAGCAGTGTTCCTGGACATGGCCAATCAGAAAAAAATGTAAGCGAATATACATACCAGCATGTTGTTGGAAGAGCGGTTGAGTCTAAGACATCTACAGGCGAAGGAACCGTTGAAGTAATAGTTGGAGTAAAGTAAATGCTGTCTAAGCCTACTTCGGTCATAGCAAGTGATTTAATAGAAGCCAAAGACCTAAATGATCTCGTTGATTATTATAACGAGCTTTGGAGCGACCCTAGTACTGGCCCGTTTACTTTTACAACACATAACGACACAACTGGAGATAATTTAGATAGAAGATATGGATGGGGGCAAACTCCAGCAGCAATTGTTCCTACACCAGCAGCAACTGAAATAGTTACACTCAACGACATTAATCAAATTACTGCACAGATAAATGCAGGTGGATATCACAAAGAAGAAAATGTTATACTTGGAGGACTAATTCCTCTTACAGGTGTTGGTGCCGCTACAGTAGGTAGCAAAATTCCAACTTCGTTATACAACAATGTATGTACACTTACAGATAATTTATTTACAAATCAATATGAAACAGACTTTCTTAATTTAAGTTTATCAGAAGTTACATCAACTAATACTGTTAGTTGGTCAGACGACTTAGAAGTAATTCATAAATTTACATTTACAGATTATAATGAGGCTAGACACTTTTTTAATAGTGGTGGCGAACTTACGTTTCAATTAAGTATGGAAACAGGTGGTGGTTCATATAATCAATTTTGGCAAGAAATATTTGAACAATTTGATAGTATTAGAATTGGTGCTGAAACTTGTAGAGTTGTAACAGATGACGATAATGGAGAAACACACTATGATGTGATATCTACTAGTGGAATCAACAAAGGATTCTATAATGGAATATTATATTCTCCTACTCCTGCATTTAATACTATACTTGATGCGGGTGTCTTTAGGCATAGACCGGGTGGCGCATATGCTTATGCCTATGCTTATGTTTATGCATATAGTGAATACAACAGTAGAAGAATAAGAATACAAATAAAAGCAGACGAAGTTAGTGGATTTAATATATATGTTAAGGTTATATTAGTTGAAGATGCTGATGATATATCTGCTATTACACAAGATGTTACATTAGAATCAGGATATGCACAACCTAGTACTGTACCTGTAACTACACCATCACCAGACTCTGGTGTACCATATGCTACTGTGGGATCAACTGTTTATCAATTTATGGAAAGATCAGCTCCTACTGTAACAGAAGAACAAGCGTGGACATCAGTTGATGCACCAGCTGGCGTACAACTAGAAGACTTTATAGACGGCTCAACAAACTGGACACAAGTTGACGGCAGTTTATTTGAAAAGAACTCTTAAATCCCCCATTGACAATCAAGACTAAATAGTGTATTATATACATATATAATAAAGGAGTATTCTATGGACGAAAGACTCGAAAAGGCATTAGACTTTAGTAACTATGCTTTAACGATTAACAATCAAAAGAGAAACATTAGAAACAGAGTTGCACAACTACAAATTGTACATCATGCAGGTGGGGTGTTTATTGCTAATCACGAAACAATTGCTTTTGTAAAAACATTAATAGATTTAAAACATAAAAGTTCTATTGTTATTGATAGCAAAAATAATCCTATTACAGTAAAAAGTTTAAAAGAATTATTAGAAAAATTAGTAGATGCATATACAAGTGCTACTACTGAATTTGATATTGAAAACGAAAAGCTAAAGAAGGCAAGAAACATTAAGAAAATAATGGACTGGTAATGAGTGAAATTCTCGAACAAAGAGGTGTTTGCTTCTTTGCCTACAACAATAATCAACTAGACTACGTTAAGATGGCAATCACTGCCGCTAAGTATGTTAAGAAAAATTTAAAACTTCCAGTGTGTTTAATCACTGATGAAGGTAGTGAGTCTTGGCTAGAAGAAAGTCAACCATCTGCACTTATTAAAGAAGTATTTGATTATATTGTTATTACCAATGATGAAATGAAAAAGAATCCTAGGCGACACTATGATAGCCCGTGGTCAGAGTTTGCTGCACAATTCAATAACAGTAACAAACATAAAATATATCAATACAGTCCATTTGAACAAACATTATTATTAGATATTGATTACATAGTAAAAACTGATGTCTTACTAAAATATTTTAATAATGAAAAACCAGTGTGTATGTTTGATAGAGCAACAACACTTAGAAATGAATTGCCTGCCCTACAAGAACGTTTTTTATATGACGCAGGAATTAAAATGTGGTGGAGTACAGTTGTGTATTTTGATCGCAGTGACTTTAGTAAAATGTTTTTTGATACATGGGCCCATGTAGCAGAGAACTATGAGTTTTATCAATACTTGTATAACTTTCCAAGTAAACTATTCCGTACAGACTATTGTGTAAGTATTGCAGTACATATATTAGCAGGCATGCAAGATACTCAATTATTATTAGGAAATTTTGACAACACAAAATTAGTAAACATGAGTCAGAAAGATGATATCATAGAAGTAAAAGACGATAACGAATGGATAATGCTTTCACATAGTCAGGAAGAAGAATGGAAGAATATTTTAGTTAACACAAGTAATCAAGATGTACACGTTATGAATAAGAGAGCACTCGACAGGGTGTTAGTAGACATAATGGAGGCGTTTAATGCAGATTAAAGAAAACAGAGGCTATGTAATATTAGCGTTGGAAGATTTTGAATACAAGCAAGCAACTGCACTTGCATATAGTATTAAGATACATAATAAAGATGCTAGTGTAACATTAGTAACTAATTATATTGATCGTGTACCAGAACATTTTAAAGAAGTATTTGATCATTTAATAGATTTACCTTATGGGTATAACCCTGGTACTAGAACAAACGACTGGCAACTATATTGGTGTACACCATACACACATAACATTGTTATTGATTGTGCAAGTCTTGTAAAAGAAAATCACGATAGCATATGGGAATACTTGGAAGACCAATGTGATATTTACTTAATTAACGAATGCAATAATTTTAGATCAATGCCTGTATTAAATAAAACATTTAAAATATTAGAAGAATATAAATTTAATCCAGTATACTCTCATATGTTTTATTTCAAACACGACACTGATACATCGCTTGCATTTTTTAAATTAGCAGATGTGTTTATGCAAAACTGGAGAGGAGTGTTTAGTCATTACTTTTCTAAAGCACATGTTCCATCTGCGTATGATAATGATATGATGTACAGTTTACTAAACACAATTATATTATACGAGCATCCTACTTTGAATAATATTATAGATACAACTAACATGCCAGTAACATTAACATCAGGTGAAATTGGCAAATGGAATAAATGGACAGATAGATTAAACATCTGGAATAGTGAAAATGCAAAAGTAAAAATTCAAAATTATGCAGTTGCTACTAATTTATATTATAGAGAACAAGAGTTTTTAACAGAAGATATTTTTAATGGACACAGAGACACTTACAAAGCCACATCAAAACGTTGATAGAACTTATTATATAGTCTTTGACAAAAAAGGCAGAATATATAATATTAACAGCACTCCATTGGCAGAGCTAAAAAGTGGCTTGACTCAAATTCAAAGTAATAATAAAATATGTAAAAAGATTATAAAAGGTCAAGCAAATCTAAAAAAATATGGAATTGTATGGGACCTTGTTAGTCAACAATGGAATATAAGTAAGCGTAGCACTAAGTTAATATTGGAATCAGAAGATAACAAACTGTTACCATACTTAACTAATACTAATAGAAAAAGCACAGAAATATTTATTAGTATATACTATAATGATAACACCGCAGTAGTATATGCTAACACAACTAAAATTAAAAGTATTAAAAACCTAAGCGATATAACAGAAATATCAACAGAAGAAACGCAACTACTAGACGTATACATTACAAAAAAGAATGACCCAGATTATCTAGTTACTATACTTAAATTAGATCCATTACAACTTTTTACAACTGGAACACAAGTAATAGATCTTGATACAGAACTTAATAGACATATTGATTGGGAAAATATAAGTATGTATGGCAAACCTGTATTTAAGAATTATGGATGGAATTTATTAAAAACACAATATTTTGCTCCATCAAGTTCAAATAATACAGTTGTACAAACGTCAACTAGTGATATTTTAACTAGCATAAATATTAACGTAGTAGATAACAAGTTAACAGTAGATAGTAATTTATCTGAAGAACAGGATTATTATTTTGAGGGATATAGCAAAATACGAATTGTTGTATGTGATAAGAGCCCAGATAACTTAGTAGGTGCAATCGAAGTTCCAGTAAAAGAGTTATTAAAAGAAAAAACATATAATACTACAATAAATTTTAAATGGCCAAAGCAGCCATTGTTGTTATATAAAAGTAATTATATAACAATCTCAACAGGAGAAGATAAATGTTAGATAAAAGTATATGGGAAAATAGGCATACGGCTAGATTGTTTTCAACAGAAAATACAAACATACCGTTAGACGATTTGAAATATTTACAAACTGTAATAAACAATATACCTAGTCAGTGTAGTATTAAAACTCATTTTTGGGTATATCTAGGACAATCAAAAGAAGATATAGAATTGCGTACTTGGTTAGCAGATAATGTATTTTGGGTAATGCAAGAAGAAGAAAAAGAAACAGAGTTCAAAGAACATATGTTGGGTATTATACAAGCACCAGCAATACTATTAAGTATAAGAACTAATAAGCCTTGGGCAAATATCACAGAGCCAGATAACTCAGATGAATATAACGAAGAGTTAGCAATTAGAAGTGAAGGCTTCCATGCTGGAGTACTATTGTCTACACTATTAAATATGAATTATAATGTTGCAACGTTTGGTTGCAATTCTGGGTATTATGATAAAGATTATGATGAAAAGAGAGATCAGTTTCAAAAAATGATTAGAGAAAGATATGCTGAAGAACTACGTGACTTAGTTTCTAAGTACCCAGGTAAAAAAGGTAATTGGGATGATATTAAGTTTTATCCAGGATTATCTACTTGCTTTGGTCCAGAAGCAATAGATAAACAAGAAACAGGACAAATGGAAATATGGACTAGTCCTACAGGAAAGAAATACCATTTTGTTAATGGATCAAAACCAAGAACACCAGCAGAATCGTGTATTGGATTTAGGAGAAATTATGAGTAATATGCAAAGCATTAATGAGTATGATATAGTGTTTATCAGTTATGATGAACCAAACGCAGACGAGAACTACAACGACTTAATTAATAAGGCACCCTGGGCTAAACGTAGCCATGGAGTATTTGGAAGTGATGCGGCACATAAGGCTGCTGCAGACTTAGCCGAAACAGATAGGTTTATTACTATTGATGCAGACAACATAGTTAGAGATGATTTCTTTGGCGTTGAAGTAGATATGAGTAGAGTTAGAAGCACAGAAGTTATTAGTTGGGCAGGCAAGAACACAGTAAATGGTTTAGTATATGGCAATGGTGGAATCAAGTGTTGGCCAAAAGAAGTAGTGTATGGAATGCAAACACATGAGAATGCACCCGCAGGAGATAAGCGAGCTCAAGTAGACTTCTGTTGGAATATTAATTACGTACAAATGAATAATATATATTGTGATGTAATGAACAATGCTAGTCCACTACAAGCCTGGCGTGCAGGTTTCCGTGAAGGTGTTAAGATGGGATTAGTTGACGGCGATGTTATTGATCCTACACAACTGAAACAAAAAGTACACGACAAGAATTATAAAAGATTACTTACATGGATGAGCGTAGGTGATGATGTAGAAAATGGACTGTGGGCAATATACGGTGCAAGGCTTGGATGTCATATGACAAACATTACTAGAACTGATTGGGATTGGAAAAACGTTAGAGACTTTGATTGGCTTACAAAATATTATAAAGAAAATGTATTACCTAACTTTGAAGCCAACAGTGATCAATTATGTCCTCGCACTGGAATGAAATGGAATTATAGTACATTACAAGAAGAAAGCGATAGACTTGGATTTGAAATACGCAAAGAACTAGATTTAGAAATTGCTGACTTAGGCAAAGAAGGTTCACGATTCTTTAAAGAAGTGTATATTAACCCAAGCCGTATGGGCGCCCAAATTAGAGAAGACCAAGTAGAGGATACATTAGAGTAAATGAATATTGGTGTAGACATAGTTTCAATTAATAGAATTAGAAAAATCTATAACAAGTATGGAACACGATTCACCGATCAATTTTTAACAGAACAAGAAAAACAAAAAGAACTTACTGCAGAATATATATCAAAATGTTGGGCAGTAAAAGAAGCATCAATTAAAGCAAGCGGCATAACAGATGCTAAACAATTTTCATATGGAAAGAACGGTAAGCAACCTATTGTGATTACTGACGTAAAAGGTACATGGAACCTTAGTGTGTCAGATGAAAAAGACTATACAGTTGCTATGGTAATAAATGACTAAAAAGAAACTAGATAATTTTGAATGGGAAGTTAACCCTGTTACAAAAAATACAGACCCAACAGATGCAAATAAAAATGCAATGACCAATATGCTTAACAGCACTGGTCCAGGATTTTGTTTAGCAAAGTGGACACAAGTAACTATGCATCTTGGATCTGGATTAACACATAGTTGTCATCACCCTACTGCACATAAAATTCCATTAGACGAACTTAAAAAGAATCCAAGTGCATTGCACAATACAAAATTTAAAAAAGAACAACGTAAAGATATGCTTAACGGCATACGTCCTAAAGAATGCGATTACTGTTGGCGAGTAGAAGACAACGGTGAAACAAGTGATCGTGTACTTAAAAGTTTAGACTCATTTAGTTTTAAGCACCATGACAAAATAGCAGAACTAGTAGGAGACGAAGATATATTTCCTACATATGTAGAAGTAAGTTTTGGACGCACATGCAATTTTAAATGTGCATACTGTGGTCCTGGCTTTAGTAGTCAGTGGGAACAGGAAATTAAAAAACATGGTGCATACTCGTTAGAGCAAATGGAATTTAATTTAGCAAAAGACTCTGAGAAGCATATACCATTACGTGAACACAATCCATACATTGAAGCATTTTGGGAATGGTTCCCTGAAGCATATAAGCATATGAATACGTTTCGTATTACCGGCGGAGAGCCTTTGCTTATTAAAGATACAATGAAAGTTATTGACTTCCTATTAGACAATCCAAATCCAAAACTATCATTTGCTATTAACAGTAACGGATGTCCACCAGGAGACTTGTGGGAAGAATTCACTGCAAAAATAAAACAATTAGAAGAAAGTAAATGTATCAAAGACTTTATATTATTTACTAGTGCAGAAGCAAGTGGAGATAGAAACGACTACGTAAGATATGGAATGGACTATAAACTATGGCAAGATAATATTGAATACTTTTTAAAGAATACACATGGAGCAGGTGTAACAATTATGAGTGCATTTAATATATTAAGTATTACATCTATTAAAGAAATGCTCGAATGGGTACTGGTACTAAAACAAGATTACAATTACACAGGTTGGGATAAATGGCTTATTGAAAAAGGATTTACTCGTCCTGCTATAAACGAAGATGCTAGGCCAATGAACGAAAGACAAAATGAAAAATATAATAAACGTAATCGTGTAATAGTAGATATTCCATATGTAAGGCATCCAGAGTTTTTAGATGCTAGTAACATTACTCCTGATTTAATAGACAAGTATCTTGTACCAGCAATAGACTTTATGTATGAAAATGTAACACACGGCGATTGGTTTGGTAACTTAGGGTTTGATGCATGGGAGGCAGGCAAGATGCGTAGAATTGTTTTAGATGTTATTAATAAGTCCACACAACACTTTCCAAATAGTTACTTAACAAAAAGTAATGAAGTAAGAAAAAATAGAACAAGGTTCTACAACTTTGTTGATGAATATGATAGAAGAAGAGATACAAACTTCTTAAAAACATTTCCAGAGTATATAGACTTTTACAATTTATGTAAGGAAGAAGAGAAGATATATTATGAAAACACTACACGCTGATTTAGGATTACTTAACTTATTATTTTTGCAAGGAGCAGGAGGAAGCTTCCTAGCAAGTATGATATCTAGAGCAGTAACAGATCCATGGTGGACAGATTACACACCAGAGCCACCAAACAAGTTATTTAAAACAACAAACGAATTTATGAATCAGTACAATCATATTGTAATGACTCATCACCCATTAGACTTCAGTAAGCAAGATACTAGGTTTAATGTAACTAATACAAAATGGCTTAACTTAACACTTCTTCCTGAAGAACGTCATTTTACTAATGTAATGACTATGGTAAAGCTACAAGACTACACAGGAATAACAAGACAATACATAAGAGATATGTTGTACGCAACTAAGGATAGACATTATGAGAGAGCTCACGATTGGCAAGTAACAGTAGCAGATAAACTAAGAAAACAAAACAGCATGTTAGAAGTTAGGTGGAAGCATATATTTGAAGATGGCAATCACGATGTAATACTATCAATACTAAATCATATGTTTGCAGGACAGTATAAAGCGGATGGCATAGTAGAAAACATAGCAGTCAAGTGTATGGCTAAACACGAAGCCGATAAGCATTTATACAATGAGATAAAAGATAATACAGAAGAAACACTAGATAAGATTTTTAAAATAATCGACGAAGAATCCACTTCGTCTTAATTCTAAAGTTATATAATGATTACTATAAGTGTGTGGTGTTGTTTCTATTTCAATTTTTGTAATGTTTGTTACACTATCGTCAACTAAATCTATATAAGGCTTAAAGCCAACATCGTCTACATGATGTACATACGTAAAGTCTGTGTCTGGCATTGTATTTGCTATACTATTTAATGTACATAAACTCTTTGGTATATTATTACAGAAAGAAATATTTCTCAGAGATAATTCAAATCCTATAAAAAAATATTCTTCTATATTATGTTTTTTATTATTTGTATAAAGTGGAATACATGTACTTGTTCCGCTTTGTATTAAAACGTTACTAGCATTTAATTCCTTAGCAAGCAAACAACTACTGTGACCGTTTTTACAATCAGATACTATATTGTAATCAGTATTTGGTATAAGATTTTTAATATAGTTTGCTAATTTCTCTATACTATCAATGTTATCGTTTATCCCTTTGTATAAGCAACTATCAAACAATACTGGATTACGTTGACTTCTTTTTACATCTTCAACAATGCTTATAATATTATAATCAGTGAACTCGTCAAACATCCAACTATACTGATGTTCTATTGCATTTCTGGAAAGAGCAAGTAACCAACTACCGCCACTTATTGCTATGATAGTTTTTTCTTTGCCTCTATCAATATAAGCAACAGAGTTATTTTGATCTAATGTTGCATTGTTTAATGATTCTTGTAAGTATAAGCTGTTTATATTTTTTATACTGCTAAAGTTATCTAAGCACATTTGTCGTTGTTCGTTTGTTACATAAGTCGACGACATGTACTTTATATGATATTGTTGTGCTAGGTTTGAAAACTCTATACTTTCTTTATTGTTAGCAAAGTTCCAATCCTTATTAACTATATGATCAGTTACATCACATATGTTATTTGATTCAAACCTCATTAGTCGCCTCTTTCCCATTTAACTACCATAACATCATTGTAAAAATCTTCAAGCTCGTTATCTGATAGTTCTGCTATGTTTGGAATTTTTCCTTTTTCCCAATATGATTCTCTAATAACCATCGGTGCGATCATTTGATAATATTTGTTGTGTTTTATATTTTCTAATGGAAATGCAACTGATCCATCTTTTGCTAATATAGGAAACATACTATGAGGTATATTCATTTTCTTTGTAATAGAACCCAGCATTTCATGTGTATCAATGTGTGGGTACCCCGAACGGAATTGTCTAGGACTATAGTTACTTTGATACATACTAGGTATATGTTCAAGGGCATCATATGCCCAAACGTCTAATGCGTTTCCTATTCCTATTGCCCATAAGTCCTGACCGTTTGGATATCCAAATGTTCCATTGTATTTTCTAATAAACTCAATTGGTTGAAAAAATAATAAATTTTTATCGCCGGTTGCTAGTGTGCTTCTATGTGATACATCTAGTCCTTGTAGTCTATGAAATATATTATTGAATGCAACACTGGGCCAAATAATTGTATCGTATCGTTGCATAATAACCATGTCGTAAGTTATGTTGTGTTTGGCTTCGTGCTTTTGCTTTAACATAATCGAGTCTACCCAAGCTGCCAATACTTTAGAATGCATAATAGATCCTTCAATATCTTTTAGTTGATTCTCTTTTTTAAGTGAATATATTTTAAATTGTTTTGGATTATAATGTTTTTTTATTTGGTTAGTTTGATGATTTATCATATCTTTATTAAGAATATCTTGTTCCATTAGATCTTTATTATTCTCTTTGTTGTACTTGTGTCTTGTATACGTAGTTTCGTAAGGTTTCAAACTGCAGAAATAATCTACATTAACGCCCGGAATGTCATAGAATCTTTTTATATATTCTAAACAAGCGTCTCCAGTTCTATATTGCCCATACATACATATAGCAATATTTTTAATGTCTATTCGACTATGATTTTGATTAGTGTTACTCCATGCTTTCATTCTTGTTTTACCCGTGTTCATCTGTAATAATTTTTTCCTCTGGCCAATTAAGTGCAGTGTATTGTAAATTTCTTTGCCACATAGTTCTTTGCATAATAGCAAAACATTTATCTTTGTCTAAAATATCTGGTTGATTTTTATGACTATCTATCCATTTCCATAAACTAACTAATTTCATAAAACTACTGTAACTAGTAACAAACTCAGTAGGTATAGGACCTGGGTTATGTGATTCAGGAGTATGCCATTGGGTACTGCCTGCTAATGCCCACTCGTTAAATACAACTGTATTTGGTGGAAGTGTTTTAAACTTTTCTAGTAATCTTTTAAAGTTAAAATTACCTTTACTTGCACACACAATAGCATTGTTCATTGCTAGTTCATGATCTCCAAACTTAGTAAACATATCTACTCCATTTTTCCAGTGAGCTTTAAATTTACTATATAAAAAATATTCATAGTGACCCCATGCATCCATGTCTGTTTCTTTTGCTTTAAATATTGGCCACGTGGGATCTATAGATGGTGTTTCTTTATCTTCAGTGCATAAACTTACTAAAATCAATGCCTTTGCTCCTATCATTAAGTATGTATATATTTATCATAAATACTATTATGATTACTAAGATGATAGATACTTTTATCTTACCCGAAGTACAAGAAGAACTAAACAGTATACAACCAACACTTAACGGAAGACAACCATATAATACAAATATAGTAGAATGGTTATCACCTGTAATAGACTTGTCTGACTTCTTTGTTTATCCAGTCAATGGAGTAACTGAAGCAATTAACTGGTGGCAGAATAAAGAGAAACGTAATATACAAAAAGTAATTGGCGACTACGAGTGGGTAGACACTGGAATACACAGCTTGTACAAAGATAACTATCTTGCACATTCTACACCTGAGTGGGGGCCAGTTCATTACGTATCGTGTCCTAGTTCAATTGATGGGAACTATACAGATATTCCAACTGATGTTCCTGTAGTGCTTGACATAGCGTATGTGGGAAGTGCTCCTATTAAAAAAATACCTATGACACCTAATATAGAAAAAGTATTTTTTAGTTTAAGTAAAAGTTTTGGCATAGGTAATATACGTACAGGTTGGTATTTTACTAAAAGACCCGATGTTAAATTACATGCATTACACAACGAAGCAATGTATTATAACTATTGTGCAACTCAGTACGCAGAACATTTAATAAATACATACAGTATTAATTATGTACATAGTAAACTAAAAGATATACAAACAAAAGTATGTAGCAATTATAATATTACTCCAAGCGATTGTATATGGCTTGCTACATCAACCGATGACAAGTATATTGATTATCAGAGAAGCAATAACATTGCAAGACTTTGTATTACAAAATTATTAAAGGAAAAACATGACAAACAAACAAAAAAACATTAGTGCTTTAGATAGAGTAGATGCTAAGTCATATGAAGAAATGAACTTGCCTATGACTGGTGATCCTACTAAGGATAATATTACTATCTTAGATGATAAGCCACCGTTGTTTCATAGCATTCCCGAATATGATATTGAAAACAATCCTTTTAGCTTTTTGTACGTTGACATGACATACGATTGTAATATGGAATGTGAATTTTGTTATAACCCAGTTAGAACATATAGTACACTGGACATTGAATGGTTTGAAGATGTGTGTGCTAAGTTACCACACCCAGTTAACTTTAGACTGTTAGGTGGAGAGCCAACACTATACAGAGACTTGGGTAGAGCCTTAGATGCATGTACAAAATACGGACACCAGGCAGCAGTAGTTACAAATGGTTTGCGTTTAGCAAGCATGAACTACGCAAAAAAATTAAAAGTAATACTTGATAGAAACCCAACAGTGAATGTGTCATTGTCAATGAACGGCGGACTACATCACGATGATTGGTATATTGAAATTGATGGCGAGAGCAGACGAGAGAAAAAAGTTAAGGCACTAGAAAATATGATGGAGTTAGGATACAGACGTGTTTGTATTAATGCTATCATTGTTAAAGGCCTCAATGAAGGATTAGTAAAAGAATTTTATGATAAGGCATTACAACACCCAGGACAGATAACAAACATACGTTTCCGAACTGCGGCTAAACAAGGTCGTTGGGACGAAGAGATATTTGATGAAGGTGAACAAACAAGTTATACGGGTTTACAATTAGATGAGTATATTAAAAGTGTTATACCAGAAGCACGTAACCCTATTAAAACAATACGTGATGGTTATCATCCTAGTACAGGTTCAGGTGTAAGACTTAATAACCCAGATTTAAAATGTAATCAATGTTGTTTTATGTATTACATACGACCACAACTATGGGTTGCAACTGTTGAATTTGGATCACATAACAGTGCGTTATGTTGGAGACGTGGACAACTAGTACAAGGTAATCAAGTTATACAACCGTTCCATCATTATATGGACGAGCTTAGTAGGTATATACAAACGTATAAACCAAGCGGAATCAAAGAGACTGCTAAAACAAAAAGTATACCAATACAAGAATAAGGAAAATAAAATGAATAAAGAAGAAGTAAGAGAAAAAATGTATTCATTGTTAACAGTGGGATTGTTTTTAGATGACGGTTCTAAGTTTGATATGGATACTACATTTGGTGAAGACTTGGGTTTGGATAGTTTAGATAAAGTAGAAATCAAACTAACAATCGAAGATGGCATGGGAATAATTTTACCAGAAGATAGTTTTGCGGGCGATGTTATTACTGTAGAAGATGCAGTTAACTTAGTCATGGAACATGTATAAGTCTATAATATTTGACTTCGATGGTACACTAGCAGACTGTAAAGAGTTACATCAAACTGCATTTCGTAATGCAGTAGAAGAGCTTTGTCCTAGTGCAGAGTTTAACAATGAAGACATAGAGGGCAGACCAACACGTGAGAAGATACGTATACTACACACAATGGGTTACGACTTTAACGGAGATAAGTTAAACGATATTAAACAAGCATATACACAAGAACACTTACCAGAGTATATAAAGTACAACGAAGAATTACGTAATGAAATGCTAAGGCTACAAAAGAAATATAAATTATGTGTGGCAAGTAATGCCACAGAATTATTTGTACTCAGAAGTTTAAGTATTATGCAATTGTACAACGATTCAGGAGAACAAGTGTTTGAGAAAATTAATACTGCAACTGACTTTCCAGCTAAACCAGATACAACAACATTCTTTGATTGTATGAGATGGACAGACAGCACACCAGACAATACTATTATATTTGAAGATAGTGTAGTTGGAATACAATGTGCATTAAGCACAGGTGCACAAGTTGTTAGAGTAATAGATGTGAATCACACTATAGAGGAAATGAAGAAACTATGAAACTAATTATGCCAATGGCTGGACAAGGAAGTCGCTTTGACGAAGTGGGTTATGATTTACCCAAGCCAATGATACCTGTAAGAGATGTTCCTATGTTTGTACACGTAGAGCGTTGCATAGACTTAGAGTTTGATGAACGCATATTTATTGTACGCAAAGAACATGATATACGATCAAGGGTCCTTGAATGGTATCCTGATGCACATGTGATTGAACTAGACTACTTAACAGAAGGTACTGCATGTACCATACTAACTGCAAGAGAGCATTATGAAGACGGTAGCAGTATCTTTATTAGTAACTGTGATCAACACATAGAATGGGATAGCGAGCATGCAGAAAGCATTATGAACAATCCCTATAACAGTGGAATGATTCCAAACTTTTACTGCGACGATGGATCAAAGAAATGGAGTTACGCAATGGTAGACGATAGACAAAACATCAAACGTGTAGCTGAAAAAGATCCCATAAGCAATTGGGCAACTGTAGGTTACTATTGGTGGAGAGATGGTAATCAGTTTATACAAAGTGTAGATGCTATGATGAAAGCCAACGATAGAGTTAACAACGAGTTCTATACTTGTCCTACATTTAATTACACAATAGCACTAGAAGGAATTGGTAATATTAAACACATGGAAGTAGATGTTATGCAAGGACTAGGAACTCCAGAAGACCTAGAACAGTACAAGGAATTATACTAATGTCAGATAGTATCTGTGCGGCATTATGGTCACACGGACGAGTTGATGTAACTATGAAAGTATATCCATGTTGTAGGTGGAGAGCAAACTTTACAGGCGAACGTGATACTTTACCACATATATCAGATGGCATAGAAGCTGCAATTAACAGTGATTACTTTAATACTGTTAGAAAAAAGATGCAAGCCGGAGAAGTAATACCTCAATGTAAACAATGTACAAACGAAGAAGAAGTTGGTGTTACTAGTATGCGAAACAGAATGAATGAGTCATACGGCAAGTATATTAATACAACTCCAAAGATAAGAGATTTAGAACTAGCATTTAGTACGCATTGCAACTTGGCTTGTAGAATGTGTAGTCCAGAAGCTAGTAGTAAGTGGAGTTTAATTGTTAATCCCAAAATGAAAGTAGATACAAGTGTTATCTCAAACGAACTAAGTAACTTTGATCACGACTGGAGTGAACTAGATAATATAAAAATGGTAGGCGGTGAACCACTTCTTGCAAAGGATCATTACAAATATCTCGAATACTTTATTACACAAACAAATCGTCCTGAAGAATTAACTCTTGTTTATCACACAAACGGAACTATATTTCCCAACAAAAACATTATAAACTATTGGAAAAAGATTAAAAAAGTTAGAATAATATTAAGTGTTGATGCATATGGAAAACTAAACAACTATCTAAGACCAGGACAAAGCGATTGGGAAACAATTAATGCAAACCTTGATAAGTTTAAAAACATACCAGGTGTGAATACAGAGATAGGAACACATTCAGTTATATCAAGTATAGGTGCTTTGCAATTGGATAAACTTGTTGAATGGTTAAACAACACAGTTGAGTTTAATAATAGTTCGTTTGATATACTGCATCACCCACCTCACTTGTCAATCATGAACATAGTTGATCAAGAGAAACATAAGATTAGAGAACATATTAAACTACTACAAGATAAGTTTGGTCATATAAATGGATTAGAGTCTAAGGTTATTTCAATAGTAGAACAAGCATTAAACGAAACTCCCAAACTACAATTCACAATACAAGATATTGCAGAACGAGAAAAACGATTAGATAAATATTTTAAACAGGACTTTTACAATGACACAATTCGTAGCACATAGAGGAAACATAAACGGAGCTGAACCAACATTCGAGAACCGTATAGAATACCTATTGCATGCTTATGATGTATGTGGTGCAGTGGAAGTAGATATACAAACCCATAATGGGCAATTGTATTTTGGACATGATGATCCACAACAACCGGTATCGCTTGAATTGATAATGCAAGACAATTGGTTTTGTCATGCAAAGGATCTACAGTCATTGGGTAAACTGTTAGACTTGGGTGCTCATACGTTTTGGCATCAACAGGATACAGTAACAATTACCAGCAGAGGATACATATGGTGTTACCCAGATGTATATCCCATTCACGAACGTGCTATATGGTTAGACTTTGAAAACAAGTTTACTGACTTAGAACTAGTAGGTGGTTGGGGTTTATGCAGTGATAAGTATCCAATGATAAGACCTGTACACAGTCCTAGACCTCCTGTTAGTCCGTATACTAATTAATTAGGTATATGTGTACCAATCCAATAACAATCAATGGGCTAGTTACTATAGCAAATAGCAAGAGCTCTTGAACTTCTCTTTTATAATACTTCATTTAAATGGTCTTCGCTTTTCAAACTTGTGTTGTTCATTCATACGCACCTCGTGTTTGTATACATAACGCAACACGTATGCTCCTATGCCCAACGCAACTAGTGTGTATATAACTGGATAGTTGGCCCAAAGTTCGTCTCGGAACGCTATAATCCAACTCATGACTTATTCTTCAACCAACGCATGCCCTTTCCCCAGGCACGTTCATGTAAAAAATATACCACGAACTTTATAACTGCATCTATACTAGCGATGCTACCGGCGATACTTATATTGCCTGTTAGTGCTAACGATATAACAAACGTTATTATAACGCTTAATATACGATAGCTGATGCTTTTGTACAAGTGTACATGTAATGCTCTCATAATCTATACTCCGTTTAGTGTATAGTCTTTCCTGAGGATTCACATATACTTGATGTTTCTTATACTGTATTTAAGGTAAAAAGGGTGTGTATTAACACATCATACTATGATTCAAAGCATCTTGGTGCTACAACCATACTTGTAGTGCAATATTGCTGAGGTAACTTCTCACTGTAATACACCTGTAAGCTCAGTGTACTGTTACGTGCTGATAATGATTATTACAGTAACCAGCTATACTGCTTTCACGTATCTGCCCAAGTTATACGGTGCTGCATATATATCTGGGCATGTGTGTGCTTACTTAGAGTAAAGGGTACGGAGTTTGCTATGCTCCTTTATTACAGCCCAGTAGTGTAATATATAACACTTGAACCGGTTTGTCAACCTCAAAATACAGTTGACGTATACTAGAGAACTGCTATAATGTGGTATGAAACATCTAAATCAAATAGAGAAAAACGTATACGGCGTATACAGCATCAGTGTGTTTGGATTCGTTCTAGTAGCAATACTAAATGCTTTACAGAATACACTGTAGTAAAAAGAACTGCGTAGTGCGGCGTTGTGGTTTGAGTTGCGTGTGTACCAACCCTAGACCCAGCGAAGCTCTGCGTTAAAAATTTTTTAGACCCCTACAACACACCCCTACAACACAATAACACATAGTAGGTGCCACAATGATTTATGGTACTAGCTGTAGTCTGGATAATGCGGTAAATGGTTCTTAAATGACTGTATATAGTGTTGATTAACCTGGGCCTAGCCCACAGTGTAGTAAGTATTCTTCCCAACTAGCGTGAGAACTAAACAGTCTAGTGTATATTTGATGTTCTGTGCTACGTGAATCCAGTATCTCAGCTGCAACTGGATCTGAACTGTTACGCAATGAACGATTGTGTGCTACCCAATGAAATGATCCACACAC
>Ga0181377_1000060_pt1 | contig 43406 bp, 18 predicted proteins | sample LowvirmetaG_9_FD_130160 | JGI IMG/M metagenome (GOLD analysis project Ga0181377, IMG submission 130160) | Marine viral communities from the Subarctic Pacific Ocean - Lowphox_13 viral metaG | ecosystem: Environmental > Aquatic > Marine > Oceanic | place: Subarctic Pacific Ocean | collected...
AAGTCGCCTTCACCTTCAAAGCCTTCAACATTCTTGATATACATCTCAACTGGATACGCAGAAAGATACTGAGCCAAGTCATCTTCTTGGAAGATGTTGTCTCTAGAAGCAGGGTTTCTTGGAATATAGAAACAGTCAAGACCAAACATCTTGATAGACTCAATAACCAAGTCTTCTATAAGATCCTGTTCACCATGTACTCTATCTACAGAACCATAGTTGTTGAAATACGAATTTGTAGCCACTCTATTATCCTATCATATCGACTGCGGGCAAAGAATAACTTGAAGCCATTTCTTCTTCAAGTCTTTGAATCTCTTCTCGTGCATCGCTTAAAATTTGTTCTCCATTGAACTGAACGCCACCGGGCAATGTCATGCCGTTGAACTTAGTGAGATTTGAACCCCACTGATATTTGATTTTTGCTGTTGCATAGTTTTGTAAGAAACGATCTTTCCACAAATCTGTGTATGTAGTACCATCTACAACTTGATACGCTTCGATTACAATATGAGTTCCCACAGTCAGCGATTCCAAATTAGTGTCTAGAAACAATCTATTCGTGTGTCTGTTGTAACGAATAGGTACTGCACCGACTAACATTTCTTCTAAAAGACTGATGTTAGCCATTGACATATAGAAGTGAGTCATGTTATAATTTACTATATCGTGAAGATTCTGAAGTATGAACTGATACTTTGCGTTAAAGATTCCAGACCCCATACCAACATTAGACTCTGGTGTGAACACATTTACAGCACCTATGATGTTATCTGGAATCTCAATATAACCAAGTTCAAATATTCCCTTAGTGATGCCTGAGTTTGCTGAAGATTCAATTGTTGCTGTTGTGGTAGAGTCTTCTCCAGTTATAACTTCGCCATGCACAAAAGCTACATCATTAGTTGGCTTGCTATATGTAATCTCTGCGCCAGATGCCGCTAGAATTACTGCTTTAGCACCGCCTGCGCCCGTAATGACTTCGCCCACAGTAAAGTTTTCTGCTGTGCTTGTAGTAAGTTTCAGTGCTGAATTAGATACTTTGTGTTTGAAATAAGTCTTTTCTACGCCATCAAAGTGATAATCGTTATAATATGACAATGCTTCATCAACTCTATCGTCTACTTGCTCGGTAGAAACATTGATATCTATTACTGGTTTACCCAGTTTTCTTAGACAAAACTCTTTGAAATCGGCTTTGGTTGTTGGCTGTGCCATGCTTTATTCCTAAATTATGTTGGTATAATATACTATTTATACGCAATAAAATTGTACTTTGCTTTAGATGCAATGAGTATAAATATTTATAAATAAGTGATAACAGACTTCACTTAATTTCTATTGAAAAGGATAAAGGATTAAAAAATGGCAATTCCAAATATTTTCACGATTGAGACCGGTACTAGTGCGAGTACTTATAATTACCCAACTGATGCTGGCTTTGAATATCGAGGTGGTAAAAGTACTTTTGCGTTTTCGACAGCCGCGGCTGACTTCAATAAAGTAACAGCGATAAAAATTCAGGCATCTTTTGACGATGCTAATTGGATTGATTTGACAGATTCTGCTGATAGCCCTGTTACTGTTTCGGCTAACAGCATACTAACTGTAGATATTGGCAAATGCAAATTAAGATTTAATACAGTAGTAGGTGCTACAACAACAGGTGTAACTAACATCACGGTATCCTAAAATGGGACACATTCTAAAAGGGCAAGTTCGCTACACCCTTGCGGTTGAAGATGTTATTCAGCAAGGCGAAATACCTACAGACTTACAAGGAATTTCTCCTCTCGCTTTCACATCAGGCGTATCAGCTTCATTTGACGAAAATATTGATGCAGACAGCACAGTGTACACCGTTGCCGCAGAAAAGCCTGATGGAACTACCACCGGCATTACTTATGGTATAAGTGGAACTGATGCGGGTGACTTCACTATAAACGCAAATACTGGCGTAATAACAATTGATGCAAGCCCGAACTTCGAAGCCGATCCATCGTATTCTATTATAGTAACTGCTAATCATGCAAACTTTGATGCAATAACACGAAATGTGGCTCTTGCTGTCAATAATCTTGATGATACTGCACCAACTATTACTTCTGGTGCTACAGCGACAGCAATCGCAGAAAATTCTGGAGCGGGTCAGGTTATTTACACTGTAACTGCTGATGATTCTAGCGATGTTTCTGGTGGTGTTACATTCTCGAAGAGTGGCACAGATCAGAGTCTCATCAACATAGACTCAACAACAGGCGCAGTCACATTAATTGCTAACCCTGATTTTGAAACTAAGTCATCTTATAGCTTTAATGTAATTGCTACAGATGCGGCATCTAATAGTTCTACTCAAGCAGTGACACTAGCAATTACTGATGTTTTTGACACCGGTCTGGCGGCGACTGGTACTCTTGGTCGATATAGTCCGACCGGTGGTTTATTCTTTCATGGCTATGAGGATTCTCAGAGCCTACCGGGCACTGCTAATAGCCACAGAGGTTCTTTATCACCATTAAGTGACAGTGCTTTCTACGGCGGTGTGACAGTTAAAGAACTTGGATATGGCAGAAACCAATACAGCAGTGCGAGTGGAACAGAGTTTAAAATCGCATTTTCGGGCGATACTAGATCGCAATCCGGGTTTAAGCTAGTGTTTACAGACAAAAATAATGTCTCACGAACATTTAGAAGCACTGACTCCAATATGTACAGTGAAAGTTATAACAGCTTTGCTGTTCAAACTACTTATAGCTGGGATGTGACTGATAGCGATGCTCAAGCTGTGAATGTATTTACGCCATTTGTTGGAATTAGTAGTATGTCTGTCGGGACTAGCTATACTGTGGTTAATGTTCCATATCCCGCACATTCTAGCGGATCGCCAGGTCAAGGTACTAATTCATCAAGCGACAGAGGTCAGGCTCTTATTTCTATTGGCACTGCCGCATCAGGAACCGGATTTTTTGGCGGCGGAAGAGTCATTGCTAATAGTAATATTAGTAATGCAACTAACATAACTAACGCCCAAGATATTGAATTTTCTAATGGTCTGGTTTCTGATATGAACCGTGGCGATGCCAATGGAACAGGCGACTCCTTCTCAATCACACTTGAAGAACTATAAGGAACAATATAATGGCATTAAATTGGAAAGTTAATTCACTAACAACTTCTACAGAAGGCTCTTTATCAAATGTCGTTTCCCATGTTGAGTGGGAATGTACATTTATAACTGAATCGGTTTGCAGAAGAAGTTACGGTAGAATAAAATTACAAACTTCTCATTTGAACGATGAGGGGCAGTCGTTTACTCAATTTGAAGATTTAAGTGAAGATACTGTTATAGACTGGGTAAAGTCTACGCTTGGAGCGCATTCCGTGACTGAAATGGAGCAAATTCAAGAAGGTGGCGAAGAAATTATATACAGCGATTTACGAGACACTTCAACACTACCATCTGGTTGGTAGTTACCCATCGCACATAAATAGTATGATAACACATGAACCTAAGAGAATCGTATGGCGTCTAGGAAATATCTAAAATTTGGTTTAAGAGCAGACAAGAACTTAGCTGATCTAAGTGACTCGACTATCGCTGTAGATAATATTCTAGATAATCTAGCGAGTGGTAGTAATATATTCGGTGAATCGTATAACTTCTCTAGTGCTGATATTTCTCCAATAAGACAGTTATCTTCTACTGATCTTGTAGATATCATCGATCCAGATGATGACCTACCTAAAATACTTACTGACTTAGAGGCTTCTATTCCAGTCTATGATGCGTCTTCTGTTTCTGATGATCCATTGACTGGTATACAACCAGTACAACCACAAGTTACTCTGCAAGACTACATAAACAGATTTAAAGTTGTATTAGGTGATCCACCATTTATTAATGGTGGCTCAGGTCCTTTTGCTGAATACGTTCATCCATTAAGAATAACAAACATGACGGGCGATATCAGTAACTTTACTGTCAGCTTAACTCCATCTACAAACGCAATAAATGACTTAGTTGTTGGTAATCGATATAAGATTCTAAATAAAGGCAATATTACAAACGCCCAATGGGATTCAATAGCTGTCGTTAACGCAGGTTCATACAGTAACGGAGATATATTTATATGTGATCAGACCGTTGCGACAGTTATAGGCGCCAACACAACTGCCGAAGTCAGAGACATATCGACTCCTAGTGGTAATTATGCGCTATCAAGTAGTGCAGTTCCAACTCAAAATTTACCATCAAATGTTCTATTTACGAAAGTTACTGGAACATTACCAAACATTATTCAAACATCAGACGATTGGGATGTTGGTAGATTTCAGTGGGATAGTGCCTTACATAATTCATTCAGCGTTAATGACGGTCTTGTTCAATTTGTTGGATATCAGATAGATAACTACTTTCCACCAATCCAAACAAATGGATTATTCTTGATCGAAGAAGATACAGTTGATACTGCAAACGATGACACTAACTGGAGATTTATTAGAGGAACAAATACATCAAGAGTTATACCTAACTACAATATTACATGGCTCACAAACAGTGATGGATACACAGAAATAACATTTAGCAACAGAGAAGACTGGAGAAAAGTCGGAGTAAATATGACTGTTTCTCTCAATGGAACAGATGCCGGACAAGTCACTGAAATAAAGACAGATGGTGGAGTATATCGTGTATGCTTGTCAGTAGACTTTGGTACAACAGAAAGTAGCGGAACAACAGTTGCTGAGTTTAGTTTTGAAATTGGTGGAGATACTTTAATAGCGTATTCACAGCTTGACTTCACGCAACCACCCGGAGACTTCAGAAGAAAAGTCAGATACACTTGTTGGTGGCCTACTGGAACTGGAGAAGGAGCAAAGATATTTGGTAAACCTGAAGGTAGTTCATATGACTTCAGTAGCCTAAATTTTTATAAAGAGCAACTAGACAGCACGTTTGTAAGTCAAAGATACAGCTATCCGTACTTTAGAGACAATAGAGCAAACATACTAAAGCAAGATGGTAACACAGAAGTTCGTATAGACAATAAATTTTTAAATGTATATCAAAAACCAGGTGTCACAAAAGATATTCTACAAAATCTTAGTGTGTTTCCAGACACGGTTGCTAGTTCATATAACACAATAACTGCAAAAACTGTTTCTGCTAAAACTGATGGAAGTATAAACGGAACTGACGCTTTTACTACTGCTGAAGTAGGAGACTTTATTGTTTCGTCTAGACATGATGGATCAAATCAACTTCACTATGTATACCAAATAGAACAAAAAGTTAGTAACAGCAAAGTATATGTCGACCCCACATACTTAAATATAACTGGTATTTCAGAAAACTCTGGTCATAATATAGTTTTAGTTAAGAACAACGGGCTAATTGGTATATACAAGTCAGTCGATACTAGTGGAACAAATACTTTAACTATTGAAAGAACGCAAGAAGGTATAAAGGCTAAGTATCCATTTGAAGTTGAAGAAGACTGTATTATCTATAAAGTTGACGATGGTCCTTTCGGTCCTAGTAATACTGACAGCACACACTCAACACATAGATATGGCTTCAGAGTAAGAAGTACCACTCACAATAATAACAGAGCGGCAGTTACCGCCGATCTGACTGTAGACGCAAATCCAACAAATTCTAGTGCGACAGTATCTACGAATGACGGATTTGTTGTAGTTTACTCGTCAAAAGGATTGTTAGATAGATCAACCACTGAAGAATGTACTGGTGTTTTTGGTAGAGAAGTTACAGCAAATGCAAACTCAGGTCAGAATGAAATTGTAGTTAATGACCCTAGTGGAATATCAGTAGGCGATCTTGTTTATTTTGATGGTACAATTCCATACGACAACACTTCGCTTGCGACAATGACGAGAGTTAAAGCAATCAGTGGAAACACGCTTCAACTAGGAAAGGGATCTCCTGCACCAAATACTAATGTTAACTTGTCTTCTTTACTGGCTGTTGGCTCAACTGTAGTTTTTGTGCCATCTAATGCTGGGCCGAATAGTGATGGTTGGGGATTGAACAACAAAGAATATTGTATTATTCCTCTAAACACAGCACCGCCTTGGGAAGGGACTGACTTAGGTCTGGCTAGCCCTGCTGTAAGCGCAACAGAAAACTTTGGTGTTATGTCAAAAGAGTTTAGATTTGTTAACTTATCTTTTGAATTACCTACTGCAAATATTACAAAATACACAGAAAACAATAACGCTAAGAAAAAGTATCTGAATGTTAAGTTTGTTCCACCTGTAAGTTAATACGACTCTTCCATAGTTAGAACTTTATAGTTACCTGCGGCTACATCAGTCGAATTGGCATAAGCCAATAAGAAATAAGTTTCTCCATTTACAGTTATTGGAATCTTATGCGTAAACTCAACTGTTTGTCTAGAGAAAGAATCGCTATCAGTTGATAAACCATCATCTGGTATTTCTGACTGCCCAGTATTCGTGAATAGAAGTTTGGGTTCACCAATTGCTTTACCACCTGAACCACCAGAAGGCCCTGTTGCTGTAGCAATAAATGAACTACCTACTGCAACTACCCTTTTACCCACACTACCACTTCCGCCCGAAACTGGATCAGAAACAATAGTAACTACATTACCTACTGAATAATTTGTACCAGAAGTACCTGCAACAGCATTCCAATCATTAGAACCAAGAGTTGAAATTGTATAGCTTTCGCCAATAATCAAATCAGCATAGTTTGTAGTTCCAAAAACAGCACTCCAGTCTCTGCTAGTTCCTAAATCAGAAATTTTATAGCTTTCACCAATAATGAATGAACCCCAGTTAGTCTCATCTTGTCTATCGAACAAGAAATTACCTGCTTGTGCCGTATCAGAAGTTGTTTTTAGAACTGGTAAAGCTAGTGTTAAGTTTGGCGCACTACCAGTAACGCCAGGTAAGTTCACATTACCCGCATCTTGGAAAGCAGAAGTTATAGAACTATTGATTGTTAGTGCTTGAGTTTGATTCTTAACCCATGGGTTATCTTTACCAGTAAATGCTCTTTTTGCTTCACCATTTGCTGGGTTTGTGATATACAGACCATTTCCATCCACGACTCTTGCTTTACTTGTGGTTACGGGTGATCCACCAGTTCCAGTTGCAACGAATACTACATCTGATACAACTGCACCGGATAACGCATTAGCATTACTTAATGAAGTTGCTGTAAATAAGTTTCCATTTGCATAAGTTACGCCAGAAGTTCCTGCAAGTGCATTCCAGTCTCCCTGAATATCTGCTGTTAGCGTATACTGTCCAGTTGGAGTTCCAGACTTTGTTATGTCAATCGCAGTACCACCAGTTGAGCCTGATAGTTTTATATTTTCAGTATCAACTCTAATAACAAAGTATTGCGCTCCATTAACCAATCCAGATATATCTGCACCAGAAACTTTTGCAAATGTTACGACATCATCAGTCTGAAGACCATGATCACTTCCACTTGTTAGCTGTATTGATTCTTGACCAAGTGCATCATTAACGGCAGTGTCAGCAAAAGTAAATGCGCCATTAGTTCCTAAAGAAGAATATCCAGTGTTTATAATTTTATATACAGCGCCTGCTGTTAAGTTAGAAGAAGAGACTGATATTTGAGTCAACCCATCTGCCACCTGATTAGCACCAACAGAAGTCCAAGCAGAACCACCCAATAATGTTATTTTATATTTTGCACCAACAACTAAGTCACCAAAGTTAGTATCGACTCCTATGCTTAATACCTTACCATTCAAATCTGGTTCATTAACAATCCTAACAGCACCATCAAAACGAATACCATTAGCTTCTCTAAATCTATTGTTTAAGTATGTTAGAATAACTTTAGTTTTCTTTTGGTTGATTCCAGTAATATTCGTTTGTATCTCTGGTATACCACCAGTCAACAATCCTGCATTCTCTTCAGTATCATCTATTGGTTGACCATAGGGGTCAGGAGATAATCCCTCTAATCCCAATTCGTCTGCTCTTACTTCTAGAAGAGTACTAGTTCCTGTTGGAGTAATGTGGGCATTTTTAAAGTTTTCTATTGTAATTGAATCGTTTCTAGTGATAGTCATATTATCAACACCACCACTTAAACTGTATATATTAGACAAGTTTACCGCATCTGCAATCTGAAATTTTTCAACGCCATCACTATTAACAATAATATATGGATAAGATGTGCCGCCATCCAAAGAGACTCTTGTTCCCTGTGTAAATGCAACTCGACCTCTTCTTGGTCTAACTACAATTGTCCAACCATCAATTGGGTCATTAATTGCATCAAACTCTCGAACATTTATGAGTTCTGTTGCGGCTCCAAGACTACCACTAGACTCAATACCACTAGAGTCTGCAACAAATATGTCATTAAGAGCAGGAGTTGATCCAGTAGAGCCGTCATTAGCAACCCAACCGACTGTTGTCCAATCTCTACTCTCCCCTAAACTGGTAATTTTATATCTTTTTGTGGCTTGAAATGCACCAAAAGCAAGAGAATCACCAAGTTCATTTGGATTGTTTATCAGTCTAGATTTGTGTTGAAGATTACCAACAAATAATCTAATGTCGTCTGATATACCAAGACCACCCAAATTATCCAATATGCCCTTATCCTGTAGAAAAGATGCACTTTCTACTAAGTTCGAGTTTGCTACAAATCCTTGAGCCATTTATAATCTCTCTTATTGGGTAATTGTGGTGTCTATCGTTATAGTCCAGACATCTTTCAGTACGTTATATTTAGACAGCGGTGAGCCTTCCGATTGTGCATTTGGGTCTTGTTCTAAAGCCGCTAAAGAACATCTATTCACACCAGAACCAGGAGTCTGTCCCTCAAGTTTTACAACCACACCTGTTCTTGGATTGTCTTGATAATTTTGATATAGATCATTGATAATACTCAGAGCCGCAGCCGCAGGTAAATTATTGTTTCTTAAATCTATACTAGTAAGTCTAGTTGCCGTGTCTAAAGTGTTTGGTATATGACTATCAAAGTCATTATTTTGTGCAAGCAACTTCAAAGTATCTTCAATATAAGTCAAATCGGGAGTAGGTCCGAAGAATCTATTACTTTCAATCTTTAACTCTTCTAGCTTTTTGACAGTTTGCCCACCCAGCAGATTCTGTTTTATCGTTGGAAAGTTTCCGTAAAGATTGTTATTATACATTCTGAAATACTGACAAGAATTAATTCCATTGATTTCGTTACCAGTTTCTGTTTCAATCTCATACACAGTTGCACCAAAGGCCGATGATCTTGCGTTATATCTTACAACTTTACCTGTTCCAAAATTGGTTGGGCTAGTTTTTTCCAAGTATCCACCAGAAGAAAGCATACCGCTACTAGCATTGTTGTTTGCAGTAAATGTTGTTCCGAGATTGGTCGAAGATGCACCAAGCGTAGTAAAGTAACTTTGCGTACTACCCCTTCTGATAATTTTGTAGTTAACACCATTTTGTGCTGACTTCAGATTCACTCTATTAGCAGAAGACGAACCAGTGAATACTACGCCCTTAGCGGCAGCGGTTTCACTTGGAAGACCTAAAGTTTCCCATTGTGCCTGAGTTGTTCCAGTTGGGTCTAATATAACATATCTTTGTGTTTCAACAACACTGTTTGCAGTCAGTGGAGTATATATGAAATAATCATTTGTGCTAGGAGTAGAGCCATGAAGTGTAGTAGCACCCCAAGGCACAATATCGCTATCGCTTCTTCCAGTTCCGGCCGGTGCTGTTCCTGGCTTCCAACCCATGTCTTCCATCTCAGCATCTGTAAGATAGAAGTAAGATGTATTCTCATTGGTATAACGAGACTGAGAGTCGGTATCATTAAATTTAGCATTGACCATTGCATATGCCTCTCCCTCTTTCATAGATAAAGTAGAAACAGTATATTTGTTGTTATAGAAGTACAAATATCTCATTGAAGCAAGACCAGTAACATTTGGAAACTTTCCAAATACATGAGTACCTGTGATTGAAAAATAGAACATTCTATTGCAGTCAGATATTCCAATATCTCTAAGGTCACCACCACCATAGCTAGTATCATTGAGTTTAACGGCAGCCCCATATCTTACATTGGTCAATTGAAAGTAATTTAAAACATTTCTAACTGGATCAAGAAATTGCCCTGTTCTATCTCCACCTGGCGCACCAGACACACCAAGAACATCATGGTCTAGTGCAAAATTACCATAATTTAATACTCTGTCAACAGTAGGATATACTGAACCGCTTTGTCCTATTCTAAACTGTCTACACTTAGGCGACCCGGCGTAAAAGTTATTACTGATTCGCATGGTTGTTCCGTAGTTTGAGTAGTAATACATTTCAGTCAACTGTGGTTTATTTGCCCAAGCAGTTGAAACGTCTCCATAGACAGGAGAAGATGTAGAACCATTATATGCCATCCACAATCTCGTTATAACATTTAATGGATTTAGTTTTGCACTCGTAATACTTTTTTGTGCAAGAGAATAAGTTGGGTCTGGTACCTGACCATAAAGGACACAAGTTTTTAACGTGTCTTGCCACTTACTGAAGTCCATTATATTGATTTTACCTGTATAATAAGGCCAGTATTGATCTAATATATCTGTTGCTAAGTAAAACTCTCTATCAGCATTACTTTTTGCTAAAGTATTAGAATTTGTGTCATCGACAAATCTATAAAGAGAATTACTTATTAATCCTGTAGTTCTATTAGGCGTATAATGCGTTAATCTTTTACTATCAAGAACAGCGTTATCCATAAACTTCATTTCTTCGGCATAACCTATATCCCATTTTACAAGACCAACATTTGGATTGTAGTATATGTCACCTGCGTTATTGTTTGCAGTTGGGTCCCAAAGAACTAGACTGTGAAAAGTGCCTGAACCTGTGCTACTGTAACTTATATTGCTACCACCTATAGCTTTTAACTTAAACGTATCGCCAGAAACAGAATGCACTTCATATTTTGATTCAGAAGTTAATCCACCTATTACAGTGCCTACAGTACCTTCTGTTGTGTCAGAATTAGAATCATCGTCAGCAACACGCACATCATATTGAACTTGATTGCCGTTATTAAGTTGATGGTTGGGTATAGTGATTGCACCAGTTCCAGAGTTAAACTGACTACTATCTTGTGGATTAAACTGCAATCTTAATGTCGGTGAAGTAAAATTAGCAATCACTGACGGAACTATCAACTGAGGGGCTCTAGTAGCCTGATTCGAACTAGAACCAATAATCAGTGTCTGAAGATTTGGTAAATGGCTAAAGTCCAGAGGCTGAGTCAAAGTGCCTTTTAGCGAATCTTCTATATTCAAATATTTTAGTGTTCTGGGAAGTCTATCGATGTTTGCTTGTATTGACCCATCAAAAGCTGAACCATCAGAGTTTAAATTATTCTCATTAGTATGGTTGACAGAGTTAAATATTGGATTTTTCTTTACACTCAAAGTTTCTAACTTAGGAGCGAACTTATCTAAATTGGGTATGAACTCCAACTGATTACCATCTAGAAAAAGCTGTTTTAGATTATCTAGAGTAACTTCAGGCCAGCCTGGTATACCATGATAGTTCGCATAAATTCTATCAATATTAGCCGGATTATAAAAAATCTTAAGGTCTTGCTCTTCTGCTACAGTATCAGTAACACTTGGATAAAATCTAGTATAACCGCTTGTGCTAGGGGTATAGACAGTTGGGTTTCCGACTTCTTCACCAGAATTTACTGACTGCCTCACAAAGGTGAACGGAACTCTTGATCCATTTGCTAATGTTAAAGGCGGAGTGGTTGCATAAAGAGTTATACTAGGTTGCAACCTGTTTATTGTAATAGTAAATGGAATACCCCTCATGGCAGGAAACTCTACGGGTTCACCATTAATACTAAGCCTTACCTTATTTGTTGCTACTTCAGATGTAAATCTTTTTGCTTGTGGTGCAGTAGTTAATGATAACTCTGTAAGCGCAAGATATTCTCCTTTATTGAGAACATCAGAATTATATGTTATCAATTGATCTGGATTATCTACAGGACCGAATGGCGACCAAGAAGAAACTCTAGATGTAGAAATGTCTGCGCCTTTATTAACCCAATTATTACTACTATCATTAAAATCAACATAGTTATACTTAATAGTACCTGCTATCAACTTGTTGTTAATATCGTAGTTATATACTTGATCAGTATCAACTCTTTTAATTTCGTCTGTTTTCAGTTTTGCTGTAATTGCGGCACTACCTAATTGACCTAATATTCCTTTTTGGTCATCCACAAGACCAGACAAACTGTGAAGTTCATCACGAGTTATCACTTGATTTAGGTTTCTTATTAAGTCTAAATTATCTGCTCTTAATCCAAGATTAGACAATGCGACATCGGGATTACCAATGTCGATCATGTTTTTAGCTACGTTAAGACCTCTAAAGATTGCCATTTATTGTTCCTTGTTTGTCACAGATAGTTGTACAGTTCCCGACAATCCATCCAAAGATGTTGCGGTTATAAACAATGCTCTATTATTTAGAGAACCTCTAGTTATACCTTTTCTATCTCTTCCAAAAATATTATCTAATTGCAAACTTACTGTCTCGTTTTCACCAACATATGTCGAATACAAACAATTACCTGGTCTTAACTCATTTAAAGTAGACTTATCGTATCTAGATGCGGATAGTCTTTCTCCTGCATTAAACGATGATATTATACCATTTTCTGCGGCACTAAATGTATATGTGACATTAACATCATTTTCTTTTCTAGTTTCACTGCCGCTAGTTACAACAGTTATTGGATGATTGTTGTGTGACTCCAATGCAAAATCTGGTGTATGAGTTCTTACAGTACCTTGCTCTAATATTTCTTCAATGACAATTCCATTTATTCTAGCATGATCACCTAAAGCAAACACTGGATATAATGGCTGTGTGTCAAACGAAACTGATTTGATTTTGTTAAATCTTTTATGCGAATATCTTTCTACTCCATCTTCATCAACAGAGTATGCTTGCCAATCATCTTTTAATATCAAATTTTTAGTTTGTATAGTTTTTGGATTAGCAGTTGCTAGTTGACTATGAACTGTAGAATTATATTCGACAAATACAAAATATCCAATGGTTTCGTTTTCAGTATCTGCGATAAAATCTGAAACAAACTTCACTCCAGTGCCACCAAAGTTTCTTCCAAGTTCAGATACATTTGGAGTTATACCCGGTGGTGGGCTAAATGTAATTGGGAAGTTTATTTTAGTTCTTAAAAATCCATCTACTTGTTGAGTAGTAACGCTGATATATGTGTGTTCACTAACAGTAATTTCACATTGAACAGTAGAAACGTCTCCACGATTCGCACCATCAAGTCTATTTTCTGTTCTACTAAGTCTGGGATCAACATTCAATCTGTTACCATAAAGAGGGTCAAATTCTGCACCTTCAAGTTCAGACTTGTGATCAAACGTAACATCAGCATGACAGTATTCTATCGATGGAAACTCATTTATATCATATTCTTCGTATACAGAATCATTAAGGAATTTTAATTCTGGATCGCTATCTGGTCTATCAGCGGTTTCAACTGGTTTATATGGAGTAACACCTATACTAAATTCAGCAAAGTGATCATTTCCACTTTCAATGCCGGGGTCTTTAGCATTTGGATTCAAAAAGTGTATTTTGAATTTATTGGTAGATACTGGAACTTTAGAAGCCACAATTGTTCTATGTCCGCTTAAAAATCCATCGAATACTAAGTTTGGATCATTGACAGAAATTATAGACCCATTTTTAGTTCTAGAGTTAGTGCCTGTACCATTGACAAGTGCATAAGAAGTCTGACCAAAGTTTGATCTACCCCTCTTTTTAATCTGTCCACTTAAATCTCCAATGTAAGTTCCATAAACACCATCTGCAATAAGATGAGAAAGAATCTCACTGTTAGAAAAAGTATGAGTTACATCCATTGAGGTGTTTTGTGTGCTACCAGTAAAAGAGGTAGTGAGATTTAGTTTAACTGCGCCCGTACTACTATAAACTATGCTATCATTATTATCAAGGAAATTTTTAACATAGAATGTTCCAATAACATTTGTGAAGTTAACAGCATCTCCAACCTGAACACCAGTGAATGTATGTTGAAAACTATTATCATCTGTTACTATAACAACTTCAGAAGAGCCGTTTGTTAATGTAACCTTAAACTTATTTTGACCAAGTAGTCTATTTCCGGCTTGACTTGTGAATACAGTACTATTACTGGAATTGCTTAATGGAACAATACCAATTTTAGATGCGGATGAAGCATATTTGAATGTCATTCTTCTAGACTTTGGATGTCTTCCGTTCATGTACAACGATGCCGCATAACCAAAATGATGACCCTGCGCCGAGCCCTTGACTTCTTCAAAATCAATTCTAGTATTTTTGTTTGAAGTCACTGTAACTGTAGATGGATATATCTTCTTAAAGTTTACTCTTGGAACGCCGTCGCCATTAAGTATATACTCTTTCGGCATTATACCTAAAATTGGAGTTCTTGTGGTGAATGACTTACTATCAACAGTTTCTGAAGACAGACTTATTGTGCCTTCATCTCCACCATCTACATATACTGATGAACCATACTTGTAAAGATATATTGGTGATCTTATCTCTTTGGTGTTGCTTGTATGAAGTAGATACTTCATTCTAAAATCTGGATTTTCTAAAACTGGCTCACCAAGAGCATTTTCAATTACGAATGTGTGTAATAGAACCCATCGTGCTTCATCGTGTTTAACAGGAACATACGCATAGAACTTTGCACCAATAGCGCCATACCAAGAGAACTCAACCTTATACATAGTAACATCTTCAAAGGACAGCGTATATCCAGAGTCACCTGCACCCTGAAGGGCATCACCATTAAACTGCTCTCTTATAATTTTTGTTTCAAATAATTGACTGGCATCTTGATTGTTTCTTACTCCCTGAGGAGACATTACGGTTTGTGCAGATTCTGGTATACCTTCTCTCTCAAACCAAGTAGATGGAAGTTGAAGTGTGCTTCTTCTTACAATGCTTAGAGCCTCTCCCCTAAGTTGAAACATATATTCGTCTGTATCGTTTGAGCATCCCCACTCAGCTATAGTAGAAGATGCTGGCGCACCATCTGATGCCATTCTAACACCAAACGTGAATCCACTTACTCGCCCAGGCTGATATCTAAATGTTCTTTTGCTCTGTAAAATTCCATAATAAGTTGTGCTTGAGTTGCCACCGGGTATAGCCTTTGAGTCACGAATCATATCTTGAATAAGATCGTATTCTCTAAACCCCTTATATCCTCTAGTTGATATTCTGTTTTGTCTGTCCTGACCCTCTAGATTGATTATGTCCTGACGTGCTACATCAGGATATATGTCTGTGCCTGCTCTTACCTTGTCATACCAAGCAGTAAACCTCTCAATTGCATCATACGAGTCTTGCTCTTTACCAAGATAATCAACATCAAAAAAGTCGCCAGAATTTGTAAAAATAAGTTGTGTTGAGTTTTTACTAAATGAATACTGAGAGTTCTCAATAGTTCCAAAAAGACTTCCACTTGAATTGACAAGTTGTGCGAATCTAGGCGCTATGAAGTTTGCCTCAGCGAAATCAATTTTCCCATCAGAATACCAAAAATCATACAGGTATCTACCCAAAGCAATGAAGTTCATGTACTCTGTAAATCTGGTGGTAGGTTGAGTTAACTTTCTATATCTTGTTCCATATGGAAAGGTGTATTGACTAGGGAAAGCCTTTAGATAAAGTGCTTGCTCATCAGATCCCTCATAAAATGTTATATTTGATCGTCTTCCATGAACAGGATGCTCTTTTTGATACCACTCTTCAGGGTCATTATTATGCCCTTGACGTATATCTGATGCATCCCAATTATCAACATCAAGACCGTATGTCGCAACATCAGAGAAAAGACTTAGCTGTTCTTCAGCACGAGGAACACCAAGAAGCGAACTACTTACTTCAGAAGTTTCTTTAAACTGCTCTTCAACCTTGATAGGCCCACCGCCATCAGGTTCATTCTTATTATTGACTTGAATAGATAGAGCGTTTTCAGATATTGTTCGACTAGTTAGAGCCGCAGATTCTTCAGTTACAAGTGGGTTGCCCGCATCATCAAATAGTAAAGTACCTTCGATATCTACTAGCTGTTGAAATTGTTTTGTAACTGGAGCAGGTACTTTATCAAAACCAAGTTTGATCTTTTTACCTAATGAATTGGCAACAGATGACACGTTAACCAAAGTCACTGAAGCCATACCAACTAGTGCTGAAGCAGTTCCAACACCAGTTAGTCTAAATGAATCCACGCTAATAATATCAGCTTGCGCTAGAGTATAGTTACCCTCAACCAAAGTTGCAGACGAGTCTGTAACTCTAACTTTGTCGCCAACCCGTAAATTATGCCCAGGTGCGGATACTACATCTCCAGTGATTCCTGTTGAGTAAATCTCTGCGTAAACTGTTCTTTGTGCCATAAACTACTGCTCTTCCCATGTTACACCTAAACTGATATCGTTAGTAGTTGTGCTTGCTGTGTCACGGTCAACTGCAAGATACAAGCTGTCGGTAATATCTGTCAAGGGGAATGATAGATATTCTTTGTTATAATCAAAATATGGGCTCAAGTCAAATTGCTCTGTTCCGCTTTGTAGATATGTAGTTGCAACATTAATTCCAGTGTCTGGAATAGGCACAACAACATCAGTAGCAATCAATACAGAACTTAACCCCTCTTTCTCAATAGTTGTTTTACTACTTGCTGTATATCCACCAGAAACTTCAGCACCAGTTGCTAAGAATTTCTTATCAGGTAGGAATGAACCACCATTGAAGAGTGTTAATGAGCCTTCATAGCTTTCAAGTTGTTCGAAGTAATAACTATCGTTCTCTCTATATAGTCTTCCGAAAACAGTTACCCCCGCAGTTCCAATTCTTCCTCTAAACCAACCATAGCTACTTTCTCCATTAGGAAGATAGGTCGTATTTGCTGACGGCAAAGGTGCGCTTGCGCTAGTAACAGGGTAATCAGCGTTTAGCGTAAACGTACCATTCGGAGAAGTACTCGTCTGGAATATAGGAGTCTTCTTAAATCTAAGTCTGACAGTACCTGTGTTTATATTCGCTGTTGACATCTTAGTTGGATATACCTGAACTCTGTTACGAACAAGGTTACCATCTCTTGTGCTACGAATTACTTTCTTGGTTTCGACACCGTACACAGTTTCTGCTCTATCTGGTAGTAATTTCAATGAACTATTGCTTGCTGTATTGAGTGTAGATGACAAGTATACTTTGTTATTAGCATTGTCAGCCCAAACAACTTTCACATTTTGGTCAAGTGCGTTTCCTGTATCTACTACAGCACCCATAAAGAACTCAGCATCGATAGTATTGTTTATATGTAAGAACGGTGTATTAGACCCTTCACTAGCAATATCTCCTGCGTTAGTAGTATTGTTAGTGCTTGTGCCACCACTACTAAACACATCAAACTGCTTACCACGACAAGTTACGGGGTTATCGTTGTTATGACTATATAGACGAACAGTACCACGGTCACCACCATCGATATAGTAAGAAGCACCATACTTAACAATGTGATGCGAACTACTTTCATAACCTTTGTCGTAACCTTGTCCATCATTTGCAGTATCTTCGCTGTCACCTAGAGATACTGAGTCACCACCACCATAAGTTGTGTATGTGATCGGTAGTGTTGCGTTACCAAGAGATGCAACCTTCAACTGATTCGATGCTCTTAGGTGATGTACTCGTACCCATCTTGCTTCACCGTTACCGACTGGAACATATGCTAAGAACAATGCACCAACAGCACCATACCACGAGAACTCAATTTTAAGCATCGTTACTTTCGTAAAGTCATAGTTGTAAAGACTGTCTTGTTTTACTTTAACGCCTTCTACTTCACTGTAAATCTGCCCAGGTCTAGCAACAGTTCCATCTAAAGGAGATGTCGCTAAGTCACTATAGACTCTGTTTCTGCTTAGATTATCAGCCGCATATGAAGTTCTTGCTGTCGCAATTCCAGATATACCATCAAGAGCATCATGACTGAATCGTGAGCGAGGCACACGATACTCGTAAACACCCCAGTACTCTGGCTTAACATTGTTCTTAATCCAGTTTACATACTCTGGGAAGAAGTTTACATTGTCGATTTGTGATCTAATTGTGTTTATATTAGCGCCAGCCTGTCCATTTGGATCAAGTGCCGTGTTAACAAACCCTATATAAGCTGTTCCTAAACCACCCTCTGCCTTAAGATCATCGCCAAATGCGTACATATATGGGAACATAGCACCCTTAGGAGTTGCTCCAGTACCACCACCATTCGCCGCATTAATATATCTGAACACTCTATGGCTAGTGTGAGTAGTCGGATCATTCGCTTGGCTGTTTAGCGTATCTGGAGTTACATCAATCTCAGACAACAAAGCATTTTCTGATCCTGAGCTGTTTTGTCTAAGAATATCATAGTCCAGTGGGAAAACAAACGGGCATACAGTTTCAAAATAAAGTGTTCCAATTCCTGTATTGATATTTGTTGTTCCATTGACATAATTACCACTCGCATCTACAGCAGTAACAACCATTCGACCTTCATCAGCTTTTGTTGCTGTGAAGATATTTCCTTTAGGGCCTATAACTCTCTTAACTTTAAGAATCTCACCCTTCATCACTTTAACCTGAGTGTCAGCACCTACTGCCGGCTGTATATCCAGATGCGTAGCTGTACCACTCCATGTAATTCTAACGTGTTGACCAAATGTTACATTGCCTTTGGTTATTTTGAACTGGGTGGGAACTTTACTTGCTGTTGTTCCACTTTGAGTACCATTAGCGTGTAAGACTGTTTTAATTTTTTCTGCGTCTTTAAGTAGTGATGGATCATATATACCACCATGAGTATGCAACAGTCCATCACGAAGAACAACTAAGTTACCTGGGAATGGTCTATCACCAACAGTAATAGACTTAACGTCTTCTTTACCGAAGTTAGCAATAACTCTTGATGCTAATGCATTGAGTGCTGTTATTTCTGCACTAATATCTTCAGCCAGGATATTATCAATAACTGTAAGGTCTTTGTCCAAAACATCTTTTAGATTAGTATGACGATCGGGCTCACTTAATGTTCCATCTGCTTCTTTTTGCGAGTACACAGAAAGACCTGTGCCTCTTGTAAACATATTCATATTGTATGTGGTTTCTGCATCACCACCACCAATAATATCATTCTGATAACCATCAAGAACATAACCAACGTCACGTTGACACTTATCTCTTAATAGTTCTTGAATTTGTGTTGCTGTCAAATCTCTGAATGGAGTTAATGCTGTCTGACCCTGGCTAGTAGTCTGTGTTGCATCAGCGCCATCTAGCTTTCCACTAGGACCGTAATTAGGAGCAGTATATGTGATCGCTTCGGCAACAGTGCCAGGATTTGCACCTGATGGTGCTGTGGCTGTAGCAGTAAATACTCTACCAGTAAAGTATGTACCTGAATCATCTGCATCTAGATCATCCCAGTTAACATCGCTAGAGTCATTAATAATTACATACTTTCTACCTGCAACCAGAGCAGGTTCGCCAGCACCAACAGTTCTCTCTGCTTTCTTAGCAGTAACATAATATGACCAGAAGTTTTTCTTAGCCGCAAAAATTGTGTCTAATTTATCTGCTCTTGTACCATAATCCACATCTGCATTAGCAAGAGATGGTACAGTAAATGTGTTAGTGTAACCTGTGTTCTGTGCATCACCAAATGCTGTAGCAACAATTGTCTGTAGAGCCTTAAGTCTAGTTTCGGCTGCCGCTGATAGTGCTGTTCCAAAGACACCCGCAGAGTTTGCGTCAATCGTAGCCAATAGTTGTGCATGAATTGGTGCTTCGAATAAAGAAATTTGTGGGAATACACCTACACCTATTCTTGGGCTTGAGTTCCAAGCAGTGTTAGCATTACCACCTGTAGCAGGTAGAGCAAAGTTTGTAGTGTTCCATATTGTATGAGCAGTACCGCCATACTCTAAATCAAGTAGGAACATATCTATCCAATAATCTAAATCTCGCTTACACTTTTCTTTTAGTTGTTCGCCTGTAATTATAGCGGAACTACCTTCCCAACCAACAGCCTTTGTAAACATAGTAGCAAAGTTATTATAGAAATTACTGGCACCGAGGTCTGTGCTAGACACGGCAACAGTTGTGCCGTCATAGTATCTTCGAACATTTGTAGAAGAAGGTTGTGAGTAAGCGGCTTCTACAGCATTTAGTACTGTATCGATAAGATTATATCTTGCATCTTGAAGAATTTTTCTATCAGACACAAAACTTCCGGCTGATTCAGTTCCCTCTTCTTCACCCATACCAACAATTCTATAGTCGTCAAGTTGTGTAGTGTCTAGAAGTGTTCCGCCTGGGGCTTCGCCTCTTAATGGAGTACCACTTGCACCACCAATCCCATATAGACTAGTAGGGCCATAGTTTAGAGATTGAGTTCTACGAACAGCAGAGAAATTATCTCCCTTACCATTGTTTCTGCTTTCCCAATAGTAACCATCATACTTGTCGTAAATACCAAACTTACGAATAGGTGGATTCTGAGAAAAATCGACTAGACTTAATGTGCTTTTAACACCAAAAGTAGCCGCAGATACACGACCTGGTTGATATCTGAAGAAACGCTTAGATGTTAATACTGCTGTTTTGTTTCGTGATGCTTCTACAAGGGCGCCCGCTTCAGTAGGAAGATGCTTAATACCAATCGCTTGCTTTTCGATACCGCCGGCAACGTGATATTCTGGCTTCATTGACCATTCTGATGGGTTAACATCATAAGTGTTCACATCAGCAAAGATACCAAGAGCAATCTCTGCTCTAGGAATACCTAGAAGCGATAACGCAACTTCAGACTGTACTTTGTTTTGCTCAACAACTGGAATAGAAGTTTGGTCTGTAGCCATTACTACAGGTATAGACTTATCTGCCGTCTGAGGACCTGGAGTAACTGGAGTCGTTCGACCTACGTTAACTACACTTGAGTTTTGATTTGTATTTGTTATACTTGACATTTATAATCCCTATTTTAAAAGCCCTTGTGCCATCACAAAGTCGTCTACTATATTTATTGTACCTGCGCCATCGCCTGCTACATGAGCGCCAGCCGATTGTCCTGAAGGCGCACTACCACCATAGTATCTAATAATTAATTGATGATTATCACCAGAAACTGTTTTACCGATGACGAATCCATTAAATCGTGTTGCAGATGATCCAGTTGAATCATAGTAACCTGTTGGGAAAACAAGATTTGTCTTACCATGCACCATTACCTGATCACCAATATTAACATACTTCAGATTCGAAACTTCAACTGTGTAATCTATATAATGCTTATTTGCATTCGCTGTATCTACAGCACTCGTTCTATAAACATTAAGACCTAGATTGTCTAGACCACTAGCATTCAATTGTGCGGCAGTACCCCAAGCACCCCCTGTCGCAATATCGCCTGCTTTTACATCTGTTCTAAAGTTTGCTGACCAACCTATACCATAATGCTTAGTGCCCGCAGGGTGTAAAGAGTTGCCTAACTGAGTCGTGTATATATTCTTGAATGTTGAATATGAATATGCACCACCAGTACTAATTAGTTGCTGAAGAGTTCCACTAGCATCCGCATTGGCGATTTCAAATCCAAACTGACCATCAGCAGGCAACAAATCTCCAGTACCCTGTCTATTTGCCGTTCTTCTTGCTAGTATAATAGGACCTCTATGCCCAGAGTTTTCATAGCCTGGGAACTCATTGGCAGTTACTCTACCACCACTTGCAGAATAAGAGGGCATAGTAGTTCCATTCCAAGTGAACACAGCACCTGTCATATTTATAACCGCACCCAAAGCAGTCCAATCAGTATTACCGACATGAGTAATCATATATGGAGTGTTTATTTTCAAGTAAGAATCAGCATCAGCCGCACCACCAGTGGTTGTTGCAGTCATGGTGGTATTGTTAATATCTTTAACGCCAGGCCCTACTTCGTTACCATATATAGAGAAGTTGTTATCACCATCAACTGCCAATAGATTAGTTCTAAATACGACTTTTGAATTAGTTCCAATAGAGTCTTGCGTTAAGTCATATGTTACACCATTTTCCTGATAAACAAAATCATCACTAAGGAAAGGCTCACCAGTGCCTACAGCTTGCAACGATGCTCTTGATATATTGATAGAGTCAAACTCACTATTCAATACATCTGGAGTCGATAAGAATTCATTAGCAGGTCCCATTAGTACATTCGGGCTAGTTACTAAGAATGTAGAGCCATATATGTTTAGACCCGCACCAACATTTTTAATTACGTTGTTTGCAATAACACCTTCTGCTGTTACAGTAGCATCTATAGACTCAGTAAAGTTTTGAATAACATTACCAGTTACTACAGTGTTGATTCCAGAGTCAATAGTCAGTGGAGTAATATCATATCTATCTGTCAAACCACCATTAGATATCTCAGAGAGATTCATTTTAAATCTTAGTGGTATGCTAGAATAAACGCCATCACCAATAACATTTTGAATTTTACACTTGTTAAGTGTGATGTCGGTTGTCTGAACACCAAAATCCAAGAATCTATTTCCGTCAGTATCTGCAAGCAAGAATTGATTGATAGCATTACCATCAAAGTCTACACCATCCAGTGTAATTGTTGTTGATCCAGTAATACCTGGCGATTTTAGAATCTGTGTGCTTGCGCTACCATCTGCACTAGGAAATGTGTAAGAAGCCCAAGGTAACTTTCTAATTTTAGTAAGACCCGCAACACCAGTTAAACCAAAATCATTTGGAATATTAATGGTAACTACATTGTATGTCTTAGCATTAAGGCTCAGACTCTTGATTCCTATAGCAGGATCAATTTTACTCAATATAGAGTTATTGATTGTTGTTGTGTCGTTATGAGCCAAAGAACAAGCACGACCAAGTATACCACTTGCGTGATTGACTGTTGCTGATTCAGTAAATGTAACTATGAAAGAACCATCTCCCAGACCACTTGGGCTAGAAGATTCTACAGTCAAGTCACACCAACCTTCTAAAACTTCGTTGTGACCGCCGGCTGTTGCATCTGGAGATTCAGCAATAATAGCAGGGAAATGAATAACAGAAGATGGATAAGAGTTATCTTCCGAACTTTTACCTGACCAATCTACATAATCAAAAGTATGATAATCTTTCCAGTTGTTATTACCATCTGCCAAATCTTTAGGGCCTAGAACAGCAATAAGTTTCATTGATGTTCCTGTGTCACCAACTTTGCGATATACTAAAACACCATCAGTAGAGTTGAGATTGGTCAAAGCGAGATTTATGTAGTAGTCGCTATTAAATGTATTCAAAAAGTCTGTGCTATTAGTGCCGCCAGCCAAAGAAATAACTTGAGACTGGACACCTGATCTAGGACCTACTCTACCAGTTTTGGTATCAAACTTAGCAACTCTATAATGCATATTGAGAGTATTACCAGAATTGTTCGCACTACCATCGGTGTTAAATGTATTTGCAGTAACTGTCAATCCCGCCGTACCCATAGTAACTGGAGTACCAGAAGTACCACCATAAACTCGAACAACTTGACCTACAGCAAAGTCATTTGCGCTAACTCCACTTTGATTAATCAGAACTTCCCTAGATGTTTGGTTACTTGCATCAGCTCCTGTAGCATTTTGCCATGCTCCATTTACGCCTTGTAAGCTATCTTTTGAGTTACCGCTATCAAAAGTATCACTAAAACTCTGGAATAAAGTTGGAAATTGTTCGTTAATTTTTGCTACAACATTAGCATCATTGAAATACTTGTTTGAACCTTCTTGAATGTGATCTGTAGTGACTCTTTGTACTAGTGCGCCAGTAGTACCTACAGTGTTTCTTACTTCAAGACTAAGAGTATCGTCAGCATTCTCAATAAGGCCCGCAAAACTCATACCATTTTTTAGCTGAGTGTTGTCTGTTGCAATGGTTGGTTTATTTAGTGTGTTATTCCAATCTAAAAGGTAAGAAGCATTTCGGTAAGCACCAATTCCAGTCTGATCAATATAAAACAATGCGCTTGCATTTAATAGATTATCAGAAGTACCAGTACCGTTAAGACTGCTCTTTAAATTATTCAACCCACCAGTGATTTCATCTGTCGAATAGACATAATTGCTTATGTCTTGAGCAGTTATCTTTCTACTGTTAAGTTGTTCGCCCGCAGTATCAACTATCGCAAATATGTCAGTATCCGATAATGAACCTACGCTTAAATCTGTAAACTTCTTTGCCATTTAATTTATTCCTAGTATTAATACTAATATTTATTAAGCTGTTCTTTTCCACATATACACAGCAACATAAGGTTGTGTTATGTTAAATGAGTTATTACCGCCTGTGTTCTTAGTGTTTTCTTCATTGCTGTGTTTTTGTTTTCCATCGCTGCCTTGAACAACACTCCTAACTGCATTACCATCACTTTTACTATAGCTACGACCTGTTCTTGTTGTATGAACATGGCTATGTGATGGTATCTGAGCAGTTGTCAACTTATGTGTGTACGCACCACCAGTTTGTCCATTAGAAAAACCACCACCGACACCTATAAGACATCTACCTGCACCAAATGCTTCCCAAGTTCCACCGAATTGTGTACTAGGATTACCATTTGTAGTCGATATGAATATTGATCCAACGGGGTGTATGTCATCTATGGAAATTAGACTACCAACAAAGTCATCCATATCAGTGATATTAGCAACAGTGGTTTTAACAACACCATCTTTAACTGTAATGTTAGAATTAACATCTCCAGTACCATCGACTGACCACGAACCTTCTAAGTCAGAACCTGCAGTGAATCCAAGAGTTCTAGCGGTTGTCCACTTGGCTGCCTTTGAGGCAGATGATGCATTACCAGTCACATCACCAACTACACTACCATAAAACGCTCCACAAGATAAACGATCTAGATTTGGATTATATCTTAATGCGTCATTATGTCTTAGTGCCTTGTTACCATCCGCATCAACATCTGCAAAGAAAGGTATTCTCTGTATTTCGTTAGTATTGTCTTCTGTGACATAAACTTGTGATGCACTACCTGCATTACCACTAACAGTACCAGTTACATTACCAGTCACATTACCAGTTAGAGGACCCGAAAACCCTGTGGCAGTAATAGTTGTGCCTGTTACTGCCGCAGGTGTAGTACCACCCACAATACCATCAAGATTACCAGTTACGTTACCAGTCACATTACCAGTAAATCCACTAGACGCAGATACCGTTGTGCCTGTTACTGCTCCAGTATGTGTACCACTCGTGTTACCAGTCACATTACCAGTAAATCCACTAGACGCAGATACCGTTGTTCCTGTTACTGCTCCAGTTACGTTACCAGTTACGTTACCAGTCACATTACCAGTTACGTTACCAGTTACGTTACCAGTAAATGAGGCATCAGTTCCAGTACCACTATCTAAAACTGTTGTTCCGTTAGTTGCTTTTATGTCACCCTGAAATGTTGCATTATCTCCATTAGTACCACTATCTAAAACTGTTGTTCCGTTAGTTGCTTTAACATCACCAGTTACGTTACCAGTTACATTACCAGTTACGTTACCAGTAAGACCGCCTGTAGCCGAAAGAGTAGTAAATGCACCAGTAGTCTGTGAGTTAGCACCAATCGTAACACCACTAATATCAGCGCCCAATAAAGAGTTGCTAATAGTGAAGTTATCACTCGCTCCGGCAGGAGTCGTAATTGTACCATTATCATTAAATTTAAAACTTCTGGTGCTTGTACCTATAATCAGTTCGCTATGATCGACATCTGTTTTTATGTGCCAAGTGTTAGTCGATGTGCCTTTCTGATACTGTAAAGCACTGACTGCATCACCTGAACCAATTTGATTCAATGTCAAGTCACCAAGTATTGACACATCTTCTTCTACAGTTAAGAATGAAGTACCTTCAGCCGCTAATATTTTATCTGCTTTGAGATGATGACCGGTAGCTAACTCAACATTTCCATCAAGAATAATATTGCCGGCATTTTCATTACCTACTGTTGTACCCATAGTTACTGTTGTTTGAAAAACAGTAGCCATTTCGTTTGTCAGGTCTTTCCATTGCTCAAAAGTAGATGTATTATTTACTTTGTTGGAATTTATACTTGTCTTTGTATTACTCATTTACTCATCTCTTTGATAGTGTTTTGAATTAGAACCATAGCAGATTCTAGCTTCTGTATTCTTGCTTCTAATCCTTTGATATATTTATCTTGATTTCTCTTCACAACAGCTTTTTTATACTCAGCAACATCAGAATTTACAATACCCGAACCACTTTCTGACCTGATAAATGTATGCTGTTTCATATTAAGTTACCGCCAAAGCCTTGAAGTCATATATCATAGGCGCCAAGTTAATATCTGGTGTTATATTCTTCAGTGCAGGTGTATCTAACTCACTAGTTGAAGCATGACGCAAAACTAATCTTATCTGGAAAGTCGTAAAGTCATTTGTATGAACTGCTTCGTCAAGATCATATTGATACTCACGATAATCGTAAACATTACTCGTGTTCGAGTATAGGTCTGGATTAGCATTGGTTAACTTCTTCCAATCAGTTGATGTGGATGCCGATGTTGTATTGGTCGCTTTTTTGTCAGCTTCCGCATTGTTAGGATACACAAATCTTCCATACACATCTACAAATGTTCCTACTGGTCTATAAGCATTAATCAAAACTCTTAGTCCCTTAGCAGGCAGTTTATCATTTAGAATAACTTCTTTAGAAATCCAGTTAGAAGTCGTAGCTTCACTACTAGACACATTATACTGATAAACATTTAACTCAGCCATGTCTGTGTCTAGAACAGGAGTAACAGTAGATATTGAACTGTCTAGAGAAACTTTAATTCTAAAGTCATCTTTAGTATCAGAGTCTGCAATCTGCTTACTCTTACTCTTAATCACTCTTAAATTATTTGGAGTGTAAACATTAGCATTAGATGATATTGGCTTATCGAGAACACTTTCACCACCAACCACTTTATTCAACTCTAAAGTAGATGAAGTGTTTGTGCTATTATCAACTTGAATCTGTGGTTGGAAGTAAGAAACCTTTTCCGAATCCACTGTAGTTATCTTAGCAGAAGCACCAGAACTAACACCATTAATAACTTGATCATTTGGTCTTGCTGTGCCATTGAATCCAGTAATCGTTGCTTGAGTTGCAACAAACTGTACACCAAAAGCAGGAGTTACAGTATTTGGTACACCTGCTGATCTCCATGCATTTGTTATTTCAGATTCTGTTCCTTGATTACCAACAGTTACAATAGTGTATGTATTACCTGAAATCAACTGCCCCGCACCAAAACCAATAGTAACAGGTGGATTGCTATCCAAGTAGTTACCTGATCTAGCTGAACTTCCAGTTAAATGTAGCTTAGAAAACTCTCTAGGATTGTAATAAGAGACAACTCCGGCAACACATCTTTTAACTGTAACACTTGCGCCAAAGTCAGCAGTCGAATAAACAGTATATGGGTCTTCTAAAGTAAACACAGTATTAGTACCGTCTGTTCTGTTACTTAGAATTTTAGTCACAACTTGTTTACTTGCTAAGTTGATATTATCACTTTGTATCAGAACAAAGTCTCCATCATTAAAGTCATAAGCAGAAGTACCAAGCTGTGAAGTTAAAATACTTATTTCATTTGGATTAGCAGAATCAGCACCACCAACAGTCATAGCAAAAGAACGATCATCTGTAAGAGTATACGCCAACTCACCATCTTGGAAATGAACTACTTTAGTAGTATCTACTTCTGGAGTGGTTTGCGTACCATTCTCTCTAATCGTCAAGAACTCAACATTATTTGGAACTAGTTCTACTGATCCAGTGCTTTCGAAGTCGTGTCTATTAATAGTAAACTTAAGGTCCTCATCTTGATAAGAACGCCATGCGCTATCGTTAGTAGATGTAAACAATGCACCATCACCCCAGTCATTTGTCACTGAAACAGATTTAGCAGTTGCACCTTCTGACAAACTAGTCTCACCCACTTTACAAGTATAGATTAGATACTCTGGTGAATTTCCATCTGGTATTACGACAAATGCGTATTCAGTATCAGTCTTCAGTTTTACTGGATTATCAAACTTAAAGTTAGTTGGGCTTGTTCCATTATCAGAAACTAATATCTGATCAGTAGAAGGGTTTAAGTTTTTCTCAGCAAAAGGAAGTACATTTTTAGATGGATATCCGTTTTGACTTTCTCTAATTTGCATAGTTACGCCAGTTGTAGCCGCGGCACGTTTAAAGAATACATCAATATCACTTATATAAACATAGTCTGCACCCTTAGATGCGGCAGATTTAACTCTAAATGTCTGAGCAATCGGATCTTTAGCAAATTGTTGGAATCTTCTTTCAACTATACTTGTTTCGGTGTCGAAGTCAAGAGTTCTGGTTGTTGTATTAACTTCAGTCTTGTTAACAGCAAAGTTATAACCTCTAAATGTGCTTCTTCCATAAGAAGTTGACCCAGACTCAATTGATCCATACTGATCAACATCAGCAATCTCTAAAACATTTTCACCAACAAAGAAAGATTCAGAAGGCATATGGAAGTATGCGGCTAAACGACCTTGAGCGTCAGTTCTAACTGCATTACCTTTATTGTTTGCGTGACCACTACGAACATCAATTGCTCTCATACTATCACCAACAGCACCTGGAGATACATGAGAATTAACATCTTTCTCATCGAACCAGAAGTAGTGTCTAGTATTTGGTCTTAAACCACTCACAAGAACTCTAATTATTTGCGCTTTTAAGTAAGGCTTCATATTGACATCTGTGACAAAGTTACCAACAGCCTGAGAAAGCGTATTCTCTTTTGATGTCAAAGAAGTCACTTCAGTGGTTTCAAGCATATTCAAAGTATACCAACGATTTGCAAGCGACCAACTTTCTAGTTCAGTTGTCGGCTCACTTTCTCTTGTAAGTGGTAAAAATTCTTGTATGTTTTCTACCAAATCCATCATCTGAGAGGCAAAGTCTATTTCTATATCGACCTTAGGGTTTTGAATAACATCATAACCACTAACAAATTTTGGATAGATACCAACATTACCTTTATAGTTGTAGTAACTAGATACACAGTTTCTGAAGTTTGTTGCAAATGGTTGATTTACAAAAGATACTTGACCACTCTGTTCTATTGTAGTGACTTCATCAAACTTATTCAGAGTCAAAGTATCAGACACATTAGTAGCAGTATCAACTTTCAGATCAATTGGGAACTGTTTAACCGAAGGCATTGTAACAGTTTTAGTCTTGTTAATAGAAGCACTGAATTGAGCATCATTCAAGTCTGCGCCTCTTAAAGTTTCAAAATTATCTACTAAGATACCATTCTTAAATCTATCAGTTCCATCTGCTCCAGTGACTATGAGATTTTTGGCATTCATTTCTGACATAGTTAGCGCAACGGCTTCAGTCAGAACATCAATCTTCATCTCTAAGTTTTCAATATCTTTCATCGTATAATTTTTAGTCTTCATACTCTTAATAGAGATTGAATCATTTCCTTGAACAGAAATTGTATTGCCCGGATTGATGATTTCAGCAATTTCGTATTGTCTTTCTATTTTTGGTTTTACTGGTGCCTCAGCTTCGTCACCCTTAACCAATTTAATAGCACCATACTCATCCAAAACAACACTGTCTATTCTATTCAGATAATACTCTTGAGTGCTGTTGATTGTAGAGTTATTCGCAAACTGAGCATAACTTAATATACGAGTAATCTCCGTTGAAACTGGTAAAGCATTATTTGGGCTAGTGTTAACAGTAACTTTCTTTTTAGCATACGGTCTTAGATCGTAGCAGTTGAATAAGTTATAAACAGAAAAGTCTTTTGCGGCATACTGAGGAACTAAGTGCTTGTTGGGCACATTAGTATAACTGTCAGCAGTCAGGTAACCATTAACATTCGTTCTTTCTAGATATCTTATCTCAACAATCAAGCTGTTAGATGATGGAATACTTGCACCAGACTTTAGCTGTATGTAAGACAGGTCATAGAACGCATCTTTTTGATTGGTTCTTAGTTTAAACTTAGATGACACATCAACAAGAGAGTCTGTCGTAGACAACGGATCTGTGTCCATTAAAACTCTAACAACTTGTATTACATTTGGAACACCCAAAGTAGCAATACGAGAAGTTGGATCATAAGTAGTTTTAATATATCCAGTTAACTCTTCTAAAGTATCTTCAGTTGTGTTAGACTTTACTCTATTATAATATAGGTGTTCAATAGTTGCAGTTGCGCCTAAAGAACTAAATGTAACAGTAATGCCATCGCTTTCACCGCTACTATCAGTGTCAGCAAGTTGAACAACACCACTAGGTGAGTATATATCTCCACTAGAAATAGCGACAATATCATCAGACCTTATTGGAACACCATCAGCAGAGGCGGCAACTGTAGTTGAGTTAGAAGAAAGAGTTATATTGTCAACTCTAACTCTTTCTACTAAATTTGTATTTGAAATTGACTTAACGCTACCCTTACCAGTATCAAATACCATACAACCAGAAGAAATATTCTGTTGACCAGTAGGTTGACTGTTAGAATCAAGTTTTAGTGTCACTCGATCATTGCCTGCAGTATAGCCTTGTAGACCTAGATGAGTAGGTGCTGTTGCTTCTTGACCTGCGTTCTTTTCTACATTGAAAACAAATATCTTACCTGCTGATATGTTTCTAACACAACAAGTACCAATTGTTGTTGTATTATTTAAAAGTACATATCTATTAAGTAGATTTGTTCCTGAATCACCATCAAGTTTGAAGTCAATCAGTTGTTGAGCGTTTGCTCCATTAAACTCATAATGCTGATCATAACTAACACTAGTTACTTGATTTGCTTTTGTTTGCGTTGAAGTAACTTTGTCAAGAGTAATTTTGTTAGCAGAAACATTTCTAACTTCTTTACCGAAGACGTATGCTTTACCCGGCGAGATAGAAACTTGAGCAACAGTTTCTTGTGCGCCTAAACTATTGGTAATCGATACTGGCGACTCAAGAGTTGCTTCTAAACCATCAACAACATAGTTTCCAGATTCTTCGTAAGTTCTTTTTGATAACTCTTCTCCCAATAGGCTATATTGAGTATAGTCACGAAGTCTAATTTGCTTACCATCTTTATATCTGATTAGAGAGAAAAACTCACTTGGCTCACTTGTAGCCGGAAACGAAACTAGTTTTGGAACTAACTGAAGTCTGTCTGCACCCGGTGCATTGTAGTTATTATAGCCAGCCGCATTATCCAAAAGACTTGAATCTTGATTAGAGTTAACAATATTTTCTTCAGTGGTGAAACCAACAGATACTGGATTTATAATCGAAGAGTTAACTGGGTCTTGCCCAGGAATATTACTGTATCTAGTAACAACTGTGAATTGTCTATCGACAAACAAGAAGTGACCTTTCTGATAGATAACACCTGGCTCACAAGACACACCAAACGCTCTACCGACATGACCCGCATCTTCGTGCGCTGTAAATGTTATTGGGCTTCCATCTGAGGTTACTGCATTTTCGTTGCTATCTAAAAGAGAAAGAGTTTCGTTTGCACCGAATTGTTTTACATCAGAAGTTCCTGAAGCATCTTGACTTGTGTTTAGATAGTTAATGTAAAAGGTTTTTAGATTTGGAGCAGAAGTCTCAAATCCAGTAAGACCCTTAATGATCTCTGCTTTTAGACCAGAAGTACCTTGAAGTATGAATCTAGTCGATGAGCCATCGCTTGCGAAAACTTCATCGTATATTGTGGGATTAGTAAAACCAACTTGATCTTTTAGCTTAACATAAAATAAATCGTCACGAGCAGTTAAGTTAACACCGCTAATGATAGTACCTTCTTTATATACATTAGACCCAAACCGTTCTACTTGCTTTTGTAGAATAGTTTGAAGCTGAGTCAGTTCTCTTGCCTGTACTGCTTTTGATGGTTGAAACAAAACACGATTAAACTGTTTCGTCTCATCGAAATCATCGTAGTACGGATCTACATTTAAGTCTTTGTTGATACCCATTTGTTATTCTCTTTCCCTTAAAAATCAAACGTGAACTTTATTTTTTCTGTTTTTTCTGCTTCTCTGGTAATAGGAGCGAAATCTATGAAATGTAAAAGATCACCGCTATATACTTCGTACTCACCGTAATTAATTGTATGTGCTGTTTCATTATTTATACTGATCGTTGACGACTCCTTTTCCTTAATATAAAATATACCTTTCTGGAATTTATGTTGAAAGTTTCCATAGTAGTCAACTAATGAGATTTTTGTATTACCATCTGTGTTCGCAGGTGTCGTTACTAGGTGTACATTATTTACATGAGAATGAACCTGATGAACTCTAGCAGATATCACTTCTATATTATAGTCATAATCTGCATCGTTTACATCTACTTTATCTACAACATAAGCAACCTGAGCAATTTTACTTCCATCAAGATTTGCTATATTAGAATTTAAAGTAAACACTGTACCAATGTTCGAATCAGCCGCACCTATATTAGTAAAATCTTGCGTTGACATATTTCCACTGTCAACTATTGTATAGCTTTGCCCCTGAACTGCAAGCCTTAAGTCAATTGTTTTTATGTACTGTTCAATGTAGTTGTCAGCAGATATCTTGGCTGTTGCGTCTCCTTGAACTAGAATATTAAGCCTATTATCAATTCTATGATTTGCTAGGTTGTTAGTTGGAATAGTAGAAGAACCACTAGCATCAGATATTAGTGGATTTTTAACCAAACCAACTACTGTGTATGTGTTTGCCTTTGGTGTCTCTATATTTTGTCCACTGAAGTTTGTAACAACCGACAGTCTACTCATAGCAAGTTCTGAAATAGGATCAGAGCCATGTCCACCTTTTGGCGAAACAACTGCTCTGAGAATGGTTTGCTGACCACTAGCTAAAACAGAACTTTTCAACAATGGTGGATACACGACTTGTGCTGTAGCTGTTTTATAATTTTCTCCTCTAGACTCAAACGCAATCTGTTTTAGAGTTCCGTTTTGATCAAGAACACCATAAGCCTTACAGGTGAAAGATAGTTTTGGCGTAACACTTGTGTTAAATCCAAGTGTACTGTTACTCACTAATATCTTGATAACCAACTGACACTGAATTGCGCCATTTGAATCGGGAGTAAATGAATCAGTCGTGTCACCTGTTCTTACAGTTAATTTTAGATTATTTTGAATTGTTTCAGAAGCAATCACATCATACAGTTTACCAGAAGTGTTATGCCTCAAGTACATATTTCGATATGCATTTGGTTGAACATACAAACCTCTTCCAGTTAGTGCTGTTGTGCTTACAGTAATCTCTCTAACGCCAGATGTAGAAGTTGCTTTTGACTGAATTGTTTGTACGCTTGACGAGTCTGCTTGCGATGTAGCGGCGCCGAATAAATACTGGTTAAATTGTCCGATTGGTGTTGATTCAATTTCAATTCTAGATATGTCTTCTTTTGCATTTGTTACAACATCAGGATCACCATAACCACCACCATTTTCAGTAAACAATGGCAGAGGTAGACTATTTGCAGTTCTGTAAAGTTGAGCATCTGCACCTTTAACAGTAAACATATATTGCCAAACATATCCATCTTGTGTGGTTACTATTCTATAGTTTTTAGCATCAACAGAACCCGGGACTTCATCAGAAGCAGTTGCGTTATTATTATTCAAGCACTTCAAGACCATAAAGTCTTCACTCTGATCTTCTTGTACTGTAACGTACATATTCAGTTGTTCAATATCTTTGGTATCATCGTATTCGTCATACACAGTTCCTCGTAGCCAAGGCTTTTCAAAAAACATATATCTGGCATTATCTTGGGTTACTCTGTTAGCAAATATAACTCTTTTCTGAAAATCTCTTTTATCAAACTGTGTGTTTGTTATGGTCGATTCTTGATCAAACTCTGTAGCACTAAGAGACGTTGAAGCCATAACATAATAGTTATCACTAGCAAGCGAATCAAACAAACTATGAGTTGTCTCTGTTTTAAAATTTTCTGTAATAATTTTTGTCATTATTTTTTTCCGAATACGTTATTCATAAGAACGTGGCTGTTTACTGCTTCTACCCACAACATATGGATATGCCGGCACTGTTGGAACTGCATCTCCACCACCTGCTTGTTCAAAAGTTAAGAAGTAAGCATACGTTCCTGTTTTAAAATCTGGTGTTATACAATATCTTCCATTAAATGCATCGAGTGTCCCTGTCTGTGGCTTGATTTCATAATCTTCGATGTAGATGCCAGGAGTATTCGAAACTCTTGCTGAGTTCGAAAATATAGGATCAGTGGGGTCTCTTAATCCCCATGTACTAAGCATCTGAACAACATTCGAAGTTGGGTCTAATGGATTCTGATATCCAAAAGGACCGTAGATTGGAAACCCATCAAGAGCCCAACCAATTATTTTAGAATGTCCTTCACCAAAAACAACACCATCATGAGTGACAGACTCGTGCTTTAAGTAATCAGAACCAACTTTAGTTCCACTATAATATGTGCTTGAATTTACAAAAAGCATATTTGGGTCTGTAGGATTACTAAACCCTTTATAGTTAAACAGACCATTTCGATATCTATATTCACCATTTACTTCTGGGCGACCACCACACTGATCAAGCATAGTGTTGTAAGTTGGATTACCCAAGTTAAATGTTAAGTCAGCACCAGAGTTTGATCCATCGGTCTGATGCGTCTTTGAGCCTGCTGTGTAAATTACTGCTCCATTTATAGCTACACCCACTGGTGTGTCTTCTTCAACTACCTGACTAGACTGAGCGTATACGTCTCTATCACCTGCTCGATACGTTATATTGTATACTTTGCTAGGTTGCCGATCTTGGATTGAATTATATCCTGATCTTACATCACCAAAAGTTCTAGTTCCACCAGTATTTATAGGCTGACCTGCTACGACATTAAATCTAGCATCATCCAATTGAGCGGCGCCAGCTTTAGCAGGAAACGGATCGCCATCGCTTGTAATTTTTAATATAGCCATTATTCAGTAGACTCCGAAACAGTAACAACTTTATAATCTTCTCCACCTTCTGTCTGAAGAACTTGTTGTGGATCATCAAGATTAAGAGCCGCATTATTAGCATCCCCAGTACCCTGTGCTATCAAGTCTTCTACGTTAATAGTGAATCGTTGTAGTTCTACATCCACATTAGACTGCATAGCGTTATCACTATTTATCAACGATGTACTAAACATTTTAGTACCTGCAACACCAACAACATTTTTAACAAGAGGCGAATAGACTACTGGATCAATCATTGATGATATATCGTATGAGTATTCTTGATAGTAATCATTGTCATGAATACGAGTTGAGTATTCTCCAACAAAAGAGTTTCGAGTTTTCCACTTACCAGAAGTGTTACCCTGTCCCAATGTTCTTAAATCGGCTGTACATACAACTGTATTATATCTTATGCTATCTGGATTAGTATTCACAATGTTTACTACTTCATTGTCGTCAAACTTATATCCAGTGTGTGTCACTTCAAGTTCGTCAATCTGCCCAGAGTCATAACTAGCGGGGCCCGCAATAATTGCATTAGCACCCATAGGTAATGAAGACTCATCTCGCCCGATGTCAGTCATATTTCTATCTTTTGCTCTAATACTAATTGGAACCTCTTTATCAAAAGTATAGAAAGTGATTGGTCTGAAATAGAAGTCTTCATCAACTCTTTTTATAAACTTAGCTTTTGATGTATACTTTTCTGTAACAATCTCAAAGGTAGTATTACTAGTTCCATATGGTATGTTGACTGGAACAACACTTCCGTCAGTAACATCTGTTAACAAAAACGCAGTAGTATTATATTTAGAAGCCATACCATTAATAGTAACTTCGGACAATCCATTGGCTTCATCTATTACATTTGCATCAAGTACAATTTCTTGTGTAACTATTTCGTTTTCACGAAGGTTAAAGTCAGCATCGTCAAATCTAATAATCAAGTCTTTCTTATTAAATCTGGCAATTACGTCATTTACAACTCTAACGCCAACATCGTTTTCATATTCTGTGCCTGGGTTATCTTCACGAAGTTCGGAAACTCTACCAAGTGTAAATGTTATTCTAGTGAATGCATCACGATATTCTGTAGATAATGATTCTATCCCCTCTCCACTCAATGTGTATAGACCATCTTTAAAACTGTCTTCTGCGACACCTGCTTCAGATATCTTATACACACCTGAACCATTAACAGTGAAGTTAATCGCTGAACCCGTGGGGGAGGCTTTAAGCTGTATCTTATTCTCATCTACTCTGATTGCTCTATATGTTGTACCAGAAGTAAGACCGGATATGCTTCCTGCACCACTTTCTTGAGTAAAGACAACCTCTGCATTCGAATTAAATCCATGATCGATGTCGTTGGTCAGTGTTATAGTTTCAGCATTATCATCAAAAGCAGTTTCTGCTAGTATGTATTGATTTAAGAACAATCGATCTAGAACTACATCGCCGATAATATCTGGAACAAGTGTTACTGTTTCTTCTTCATCAATAGCTGTCACTTCAAATGAAGTTGTATCGTTAAATGTACCAATGTGTGTACAATGAACAGGTTGACTAAAGTCACCATTGATCAAACCCATAAACTTAATGTTGCTTTCATTCGCAATAGCATCGGGTATCTTATCTATTCTTTTGTTGCTACTGTCTCTAAGTGGGTCTGTCATAATACCACCAGTATTGAAGAAACCAAGTTCTACTTGAACAGTCTGCCCACCAAAAGTAATTGGAGTTTGATTACTAGCACCAACACCAACTTTCTTCTTATCAACACAAAGAGCATTTGCAGTTATACCAGTTGGTTGTGGATTTGTCGCTGTAAAGACAGCACCAGTATCGAATGCTTTACGAACATCAATAACTTTAGGAGTACCCAATTGCTTAGTAAGACTATGACCAGTTGCTCCACTATTACTTCCAAAGGTAACAAGTGCTGTTCCATCAAGTGTGTTAGAAGTGTATACGTTAATCACATCTGCATTGATAACTTTAACATATAATACAGATGCATTTGTTAGTGTTCCACCGGTCGCAAGTGCAAGTGTACCACTACCTTGAGCAAATACTACTTTATCTTGATCTCTAAATCCATGAGCAGTCGATGATATATTAGCACCACTAATAGAAGCATCAGTGAAGGTAATTGCTGTAGCAGGGAAAGATGGTTGTACTGCGCTTGCTTGGAACTTATCTCCAACAGCCGGAGCGGTTGATGCGCCCATCAAATTCCAATCACCAGAACCAGTGTCGCCTAAGTCTTTAATGATATATGTTCTTCTTGGTTTAAGTGTACTACTGTTACCACTTCTCGCAACCAATTCAAAATGAGATCCGTCAAGATCAAGACCAACAGACTTCCATTCATCATATGTCAGATCACCAAATGTGAACGGCATATACTCTCGACCCGCAATCAACTGATTAGCCGGAACAAAATATGCATCATACCACTGCCAATCTGGTTGCCCTGCATTTGGATGTGGTTGCCCAACAGCTATTGGATTGCCGTCACCACCAGTTGCTGGGTATGCTTCTGAAACTGTTTCTGGAATATTTGGTGGTAACTCAAAAGTTTCGCCAATACTCAAAGCAGGTAACAATTTATCGATACTACCATCAGCCCTCTCAACTGTGTTATATGTCAAGTACTGATACAATCTCGCCATGACCTGCTTTACACTACTAAAGATAGCATCATGTCCAGTTAGATCAGTTACTGTAAGTGAGGCTAGATTAGCACTTGTGAATTGGAAGTCATGACCAATTGTGCTTTTTGTAGCACCTATCTTTATCCAGTCTTCTTCTGTTAGCACAGTACCCGGATTAACAATTGTGTACATTTGTCCATTATCTAACTGCTCTAAAGTTCTTATGAAAGCAGGAGAAACGCTGTCGAAGCCAGGACCAGGCTGAACAGATGATATTGTTGGTATTCTATCTGGGGTATCTACAGCAAGCCCATCAACATCAGTTACACCAATCTGTGTAATGTCACCGGCTGTACTGATAATTGTATCAAAGTCAGTTACACCACTAAACAACTCAGAGTCATTGATACCATTATTGACCGCTTGTTGAAATCTAAAGAATAGTAAGAAGTCTTGAAGCTGAATCTTATTATCAATAGTTGTTAAATCACCAGTCTGTTGATCACCACTAAAGTTACCAACAATTGAATCGCTTGTGTCATCTGGTTTGTAGTAGATGTAAGTAAGAATATCATCGTAAGCGGGATCAACATTGAACTGTCGTTGCCCCGAAGTACCACCAGTTTCTGCGGCTGTGAGTGCTTGATAATATCCATTATAGAAATGATCAAACAAAACATTTCTGTATATTGACTCACCGTTACTGTCAAGATTACCTGTGTTATAATACTGAGACATGAAGTCATACATTTCTTGCAGATCAGATCGTGTTTCAATAAACAACAATGGATGACGATAAGCAATAACTCTTGCGGCTCCAGTTAAACTGTACGCAATTGAATCCTCTGTTCTACCATCATAATCAATTGTAGAACCCGGGAATATAATCGTGTCGCCCGGTGTAACACTAAGTGTTGCGTTTTGATCGACAATGATAACTCGGTTACTAATACCAATATCATTAAAGTATTCTACTGTGATGCTTGTCGGATCAATGTAACCCCAACCACCATCAACAATCTCGTAATCAATACTACCAATCTGATCAGTGTTTACTTTTGTTACAACACCCCTTGCACCCTTACCCACTTTTGTAGAAACAATATCTACTGTGTCGCCCACTTTATTACTTGGAAGGCGAAGCCGATTGATGACAGAGATGCCTGAGATAGAACCCTGAATGAGTTTACCTACGTTTGTAATTGTTTCAATTCCATCGTTCGTAGCAGTAAGAACTTCAAGTGCATCTGATCTAGTAAATGTGCCTCTTAGATTTGAAAGATATATAATCGGAGTTATAGCACCTGCTAGATTCACGAATACAATATCATCTACGAATGCATTTGCATCTGACAAATCACCACGAATTGTATTACCACGCTGTATTGGATATCCATCTACATTATACACTGGCTTCATCTCAAGGAATGTTTCTCCACCCCATAGAGAGTCAGATGGCTTGAACACATTATTGCCGGGATACATAATCTCGATGTCTTCATTAAAGAACATCTTGAATAGTAGTTGTAATGATTCTTCACTACCCTTTCTTGTGTATAAGTCTTGAATGTGTTTTAGAATAAATCGTATGTCAACATCATCAGAAAAGGGTAACTCAGACAGATACTTTCTTTTGTAGAAGATAAGGAATGTACCTAAAGTAGTATCAATATCTTTAAGTTTCGGAATATCACGATCTAACTTTTCATCAAGATGCTCATAGTAGGCCTCAACAAAAGCTAATAAAAATTCGCTATTCTCTTTATAGACATTTGGAAACTGATTCGCAATGTCAGAATAGATATTGTCTCTTACCTCAATTGGCATAGTTTATGATTCCAATGGTGTTACATTAACAGTTATGTCATCTCCACGAATGACAATAATTCTATCCTTAGATGGCTTGATATCTTTGCTTACCGAATCAGCAGTAAACTTAATTGCTGAACCTTCAAACGATGATATCTCTACATCACTGAGTCTTACAGTACCTGTTGTATAATCAATTGTACCAACAGATGGCTTGAATACGCTATCGCTATCAGTACCAGTAATCACAAGCATGATATTACCATTACCATCATCTTTGGCTGATACAAGTGTATTATCAACAGTGAACTTGGTAGACGATACCGCTGGCTTAAAGCTAGTAAAGCCTAAGTCTTCATCAAATGGATATGGTTTAAGTAATGGTGTTTCATACGAGAAGACAGGCGAACGAGCCGCATTTAATTCTGGTAGATACTCAATGATTGGTTTTGCTACAATGTCAGTAGACACAATTGACACATCAAGTGCATCAATCGTAGATGCTAGATTTGACTGACGATAAGTCTTATTAAAGTCATTGAGATTTGTATTCTGATAACTTACAATAGCGGCCTGAACTTCATTCTGTAGTTGACTTGCAGACTTACTTGTCATATTAGAATCATATACAATATTTACGTTTGTATCCACGAATAGGAACTTAGCAACCACAAAGATAGGCTCAATTGTTAATGGAGTCTTATCTCGTAGATAGCGTTTAAAGTTAGCAATCTCATAGTCAGCAACACCCTCACCACCAACTACGTCAACAGAGATAATTACTTTACCAAACTGTGGTGGATCAACTTCATCACCACCATATACTGAGATAGCCTGAATGTTAGGGAATCTAGCACGAAGCAGAGTCTCATAGTCTCGTGTTGTAATTGCTCTTTCTTGTACTTGAACAGCCTTTGGTGCAAACGCCCGAATCGATTCAATGTCTTCCGCATCTCTTCCGCCCGAAGTCTGTGATTGTACAACTACGTTAATTGAACTTGCGCCGCCAAAAGCGCCCAAAGTCAATGAAGTCACGCCGTTAGCCGAAGCGCCGGCGGTGTTTCGATAGGTAGCTACAATAGAGTCAGTGATGATTGGCTGTACACCAAATTTATTATTTCCGAATTGTATAGAGTACTTGTTATCATTCTCGGGCTGTAGATAGAATACCTTATCTGTAGAAGTTATACCAAACACATCAGTCTTATAGATATACTCTTCACCATTGACAGTCAGAGTTAGACTTCGTGTATCTATATTAGGGTTAGATAGTACTGTGTCTGTAATATTGATTGTCTCATTGATAACACGCCCCTCAAAGAGTTCTACATCATTTACCACATATGTCGTAGGCGATGTTAATGAGCGTATAGCACTATGTGCTTTATCTGTTAGAAAGTTATATGTACGATTACCACATCTTCCAATAAATGCAGTACCCTTTGGTATACTAAAGTATTGACTTGGGTTATTAGGATGTGTTACAGTAATGTTAACTTTTGTTGTAGCACTACGTCTTGAAGTAGGCAAATAGTTTAATTCTTTTGCATGAGATATAACACTATTACGTTGTGTAGCACTATCCAGAAACATTTCAGATACTGCCATATTATAGTAATAGCTATTATAGAATGTGTTATATGATAGTACATCTAACAGTACATTCATATTAGAGCCTTCGTAGTCGAAGTCTTTAAATCTATCTTGAGCCTTTAGAAACGTCTTGAGTTGTTCCTTTGTAGCCTTAAAGTCTAGATTCGTTACCGGCGTCATATCTGTCATTATCTTACCCTACTAAGATCGATTGTGAGTGATGAGTCTCTGTTACTATTTATTACGCTGAATAAGATTGTTACGTTAAGTGAATTACTATCTATATCACCACCTACTATAACATCTCGTAGATTACAACGAGGCTCATATGTCTTAATTGTTGATTTAATGTTCTCTTTTAATATTACAAGTGTGTTTGCTGTGACATTCTCAAAGAGTTGCCCTCGTATATCACACCCTATGTCTGGCTGAAATAATCTTTCACCACGATCTGTTAGCACTAAATTCTTAATGCTTTCTTTGACCGCTGACTCATTTACAATACGAGCAACATCAGTGCGCCCTGGCACTTGCTCTAAATTTGACGTAAAGTCAGAGAAGAACTCTTGCTTTTTTGTTCTTGGTGTAAGTCTAGCCATTTTCGATTCCTATAATGCTGTTATATATTTATGCGTATTATGAGCGTTTAATTCTAAAGCCATCGATATCATGCTTACTCAGAAGTTCATTTAATGTCGCCTTTTCTTCTTCACCAATGCTCTCATCCACATAATATGAACGTCTACCATTATGTAACTGTATATACGATGGGAATACTCTAATACCACCAAAGCCTGCTCTACTAGCGGCTATGATTGTCTCTTTCCTATCTGAAGCAGTTACGTCTATATCCACCGCACTGCCCATACTATACCATGTGGGTATCTTCTTCTTAGGAAAGAGTGGTGATTCTTGTGCTGACTCATATCCACGTTTTATCGTATATGTCTTCTTTGTCTGTTCAGTCAGTCGAAGCATTTTTAACCAAACATTGGTATGTACTTTCTTCCAACCATCTCCATTCTCATAGTTCACGACAGCAGAATCAAACTTTATATTACTACCAATGCCATTCTCACTTGCGTTTAATAGATCATTCATCTCGCTTTCTGTGGGATAATGGCTAGTCACATAGTCTGCTTCTTCGTTATCAGGCTTTACATTACTATTGAATTTAGTAGTCACCTCTTTCTTCTTGGTATCTCTATCTTCTTTACTCACACGAATAGCACCATAGCTAACAGCATTCTTTGTCTCAGAAGCAGAACGACTGAGTACTGCTTGTGCTTGTCCACCAACTGTATTCGCAAATCTATTAAGTTCCATAGCAGGCGCCATTAACTGACCTTGTAAATCTTGTGCCATTTGACATAAGCGAAACATCATGTTAGCAACATTCTCAGGCGTAAGTTTCTCGAACTGTGATGCTAAATCTGCTACAATACCTTCTATGCCCTTTGTAAGTTTATCTATAGAAGGGTCTTCCATGAATGTGTTAATATCATTAATCATCTTCTTCATCTTCTTAATCACAGGTCCTGCGGCTGATTCTAATCCCTTGAGTACAAGCAATACACTGCCAGCGGCTGCCATGACGACCTTCTTAGCGGCTTCTATAACACCCTTGACAACACTTTCTAATGTTGATACAATAGCTTCTAGACTGGCTCTCTGTTTAATTGCTTCTAGTAGTGCTTTTGGATCATTTAAGAACTGTGCTACATCCACTACTTCTGATAGTAATGCCTTCCCTGTCTTGACAATAGCAAAGGCTTTTGTTAGATCAGCAAGTACATCATTATATGCACCACAGGCTTTAGCAGTTAGATTTTGCCCTAAATTAATCGCAAAGTGAAAGTCTAAATCTTTTAACAGGTTATATATCAGTACTGGTATAGCTGTAGCAAAGTCACCACGATAAGTCGATCCATATACCGCAGGTGTACCAAACGCATCAAATACATTCAATCCAGAGCCTGCTGTGGGGGTGGGCGTAATCGTAATCCTCTGATTTGTACTTAATCCAGACTCGTCACCCCCTAATATAGTTGCTTCTCCAGAGCCAGTATTCAATCCAC
>Ga0181377_1000062_pt1 | contig 42902 bp, 78 predicted proteins | sample LowvirmetaG_9_FD_130160 | JGI IMG/M metagenome (GOLD analysis project Ga0181377, IMG submission 130160) | Marine viral communities from the Subarctic Pacific Ocean - Lowphox_13 viral metaG | ecosystem: Environmental > Aquatic > Marine > Oceanic | place: Subarctic Pacific Ocean | collected...
ACAATTCCTTCGTCAATTGCCGCCTTAACAGAATTAATTGAATCTTCAATTCTGTCTTTCCTCTCTCTCATTTCAGACTCAGTAACTCCTCCCACCTTTAGGACTGCTACCGATCCAGACAAGGAAGATATTCTCTGTCTTATTGAGGCTATCTGGTAATCAAATAAGCCTTGGTATTCCAATTGATCTTTTAGATTTTTGGAAAACTCAAGAACTTTATCCTTATCACCCGCACCTTCGATAATCTCTGTGTGATTTTGATGAACAGTTATTTTGTTACAAGAGCCAAAGTCTTCTATTTCTGCGTCTGCAAATCTAGATCCTTCATCTTCTGTAAACAACTTACCTCCCGTAATCAAAGCCACATCACTCATCATATCTCTTCTTATGTCTCCAAATCCTGGCGCTCTAATTATGGCAGTTCTCTGAATACCTCTAGAGTGATTTAACGCAACTGTTTGAAGCGCGGTTTCAGTAATGCTCTTCGCCACAATGACTAGAGGCCTCTTTGTCTCTGCTGCCTTTTGAAGTGGGGCCAGTACATCTTGATAATGAGTTAGGTCGTCATCAATAATCGCAATTAATGGATTTTGATATACAGTTCTATTCTTCGCAGTATCTTCTATAAAGTAAGGATCTATGAATCCTCTGTCTATTCTCATTCCATCAACATACTCTACGGAAGTGTTACCTATTGATTCTTCAACTGATATAATTCCATCGTCACCAATTCTATCAATAACATCGGCAATCATGTTTCCTAGATTAGAATCATTGTTTGCAGAAATAGTTGCGATGTTTGCTATTTGGTTTTTATCAGTTATTTTAATGGACATATCTTCTAGCTTTTTTACGACCAAGTCTGTGGCAACATCCATACCCCTCTTCACTAGAACTGGGTTATTACCCGCTTCAACCAGTTTAATCCCATGATTAAAAATTGCTTGAGATAAAACCGTCGCAGTGGTAGTTCCATCCCCAGCATTAAAGTTTGTATTGCTAGCGACATACTTTACCAATTGCGCACCCATGTCTTCTATTGGGTCTTTTAAGTTTATTGACCTTGCAACAGTTACTCCATCCTTAGTTATAATTGGAATTCCATAATCTTGCTCGATGCAAGCATGCCTTCCTCTTGGGCCTAAAGTTGACTTTACAGAATCTGCAAGAATGTCCACTCCGGCTTTAAGCTTATTTCTTGCCTCAGTACCAAACTTAACTACTTTGTTTTTGCCCATTTTACTTTTCCTCTTTTTTTCTTTGTTTTTTTATTTTTGAAGATAATTTTTGTTTAGCAAAAAGAACCTCGTCCTCTTCCATTCTAATTGACTGAATGTAAAACATTGCGGATTCTGGTTTAGATAGAAGTTCTTCATTTAACTTTTCCAACTGAGCCTCAATCTTTTTCATTTCGAGAACAGCAGACAGAACAGAGTCGGCAGACTCCATATCTTTTATATTATCCAGTTTTTGTATAATTTGTTCAAATTTTTTGTATCTTTGTAAACTTTTTTCTTCCATTTTAAATATCCTTTCCTACGCGATTGGTAGACTTGTTTTCTTTGTATATAGGTTGACGTTAATCAAAAGAAGCAATAGTTACCGCCCCTTAATAAGCTTGATGAGTATTTAGCCAAACAATTATTTGGTTAAAAGTAAATGAACCCAAGAGAAACCTCTTGGGTTCATTAAAAAAACTTAATCAATCTTTACAGCAAAAACCTTATTTGGTTCTTCTTTTGGCTCTAAAAATGGAATTGATATATTTAAAATGCCATTATCTACCCTGGCCTTGATCTTTGTCTTGTCTAAGTTTTCAGAAAGCTTAAATGATCTTTGAAATGAAGATTTTTTAATTTCCCTATAATAGTATTCGGCATCTTTATCTTCTTTTGCATTTGCAGAATTGCCAGAGATTGACAGAATTCCTTCTTTTATATCAATCTTAACGTCATTTTTCTCCAAACCTGGAATAGCTGCATCTATAAATAATCCATTCTGATTTGCATAAACATTGCACTTTGGATAACTTCCCTTTAAAAAGAAGTCTTTGTTTAATCTGGACTTCTCATTTGGATACATGCCATTGATCAGTTCGTCAAATAAAGTGTCAAAGGATGTTATGAAGTCATCCTTTAGGTTTCTAGGCTTTCTGCTTAAAATGTATTTTGTCATATTTTTTATCTCCTTGTTAGTTTAAGTAAGAATTAAATTGTCCGAAGTAAGCCTCATCATGAGTGCTTGCGAGCGAACATGTATATTATATACACGATGGACAGAATAGTCAACGCTTTTGTGAAAAAATATTATATAATTTTATATTTTATATTTCTAAACACAAACTGTTCTCCGTTTAGCAAAAGATTGTTTAAATCATACAGAAATCTTCCTTGCCCTTCTACATAATTTTTCACTGTGTCTCTTTGAGTTTCCTCTAAGATATCTAAGTCGTCCTTCCAAACCTTTAAGAATTCTTTTGGTGAAAATCCCGTAAGCGACTTTGAGTACTTTATATAGTCAGAAAGAGTTGCCACAGATATTTCTTTTGTATCAATTAAATTTATAGCTAAAACACACTTTTCGTCTGCTATAGAAAACTTATCTGAATCCGCCCACCCAAAAGAAAATGTGTTAGATCCAGTATATGCTTCTAAATATTTAAAATATTTGCTAACCTTCATCTTTTTCAATCCTAGTTATAAAAATAAAGTCTTTGAAGAAATCTTCTTTGTTGTGTTTCATAATTATAATTCTGTCTAGCTTGACAACTATGGACATCTCCTCTTCTTCCTTGTGGTAATATAGCAAATACCTATCTTGCTTTTTGGGGTTTGAAGAGTTTATCACAAAAGATTTTTGATTTAACTTAGGTACATATGTTTTCATTGGTAAATCTCACCTGAGTCAAAGTTTCTTCTAGAGTCAACGAAAAGACTGTCTATAAAATTCGTGTAAGTCTTTACGTCTGGAAATACCATATTGGTTACGGTACACCTTTCTTTATCTACATTTTCTACACATATTGTCAAAAGAGGCAAATCTTTGCCCCCTCCAGTGACTGCAACAAAACCGTTCATTTTCTCTATGCTTATACCAAACGGTATAGTCAAAAGTATTCTACTATTATTTTTACTTAATGATGACCACAAGGTTTGAGGTGTCTCTTTTGGCAATTTTGCTGAAAACGTCATAATATCTCCCTTTAGATTAAATTATATTCAGAAAGAAAAAATATGTTTAAAAAAAAATTAAAAAAAGATATAGAGAAAAAAGCCAACAACGGCTATTACAGAGAGATAGGATTATTGGCCGACATTGTCCTTAGTGGCATAATAGAAGGAGGGGCCTTAGCGAAGGCTATAATAACTACTCTGTCTAGATACGGAAGAATAAAGCCACAAGAAGTTAATTACAGATATAAGCTGGCTCAAGAGTCCTTGAACAAGAATAAAACTGAAGTTAAATCTGTTATGGTAAAAGTTTTATCAGATATTATGTCTGGAAACGCAAATGGTAGTTCTGACACATATGACTATGGCGGTTCTAGTCAGAGTTCAAACTACGGTCAGCCAGAGACAACTAACACCTCTGGTCATGAAGATGCGATTAATGAGGATATGGGTGGAGCAGCCGTAAATCAAGGCGGCTCTGGATCCAATTCTAATCAGAGTAAAGAAAGTACAGATGAAGTATCGGAAAGCGAAACCTCTGGGTTCGCTGAGACTTTAACTAGTCTGAATTTTTAATAATAAAAAAGCCAGACAATATGTCTGGCTTTTGCTTTATAGTGACGATAGTTTTTCGTCAACCATCTTTTTTATCTTTTTCAATAAATTAATATAATGCTCTCTGACCCAACCATCATTTCTTGGGTTATCTATTTCATATATAATTTTTGAAATTAATCTTAATTCATTACCCAATTTCACCTCCATTGATTCCAAAGTGCAAAGAAAGTCTGGCTTTTATTTTTTTATTTGTTCTTTCTTCAATCTGCCTTACTTTTTGTCTAGAAAAACCTAACAGTTTTCCAATTTCTTCGTATGTAAGATCATCATCAAGAAATCTTTTTCTAATTATAAAAGACTCTTCTTCTGTTAAGTCATTGTTTACAACATACATGATTTTGGAAGTTATGTCTTTTTCTGCACATACATCTTCTATTGTTTTGCTACTGGCGTTGTTTTCATCAAATATATCGTAATAAGTCTTTTGTCCCTCCGACCCGTCTGATCCTTTTAATGGAGAGTCAAATGATACGTCATAACCCTTGATTACATTTTTCATCTTAATTACAGATGATTTCTTGACGCCAATAAACTTTGCTATAAACTCATCTTGTTCGTTAGACGTTAAGTCTTTTCCCTCCATAGCCTTTTTTGCCTTTGACAAGTTTGAAAAGATTTTTCTTCCATCCTCTGTTGTGCCAAGTCTGACTATTGATCTGTTTGAAGTAACATATCTTCTGATCTTTTGTCTGATCCATTGCATAGCATAAGTAAGAAAGTTTACATTCTCATTCTCATCAAATTTTTCTGCTGCAGTAACCAAACCAAGAAGGCCTTCTTGTATCAAATCTTCTATGTCCAAACTTTTATTAAACTTTGCGACCCTATGAGCCTCTTTCATTACAGCCCTAACATTTGAAGAGATAAGTTTGCTATAAGATTTCTTACAACCATTGTGCTTCCAATTCTTAAAGAATTCAATTTGCTTTTCTGCTGAATAAATTTTTTCTCTACCTGTAATCATACAATATCCTTTTATTTGTTTGCTAAAATCCAATTAATTTTTATATCTATTTTTTTATACACCATTTGTCTTATCATCATTTCTTCTTCTTCGAGAAATCCAAAATTTTGAGTATAGAATGAAAACAATAATTCTTTCATAATAAATACTTCTTCCTCACTAATATCTTCAAACACATCAATTGATATCTTTATATCGTTTAAAATTGATTTGATAATATAGTTTGACAACTCGTTAATAATCTTTTCTTTGCCCATTAAGATTTGAAAAAATCTAAATGTTAGAAAGAACCAAGATGAAGATAGAAATTTAAGAAATGCTTTCATATTTCCCCTTTGCTTGATTTAATGTGCTTGCTGCTCCATGAACTTCAAACATTACCGTTATATCCTCTGTTTTTTCTGTAACTTTACACAATGTGCAAGAGTTGCAATTTATCTTAGATGAAAACTCATCTCTCATTCTTTTTCTTTCAGAAGATCTTTCTTTTCTATTTTCGAACGACATAGAGTCAAGCTTAGAGTCAATCTTTCTTTCTCCAACTACAACTGGACACATAATTGCTCTTTCTCCATTCGGCAATTCTGCTTTGTTTGGAGTTTCTTCTGAAACAATAAGCGTTGTAGCCCAACCCATAGATCTGGCTTCCTCTACTTCTTTTAAGTTATTGCAACTTGCTCTAAAGTATTCTTTTAAAACTTGAGAGTCTTTGCTCCTCCAATCATGAGTATATCCAATATTGATCAAACCTTTGCTCTCTACAAACTTACATTCTTCATAAGTTTCTTTTTCATCGCCAACTATATCTCCCGCAACTCTATGCCTTACAATCTTTGCAGATGATTTAAGTTTTAAGAACGCTTCCTCTATTGATTTGTTTAAATTGCCACTAGCAATCTTTTTGCCAAGATTTCTTAGATAAAATAAACCCCAAGCATAACACCCGCCAGTTTTTAAACTGCATGAATCTGGACAACTTTCAATTGGAGAGTAACTTGCCATTACTTTACCAATTTTTTTATCTGAAGATTGAGATACCCAATGAATTTGTCTAGCCATAATATGCTCCTTTTAATTTTTATAAATAATGGATGTGGAAGGCATACCTCCCTCACCCATACAATATAGCATATTACAAGACCCCTGTCAAGTAGGATGGTGTCTTTTTTTAAAGATTTTGTCAACCTTTGGGATAAACTATAAGTTCGATGGCATTACCATCTAAATCCTCATAATATACCGATTTTGTACCATCTCTGTGGTGCAAGACCTTTTTGCCCCTGTGGGTGGCTAGTTCTTTCTCAGTAACTTCGAAAGCCAGATGGTAAGGATGCTTTCCTGTCGATAGAGCCAACTTAGTTCCCTCTACATCCAGAAAAGCCCAGTCTTCAGAGTAGTGTATTATTTTTGTATTAAAATTTTTAGAATACCAATCTACTGATTTTTTTATGCTTTTAACTATAAATGCCGTATGATCATATTTCATTCACTATGCTCTTCTGCCTGAAACTTTTCTATAATAAGGAGAGGCTAATCTAAAACCCTCAGTTTTTATTGCAGATACTTTGCAGCAGCCAGCCGCCCCGCTAAAGGTTATTCTGATGTCTCCATTTGATCCAACTATAGTGTTTTTTATAATTATATTATTCGTACCATAAGCTTTCCACTGTTTCGCTCCAGTTACAACATTAACCACTAGATTTCCTGTGACCGTACCAAGTGCAGAAAGGGACGTTAAGTCTGCGGCAGTAAAAGTAATGGTATTTCCATCTGCATAATTATTTCCTTCTGAGACAGAAGTTACAGAGACTATAGATCCTCCGGATGATGTAATGTCAAATGTTGCAGCAGATCCACTGCCCGTTGTAGATGACTGAGTTACGGATGCGACCGTTGAGTCTACGGTGGTAGTTGGGACAGGTCCAGACACTTCCATAGGTATACCTGATTCTATTCCGGAAAAAGATCCAGTTGTTCCTGTTGCAAACTCAACTAACATTTCGCAAGATGGATCCAGGCTATAGTTTAAAGATATATTTAATCTTTGTTTTTCCACCCCATCTATTGCTATAGCATCTTGCAAATCTGATACGTTTATAGTCGTAGAATCTCCAGAGGCAGATCCAATTATTACCGCTTCGTATATGTATTGATTATCATTTATAATCTGAGTTGTTATAGCCATAACTTTACCTACACCACTCTGCCTGAAACCTTCCTATAGTAAGGAGAGGCCAGTCTGAAGCCCTCAGTCTTGTTCGCAAAGACATAACAAGATCCTGGCTGATCAACAAAAGTTATTCTGAAGTCTCCATTGCCATCAGCTTCAGTGTTTTTTATAAAAATTTCACCATTTCCATAACCCCTCCAGTACTCAGCCCAAGCTGTAGCTCCAGACCCATCAGTGTCTAGTTCTAACTTTACATATCCTCCAGTTTTAACACTATAACATAATTTCAAACCAAGCCTTTGTTTATCGACTCCGTTAATAGCAATGGCATTTTGCAAATCTGATACATTTATAGTATGAGTTGTGGCTGCAGCTCCAAAGAAATTAGCTTCATAAATATACTGATTGTCATTTATAACTTTTACGGTCATTTTTACTTACCTTTGTTTTGTAGTTATTTATATTATTTTTTATTATTAATATAATAATAGGAGCCACAATGTTTAATCACCTAAAAGAAGAAAATCAATCCTACTTTAAACATTTTTTGACAGCCATCAATATATCTTTATTGCTTTTTTTGGCATCAACTTTGTGCCTAGTTCACTCTGTAGCACCTTTTTTATTTACTAATTCTGCATCAAATATATGTAAAAAAATTATTTCTGAGAAAAAGAAGAAGCTTCCTTGAAGCTTTCTCTCATAAACTTCATAGCTCCAACTTCATCTTCGGTTATTGCAGAAAATGAATTGTCTAGCTTATATCCAAGCTCAGAAAGTTTCATGTCCGCATAAAGCATAAGCTCTAAAGAGTTCTTAGATTTTGCAACCTCATCATTGAATTTGCAAATCCAGTAAATTATATTTTTTGGACCATTTATAAAACAGAATGAAAAAATGGGGTAGACTTTTACCACAAGATCTCTTGAGCTTCTATGGTAGTAGAAGTCTTTTTCATCAGAATAAAACCTCCATCTTTCCAGATTCATAGCAGGTCTTTCATGATTTCCATTGGATCAATAATACGTCCATCTTTTCTTACCTCTAGATGTAGATGAGGGCCTGTAGACTTTCCGGTTGATCCAACTGAGGCGATAACGGTATCTAGAGATACGCTATCTTCTTTTTCAACAAATATTGAATTGCAATGAAGATATCTGCTGGAGTAACCATTTTTATGATCTACCTCAATCCAATTACCTCTTCCTGAGCCATAGCCTTTTTTGGAAACAACACCTTTCATTATAGAGTAGATATAAGATCCTTCTATTGCAGAAATATCTACTCCATAGTGCATCTTGTTTATCTTGTCAATCTCGTGAAACCTCATTCCGTATCCAGAAGACAACCTCTTGTATTCTTTGATCGGAGCCTGAATTTCAGAGTCTATATAATTATTATCTTCGTCAGAGCCAAAGCCAACTGATACAGTTAAAACATCCCACAAAGCTTGGGTCATAGCTTTTGCAATTCCAACTCTTGCATCAAAAGAATGATTTGAGCCAAGCTCAATTTCTCCCCCAGAATACTTTATGACTCCAGACTTATCTTCTTTTGTGCCTATTTGAATTAACTTTTTAGTAAGGCCATCCGGGCCTCCGGCATAGTGAGTAAACTTTTTTACGTAAAGACTGATATATTTTTTTGGTATTTCACTAAGTACTCTTTGGTATATAATATCTAGTGATCCATAATATTCTTCTGGATATATTTTTTTCATCAAAACGGCGAATAGTCCATATCCCGAAATGGTCATGGCTCTGACCATTTCTATTTTACTCTTATCTACACCCAAAAACAAAGAAGCTACAGTGCTTAAATCTGTAGAAGCCCCGTTATTCTTAGATATATCTTTATAAAAATCACGAAGCTGATCTGTCGGCTCCCACCCCTCTGGGGCCTCTTCGGCTATAGACTCGAGTCTTTTCTGTATTTGATTTTCAGAAAGTTTATCTTTGTTTAAAATTAAATCCTCTACCAATTCTTGATGCTTGATTGATTCTTCCGTCGAGACGACAGGTTTCTTTTCCTCCAACACTTCATCTTCTGAATTTTCAAGAATATCCTTTAAATCTTTTTTTTCTTTTTGAATTTTCTTTTTTGTATTTTTGCTTTTAAAAGAAGACTCTCTTCTTTTTAGCTCAAGAATTCTTTCGAGCTTATTAATAAGATCAATACTTTCTTGGTATTCTCTATGGAAACTCATAATATTCTCTTTCCCCATTCTGGTATATGAAAAAGTATCTTTCTATTGGACAAGCCCTTCTTCTTCATTATATTAAAATTTTTTATTGCTCTTCCCAGATTTCTTCTGGATATATTATTTTTTTTTGCAAAATATATAATCATATTCAATATATTCATTCTATCATCCTATATATTTTTATTATTTCTGCAAGTCTATTATTTTTAGAGTTTACTTTTGGTAAAGAGTCAGGAGAAACTCCATCTTCAGAAATCAAATCATCATTTCCTCCAAAGAAGTTATAGTAGTCTTCATCATCTTCTTCTATATAAGGACCCCTCGCTTCTTCAATCCCAGGAGTAGGAAAGTATGATGCCATCTTATAATCATGATTAAATATTTTGTGATCCAAAACATCCCCATTGGTTTCTACTATATTTATAAAATCAAGAATACTCGGCTCCTCGCTCAGCTCAGATCCCTCTCCCAGTTCGGATTGTAATTTATTTTCTTTAGACATATTAACCCCAAATTTTTTAAGTATAAGTCGGCATACAGCACTGCTTCAAAAAGAGTTCTGAAGCTTCTAAAGTCATCAACATTGAAGGACTTAATAATCTTATTATCTTTTTTAGATATATATATATCTAAATAATAATTATTAGAATTGTCTAAATGGAATAGGGTTCTGACCTTGCTTATGTAGCAGCAGCAAGATGAGTGGCTTCCCATAATAATGCTTCTAGACAAAAAGCTATGCTCTTTATCTGGATTTCTTTCAACCTTCCAACTTTCAATTTTTAAATTTCTTAAGTCTAAGTAGCCCATTTGATATCTCTATATATGTGTTATTTTCAACCCAATCTCCAGTGTTAGCGTAAGTCTTAACTCTGCTATTTTCATCAACCCAGATTAGGACTTCCGGTCTATGAAGATGCCCTATTATAACGACATCAGATTCTATCTTGGAATCCACTATGTTCCAAAAAGACTTAACTCTCTCTTTTCTTTTTATTATTTTTGAAAGCATTGAGCTTAAATCTAGGTTAAGTGTTCTCTCTATAAAGTCTTGAGCTAAGGAGATTATCTTCATTAGGCCAGAGTATTTTACTAAGCCAGAGTCATAATTGTCACCATGGGTTATAAAGTATTCTCTATCAAAGTATGTAAAACTGTGGCTTGTTTTAAACTCAACATTTGCCAATCTTTTTTCCGAAAAGCTTTTTATGGGACTATCGTGATTTCCTATTATGTAAATTATTCTTTTCTCAGACTCAATAAGGTAATTTATTATTTCCAGACTAGAAGGTTTGAAGTCTGGACACTTTATTAAATCCAGAAAGTCTCCATTTATAATAAGCTCGTCAAATTCTTTTTCTTTTAAAAATCTTAATAAATCAGATTCATTTGAGCTAATCGAACCAAGGTGAACGTCTGATATAATTATTCTACATATGTCTTTTAAATTTTGCATACCATTTTTATTGCCAATAAGATTAAATGATTTCTGTGATATACAAGTCTATTTACATATCTCATATTTTCTGCACAACCTATTATAAATCTATCTTCGAGATCTATACAAAATATATCTTCTCCAAAGTCAGCGCCCTTTTTTAGAAATACCAGAGGATAAAAAACTTTCTCTATTCCTTCTGTAAATATTTTTCTCATATATCTTTTTATAAATATACTCTCTTTGTTATCTACAATATAAAGCTCATCTCTGTTTAGATTACTAAGATCATAATCTGATTCTTGATATGGAAATCTAGATTTGCAATAATGGCTATAGAATATTTTAGCAGACTCTATATCTAAATCCTCTAGAGAAACAAACATGTCTTTTATATAATTTATATCTATAGACTTCGGAACCTCAATGTGAGTTACTAACATTTCGAATCCTTAAAGAATTTGTATATAAAGTCTAGGAACTCCTCTCTTCTGTTCTTTACGCTGTAATCTCTAAGATCTACAGATATAAGCTCTACTTCGTTTTTTTCGCATAAATATTTTTTAACAATATCTCTTCCAGTTAAAGACATAAAATTATAGTAGTTTCTGTGAAAGAATGAGTTGTATTCATAATGTTGGGCTCCGTTTATTTCAAATGCAAGTTTTAACTTTTCGCAATAGTAATCGAGCTCTAAGTTTGAGCTTCCAACTCTTAAAAATTTGGGCCTAACTTTTTTAAACTTTAATCTTGGAACCACTTCATGCAGGCATTCCCCAAAGAGCTTTTCCGACTTCCCCTTTGAACATTTCGGACAACCTTGGTTTCCAGATATATGATCGGTTGGTCTTTTGTAAAAATAAGATTTAGACGAACCATACTTATCTTTGCAAGATAGACAAGATATCTTTATCTTTGTGCTAAAGTTTATAAGATTTGATCTTGTATAATCATATTTGCTTCCATGCACATCCTTTGCCATTTCGATAAACTGGCATACCCCTATTTTTTTCGCCATAATGCTGCCCTCCTTATGGTATTAATATACTCTTAAAGCTAAGGGATTACTAAAAAACTTTCAATATTTAAACCTCAATATGTAATTCTCTATATCCTCTCTGCTCAAATGTTCATTTTTATTGCACACCAAGCATCCACGAAACTCTTTCCCTGTCGAGTGACATCTAGCGCAAGAGGACTTTTCTCTTTTCGGAATTCCATTATGCTTTGCTATCTTAACAATACTTCCTTTTCCACCGCAATCAGTGCAGAACTTAAGGGTTATCTTTGACCCACTACAGAGAGAGCAGGTAGAACTCTCAGGTTTATTGCAAAGATCAGAGCTCTCAAGAGCTTCTGTTAGTATATTCTTTGCAGACGTTATCTCTGAAAACTTATCGGCACAGCCTCCAACATCTGGGTGGTGCACCTTGCAAAGATTTCTGTATGATTTTATTATATCATTATAAGAATATTCACTCCCTAAAGATAACAGCTCTTTGCATCTCTCTAGATTCATAAAATAAACTCTTTTATCTTAGGAATTTTATCTAGATTAGAATAATCAATTATTTTTGTTTCTGAAATTAAAATCTTCTTTTGATTCATAAGATCTTCTAACTCTATATAATTATTTTTTTTATCACAATAATAATGAATAAATGATTTGTTCAAAGACAAAACTTCATTTATTATATTCAAAATAGCATCAGAAAGATTTTCCTCTGAAGAAAAAGAGTGCACTTTTCTGTAGGACTCTTCATCGCCATCAAAATATCTGACCTCTATTGAGTTGCCCGACAACCTTTTATCTTTCGCTATTTTATAAAATATTTTTAATGACATTTTCCACCATTTATAACAATTATACTTTTATAATTAGCATAAAAAAAAGCTTCGATTTTAAAATCGAAGCTTAAGATTAACATTATGCGGTTATTTTATTCACTGCATTGCAACAACATCATTTTCATGAATGAGATGCAGAGACTCTCCGTCAACAGAGACTTCCCTTAGTTTGTCTTTAAATGTGAACAGAAACTCTGATTCTCCCTCTAGGGTACTATCTTTTGGCGAGATAACAATTTTGCATTTCAAAAACTTTGTATCATTTGACATTGCGACAAAAATTCCGCCAGTCTTTTGCTCTGACGATTCAGTTCTAACTACATAATATCCATTAACCGTTTTCATTTAATTCTCCTTTTAAAAAATCATTCTTTTATTAAAGTTATCTGACGATCTATCTAAAATCGAAAGTATGTCATCTAAGTCTTTTATAAACTCAGAATATAATAAATTATATTCATCATCCTCTAATTCGTCAATATATTTGTCAATTTTTTTTGCATAACACATAAGTTGCAGGTAATAATCATCTTCTTCTTTTACTTGCTCCAGAACATGCCTTATGAGTGAGTAAATTATATTAAACTTAGACTCCTCAAGGCCATTACTCATATCCAAGCTCTTTACTGACATCATTCCAGTTTTCTCCTACAAATGAATTAAATCCTAGGGCTTCCAAATAAAGCCTTAATTTTTCTTTTTCAAGATTTAAGTTAATAACTTCGACCTCTTCAAACTCCGGAAGGTCATCTTTTAGCTTAATCATACTATAGGCATGATCATATTGAGACTTAAACGAGGCATCTTGAAGAGATTGGTTTAGAGATCCGGTCTTCAATATCTTTCCAGCCCTAACCTTTCCAATTCCCTTAACACCTTTGATGTTATCTGCAGAGTCGCCAACCATAGACTTCCAACTGACGTAATCGTAATCTGTCGCTTCCCTATAGTGTTGCTTTACTGGTGTCCACAATTTAACATTCTCTAGTTCGCTAAGAATCTGAATGTAATCTGTATCAGAAGAGATAATGGTTACGTCACAATCTCTTGGAATTATATTTTTAACAGCATGGTAAACCATATCATCTCCTTCTACATCTTTGTGATATAGAAATTTGCAAGGAATGCCTTCTTTTAGCATGCTAATAATAAGTCTCTTCTGCTGATTAAAATTTTCCCAATAAGCAACCTCCTCCTCTGTCATATCTTTCTTCTTTCTATTCGCCTTATAATTTTCATCAATCTCAAATCTATGCTTAGGGTATCCATCGACAGTAAAGTATACTTCATCTGCCTCAAACATACTTCTTATATATTTATATTTGTTAATAAAATTATAAGCAATCTGATTATTTCCATCATCTGGTAGTCCAAATCTTGCAATATGGATCATGTTGTATGTATCAAAAACTAAAACTTTTTTCATTATACTTCCTTTTTTAATTGTTAAGCAGTTCTCTCATTTTAAATAAAGCAATTTCTTTGTGCTTCGCTTCAAGCATTACATCAAAAGACTTTCCATGAAAATTTATTGGAGCCCAGTAAGAATCTGAGTGGGCGTTATCTTTTATCTTAGAGTCATTATGCTCAAAAGACCTTGACTGACTGTAGTGAGTAACTGGAGTTACCTCACCCCAAGTGTCAAGTGACGTCATTAAAGCCTCCCTCTCTGTCAAACCTCCATCGCAAAACTTATGATGATGATAGTCAAATACAACTGGTATGTCAATTTTTTTGTAAATCAAGTTATATAAGTCTATTGCCGAATACAAAGAAGGTCTGTCGTCATTCTCCACAGTAAGCCTTGTCTTAACTGAATCTGGCAATTTATCGAAATTTTTGCAAAAGTTATCGCAAGTCTTCTCTTTTGAGTTTTCGTATACAGCTCCAACATGAATATTTATTTTGCTATAAGTATCTCTGCTGAGGCAAAGTAGATCGTGAACTTTACCATGAATGGTTAAATCTCTTATTGTGTTTGAAGATATTCTTTCGTCAAAAGAAGCCAGTTTATTAAACGGTCCTGGGTGCGATGTTATTCTAAGGCTATTTTCTTCTATAAATAAACCACAATCAAACATTACCTCTTCTATCTCTTCGTAGTCTGGCAAGTCCTCTAAGTTGTATTCCGAAGCCCAAGGAAATATATTGGAAGATATTCTAAAAAAGTTTATATCATTTTCAACATTCCACTTCAATATTTTCTTCAAGTCTTTGCAATTTTTTAGAGATAACTCCGAAGCATAAGCAATACCTTTTTGCAAAAAGGTTCTTTTAATCATACTTCTATTTGTAGTAATCCTTTGCTCTTTTGGCAATGAATTTAATTTCATATTTATGCAAGCGTAACCTAACCTATAACCCATAAAACCTCCTAGTCGTAGGGTTCTATGTATTATAGCCGATTTTGCTCAAATGTCAAGTCTTTTTTTTGAAATCTTAATATATGTAACCAGTGCCAACAACTCTCCACCTCATGTGAGTTTCAATGTAAGAGTTTAGCGGACTGTAAAGACTGGAGTCTCTTTTGTGTCTAGTTAAAATAATTGCAGCCAACGATCCGGATGGAAACTGAGATAAGTAACTTGAAGGTATATTCATATAGCCACTATCCTGGCTAGCACAAGTGACCAGCCCTAAGAATTGACTCCCGTCATAACTGAAGACTTCCAGGGATATTTCGAACATAGAGTTCGACCCACTTGGGCCCCAACTAAAGTTTTGCCCACCTCTACTTATCGGGGCGGCAAAAGCATATGATGGATCAACATAAAGCATTGTATACGGCTCTATGAAATCAAAGCCATGAATGGATAAAAAATCGAACGAGCCGTACTCTGTGCTGACAGTATAAACTGAATCCCTTTCGTACTGGTTCTCATACATTTGATTGCTAGAAAACTCTTGCGAGCCAAACAAGTCAAAGTCGTAGTAAGCTCCAGATACAGAAACACTGGATGTGTGGTTAATCAGATTGTAAGAAGGCCTGTACAAAAAGTCATTCGTGGTACACTCTCCATCTGAAAGAGATCCGCTGAAGTGGGAGTCAGATATTGATTCGTGGAAAAATACACCCATATCAACATTTATCTCTCTACTCTCAGAAAAACAAGGAGGGCAGGAAAGTTGCTGTAATTCAAGATAAAAGTATCCAGAAACACCGGATGGGTCAACGGGGTCTTCTGGGCTGACAACTCCTGTCTCAGAATCTGTATCTTCAACTTGATCATCCATCAAAATCTGATCTTGACCTGAGTCTTGATTTTTATCGGAATATATCAAGGCTATATCACCTTGACAAGAGATCCATAAGGCCAAAGTAAGCATGTTGTTATATCTTGTTGGTTTTAATTATTTTGTTTATGTAAAAATTATACTCAAAAAAATTTAGGATTTTTAAACTGCCACATATTTTTAAAAAAATTATTTATTACAGCTACATCTTCTTCTGAATATTTTCCAAAGTTTGCAACTATCACTTTGTGGTTTCCATACGGAGGACTTTTGCCTGCTTTGCTAACCCAAGTTTCCTCATCTTCGTTTACTTCAACTATGCCAACTATAGCATAGTTGTGCTTATGCTGATTAACAATCCCTTCTGAGTTAGATGGAACTACTATTATGTCCCAGCCCATATCATCAGAGGGGTTTGTGAAATTTGAAAATTCTCCATAGTCAAAAGGAAGCTTTCTTTTTTCTGAGCCAAACCCTTTCTTTGACCCAATGGGGCTATCCAAGAATACTTCCGATAAATCTAAATTTATTTCGACAAGATCCTCAAAACTGTTTATATATATATCAGTAAGAATATCTTTCATGTCTTCATTCTCCAGCTCTACTATGTCTATATGCTCAAAACCTTGAGAGTAGGCTTTTAACAATCTGTGCAATCCATCAACAACATGACAATCTTCTTGTTGGATATACTCAGTCTTATTCTTACTTTTTTCTAAAAATAATTCATTCCAAATTACTATGGCAAAGTCTAGATTTGCCTCATTTGTTCTTTTGAAATGTTCGGCATATTTTTCTTGATCATCCAAAACTTCCATAGGGGAAATTCTTTTGTCTTTGTAATCCCAGCATTTATCTTTTAGCAAGTGCTCTATGTCAGATACTTTTGTCTTTTTTGGCTTTATGTCTTCGCAGTATGCCCAAACTTGGCTTACGTCAAAAGTTACACCATTAGAGGTGAATGTTTGCCCCTCATATGCTTTTTTTTTAATCTTTCTTTTCTTTACTCTTTTTTTTAATTTATCTAAATAGTTTTCGTCATAGTCTAAGTTTTCTTTAAAAAAAAATTCATCCTTTTTTTTTCCAGATTCTTTGACTATAATGTTAAGATTTGTCTCTCCGGCTAAAACTTTATGCCAAGAATTCTTTGGAATGAAAATCTTTTTATTTTCGAATAATTTAATTGGCAGCTGATTGTCAAACTGAAAAGACCAACCCTTGCCAGACAAAACTGTTATTTCTCTATCCTCATGATCTCTGTGCCAAACAAAGTCTTCTTTATCCCTTGGATCAAACTTTCTTATGAACTCGCTATCTGATATTTTTATTTGCGAAAATGGCATCCCTGAAGACTTCTTATTCAGCCTTCTCTTCCTGACTTTTGGTGCGGTCTTAGGCTTCCTTGCTCCGCCACCAGCAGGCTTATTCGGCTTTGTCTTTTCAACTTTTCTCTTTTTCTTTACAGCCTTAGTCTTTTCTTTTTTAGAAAGCTCTTTTGATGTAGTCGGAGTCTTCTTGTTAACTCTTTTGGACGGCCTACACTTTGGATACTTTCCACTATCTGCGTCTGCTCTACCACAAGGAGGGTGTTTTCCCGACTTATCTTTTTTAGATATATCAACCCATTTTTCTTTAAACCATCTATCTAGTTCAGATTCTTTAAGAAGTATATTTCTTATTCTACTTTTTCTTAGGTCGAGCTCTATTTGATTATTTGAAGATTTCTTTTTCATTTTTTTCAACCTTTCAGTTTTCTTTTTTGAAGACTCTTTTCTTTTCTCTGCATATTCCAAAGCCCTCTTAAGTCTCTTTTTTACCTTTGGATCTTTTGCATTATTATGAGCCGCCCTAACTCTTTGGTGGACCAAGTTTATTATCTGAGACTGTCTTGCGTGTGGCTTGGATTTAAAGCACGATGAAGAAAAAGTTTGCCTTATGGCAGACACAGAAGTAAACCTTACACGACAAGTATCTTTTGGATTCTCATCCGTATAAAGTCTTCTGCTTGAGCCTTTTGGCTTTTTTCCGGTGCCTTTTTTTGGATCTTTTGACATTACTTATTTTTATCTTCCCACTCTAGAGAGTCTTTGCTTTTATCTATAGGTCCGCCACCAGCCCAAGTGTCGCAAGTTCTAGCAGACAAACATTTAAAATGATGCATCCAACAGTAACCAAACTCTAGTTTTAACTTTTCTGTATCAAATCCAGGTATGTCATCTCCATATTTTTCATCTAAACCCTTATCTACAAGGGGCATACACTCTTTCATTCTTGGGCTTATATCAAAAGCAACGCAGTTGTAACACCTAGATTTCATTGCCTCTTCAGCAGTAGCATCCCACTTTTCAGCTATCTTATTCCAGTACTTTTTGCTAGGCTCAGAAGGATTTAGCGGCCCATAACTATGTTTGTCTACAGTTTTATTTCTATTTTTTGTATTCAAACCTATGTCTTGGGTTGCCTTAGGACATTCTTCGCCAGCAGCTTTGTTGATAGCCTTAAAGACACTAACCGCCCCTGATGTATTTTTGTTTGACTTTAAAAAGTTTGCCAACTTAATTAAATTTTTAATCATTTTATTCCTCTTTGTATTTTCCGCCACGCTTCTTTCTTTTACAATATTGTTTTTGAGAAAAGCCTTTTGGATTACCGCAATCTATATTTCTTTTATGCTTTACTGACCAACGAGATTTCATTCCCTTTCTAGTTTTGTTTTTCTTATTAGCATCTTTTACAATGCTATTGGCTAAATTGTTTATGCCAATAAATTCGGTCAGAAGATCATTTAGCTTGACAGCTTCCATGTTCGTAATTGTATTATCAGATACAGAATTTGGACCTTCGATTGTTATTCTTACAGCATCAAATTTTTTCTTCTTTTCTTTATTCATATCTTTAGTTTTTTCTACAGAAATAGATATTTCATTTTTAATTTCGTTATAAAAATTTTCTATAAGTTTTTTCCTTCTAGATCTCATAATAAAGATCCTCTAATTCTTGTCCACCATATCTCTCCATAAGATCTCCTATGTTTATATTATACATTCTATCTTCTGATTTGGAGTATACCCCTATGTCATTTTCAGAATTCATCGGACTCAATCTGCATTTTTTTGAGCATATGTAGTGAACAATGGCAAAAGACTTCATCTGCTCATATGTTGGAAAAGTTTCACACGATATCTGGTTCATATTTGATATCTTAACCCACTTAGAGTCAATATGCTTCATCCCAGATATATAAGAATCTGGATCTTCATCGAAGTGTTTTTGAAGAAGGAACTCTCCATGATCATACTTTGGAACCCTTCTATGAAGACGACTTTGATGAGGGTTATCTATAGATTCAATTAATAATATTTTTCCGGATTCATCAATCCATCCCAAAGATGTGTTATAGCACTGATAAGTAGACGGCATATTTTTCTCTAGTCTCTCTATTTCATTTAGTATAGATGAAGCTATTTTATAATAAAAGGATATCTTCCTAAGCCTTACTTTATTGGTTTTTTGCCTTTCCATCCGCCACCTTTACCTTTGTACCACTTAGCAGCCCAACCATTGGCATAAGCGCTAGGATATACGTCAAATCTTTTTTTAGCTTCAGCCTTAGCTCTTTCCCATAGTGCAGGCTTAGTTGGAGTTCTTTTCCCGCTTTTCTTTTTAGACTTTTTCTTTTTAGACTTTTTCTTTGCGGCTTCTGAGATTATCTTATCCAGATAATCAGATTCTTTGTGATGTCCCAATCTATCCAAAGAATCTGCAAGGACAATTAATTTTTTAATCATTTTTGCTCCATTATTATTTGCTGCTATTTAATTCTTAAGCCTAGCCACATTCCAATTGATGCTTGGTATATATGCTTGCTCAATAGCTTATGAGGAATTTCAAATTTAAGAGGGATCTCTTCTTTAGATTGACTATTAATAGATGACGCAGATGACTCAATCTGATTGGGAAGACAGCCTTGCCCCAGACAATTTTGAACCCCAACAGAGTTACTTGATTCACTTGAGGAAAAAGATTCTTTTTGCTCTATCCACTTAACTTTTTTTCTCTCAAAAGAAGATCCGGTTGAAACTACCTGCATCCTACTGTCATACAGCATCATGTTTATTGCAATCTCATTCTCGTCAACAGTTATAATAGTTTCTAAGAGATAATGGTTATTTTTAAAAGAGCAAGCTTTAGGGTCTCTTTTGTAGTTGCAGTTGTCCCAAGAGTAAGATATAGTTTCTTCGCTATATACGTCAAAGCCGTCTGTGTTAAGCGTTATAGGCTCGTAACCGCCATGCCCATTGTAAACCTTTGCAGACTTCCAATGCTGGCTAGAGTAAGCAAATACGGAGCTTGGATCAACTTTAGCCTCAATGCTTTCATCATATATGTTGTATTTTATTGGAGCTACATATACTTCGAACTTTCTGCTTGCTTCTACGACTATTTCTAAGTCTGCCTCCTCGGAAGCCGAAGGGTCTTCTGAAGCAAAAGAGTGCGTTGAAAAATATAATAAAAAAAGAAACATAACTAAATCCTCAAGTTATGTTTCTTTATTAGTATTTAATATTCTAAACTAGAATATCTAGTCAGATCAAGAATTTTTCTTAGTCTTGCTTTTCTTACCGCTTTTCTTTTTTTTCTTTTTAGAATCAATAGAATCCTGGATAGCTTTCCTTCTTTTTGAAAGATAATCGTCCGAAGAATCTTCATCTCCATCGTTATCTATATCCTTATCTTCTTTGCCTACAGGATCTGTCTTCTTCTTTTTCTTTTTGGCAGACTCTTTGATTATCCAATCAACATAGCTTGCTTCTTTAGTCAAACCTTTTTCGTCTAAGTGGTTTGCCAACTTAATTAAACTTTCAATCATTTTTATACTCCTAAATTGTAAATTCGATTTATTTAAAGCGGAATGTCGTAAGTTAGCTCAAGTACAGAACATCTAGCTTGACATCTAACTTTATAAACTCTTTTGTACTCCGGATCTTCTATCATACAACCATCAGAAGTTATTCCAGGAAACATAGACTCCAGCTCTTCTTTTCTCTGGTCTTCGTCTCCAGATCCTAAGTTTTCATAAACACAAAGCAAAGCTCCATCTTCCATGAGGCCCCTGTCTCCAATCACTGTATGTGTGCAATACTTCCATCTAAATAAATTTGTAGGGTTAGACCTTAGTTCGTCAACATGACTTTCATTGTTTATTTTGTTAATAACAAAAAGTTTAGCATCTCTCGGCTGAGGAATTTCTTCAGATTCCGAGGATCTTTTAATCAATCTGTCTAAATAGTCGGCCTCTTTCCTTAAGCCTTTATCGTCAAGATGATTTGCAAATTTAATTAATTCTTCAAGCATATAATTCTCCAAGTTTATCTAAAATAAAATTAATAATAGTTTTAACTACTCTTCTACGTATGGCGCATCCATTAGTTCTAAAATTTTTATTGAACACATTTCATTTGCCCAAAACATGATCTCTGATGACAGAACATCTACGCTTCCGTCATCATGATATTCTGCATCGTAACATTTAAAAGACACAAGCTTTTTGCTTTTAGACTCAAAGCTGCTCTTAACCATATTAATTACAGATTCTGTGGCAAAAGTATATACTGCAGTTCCATTAGATAGCCCTACAAAAAGATGCTTTGTCTTCTTTAGATTCTTCTGCTCTTTGCCTGATTTGTCATCTGCATTTATCAGTTTTATCATTTTTTGCTCCAAGAGTATATAGAGTTTATACTTTTTAATCTGGAAGATTTCTTTGAAAAGATTCTATCATTAATAACTTCCCAATCTATTATACTCCAGATGTTATCAAGGTAAGCCTTTTTATCAGACTGATAGTCTAGAGCCCAAGCATGTTCCCACCAATCAATAAGCATCACTATGTCGTTTTTAATTTCGTGATTTTTTATAGTTTTTATTTGTCCAGACTTAGAAAGATATACCCAGCCCGAGCCCTGTATTGACATTGCTTCTTTTTTGAATTCTTTTTTGAAGTTTGAGAATGTTTTAAACTTAGACTTTATAAGATCTAAAGATTTTCCACTTGGGCCACTCTTATCTTTTGGACTTTTAAATTGAGAAAAGAATATGTTATGAAGGAAAGCTCCGGCTTCATTGAATTTGGAATCACCTTTTCCTGCGTTAAATCTTTTTACATATCCTGCAGCTAAATTATCCCTGTGATACTCAAGAGTATCTTTGGACATAATCGGGCTTAAATCTTTGTATGAATAAGAAATGCTATTTTGTTTTATTTTCATAATCTTCTGAGGCCTTTATTATTTCGCTTAAAGAATAATTTATATCTTCTAATGAAACATCTTTTTTGTTTTTTAATTTATTACAAATATAGTTATATCTATCAGAAAATGTATATGTTTGATCTACAATAACTTTATCTGTACCGCTCGAATCTTTTGACTTTTTATCATTGTTAAATAATTCTGCATATTCATTTGCATTTTTTATATTTTTCATGACAATCAACCTCTATCATCTAAATTAAATGATTTATAAATTGAATTATATAAATTTTCAGATCTAAGTATATTCTCAACACTATTCTTTGAAAGCTCATAGTTTTCTTTTATTATTTCTACTAGTCCGTTTATCACGAGATTTTTAAGATTTTTATCTTGATCATAAGGAAGACCGCCCTTATTTTTTATTTTATATATTTTTTTAATATGTTTTAAAAAAGCAGCCCTCTCTTTATTGGACTCTGCATTGTCAAACATTTTTCCATAAAAATGAAAGCTTGTCTTCTTTGGATCTATATCTGTAAAACTGTCGAAGGCTTTTCCGCCAGAAAGCTTCATTAGGGATTCTATTGCAAAAGAAATTTCATTTTCTCCACCATAGTCTTTTAGATTTTTTATTTCTTCTTCAAAATAATTTTTGCAAGAATCATTTTTTAAAAATATATCTTTAAATTCTTTTATTATAAAATCTTGATTTTTGTCAATAATTAAAAAATTTATAAACTTTAAAAAGTTTCTTCTGCTTTTAAAAAAATCATAATTTAAGCTACTATCTTCGTAGACTAATTTTATTATATATTCGTAGGTATCTTCTAGCAAGTAAGATATATATTCTTTTACTTCTTCCGTAGAGACAAAAAAGTTTAACCTTTTAATGTTAACATCACCAAAGCTTATTGCGAAGTTCATCAGAAGAATTCCACGATAGCAATTTCTTAGATGAAGCATATAGTTAAACAAAACATTATAAATTTGTGTTTTCAAAAAATCAATTTCTTCTGCAGACAACTCCTCGCCTATTTTTATTTTATCCATAGTTATGCTAGCTCTATCTACAGAGCCGGGCCTTGCCTTGTTAAACTGCAAAATTTTAAACATTCCATTCTTGCTATTAGATCTAGGGCTTCCAAGGTGTTCTTTTATCAAAGATGTATCACCCTTACTCTTTCCCGAGTTAGTTCCCTCTACTATATCTTCAAAATCAACTATATTAGAAGAAAATATAGTCTTGAGAGAGTCAAGGTATGCTCTGTCCACTTCGAAAGAGTCTCCGGAAAAAAATATTTCTTCATCCTCATTATAGGAATCTTTATTTTTAATTAGATAATCGTACTCTTCTTTTATGTCTTCGCAACTAGAAAAGATATCTCCTCCTATGTAACTATAGTTATCGCTGACAGAATTTTGGCCAAACCCTCCGCCTAAAGCAAGAACTGTCTTTTCGCTTTCAAGATCTTTTCTTATATTGCCAAGAGTTTCTTCGAGAATCTGATTTTCAAATTCTATAACACAGTTATGATTTACAACTCCATTTAAAATTTTCGAAACTTTATTCTCTATATTTTCAACAAAATTATCTGAAAACTTAGAGCCTTCCTTGTTCTTAAATATAAATATTTCTGATATTCTTTTATTCCAGTTATAATCAGTTAGCTTTCCAATTATATGTGGTCCAAGACCCATCTTATGCTGACCCATTCTTCTGTTTATATATTTAGCTTTGCCACAATAATATATTGAATATTCTTCGTTGTAGTAATTTACAATATAAACAAATTTATTATTTTCATTTAAATAATTTTCAGAAGCTTCTTTTGTTATCTCGAAAAGTTTTCTAGATTCTTTTTTCATATAATTTAAATTTAAAAAATTATATAAATTATTTATTTTACTACCTAACATTTTTACCACCAAGTGTACCTTTTTTTACCGCCGACCAAATGAGGGTACCTTCCCACTCTACAAGCCCAGTATCCAGCCTTAGTCTTATCTTTCTTCTCTTTGCATTTATGCCTAGCTACAAACGATTTACGGGCAGCGGCATCATGTATGTTAAGCTTAAGCCCACCTTTTTTGTCTCCAAAGTTTATTTTTCTTATGTTTCCAGATTTTGGATCTCTGATGTAAACTTTATATTTCTTCGGACCAGAAGATCTTGTAGGCCTATTAAGCTTAGGGCTTTTATCCTTTTTTCTTTTGGCAGCTTCTTTTTTAAAAAAATCTTCTTCTGGTAATGGAAAATCCAGAGGGACTTCTTCTCCGTTATAGCTTGCAAACTTTCCAATGTCAGAATTATAAATTATATCCATTTCATCTTTATTTAAGTATTCTTCTTTTATAACTTTAACTTTAGCCTCTGCTATAATTTGAAAATACTTATTTGATGTTGGCCTAAAGGCATTATCGAGTATAGATATTTTATTGTCAATGTGATACCTAAGGTCTTCGGATAAGCATGATTTTTTGTAAATTAACTTTATGCTTTTAAATCTATTAGACTTGCTCATTGTAGTTCCTCATTTACAAGAATAATTTTTATTAATAGTATTTATATATCTAAAAGAGATATGCTATATCCTTGTGATTTTAAAGCTAAGTTGCAAAAAAATTTAGCCTCCTCTAGGCTTCTGGTCTTTCCAATCAAAGAAAAATTTTCTGCTGATCTAGAATCTTTTATATAAGATGCAAACTCTGGCATTTCTCCAGATATATATTTGTATATTTTGCAGACTACGGAGTAGTCTTTCTTTAATATTCTAACCGGTATTTCTTCGCTGCCAACCCAGCTAGTTACTTCTAGGTAAGCATTATTCATTAGAGATTCCCTCACTGTAGTTTACGGAGTAAGGAATTGTCTTGTACAAAGATGGATTTTCGTGATACTTTGATATTATTTTTACTAAAAAACTTTCAAGAATTCTATCCACTGCTGAGGATTCCGATGTTGAGTTCGCATATAAGGCTCCGAGCTTAGCTTCTTCATCTATAGATACCTTAATTAAATCCTCCAAAGAGGTGCTAGATACATAGTAACCTATTTTATTTTTAGAGTCTATCTTCATTAAAAAGAAATGCTCTCCGAGTCTTTCTATATATACAGGGCTAACCTTAAAGGTGTCTTTTAAAGCTTTTATTGATGGAAGCGACTCTGAAAGCCAATATACCTCTAGCATTGAATAAAGAAATTCCGCGATACTTTTTTCGCTTACCGACAAATCGTAAACCATAATGTTCTCTCCTTTCTAATATTCTACGCATATTTTTCGTAAATGTCAAAAATTGGTGCAGTTTGAAGCTCTAATGTGATCTTTTAAATGAAAGTTTTTTGAGTTACAATAAGATAAGATATCACCCGTCAAAGAGTCTGTTATGGTCTCCAGAAATAAATTTTTATCCTTCTTTTTCATATGGCATAACGAATTCAACTCTTCATAGTATTCAGAGTTACAAATGCTTTCAAAGCAATAAAATAAGCTCTGCTTTTTTATGTATAAGCCTATACCTACAGAAGTTCCATTTATTAGAAAATACTCTTCTTCCTTTATTGTTTTTTCAAATATATAGTCAGTATCAATTAAGGCCTCAAAGAATTCGTCTGTAGAGTCTGCGCTGCAAAAGCCACTCTCTATATTGCTTAAAATTTTATTATATATTTTAACTATTGCCTTATCTATATATCTCATTTTAAAACTCCGAAATAAAGTAGGCTTACGATATATGCAAATAAAATAGCATAAAAAAAAGGCTACGGTAAACCGTAGCCTTTTGATCTTTAAAGCGTATATATTTTAATTGCCAAGCCTTATCTTCATGATTTGCTCCAAGTTAATGTAATTAGATTTTGATTTTTTATTTAGCATAAATAGCAAATCCTTTTTTCCGATTTTCTTAGCAAGCACCTTTAGATTATAAGACTTCCTCTCTTTCTGTATAAATAACTTTAGCTTTTCAGATCCAAACGGTAAAGCCTCAATTCCTACAATTCTAACCTCGCCAGATCTGTCTTTTGCAATTTTATCTATATATTCCAATGTATTGAGATTTCTATACACTTCAGCTCTAACTTTTGCAGCCTTAGACTTCAACAAAGACTTCAACAGTTCTTCACTTTTTATATTTTTAATAGCAATCGTTCTAGAGTCTGCCGATAAGTTTTCATCTGACGCAATATAATAATGACATTCTTCTCCAAAGAATATTCCCTCTGAGTAAAGATGTCTTCTTAGGACAGAACAGACTTTGTCTTTGGATATTTCTTCTAAAAACTTTTTTTCATTTTCAAACAAAATAAACTCAGCGCAGTTTTGAACTTTGTATCTTAGGCTCCAATTAAATCTAGAGCTTTGAGTTGTATATTTAATTATATTTTCGTAATTATGAACAAAGAACAAAAACTCTTTATCTGAAAATTTAGATGTAATTTGATCAGAGTTGTTGCTCCTCCAACTGTATCTTGCATCATCCATAAAGTATTTTTCAACAAATTTTAATATTTCATCAGACATAAATTCTCCTTAAAGCCATTCTAAGTCAAAACTTTCCGACTCTTCTTCTGGTTCATATGATGAACAAAACTCAATGAGTTCTGTAAGTAAGTTAAGTAAAGGAACACACTCTTGAAAGGTTTCTGGAAGGTACATTCCTTCTAAGAAATAAAGGTTGTCTTCCTCTATCGTAAATCCAAATATTTCTTTAAAGTCGCTGCTATCCAGCACTAAAAAATAGTTTTCATTATTTATAGGGCATTGCTTAAACATAATTTCTTTTTTAAATTTTTTAGACATATGATCAACAAGAGCCTTTCTAAATCCCTCGTCATCGTCTATATTAAAATCTTTTTTAAATTTTATTCCGTTAACCATATAGTCAAACAAAAATTGCATACTATCTCCTGTAATAAATTTTTCCATCTTCGCAAAAATAAACTAAAGATGAAGCAGTTAATTTTTCTTTTGATACAAAGTCAACAAAAGAATCATGTAAATATGGGTTGTAGTACGCAACAGATTCTTTTGATGGCATCAAGCCAAACTCTAATTGTCCTCTGATAAAAGCGTGAACATTCTTTGAGTTATTTTTTATAACTCTATTTCTTCCAGACTGAGATACAACAAACTTGGCGTTCCTAACGAAGAACCCAAAAGACAGATGCCTCTCAACTCTATTCGTCTCTTTGTTCTTTATAGAGTAAACCTTTCTTTCCTCCTGCCTAGTCTTATGTAAGTTCAGATAAACATCAACTCTCATCTTTCCTCCATTGTGATTTTTCCATTTTTAATCGAAGTATCAAATCCTTTTAGTCCAGCAAGAACTCTTTTTTCTCCAATTGGAAGATTTTGATACTGATGCCTTAAGGCTCTCATCTTCTTTCTTTTTTCAACTGGCATACTTAATTTATCATTAACGATAACCCCAGTTACAATTTGTCTTTGATTTCTCCACATAACTTTTGTTTTTCTTGGATGAACAACAAGCCTGTGTCTTTTAACTATAGCCTTTATAGTTTCTATTATTGTTTTGTCAAAGTTATCTCCAGACATAGTTATATCATCAGCATATCTAGTGTAAGATAATTGGTTTTGACTTGCAAAGTAAGACAACTCCAAATCAAGATTGTGGCAGTAAAGATTTGATATAGTCGGAGAACAAGGAGATCCTTGAGGCAATCCTTCTTCGAATAAAACATAGTCAATATATCTTTTGTCTATTTGATAAAATTCAAATGTGGCTTCAACCATATCTCTTTTTATCGAAGGAAAGAAGTCTTTCATGTCCATAGACAAAACAAATTTTTTCTTTACATGAGGAAAAGCATTTGTCGATATAGATCTGCCCTTTACGAAGCCATGAGCAGAACTATGAACGTGTAACTTTTCCAACTCACCCATAAGTTTTTTCTGAAAAGATTTTAACTCATCAGACGGAGCAGTTATCTTTCTCCATTTTCCTTTACCTTTTGGAACAAAATACACAGAGTAATTATTGTTACTTGGTAATTCAATCAAACTATTCATACAGTATCTCCATTTTTAAATAACCCAGTTTTTCTACTCACAAGGTTATTATATACATTTTAAATAAATTTTCATATTTTTTACAAAAGCGTTGTATTAAATTTTTAGAACTTTGTCGACATCAATTAACTTAATTCTAGTTAAAAAAGTTACATCTTCTCCATTAGACTTAACCCCTCCTGTTAAAGATATTTTATCACCGACATTTATATTGGAAAGACTTTTTGAAGTCATATAATATTTCCAACCAGATTCATTCTTTGCTATACAATAATTATAAGGGCCATGTGAAGAAACTTTTACTCCAACAGAGAATACGGTTAATTTTTTCAGCACCAAACTTTCTCCTATTTTATGCTCTGGATCTTCTGCGGACATTTCAGAAATTCTTTTTAAAATAAATTTATTTATAGAGTCAACCCATTTTTTGCTAGAAACTCTTTTTTCTAAAATTGCCTTTGTGCTATCAACAATGTATCTTTCAAAATCATTTTGAGGCTCTCCAATTTTGCTTGTTTCGGAAACCATTATTCCTACAGCCATAGGATGCAAATCTTTCATAACATCATTGGTTATTTCTTGAATCTTTTCTTTGGAGTAAGACTCTCTTATTAATTTGTTCAAAAAACTCATCTTGCTAATCCTCTTTCTTTTTGCTAAAAAATATGTCAATGTAATCATTTGGGACTGAAAGAATCATAGATCTCCAGCCCATAAAATTATCTGGCAAGTGGTTACTGACATCCGATTTATCAGACTCATTTCTTTCCACAGCGCAAACTAAGTGTGATCCACCATCATCGCTACTTACATAGCACCAAAATTTTTGCTCTGTTAAGTCTGGCATTAATTTCATCGCAGCGTTAATCGCTTCTGCGTCACTCACCTTTATGCTATCTTTATTCATTATCATTCTCCTTTGGGTATTTTTTAAAATAGGTTGCGTCTATTTTATGAAAGTTTTCTTCTAAGGAAATCCTTTCATCTTTAACTAACTTTATTGGAATAAATAAATCAAATCCATCATCATCTTCTGGGTGATTTATTCTGTCTAAAAATATTTTGTCAAACTTTTTTCTTATATAATAAAAACAGTTATCTTTTTGGCTCCACTTTGCAACTTTTGCATGCCTACAGATTCCATTATAATCTTGTCCATCTTTAAGGTCTGACTTACTTATAGCCCCAATATGCTTTACTAAATAATGATTTATATTTTTAATATGAATCTTTCCATACTGATTTTTTTGCATAGACCAATCTTCTATCAACTCTTCTTCCGATTGATCTATATCAATTTTTAAAAAAGAAAACAAAGATTTCTCTCCAGATGTTAGCTTAAAATAATCTGACTGTCCTCCATCAATTGCAAAAGCCATCTTTTTGTCTTTATCCCAACAATCACAAGGATTAAAGTCATGCCTTGCTCTGCTATATACAAACATTCTGCAGTTATAACAATAAACTCCAAATACTTTCATTTCAATCTCCTACCACCAAGCTAAATAATAAAGTGTTTCTCCAGATTTAATCCTCTCTCTACAATCAATAAAAGTCTCCAGCACCTCTCTTGATATCAATCCTGAATCTTCGCTTGACTTATCTACATTATATATAATATGTTTAATTAAACTTTCAACCAAGTGTTCTTCCAACTCTAATCTCTGACAGTTGAAGTCAAACATATGATCTGGACAGAAGTTCCAACAAGCCCAATCATTAAGTTCATAATTTTTTCTCCAATAGTGAATTTTCTCAATTTCTTCGCTTCCATCATCCTTAAACTTTCCTTCTATTTTTTTGAATATATATTGATCCAGCCCCATATTTAAATCCTATCCATAATGCATTTAACCAATTTGTTTGACATAAACATTTTTAATTTTAATTCTTCAAATCCACCCCAATCTTCTGCGTTTATTAAATTATTTAATATGTTAATAGTATTTGGATTATTAGACCCAACATTCCAATGAGTTATATCTTCTCCATCTAAACCATAATCTTCTCCACAATAAGATTTTCCTATTTTCCAATCATATATATTTATATGATCTCCGTTATTTAAAATCAAAGTCCACTCATAGTCTGTTTTGAAGCACGCTATTTCTTTTGGCTCTCCAAATAATAAGCAGAGTTTCTCATAAGAGCAGTTTATACTTCCTATCTTACAAGAATGAGATTGGGCGTAGCCAACATTTATATCAGTTATTTTCATCTTATCTCCATTTTTATTTTAACTAAAGGTTATTTATAAAAAATTTTATGAAACTTTGCTAAAAAAACCTCCATTCCATATACTATTATATCCTATGGAATATAAAATTGCAAATAATTTTTAGTTTTTTTTATATCATATTATAAATTTTAAATAAAAAAAAACTTAGCAAATTAATGCTAAGTTTTTTTAAAATAATTATAATATATAGTTAATTTAATCTATAAGGAATATTCGCAGGCCTTGACTCGCCAATCAACCCAATACTCTCTTCAAAGTTTGGATCTCCAAAAACATTTTCGAAAAGCAGACCGGTTGACGGAATGCCCACCCTGCTCTTTGACTTTGATATAGACTCAAGCAACTCTTCTTTTATAGGGTTATCTAGTTTGGTTATTCCATAGAAATCTTTAAACTGATTTAGCCTAGCTATTATAACGCCGCAGGCTTTCACCCTGGGGTCTAAGCTGGTTGTCGTAGGAGCGGGGCTCTGTATATCGCTGCATGTATTCTGAATATCGCTAAGGTAGTCTATAAAGTTTTTGTATGACAAGTATTCTTCTCTTGCGCCCAAAGCCATCTCTCTTGCATTTAATTCAGACCTCATTTTTTCTTGATGTTTTTTATTCAAATCATTTCTTCTCGAGGTGTCCTTTTTGGGATCTGGTATAGATATATTATAATGGATTGTTATAAAAGATAAAGAATCGTCTTCTCCTCTCGGGTTGGTTCCATGTTGAGTTTGCAAATTTTGAGTAATCCTAACTGAAGTAGTATACTTAAATCTAGCCTCTATGGTTTTTTGCTCCGATCTATCCAAGTAAACTCTATTTTGTCTCAATGGAGTGTCCGAAGTTCTATCGCTCAAAGGGTCATCTTCTTTAAACATTTCTTTTATTTTTTCACTTCTAGGATTTGCGTCTTCTTCTCTTATTTCCTCAAGACTTCTTCTATCATAGACATTTACTTCTTTGGGCATACTTGTTCTCATTCTATGCTTATCATAGCTTTTCTCTATCCCCTCATCGAATGATGCCTTTATTTCATTCTTTGCGCCTACAGAAGTTATAGCCATCTTGGTCTCTTGGTACTCTGGTGAGCTTATCAGCATAGGCTTAAGCCTAACCCTGTAGTCTATACTTATAGTTTCGGGGACGTTATCATAATTTGAGATTTCCTTTATGTTGGACTCGACAGTAACTTCAGAATCTTTTAAAGATCCTGTAATATGATGTAGGCCAACAGTGGTCAATGGTGCTTTTGCAAAAACATCCAATTCCTCAACACTAATTAAATCCTTCACAAAAGAATTTATTTGAGAGTAAACTTTATCGTAATTTGTCTCCATGGTAACTTCGTCAAAATCATCTGCAATTTTTAATATTTTAGATGAATAAAAATTATGCCCATACAGGTTTAGTGCTTTTGCCAGTTTAATTAGTTTATTCTTCATAGTAAAAAGTCTCCATTGTTTAAATATAGTATATTTTATTAATATATTATCGAAACTCTATTTCAAGCACCTTTATTATTTTAATATGAAAATACCACAAATCAAAAGCTTAACAATATTGCTATAATAAAAAAAATATAAGTTTTGTATTTAATAACGAAAGACTTTATAGTTTGTTCTGCTATTTTTTTATATTAAATAAAGTAATTGGAGAAGTTATGGATTCAAAAATAGCAAGCCTTACAAAGTTTTTAAACGACAAAGGTCTTAGTTTACATGTCGCTAGTTTAAATAGAGTAGTCAAAGAAGCCTCAGGTCTGTCTTTGCTCAGCGCAATGGTAATGGGCTGCCAGAGTAAAGAGTTAAAGAACGAAGGATCTTTCTTTTACTGGGGAGTAGAGAAGGCGGACAAAGGCTTTAAGATGTACAACTCAGCCTTGCCTCAAGGTTGGGATGAAGTAAAGGCATGTTATACTGACAAACAAAATTCTATTTTTGACTATAAGAAATTGATCGAAAAAATCAAATCTGATTATGAAGGTGATGATAAAAGTAAGCTGATTGAGTTAGTGGAGACTCAAAGTTGGGAGGATCCAATCTGGAATGAAAAGATACACCCAATAATAAAAGATAACAATCTTTATGTTATGATATACATGAAGCTAACCTGGAAGTCAGAAGACTTATTTGAGCAAAGCGAATCTCCAATTTATATACAAAAGGATATATCTAGACCGCTTGGATATCCAGAAGACAAAAGTCATCAAGCTGTTCTTTCCGAAATAGAAAAATTTGGTTCAAAAGATCTTCTTGAGCTGTCAAGGCAAACTCAGGTGATAAATGTAGATAAAGCATCTTCTTTTGAAATATGGGATGGAACTCCATTTTCTGAAACCTGCTACATAACAGTGTACCCGTTTGACGGACTGTATATGGAAAGGCACAGCTCAAGGGAGTTCTGCTCTGAAGAAAATCTTGATTCTGACTGCAAAGAAAACTTTGATCTGAATAAAGAATTAGGATCTCTGGATATAAAATTAAATACAGAGTCTTTATTTACTTAATTCGTAAAGCCAATAGTGAGCGGTAATTTCCTCTTCGGCCAAAATTTTTCTTAAAGTTTTAATTACGATAAAGTCTTTTAAAATTACGGCTTCGCAGTTTGGACTATCTGAATGATTAAAGAATCCTCCAAGAGGGGTTCTTATGTAGTTATGTTCAAATCTGGAATCATAAACGTGAGTTATGCCTATAATACAACCTTTGGCAATATCTTTTGTGGAAAAAAGACCTAGACCATCTATGTCTGAGCTTTTTATAGTAACACAGTCTGGTAGGGGTCTATAGCTTTGATTATCAAATTTAATCATTGGAGTTTCTCCAGTTATAAAAACATATTCCTGAGAATACAATATTAAATAAGAAAAAGAATACCGATCCATTCCATATAGATATTGCGGCAAAGGTTAAGTTTAGTATTGCGCAAAATAAACTAACTTTTTTTGAAGCTAAGAAATCCATTTGTTCTCCATTATATTTACATTATAACCAAGTTCTTTCAACTTGATTAACATTTTTAATTTTAATATATCTAAATCATCTTCATATATTCGATAGGTAACAGAATCTTTATTTGTGCAAGATCCAAAAAAAAGTCCATGATATGAATCATAAAGTATTTTGGCAACCACTCTTTCTTTGATCTTCAAATAATACTTTATGTTCATGATCTTTAAAGATCTCTTTACTTTTTCATCTAAGCATTTTTTTTGTATCTTCATCAAAATTAAAATCATCAAGTTCAAAATCTGAAGAGCAAGTAGATGAATCCTCGAATGTATAAGGCTTAGTGTGATCTGAATTATTAAATTCTATGCTAGACAATAAGCCTTTCATGGATTTTAGTTCAGATAGTATTTTTTTTAAGTAACTTACAATACGAACTGAAACAATATATACAATATAAGTGCATATTATAAATGCTATAGAATTTAACATATTTTTCCTACATGTAGTTTTTCCAAGAGAATTTTTCTCTTCTCAATGGATAGGTTATATCGTGATCATTTGAATAGGCCTCCCTTTCAAATGGAATCCACTCATAAGCTTTCTGGGAAAGATTTTCTTCTCCCCAGAATTTATATATATTTTTAATCCAAAATAAAACATAAAGAAAGTAAAATGGAATAATCAAAAGCTCTCTCTGCTGATGTATATGAATTCTCTCATGAGTTATAAGTCTTTCGTGTCCTTTTTCCTTTATAATTATAAAAGGCCATAAGGTTATAGCCGTTATAGATATAAAGATGCTTAACATCTTTGGAATAGGGCTATCCTCTATCACAATTCCATTTTTTAATCCCTTAAACATCTTTTTGACCTCTATATTTTTTAATCAATTTCTTTTTTATCATCTTTTGAATACCCGGATTTATATGAAGAATGCTCTTCATCATTTTATTTCTAATATAATTTCTTGCATAATCTGATTCAAAATTTGTTTCATCTTGAATAAAATTTACATCGTTCTTTTTTGCCCAAGAGCAAAATGATTCTTTCTTGTTTAATATAAATGGCCTAATAACATTCCCTCTTTGAAAGGGGATTAGTTTTGACTGTCCATGAAGAGAAGAGAATACCCACGTCTCTACTGCGTCATCTAAATGATGGCACGTAATTATGTTTCTTTCATTAAAGTCAGAAAAGAAATTATATCTTTGTTCTCTCCAAAAATCCTCCTTACTTCTTCCTTTTGGAATAGGATCTTTGCATCTCCCTACAATTAGCTTAACTCCAAGTTTCAAACATTCATTTCTGCAAAACTCTTCATATAGATCTGCATTTTCCGTACCATGATTAAAATGAAGCGATACGACTTCTTTTTTACCCCTTAAAAGAAAGTCTAGGCAGACCATAGAGTCTATACCCCCCGACAGCCCAATAAAGACTTTGTCTGGAATTTTGTTCAATATGTGCAAATAAGACAAACTATCTCCATTTGTTTTTGTTTTTAAATGCATTAAGAAACTCTAAGTTGATCATTAAACTTGGATCACCTTCCATTCTTTTCATTGCATTAGATATTCTTAATATATATCCAGAAAGAATTATTATTGCTCCAACGCAATCATTAATTTCTTTCTCTGTTCTTGTGCCGTCAGTTAACATAGAGAAGAGCATAGACTCTTGATTTCTCATCATATATAGTCTGCTCTTCAGCCATTTTATTTGATCCATATTATTCATTGCTCTGCCTAATCTTAAGTGTTAAAACCAGATACTTGAACTTATAATGGTGACTAAAATATTAACTTATATAATATCTTTTAATATTAATATAGATTATATATTCCAGCCCAGCTCTATCGCAGACTTAATAGCCTTAGCCTGAAGATCTTTTATATTTTTTGCAGATATAATTTCAGAACAGTTTTTATCGTCTGGAAAGAAAATTTGCGCTATGTAAATATCATTTTCTCTGCCTAAGTAGTCTTCAGAATTTACATCAGACTTTTTTAAAATTTTAAAAACAGTCTCTCCGTTTTTACCCTTAACTTCTTTTTTCATTTTGACTCCCATTACTTATCGAAAGAAGGTCTGACTCTTAACCCAACTGGAAACCTGGGAATGTTATCAGACGTTCTTCCTTGAAACTTAACTGTTAAATTTTCACCTACAAACTTATTCAAAGATTTAAACCATTCAGATCTTTGACTTGCAGTTCCCTGTGGTCTTACATCGAAAGGTAGCCCATCTTCGTTTATACATCTAAATACAACAAGGCCTTCTTCTCTTCCTGTTCCATCTTTACCACCTATAATTTTAAACTCTTCATCTTCAAACCTTTTAACTTTTTGTAAGTCATAAGATCTATTTTTGAACTTATAAGAACTATTTTTATTTCTAGCCATCAAGCCCTCGTATTTATCAGATATGAACCCAGCTTCATAGATAGTTAACTCTGTTGAGTTTAAAACCTCTATAGTTCTAGTATATTTTATTCTATCGGTTTCTTTAGATCTGCTCTCCAAATTAGATTCAATAAATCTTTTTTCAAAAGATTTTGTTTCATTTGGAGAATCATATATGTGATACTGAAGAAGCTTAGTGTCTTCTCTATCTTTTTTCACAGCAGAGATTATTCTTTGAAAGTCCCAACCATGAACATAGATTTCTCCATCTAAGCATTCTCCGTCTTTAAGAATCAACAGAAGCTCTTCTTTTATATTATGAAGAACATCCATCTCTTTACCTTTTCTAGACCAAATAGAAACTTTTCCATTTTCCTTTTTAGCCAACATCCTTACTCCATCTAGCTTTGGCTGAACCCAACATGGGAAGTTTATCTTTTTGAAATGCTTATCATAAGAGTGGGCCAACATAGGTAGGAATAATCCATCTGAATTTTTAGGTATTTCGGAAATAGACCTAGCGTAATTTTCATCCAATTTTTTATTTATTAAGGATTTAGCCTCAAGCACTCCCTGCTCGTATGGGGTTGTTTCGTTTTTCTTGCCTATGTTCTTTCCATCTGTTATGTTTCTTGAATCAATTTGCTTCTTTCCATTCAAATATCCATGCTCAATCTCCAATACTGAAAAGTTATATGATATTTTTTCAACAAGAACAGACCACTTCTTTATCTTTCCATTTGTTGATTTTCCATAAAGAGTAATTTTTTCCATACAATATCTCCAAAGTTTATTTGTTACACTTATTAATTAATGATTTTATAGATTTATTCAAAGACTTCTTCGCAGATTCAAACGACTCTCTTCTTGATATTTCAGAAAAACCTTTGTGGTCTCCAAAAAAATTATTAGGAATATGCAAGTTATAAAGAAAAGATTCTTCTCCATCTTTTGAGTACTCCTTGATATGACCTATGTCTTTGTTTTTGCAAACTATTTTATATATATTTTTTACAAAATAATACTTTGAGCTTAAGCTTAAATCTTCCGCATTTACATTCAGCTTCTCAAAACTAATCATTTACAGACTTCATCATAGAGCTGGAGTTTTCTCCATAGCACCAGCATGATTCTGAAATAATCTCAAATTGACTCGGAAGGCAACTTTCTTTACAAGCACTTAATTCTTTTGATCTGCTAACTGCAGTGCAACTATCTACCAAAGCAATGGCTAAAACTAAAGCAGATAATGTTATCGGCAGCCAATGCTCTACCATCTTGTTAGAAACTGTATTTAAAGTATTTAAAACTTTATTAACGACACTCATTTTTTACACTCCATTTTTATTCTTAATATAATCTTCATAGCATTTTTTGTCTACCCAGAAACTATCATTCCAACTCAAACACCTTTTCTTTATTATCTTTATAATTTTTACATTATTGAATATATAAAATATTGACTCTTTGCTTTTATTCCACATAGCCGAAACCTTCGACTGTCAATATAAAGGCAGTCCTTTATTTCCATAGGTATATTATATACATATGGCATAAAATTGTCAAATAGTTAGGCAAATCTTATGATAGCAAATCAGGGCTGAGATTAGCTTATGTTTTATTTAAGCTTTGACGTTTTCAAAATAGACTTTAGATTTAAAGATTATAAAATTATTTTGATTTTTTAAAAAGAACGCAGCCTTTATCTTTATGATCCGGATAATGCTTACCAGAGAGATAGTATCCTGCTGGCGTTAATATAAATCCTTCTGAGTTTACATCGCTATTATATACCATAATCAACTTACCGTCTGCTACGTCTACATCTATCGGCACAAAAATACCTTCATCATGATAATGATAAGCCTCTCCTTCTTTCATTAAACCTAATTCTTTAAAACGCTCAAGGCAGTTTTCTTTTATTGTCAACTCAATATTTTTATTAGGCTCTTTATATTTTTTATTATCATCTAAAGCTTTCTTCATTAAAGATGCTAAATCAAACTTCACACGCACTCCTTAGTAAAGTTCTATTCCTTGGTCAGAATAAAACTTTATATTTTTCTTTATTTCATTTAATTGATTTTCGTAAACAAAACACCAAATGTACTCCTCTCCTGTATTTTTTGCAGCAAAAGCACGATGGTTTCCATCTCTGACTTGATATATTAACTCACCAACATCACCATCTGGGTTTTCTTTTAAATCATCAATTCTTGATTCCATTTCATATACTTTATTTATTTGAGGAAGAATTTCAATTAGATGCTCTAACTCTTCTCTATCGAACTCATCTAGATCTGATTCGGTTTCTTTTAATTCGTCAAGTCTATTTTTAACTTCAAGTATGTCTTCTGGGCAAATATCTTCAATGTAATCTGAAGTCAATAGATCATAGGATAAGTTCTCTTCTGCCCAGGCCTTAAAATCTTCAAGGTACTGATCTAAATCTTCGCTGCCCGTGGTCAGCTCTGTCCCATTTGCAGCATATTCTCTTATGGAGTTTGGAGTGACTAAAGATATATGTACAATAGGAGAATATAGATATATCTTTTCTTCCGCAAAATCAATTTTTTCTTGCAAAGCTTTCATCTTAATCATATCAAATTGATTTCCTTCTATGGGGTACATCATATCTACCGGAACTCTAACCATTTCTCCTCTGGTTCCTATCCAGTTTATATTTCTACCAAAATATATATTCCTATTTTCTCTTTCACTTTCTATATATTCTTCAGAAAAGTCACCATAGAACTCCCCATGAAAATCTGATTCGTAATAAGTTTCTGGGCTTGGCTCTATATCTGCTAGAGACTGATTCTTTGGCATCGAATACTTATATAAAAATCTTATAGCCCTAAATCTTTTGCTTGGCATAGCAACAACCTTCCTAAGTTAAAAGCTTTTATTTTATTAAAAATATTAGTAACTAAAACAAATGCGGCTTCATAACATTTATATTTCGGCTACACTATAAGTTATCCCATCTATAGGCCAGCCCATCATGTTGGCTTTGGCTAAACCGATAGTCATTACTTCCTCTAAAGAAAAACCATTCTTACTAAATTCTTTATTAAATTTTTCTTTATCATATATCATAAAATATTCTTTATCAAAATCTTTAATGCTCTCTAATGGTTGTTCCGAACTAGACCTTATGTTTAGCTCGAAATAATCCTCCATAGTGGCAATTTCAATTATCATGACATCATTTATAGAATAGGTATACTCCAAGCCTATTGTGCCATCATAGGTCTTTAATTTCTCAAACTCCCACACTTTATTTTGAATCTTTCTTTCGGGATTTACTTCATATTCTTTATTCATTATTTTCCTCAGAGTCTTCCTCGAGAACATTTAAAGCAGGATCAATTGTGACCGACCAATCTTCCCAGAGATTTGGATCTTCTTCTTTTGGTAATCCGTATCTCTCTGATCTGCTGGAAACACACTGAACTCTATCTCTGTGATTCATAATCCAGTCTATCTCTTCTTGTTCGGTTAAGCCATCTGGAACTCTGACTTCGTAAGTTACATCCTCAACTGCAACTGGCCTGCTGAACAAAACAACTTTTGATTTTTTATTATCTAAATTTGAATTATGAATACCAATTACTTCATGACTTAGAATTTCTGCATGATCAAAATTATAATCCATTTTTTGAATAATTTTCTGAACATTCTCTTCAGTCTGAAAATCTCTTAGGATTAGCTTTACCTTTACACAAATATAATTTTCTAACATTATCTCTCTCCATTGTTTCAATCTACTGATTGTAAAAATTTAATTTAATACCAAAACCATTCCATTTTTACTTTTTATTGACTTATCTATATCAACAGTTAAGTCTTCGCACTTATTCAGAATCAGTTTGTCTATCTCAAGAGCAGACAAAGTTTTGATCTCTCCATCGACCTCAATTTCGATTGGGTCATCGTCACCATATTCTTCTCTGTCCAAATCAAATAAGCTCCACCACATTCCGTCTCTAATGTAGTGAAATCCGTTCGACAAAGAGGCCGCCACTTCATTCATGGCAGACTCCAATACAATTGAATTATTTATTTTCATCATCTTTCTCCAATATATACAGTTTGTTTTTAGTTAGCGAAGACCGAAGGTCTGAGCCACGGTCTAGGATGTTTTCTTTCTTCTTCTTTTCTTAGAAGCTTTTCTTTTAGACTTCTTTAAATGATTCTTATGAATGATTAAGCTTAGAGCGAATGGCCTGCCCTCTGGATTTTTAAACCAAACCCATTCGCCATCTTTCTTTTCGATCTCGTATTCAGCCCAACTGTCCTCAATTTTTATCATTATAAACAATTTTAATCCTTAGTTTAGTCAGCGAAGACCGAAGGTCTGAGCCACGGTGCAGAACGTTTTGCTTCTTAGCCTATATTGTAGTTACTTTTAAACAGGAACTGAGCTTTTTTCTGAATCTAATTTTACAGATCTCATAAATTTCAAAAGAGCTTTAGAGTTTGCCTCAGGGTTTCCGTAAAAAAGCATTACGGCTCTGATTAGGTCTGGATTGTTTAGATAGATATCTTTTGGGTATTCCAAAGAAAGAAGCTTATAGAATATGTCCTCATACTGCTCTGCAGATACACTGCCTGCTTCTCTATCTGCAAATGAGTAGAGTTGCCTAGTCATCATCGAAAGATGCTTATAATCGGCTACATGATCTATATTATGACTGCTCATTAAGCTCATGAGCCACTCGTTAACTAAATCATCTTCTTTTAACGCTTTAACCAAACCCTTAAACTCTTTTAGCTCTAATGGAATAGATCTTTCTCCCGAACTATAGTTTATCTTTAGCTTATTTAAAACTTCAACTATTTTTTTCACAGTGGATTCGTCAAGATCTTTTTGCAACTCTTCTTTGGTTTTATACTTACATTCTTTTTCCGGAATATTATCCATTTCGCATTCGATATCTATATCCATTTTGTATTCATCGTAATCTTCATCTGAATGATCATAAAAATTAATCTCAAATAAATTTCCATAATTGTAATCTTTTAAGTATTCAATTATAACTTCCCACCTTTCTTTATTCACGATAAAAGAGGTAGTGTTTAAGTTGTAAAATTTTTCAAAAAAATCTTTATAGAATAGATTTTTAGTATATTCTCTTTTGGGGAAAGATATTTTAAACCCAGAATGTTGGTAGTCTTCATTGTAACGAATTTTTTTATAATCTTTTAAATTAAAATAATCAGAGAATGAGTGTCCAACTTCATGATAAAGAGTTCTTACGAATTGTTTCATAAAATACTCTGCATCTTTTGGACTAGATATGATCTCATAGTTTAAGTCAATATAATCCGAATGTTTCCTCATTGAGATAGAACTAGAGTCAAAAGATTGACCGAGCCTTATATCAATTTCTCTATCTAAATATTTTATAATTTTATCTTCATAGACATCTTTGTTGCTTGAGATTATATCTTTATTTCTAGTTGAGCAAAGTAACGACTGAAACTTTATCATAAAGTCCACGATCATTTGCTTGACTCTTTTTATTATAACAGCCTTTGTTTCTTCAGGAGGAAACTCTTTTGACTCTTTATCCAGATAATCTTTTCTTTTTTTATAAGCATCATATTGTATATCGAATTTATCAAAATCTTCTTCTGTGTCCAAAGATGGGATGTCTAAAGTAAAATAATTTTTTTCATCTAGATATCTGAGATGCTTGTCAGTAAAAGATATGTTCATGTTTTTAAAAAATGGATTGCTTACTTTTGCTTTATAATAATTATATTTATAACTATCTTTGGATGAATCATATTTTGATTCAAAGCTTATGTCTATGGTGACCAGAATATCTTTATTGCACAACTCTTCGATAAAAGAAGACTCTTCTTCTTCAAAGATTTCATTATATGCGCTAGATAAGTCTAAAGATTCTTTCTTAAAACCTTTGTTGGATAAAAATTTTATCAAGTTAACTATTTTGTTCATATATAAATCCTTGGTCTACCCCAATTGATAAAAAATTAATATATTGCTAATCCCAATCGGATAAGGTCATTTCAATTAAATCTTCTATCTCTTCTGCTGATAAACACTGAAGGGGGGTGAGCTGAGTTAGGTTTTCAACATCAGAGTCTTTTAGTCTTTCCAATAATTTATTCAGTGCATAAGATATGATGCTATCTTTCATTTCTTCTGTTAAGTCCATATCATTCTCCAGTTGCGATTATGCTTTTTATTTCCCAACCTAAGTCTTTAGCCCTTAAGATACCTTTTAACTTGGCTATATCTGAGTTAGACTCGAAAATATTATTAACATACATTCTTGTTCTTTTTGCTTTAACCATAATTTTATACTCCTCTTTATCTGTCATTTTTACTACAATGATTGGAAATGAGTTTTCATCTGTAGAGTAATGAGCTTCCCATAAATTCCAATCTTTATTTTCGTATACTTTCCACATTATATACACTCTCTATATAAATCTTTTGCAATAACAATGTCGTGTGCGATATCAAATATTTTCTTTACCAAACCTTCTTCGCTTAAGCCAAGAATTGTTTGTCCTCCTGCTAAAGCCTCGATGTGCATTGACTCTAGTTGATATAAAAAGATTATTATTGACCCTAAGTCTTCTTTGCTACATAGTTCTAGTTCTGCTTTACTTGATTTCATTTTTAATACTTTCCATATGAGGGCTTTGGCTTCTCCAAAATTCTTTATCTTCTTCGCTTAATTCATTTAAAAACATAAGGCTTTCGTATTCTTCGATACTGCTAAAGTCGGGAGACAGATTAATCTTAGAAAAGTCTATATCCCAACCCGAATTCTTTGCCATAACTGTAGACTTTAGAATAAAGATTTCCAAAGAGTCTTCGTAAATAAGCTCAGCATGTCCGTCGCCAATGAAGACTTGCCCAGAGAACTTGCTTAATCCAAAACTACTTCTAAATATATGAAACACTGGCTCGTCTAATTCGTTAACAAAATCATAAGAGCCAGTGATGCACTTTTTCCATTTATATTTCAAAGTCATTCTTTTTATAATAGATTAAGATAACTTGAAAAATTACTTAGTACTTCCGATAGAGACGCACCTCTAGAGCCACCGACCTCAATCCAGTCTTTTATATTTCCACTAGAATCTGATTCAAAGATTAAAGTTTCTATACTATTATCTGATACACAGTAGTATTTTCCATTGTAGAATACCGTGGCTTTATTATCTTTTCTATCTATAACTTTCATTTTCTTACCTTCATTATGTTATAATTTAAAAATTGTTTTAATTAACAGCAGCAACTATCTTTGCAGCATTCACATGTATTTGCTTTACAGCAAGTTGTATCTGGACATTCACATTTTGTTTTTTGATTACTCATACTTCCTCCTTAATGTTTAATATTCT